>WNGL01002930.1_pt1 | contig 20551 bp, 18 predicted proteins | sample 5400591 | NCBI WGS metagenome assembly WNGL01 (sample SAMN13153377, study PRJNA577476) | soil metagenome | isolation source: 80 cm soil or saprolite under Garry oak tree replicate 1 | place: USA:California | collected 2016-06-15 | reverse complement strand
CGAGGAATTCGACCTCGGTCACGCCGACCGCCCGCGAACCCGCGATCTGCTCCTCGGTGCGGATCTTCCTGGTCCGCTCGGGCGGGCTGCCGTCCATGCCAGCCTCACCCCGGGTCAGCAGCAGGTACGCGACCTCCAGGCCGCGCGCCGTCCAGGCCGCGACGGCAGACGATATCCCGTACTCCACGTCGTCCGGGTGCGCCACCACGCACAGCACCCGGCGGAAAGCGTCCTCGGCGAACGGAGGGATCAAGTCGGTGGCCATAGCCGAGAGCGTACTGGCTCGCCGGCCCTGAACCTGGCACCCTGGAATCGTGAACGGCTGCGCGTCGACGATCTTCACGACCGTGCTCACCTTCGTGTTCTGGGGGCGGATCGGCCGCCGGTGACTACAAGCCGCGGGTGACTCAGGCCGCGGGTGACTACAGGTCCAGCACGAGCCGCGCCGTGCAGGAGCGCGACACGCAGATCATCATGCAGTCTCCGGCCCGGCGCTCCTCCTCGGTGAGCACCGAGTCCCGGTGGTCGGGCACGCCGCCCAGCACCGCGGTCTCGCAGGTGCCGCAGGTTCCCTCGGCGCAGGACGACAGCACCCCGACCCCGGTCTCCTCGACCACGTCCAGGATCGAGCGGTCCGGCGGGATCGTCAGGGTGAGCTCGCTGGCGGCCAGTTCCACCTCGAAGGCCTCGGCGCGGACCGGCGCGGTCAGCGGCCTGGCGCTGAACCGCTCGACCCGCAGCGACCGGGGCGGCCAGGCGCGGCACCGCTCCTCGACCGCGGCGAGCAGGGGCTCGGGACCGCAGCAGTAGACCAGCGTGTCCGGTCGCGGGGTGCCCAGGTAAGCATCCAGGTCGAGCAGCCCCATCTCGTCCTGTGGCACCACGGTGACGCGCTCACCGTACCGGGCAAGCTCAGACAGGAACGCCATCGAGGCCCGGCGCCGCCCGCCGTACAGCAGGCGCCAGTCCGCGGAAGCCGACGAAGCCGCGGCCATCATGGGCAGCAGGGGAGTGATGCCGATCCCGCCCGCGATGAACAGGTAGCGCGGCGAGCCGAGCAGCTCGAAGTTGTTCCGCGGCCCGCGGACCCGGACCGTGTCCCCGGCCCGCAGCTGGTCGTGCACGTGCACCGAACCGCCGCCGCCGGCCGGGTCGCGCAGGACGCCCAGCCGCCACACGTGGTGATCGGCCGGGTCCCCGCACAGCGAGTACTGCCGGGTCGGCGCGCCGTCCAGGATCAAGTCGACGTGCGCGCCCGGCGACCAGCGGGGCAGCGGGCTGTCGGCGATCTGCCGCAGGGTCAGGGTCACCACCCCGTCCGCGACCTCCTGCTTGTCCTCCACCCGGACGTCGGCCTCGAACTCGCGGGTGACGACGGTGACGCTGGTCGTGTGGTGCTGCACCGTTTCCACGTGCGGGTGGTGCCCGGGCCCGTCGGCGACCGGGAACGCCAGGTGCAGGTGGTCCCAGACGTACATGTTCGGCGTGGTCCGGTAGCGCTCCGGCGGCGCCGCGATCGCGTAGTCGCCCAGGACGGGCAGCGCCTCCTCCAGGGCGACCTTCGCCTCGAGCCGGGCCAGCGGCGCCCCGAGGCAGCCGTGCATCCCTTCCCCGAACCCCAGGTGGCGGAACCGCCCCCGCGTCACGTCGAACCGGTCGGGATCGGCGAACCGCCGCTCGTCCCGGTTGGCCGCGCCGTAGACCAGCACCACCCGCCCGGCGGCCGGGATCGTCACTCCGTGCAGCGTGACCTCGCGCGACGTGGTCCGGCCGACCAGCTGCAGCGGGGTGGCCAGGCGGATCGCCTCCTCCACCGCGTCCGGGATCAGCGCCGGGTTCTCCCGCAGGATCGCGCGCTGGTCCGGGTTCTCGGCGAGCAGCTTGAACAGCGTCCCCGTGAGCCCGGCCGTGCTCTCCACCCCGCCGAGGAACAGCACCATCATCAGCCCGAGGACCTCCGAGGCCGGGCCGAAGTCCTCCTCGGCGAACGGCACCCCGTCGATCTCCGCGGTGACGACGTGGGTCACCAGGTCCGCCCGCGGGCGGGCGCGCCGCTCGTGCAGCAGGTCGGTGAAGTAGCTCTGGATGCCGGTGGTGGCGGCCTTGGCCACCGGGGTGAGCCTGGCGTCGTCGGGCTTGCGGTCCTTGAGCTCGTGCACCCACCGGTTGAGCTGCTCCCGGCCCTGCTCGCGGGCCGCGGGCAGGCCGAGCAGGTCGAAGAAGACCTCGTTCGGCATCGGCCAGGCCAGTTCCTGGGCCAGGTCGACGGTGCCGCGGTGCCGCCAGGCGTCGACGAGGCCGCGCACCACCGCGCGCACCGCGTCCTCCCGCTCGGCGATGCGGTTGGGCAGCAGCTGCGGCTGGATCATCCGGCGGATCTGGTCGTGCCGCGGGTTGTCGATGTCTGGCAGGAACCCGGGGCCGCTCTGGTCCTTGGCGGTGTCGTCGATGTCGATGCCCTCGTAGGACAGGAAGGTCTGCGGGTCCGTCGCGGCCGCCCGCACGTCCTCGAACCGGGACAGCGCCCACCAGTTCCACTTCTCGCTGTAGAACACCGGGGCCTCGTCGCGCATCCAGCGGTACACCGGGAACGGGTCGGCCTGGAACTCCCGGCTGAACGGGTCGTACTCCATGACCCCCGGCATAACTCTCGATACCACCCCAGACGCGCTGCTGCTCACGCTCGACCTCCGCACGGCTGCCACTATTGGACAAAAGTTGGAATCTATGGATCGTTCCAACACTTGCCAGAATCACCGATCCAGCACCTGGTGTCAAGCCTCCAGAGAAAACCGTCCAGGCCCGTACCCCTTCCCGCGCGCCGCTAGGCAGACGGAGCCCCACGTGGGCTATGCTGCGATGCGAGTAGATCGTTCCAACGCAACGCCCGGAGGTCTCCCATGCCGGCCAACGGTGAACGCCCCGGCGCCCGGCCGACCATCCGTGACGTGGCCGAACAAGCCGGCGTCTCCAAGTCCCTGGTCTCCCTCGTCCTGCAGGGCTCGCCCAGAGTCAGCCCCGACCGGCGGGCGGCGGTGAACCAGGCGATCGCCGAACTGGGCTACCGTCCCAACGCCGCGGCCCGGACCCTGCGCGAGGGGCGCAGCCGGGCGATCGGCGTGCTCCTCAACGACGTCCGCCACCCCTGGTTCTTCGACCTGCTCGACGGCCTCATCTCCGTGCTGGAGGCGGACGGGCGGCACCTGGTCCTCAGCGGCGGCGGCCGCCTGGACCGGCGCATGGACGACTCGGTCCTGCGCGGTTTCCTCGAACTCGAGGCCGACGGCTTCATCCTGGCCGGTACCCAGGCGAACTCGCCGGTCATCGCCGAGATCGCGAGCGTCGTCCCCACGGTCACGGTGGGCTGGCGCGACATCGACCTGCCCCGGGTGGACACGGTCGCGAACGACGACCTGCTCGGGGCGACCCTGGCCACCCGCCATCTGATCGAACTCGGCCACCGCAAGATCGCGCATATTTCCGGGCGGGTGTCCGGGACAAGCAACGTCATCGCGAGGCTGCGCCAGCAGGGTTACGAGGACACCATGCGGGCCTGCGGCCAGGGCGAGCACATCAGGGTGGAGCCGGGCGACTTCACCGAGGACGCTGGCTACCGCGCCACCGTCCGCCTGCTCAGCGGCGCCGAACCGCCGACCGCCATCTTCGCCGTGGACGACCTCACCTGTCTCGGCGCGCAGTCGGCCGCCTCCGAGATGAACGTCGACGTGCCCGGGCGTCTCTCGCTCGTCGGCTACGACAACTCCTACCTGGCCCGGCTGCGGTCGATCTGGCTGACCAGCGTCGACAGCGCCGGCTTCGACGCCGGCCGGCTGGCCGCGCGCACCCTGCTAGCCCGCGTCGCCGACCCGTCCCGCGCTGCCGAACTCCACCTCCTCGTCCCGGCCCTCCAGGTCCGCGGATCCACCGCGCCGCCCGCCGCGGGCTAGCCACACAAGCAACTCTCATATCTTTATTCGAATTATCTCACATATCAGCCGTATTGAGTTGCTAATGTATCATCAATCCGCTATTATGTTCGATGAACCATGGAAGGTCAAGTTCAAGACCATGATTCCGAACGGATGTGGTTCATGCCCCCAGAACCGGTTCCCGCGGACCCGCCGCCAGACCCGATGTCGGCGGAGGAGCGAGACGCATGGCTGGATCGCGTGGCGGAGCAGGATGAGCCTTTGGATCTGGAAGAGTGGTCCCAGTCGGATGATGAGCTGACCGCGGAAGACCTCGCGGAGCTGGCGGAGCTCCGCGCGGCCGCGGAGGCGGACGCGCTCGCCGCGGCGGAGGCGGCGGCGCGGGGCCTGCCGGGCGGGCAGTACGTGCGGCCGGGGCGCCGCGGCCCGGGCCAGCCGGGGTCGGCGCGCTGTTATCCGGGGGAGTTCTCCGGCCGGGCGGCGGCGTTCGGGGCCGGGATGGCGCTGGATGTGCTGCCTGGCTGCCCGGAGCTGGCCTGGCTGGCCGATGCGGCGGCCGGGGACGACGACCGGTACGTTGGCGCCTCCGATGATGAGCTGGCCGGGGTGATCGCGGCGTGGGACCGGGCCGAGGCGCACATGGCCGCGCGCAAGCACGCGGCGGTGGCGGAGTTCATCCGGCGGCGTGCCGAGCCCGGCAGCGCGGTGGAGGGCGAGGCGCAGATGCCGGCGGCGTGGGAGGAGTTCGCCGCCGATGAGCTGCGGCTGGTCCTGGCCGAGCACCGCGGTGCCGCCGAGGCGATGCTGGGCCTGGCCCGTGACCTGGCAGCCCGGCTGCCCGGGATCGCCGTGGCGTTCCGGGACGGGGCGATCGGCCGGTACAAGGCCGAGATCATCGCCGCCGCGACCCGGCTGCTCGACCCGGCCGAGGCGCAGGCGGCCGAGGCCATGGTGCTGGGCCGGGCCGGGCGGCTGACCCCGGGCGGGCTGCGCGCCGCCATCATGCGCGCGGTGATCCAGGTCGCCCCGGAGAAGGCGCGGAAGCGCCGCGAGCAGGCGGCCAGGGACGCCCGGGTGCAGCGGTGGGCCGAGGACAGCGGGAACGCGGCGCTGATGGGCCGGGAGCTGCCCCCGGCCGAGGTGCTGGCCGCCGATCAGCGGATCACCGCGTGGGCGCGGGAGCTCAAGGCGGCGGGCCTGGACGGGGATATGGACGTGCTGCGCGCACGCGCCTACCTCGACTTGCTCCTCGGCCAAGACTCCCGCCCGGACGCCCCGGCGGCCCAGGCCGCACCGTCGGGCGCGGGCCCGGGCGGGTTCGCCGGGAAGGTCACCCTGACCATCCCGCTGGCCACCCTCACCGATCTCGCGGACCGGCCGGGGGAGATCGCCGGGATCGGCCCGGTCGACCCGTGGCTGGCCCGCGACCTGGCGAGCGCCGCCGCGGCCAACCCCAGGACCACCTGGTGCGTGACGGTGACCGACCAGGACGGGCACGCGGTCGGGCACGGCTGCGCCCGGCCCCAGCCCCGCAGCCACCGGGACCGGGACGGGCCCGGGTTCGCGTTCACAGCCACGGACGCGCACGGCCCGCCGGGCGGTTTCGGCACGTGGCGGCTGCGGGCCGGCGGAGAAGACCTGACGGTCACCCTCGATCCCGTCACCACTAACGAGTGCGACCACCGGTACGAGAGCAAACGCCACGATCCCGGCGTCAGGCTCCGGCACCTGGCCCAGGTCCGGCACGCGACCTGTACCGGGCCGGGCTGTCGGCGGCCCGCCGTGGCCTGCGATTTTGAGCATAATGTGCCGTTTGAGGCAGGGGGCAGAACCTGCCTGTGCAACGGCGGCCCTAAGTGTCGTCACGACCACCGGCTCAAGCAGCACCCCAAATGGCAGGTCGATCAGCTTCCCGACGGCACCTTCCGCTGGATTACCCCATCCGGGCGCCAGTACACCACCGGACCAACCAGGTACCCCATCTAGCTAGCCGATGGCTGTGTACCAGATGGCCGTCACGGTAGCTGCTCCAGCGTGACGCGCCCGGCCCGCAGCGCGGTCAGGTTCGCGGCCAGCCAGGCATGCCGGGTCGCGGCCGGCAACGCGGCGAACCGGCGGAACACCAGGTACTGTGCCGTCCCAGGCGCCGGCGCGCAGAAGGCCTCTCCATAAGAGCAGCCCGGCTGGACCCCGATACGGATGCTCGGCGTCCCGCCGCTCGGAGACAGCAGCGCGTCACCGCTCCCGTTCAGGGCAGGGGTGAGCGGCTGCCGATGCAGCGTCGCGACCGGGTTCCCCATCCGGAAGCCGGTTGCACGCGCCGCCACCAGCGACAGCGGTTCACCCAGGTTCGAATCCGGCGGGCGGAGCGGCTGCGCCGGGGCCGCGTGGCGTGCCCGTGCCTGCCGATGATGGTATCGGTCGTGATACCATCGTGAACATGGCGATGACACTGCGGCTGGCCCACGATGAGACTGAGGCCCTGCGGCGGCGCGCTGAGCTCGAGCACCGGTCGATGCAGGAAGTAGCCCGCCAGGCCATCCGCGAGTACGTCGAGAACCACAGCCGCGCTGAACTCCTGGACCGCGTGCTTGATGAGGAGCTACCCCGGTACGCCGAGGCCCTGGAGCGGCTCGGCCAGTGATCTTCCTGATCCTGCCTGAGCTGCTCCACGTCGCCGAGCGCACGCTTGGACCCGATTATGCGGTGCGCGACTACGGCCTGCTGGAAGCCGCTCTGGCTCGTCCGCGGGCTACCGCCTTCGGCAAGGACGCCTATCCCACGCTGGATGCCAAGGCGGCTGCGCTGCTTCACTCGCTGGCACGTAATCACGCCCTCATCGACGGCAACAAGCGGCTCGCGCTGGGCGCGCTCATCGCCTTCTACGGCCTCAACGGGCGCCGCCTCACGCTCACCAACGACGCCGCCTACGACCTGGTGATGAACGTCGCCTCGGGGCACCTCGACAGCGTCGACGAGATAGCCGCCGTCCTCCATCAAGCCACCCAACCCCGCCGCTGACGCGGGCCAGCAGCGGGATTCCGAAACCAGCCGCGGCGAGGCCGGCCGCCCCGGAGTGCAGCGGGGCCTGCTGGAAGGTGGCCGGGATCGGCAGGTCGCCGAACTGCGACGGCGGCCAGATGATCAGGAAGGCCCGGCCCGTCACCTCGCTCTCCGGCACGGTCCCGTCGTCAGGGAAACCGCTGAACATGTGCTCCCGGGAGTCGTCGGAGATCGCGCGGTTGTCGCCCATGACCCACAGCCGCCCGCGCGGGACGACCACGCTGAACGGCTGGTTCGACGGACTCGCGCCAGGGAACAGGTACGACGTCTCGTCCAGCGGGACCCCGTTGACCGTCACCTTGTCGTCCTGGCAGCACATGACGTGGTCACCCGGCAAGCCGATGACCCGCTTGATGTAGTACGTCTGCGTGCTGTACACGCCGATGTCGGCGAGCACGTCGTCGACGGCCCGCAGCACCGGGTTGCCCGGCTGAGCGGGATCTGGCTGGCCGGTCGTGGTGCCCCACGAGCCCTCCCCGCTGAACACCACGATGTCGCCGCGGTCGATGCCGCGCAGGTGGTAGACCACCTTGTTCACCAGCACCCGGTCGCCGGTGAGCAGGGTGTCCTCCATGGAGGACGAGGGGATCCGGTACACCTGCACGACGAACGCCTTGATGAGCAGCATGAGGACGATCGCCGTCAGCACGATCGCCATCAGCTGGCGCCAGGACTTCTGCCGCCTTCCGGCCGTGACGCCAGGCGCAGGCTCAGATGCGTGCTCCGGCGCGGAGTCCTGGTCCGCTGCCACGGACTCAGTGTGCCATATCTCGCGGTGAGAATTCGGGCGTCAGGCGGGCCCGGCGTGCGGTCGGCGCTGCCACGGCCGGCGCCGCCTGCCGACCCGGGTGAGGGTCACCACCGAGGCGGCCTCGGGTTCCGCGGACATGGCCTGCGGCGGCCGGAACGGCGGACGCGGCCGTCTGGGCTCGCGCACGCCAGCCAGCCCCGGCCCGCCCCCACGGCGGACGAAAGGCACGTGCTCCCAGACCCAGACCAGCCATCGTCTCAGGCCGAACCAGGCTCGACGCGACGTCACCCCACCAGGCTATGCCGCGTGCCGGAACCCCGCCAGGCCTGTTCGCGCACTGCGTACCGTAGAACGCGAACGACCGTGAGAAGGAGGCTGTCGCCCTATGGACCCCGTCTCGCTGGCCCGCCCGCGCGCTCTGCGGCCGGGGGACCGGGTCGCGGTGCTGTGCGTGAGCAGCCCGGTCGACCCGGGCGCGCTGGCGGCCGGGCTGGACGCGCTGCGCTTCGCGGGCCTGGACCCGGTCACCTACCCCTCGGCGCACGACCCCGGCACCATGCGGCCCTACCTGGCCGGCGACGACGCGATGCGGGCCGGCGACCTGCGGTCCGCGCTGACCGATCCGGGCATCGCCGGGATCCTGTTCGCCCGCGGCGGCTCCGGCGCGCAGCGCACCCTGGAGGCGCTGGACTGGGACGGCCTGGGCGCAGAGAGCGGAATGCCGCCGAAGGTGCTGGCCGGCTACTCCGACGTGACCGCGGTGCTCGAGGCGGTGGCGGTCAGGCTCGGCTGGGCGTCGGTGTTCGGCCCGATGGTCGCCATCAGGGAGGGCGCGGCCCATTACTCGTTCGGCTCATTGCTGCGTACCCTGATGCGGCCCGAGCAGGCCACCCTGATCGAGTATCCGCGGGCCGTTACCCTGACCCCGGGAACGGCCCGCGGCGTCACCACCGGCGGCACCCTGTGCCTGCTGGCGTCCTCGCTGGCCACCGGCACGTCCCGGCCGGCCCGCGGCGGCATCCTGCTGCTGGAGGAGGTCAACGAGGAGGACTACCGTATCGACCGGATGCTGACCCAGCTGCGGCGCTCGGGCTACCTCGACGGGGTGGCCGGCATCGTGGCCGGCACGTTCACCGACTGCGGCCCGCCCGAGCTGATCCAGGACATCCTGGCCGAACGCCTCGGCTCGCTCCAGGTGCCCATGATCGCCTGGGCCAACGTGGGCCACGGCGGTCAGTTCCAGGCCTTCCCCTACGGCATCGCGGCCGAACTCGACGCCGGCGCCGCCACCCTGCGCCTGCTCGACGCGCCCCTCAGCTAGGAGCCCGCAAGCCGCTCGGCCAGCCCGGCATGCATACGCCGCGGCCACAGCGGCCCGCCGTAGATGAACCCGGTGTAGGCCTGCACCAGCGTGGCGCCGGCCCGCAGCCGCTCCCAGGCGTCGTCCGGGGTCTCGATCCCGCCGGCCGCGATGAGCACCAGGCGGTCCCCGGCCCGGGCCCGCAGCCGGACCAGCACGGCCAGCGCCCGGGCCCGCAGCGGCGGACCGGACAGCCCGCCGGCCCCGGCCGCCGCCACCTCGGCGGGCGAACTCGCCAGCCCGTCCCGGGACACGGTGGTGTTGGTGGCGATGATCCCGTCGAGGCCGAGTTCCAGCGCCAGGTCGGCGACCGCGTCCACGTCCGCGTCGGCCAGGTCAGGCGCGATCTTCACCAGCAGCGGCACCCGCCGCCCCCCGGCCGAGGCGGCCGAGGCGTCCAGCGCGGCGCGCACCGCGACCAGCACCGGCCGGAGCCGGTCCGCGGCCTGCAGGTCGCGCAGCCCCGGCGTGTTCGGCGAGCTGACGTTGACCACCACGTAGTCGGCCACCCCGGCCACCGCCCGCGCGCTCGCCGCGTAGTCCGCGGCCGCCTCGGCGTCCGGCACGGCGCGCGTCTTGCCGATGTTCACCCCGACCACCGGGCCGCCGCGCGGCCCGCGCGACCCGCGCGAGCGCCGCAGCCGGTCGGCCGCCGCCAGCGCCCCCGCGTTGTTGAACCCCATCCGGTTGACCAGCGCCCGGTCCGCGGTCAGCCGGACCATCCGCGGCCGCGGGTTCCCCGGCTGGGCCCGTGCGGTCACCGTGCCCACCTCGACGAACCCGAACCCGAGCGCCGCCAGCCCGCGCGCTCCCCGCGCGTCCTTGTCGAACCCGGCCGCCAGCCCGAGCGGCCCGGGAAACTCGAGCCCCAGCGCCCGCACCCGCAGCACCGGGTCGCGCGGTGCCAGCCACCGGCGCAGCAGCCACGCCGCCCCCGGCACGGCCGCGACCCCGCGGATCAGCCCGAACGCCGCGTGGTGCGCCGCCTCCGCGGGCACCCGCCGCAGCACCATCCGGTAGAGAAGCCGGTACATCCCTCACCTCGAGCAGAATTATCCCGAACGGGCCTGCGTGCCTGCCCCGGCTACGCCACCAGCTCGGACTCGCCGGTGAAAGCGTCCCACAGCGCGGCGTACGTGCCGTCGGCGGCGAGCAGCGCGTCGTGCGTGCCCGCCTCCACGATGCGCCCCTGATCCATCACCACGATCCGGTCCGCGCGGGCGGCGGTGGTCAGCCGGTGCGCGACCACGATCGTGGTGCGCGCCGCGGTCAGCTCGCTGATCGCGTGGTTGACCGCGGCCTCGGCGGCCATGTCCAGCGCGGCGGTGGCCTCGTCGAGCAGCAGGATGGCCGGGTTGGCCAGCTGCGCGCGGGCCAGCGCGATGAGCTGGCGCTGCCCGGCCGACAGGTTGCGGCCGCGCTCGGCCACCTGGTGGCCGTAGCCGCCCTGCAGCCGGGTGATCATGTCGTGCGCACCGGTTGCCCGGGCCGCCGCCTCGACCTCGGCGTCGCTGGCGTCCGGCCTGGCGTACGCGATCGAGTCCCGGACCGTGCCAGCGAACAGGTAGGACTCCTGGGGGACCACGCCGAGCTGGTGGCGGTAGCTGGCCAGGTCGTAGTCGCGGACGTCGGTGCCGTCCACGAGGACCTGCCCGCTGGTCGCGTCGTAGAAGCGGGCGATGAGCTTCACCAGCGTGGACTTGCCCGCCCCGGTCTGGCCGACCAGGGCCACGGTCTCGCCCGGCTCGATGGTCAGGCTGACCCCGGACAGCGCGTACTCGTCCCCCCCGTAGCAGAAGTCCACGTCGCGCAGCTCGATCCGGCCGTCCAGCCGGCTCGCGGTGACCGGCCGGCGGGCCGCAGGGGTGGAGGTGCGGAGCCGGAGCAGATCGGTGATCCGGCGCAGCCCGACCATGGCCTGCTGGTAGCCGTCGAAGACCTGGGAGAGCTGCTGGATGGGGGAGAACACCATGTCGATGTAGAGCAGGTAGGCGATCAGCGCGCCCGCGGTAAGCGTCCCGCTGCGCATCTGGTTCGTGGCCAGGACCAGGACGACCGCGCCCGCGGCCGTGGACAGGGTCTGCACGAACGGGAAGTAGATCGCGATGTAGCGCTGTGCGCGCAGCCGCGTCACCAGGAACGCCCGGCTCAGCCCGCCGAACCGGTCCCGGTTGGCCCGCTCGCGGCCGAACGCCTGCGTGACCCGCAGCCCGGCCACGTTCTCCGCGAAGTCGGCGTTCACCGCGGCGACCCGCTCCCGCGATTCGTTGTACGCCCGGGCCGACTTGGACCGGAACACCAGCGTCGCCGCCAGCAGGACCGGGAAGATGCACAGCACCGCCAGCCCGAGCCGCAGGTTGATGATGAGCAGCGCGGCGAGCACGCCGACGAAGGTGAGCAGCGAGCTGACCATGGTGACCAGCCCGGTCTGCAGGAACGTGGACAGCGCGTCCACGTCGGTGGTCATCCTGGTCATGATCCGGCCGGACAGCTCGCGCTCGTAGAAGTCCAGGCCGAGGCGCTGGAGCTGGGCGAACAGCTTGACCCGCAGGGTGTACAGCAGGCGCTCGCCGTTCCGCCCGACCACCATCGTCTCGGCCGTGTTCACCAGCCAGTCGGCCAGAACGATGGCCAGCCCGATGAGCGAGACCACCACGATCGCGTGGAAGACCTTCGTCTCCACCCCGTTGTCGATGCCGTTCCTGACCAGCGCGGGCAGCGCCAGCCCGGCCACCGCGTCCAGGCCGTCCAGGATCAGCCCGATGACCAGCGCGGCGGTGAGCGGCCGCAGCAGCCGGCGCAGCGTGAAGTGCCGGTCCCCGGCCCGCGCCTGCGCCAGCTCCACGTCCGGCGTGTCCGCGGCCGGCGGCAGCGCGTCGACCTGGGCCAGCAGCTCGGGGGAGGGCGGCAGGCTCTCGAACGTCCCGGACAGGTGCCCGCGGCCCGCCACGATCGCGGCCCGGGCGCGGGCCTGGGCCTGCCCGTCGAGCACGTCTTCCACGGTGCGGGCCTGGCGCGGCCTGATCAGCCGCGGGCCGGCCTCGTCGTCGGCGTCCTCCCCGGTGATGAGCTGGCGGTACAGCGGGCAGCGCGCCTCGAGCTCGGCGTGCGTGCCGGTGTCGGCGACCCGGCCGGAGTCCAGCACCACGATCCGGTCGGCCAGGTTCAGCGTGGACCGGCGGGGCGCGATGATCAGCGTGGTGCGGCCCCGCATCACCTCGCGCATGCCCCCGCGGGGGGGTCTAGGGGGGTCGGCCCCCCGGGCCAGCGCCTTGTGGATCTCGGCCTCCAGGCGGGGGTCGATGGCGGAGGTCGCGTCGTCGAGCACCAGCACCCGGGGGTCGGTGATCAGCGCCCGGGCCAGCGCCACCCGCTGCCGCTGCCCGCCGGACAGAGTGAGGCCCTGCTCGCCGACCACGGTGTCGTAACCCTGCGGCAGCCGGGCGATGAACTCTTGTGCCTGGGCCGCCTGCGCCGCGGCCTCGACCTCGGCGTCGCTGGCGTCCGGCCTGCCGTAGGCGATGTTGGCCCGCACCGTGTCGGAGAACAGGAAGCTGTCCTCCATGACCAGCCCGATCGCGGCGCGCAGGGAGTCCCTGGTCACGTCCGCGACGTCGTACCCGCCGATCCGGACCGAGCCGGCCTGCGGGTCGTAGAAGCGGGGCAGCAGCAGCGCCAGGGTGGACTTGCCCGACCCGGACGCGCCGACCACGGCCACCGTCTCGCCCGGCTCGACCCGCAGGGACAGGCCGCGCAGCACCGGCCGGGACGGCCGGTAGCCGAACCGGACGCCGTCGAAGCTCAGGCCCGCCGCGTCCGGCGGGAGCTCGATGGCGTCCGGCTTGTCGGTGATGACCGGCCGCGCGTCGATGATGTCGAACACCCGGATGACGCTGGCCCGCGCCTCCTGCCCGAGCGTGATCAGGTAGGTGAACATCCGCACCGGGCCGGTCATCTGCGCCAGGTAAGCCGAGAACGCCAGGAAGGTGCCCAGCGTGATCGAGCCGTGGATGGCCAGCCAGCCGCCGAGCGCGAGCACGCCCACCACGCCCAGCGAAGGGATGGCGGTCAGCGCGGGGTTGTACCTGGCCGTCAGCCTGATCATCCGGAGCCGGGAGGCGAACATGCGCGCGCTGGCCGCCTCCAGCCGCTCCTGTTCCTGCTCCTCCTGGCCGAAGCCCTTGACCACGCGCACGCCGCCGATGGCCTCGTCGACCACGCCGGCCACCTCGCCGGACTGCTGCTGGGCGTCCCAGCTCGCCGGGAAGAGCTTGCGGCGTGACGCCAGCGCGATCATCCACAGCGCCGGCGCGACCGCCACGGTCACGATCGTCAGCACCGGCGAGAGCACCACCATGATGACCAGGGTCACCACGAACAGCACGAGGTTCCCGAGCGTGACCGGCACCATGGACAAGATGCCCTGCACCATGTTCAGGTCGGAGATGGACCGGCCGACCAGCTGCCCGGTGCGGATCTCGTCCTGGCGCGCCCCGTCCAGCCGGGACAGCGAGTCGAACAGCCCGGTCCGCAGGTCGTGCTGCACGTCGAGCGAGAGCCGGCCGCCCTGGTAGCGGCGCAGGAAGATGCCGCCGAAGTTCACCGCGGCCGCGATGACGAGCAGCCCGGCCAGCGGCCAGATGGACTCCCGGCGGTGCACGATGACGTTGTCGATGATCTGCCGCTGCACCAGGGGGATCGCCGCGGTCGCGGCGCTCGCCAGCAGCGCCCCGGCCATCGCGGCCAGGACCGTCCGCCTGTAACGCCAGCAGTAGCCCGCCAGCCGCCTGAGCCACCCGTTCCGTGACAGCGTTGAACCCCTTCGTCCGCAACCCCGCGGACAGGTTAACAGCCGCCCCCCCATATTCATTTCCCTAGCTAACGACCTAGGTCCAATGACCTAGTACCCGCTGTCGCCGGGGGTGCGCGTGGGCGGGTAGGTGGGCCGGTCGTAGCCGGTGCGCACCACCCGGCGGCGCCCGGCCCGCCGGGACACCTCGCCGACCAGCGACCCGATCGCCACGCCGAGCACCAGGTTGACCACCGCGGTGGCGACCTTCTGCGACACCGGAGCGGTGGTGCTGAACGGGTACACCACGGCGACCACGGCGGCCAGCGCGATGATCCAGCCGAAGAAGACCCGCGGGTACGGGGTGGACAGCAGCAGCAGGTGCATCATCCCGGTCGCGGCCAGCGCGACCGCGGCGGACGCGAACACGTATCCCGCCGTGGACGCGTCGCCCCAGGCGCCGTCCCGCTGCGGGGACAAGATGGGGATCTTGAACAGCCACCGGCACACCAAGATGCCGACCAGTGCGATCAGGCCCGCGACGACGGCCGTCGCCACGCCCCCCGACCACAGCGTCCTTCCGTCGACTCGGCGCCGGGTTTCCAGCTCAGGCTCAGGACCGCGCATCGGAATTGTCATGGGATCGCCTCACGTTGAACAACGCGTCTTCCCTAGAACTAACCGTCTGCGGCGGTCCGAAACTCCCGGAGGCCTTGCTAACCGACGGTGACGGACACCGACGGGTAGCCGCTGGCCCCGTTGGGCTCGGGCTGGGCCTGGACGCCGGTCTGGGTGTAGCCGGTCTTGTCGGTGGCCCGCGCCTCGATCACGTGCGGCCCGGGGGTGGCGGCCCACTGCCAGACCCACTGCCGCCAGGTGTCGATGCCGGGCACGGCGGCCAGCCTGGCCTCGTTCCACGGCCCGGAGTCGACGCGCACCTGGACGGCCTCGATGCCCTTGTGCTGGGCCCAGGCCACCCCGGCCACCGCGATGATGCCGCCCGTGACGTTGTTCAGGCCGTTCGGCACGTCGATGCGGCATTCGGTCTTGACCGGCGCCTGCTGCGACCAGCCGCGCTGGGCCCAGTACGCGTAGTTGCCCGCGAACGTGGTCACGTTGATGTCGGTCACCCACTTGGTCGCGGACACGTAGCCGTACAGGCCAGGCACCACCATGCGAGCCGGGAAGCCGTGCGCGACCGGCAGCGTCTGGCCGTTCATCGCCACCGCGAGCAGCGCGTCCCGGCCGTCCATCACGGTCTGCACCGGGGTGCCCGAGGTGAACCCGTCCACCGACGTGCACAGCAACTGGTCCGCCCCCGCCTTGATCCCGGCCTCGCGCAGCACCCCGGCCAGGCTGGCGCCCAGCCACTTCGCGTTGCCGATGTACGGGCCGCCGATCGGGTTGGACACGCAGCACAGCGTGACGTAGTCCTCGATCAGCGGCCGCTTGATCAGCTCCTCGAAGGTGAGCGTGATCTCCCGGTTCACCATGCCGTGGATCCGCAGCTGCCAGCTCGACGGGTCGACCTGCGGCAGCACGAGCGCGGTGTCCACCCGGTAAAAAGCCGAGCTGGGCGTGACGAACGACGCGAGCCCGGGAATGTCCAGGTCGGTGCCGGGCGGCAGCGACTGCGTGGTGACCGTGGGCTTGGGGATGCGCAGGGACCGCTGCGCGCCGGCCACGCTGCTGCGCTCGGTCAGCAGGCGGCCCGCCAGCCCGGCCCCGGCCGCGATGCCCGCCGTGGCCGCGCCGGCCGCCAGGAAGCTCCGCCGCCGCGGTTCAGCTGGCTCAACAGCCTTGGCGCGAGTGGTCACCGGATCGTAGGAAACCGGCCGGGGGGCCGGGGCGGCTGGCGGCCTCAGCAGGGGGATCAGCACCAGCAGCACGGCCGCCGCTGACGCGGTGGCGGCCAGGGTCGGGAGCAGGCTGGTGAACGTCGCGGTCGGCCTGGTCGCGGCGGCGGTCAGCCCGACCACCGCGAACACCGCGACGCCGGCCATGCCGTACGCCATCCGCCGGGTGGCCGCCGCGCCGATGACGGCCGCGAAGATCGCCAGCACCACCAGGATCCCGCTGACCAGGACGAGCTTGTCGTCGGCGCCGAACTCGCTGATGGCGAAGTTCTTCAGCCACGGCGGCGTGAAATCGATCTGCAGCTCACCCACCGCCACCACCGGCGATCCGCTGGCGCCGGTCAGCCCGGCCACGAACTGCCCCGCGCCCAGCGCGGCGCCCGCGGCCAGCAACCCGGCGATGGCGCCCAGACCCATACGGCGCCCGTCCCTCCCGCTCATGCTCATGATGACTATTCGGCGCGGTCGCGCCGGAGGTTTGCTCGCCACCGCCAATCCGCGGCTTTTCCTGCTACGAATATCAATCGTGATGGACCCGGCGAAGCGCGCTGACCCAGGCGTCGGCGCGGGCACCGACCTCGCCGCGCTGATCCGCCTGGTGGCGCGCGGCGACGCGGCCGCCTTCGACGCCGTCTACGACCAGGTCGCGGCGTCGGTGTTCGGCATCGCCCGGCGGGTGATCCGCGACCCGGCCCAGTCCGAGGAGGTCACCCAGGACGTGCTGCTCGAGCTCTGGCGCAGTGCCGCCAAGTTCGACACCGAACGAGGCAGCGCGACCGCCTGGGTGATGACCATGGCCCATCGCCGGGCGATCGACCGGGTCCGTTCGGTACAAAAGGAGGCCGACCGCGAGCGGCGCACGGCCCGAGCCGACATCCCCTACGACGAGGTGGCCGAGGCGGTCGAGTCGAACCTGGAGCGCGAGCGCGTCCGGCGCTGCCTGGGCTCGCTGACCGAACTTCAGCGCGAGTCGGTCACCCTGGCCTACTACGGCGGTTACACCTACGGCCAGGTCGCCAGCCTGCTCGGCGTGCCGGCCGGCACGATCAAGACCCGGATGCGGGACGCGCTGATCCGGCTGCGGGACTGCCTGGGGGTGACGACATGAAGACCCCCGACCAGGGGCTGCACACGCTCGCTGGCGCCTACGCCATGGACGCCATCTCCGCGGCCGACCGGGCCAGGTTCGAGCGCCACCTGGCCGGGTGCGGGGAGTGCGCGCAGGAGATCGCCAGCCTGCGCGAGGCCACCGCCCGGCTGGCCACCGCCACCGCGGTCCCCCCGCCGCCCGGGCTGAAGGAGCGGGTGATGACGGCCGCGGTCGCGACCAGGCAGCAGCCGCCCGCCGAGCCGCAGTTGCACGCGGCGGTCCTGCCCTGGCGGACCCGCCGGGGCCGCCTGCTCGTGGCGGCGGGCGCGGCGGCCGCGGTCGCGGTCGGCGCCGCGGTGGCGTTCGGGGTCAGCAACGGCAGCATGCGGGACCAGCTCAGCCAGGACCAGGCCAGTAGCCAGCAGATCGCGGCGGTGCTGACCGCGCGGGACGCCACCATGATGACCGGGGCGGTGGCGGGCGGCGGCACCGTCACGATCGTCATGTCAGGCTCCCGGCACGCGCTGGTGTTCACCGCCGCGGACCTGCACGCGCTGCCCGCCTCACGCGGCTACGAGCTCTGGCTGATCGGCCCGGCCGGCGAGCGGCCGGTGACCATGCTCACCTCGGCCACGATGGCCGGCCCGGTCATCGCCTCCGGGCTGCGGCCCGGGGACCACCTCGCCCTCACCGCCGGGCCGGCCGGCGGCACCGCCCGCCCCACCATCCCGATGATGCTCGACCTGGCCCTGTGACGCCTGTCCATCGCCTGTCCATAGCTGGCAACCGCGTTCGTCGCTGAGATGATGAGGGACGACAGGAGGGCCCATGAAGTACATGCTCATTCACTGCATCGACGAGTCCGCCGATCACGACCCGGCGACGCCGCGCGTGACGGGGGCGCCCGCGATCGAGGACTGGCTGGCCGAGATGGGGGACCGCGGCGTGCTGCTGCACGGCGACCGGCTGCGGTACGTGAACACCGCCACCACGGTCCAGGTGCGCGGCCAGGAAGTGCTGGTCAGCGACGGGCCGTTCGCCGAGACCAAGGAGCAGATCGCGGGCTACGACGTGATCGACTGCGCTGACCTGGACGAGGCCATCGAGGTCGCGTCCAAGCACCCGACCGCCTGGTACGGCACGATCGAGGTGCGGCCGGTCTCGGGGAAACACTGCGGCGACGGCCGCTGAGCGGGCCTGCCGCCGGTTTCGCGTCGGCCCTGGGCTAGCTCATCCGCTGGCCGCGACGGTAGCCGCCGGCCGGCCTCCCCGCGGGATGCGTCCCAGGCGCGCGCGGCAGCCACGCGGCCGCCATCAGCAGGGCCAGGAAATACGCCATCAGCGACGCGACCACGACCCCGAACAGGCCCTGGTTGCTGGTGAGCAGAGCCGCCGCGATCACGGCGGGCAGGATCATCGCGACCGCGCCGAAACTCCAGCTGCGCGCCTTGCGGTTCGCGGCCGGCTGGAGGGCCTGGCCGGCCGGCGCCCTGACCCGGGCCGACGCGGGCCTCGGCGCGGCCGGGACCGGCCTGGCCGGGCTGTCCACCAGGACCGCGGCCAGGTCCGCGTAGGTCCGCGAGACGAACGCCAGGCCCACCCGCAGGTCCAGCTCGTCCTTGCTGAGCCGGCCGTGCACGAACTTGACCTTGAGCTCCTCGACCACCCGTTCGCGGTCGGCGTCGGACGCCCGCATGCGACCACGGGCGTCCGCCATTCGGTCTGTCACTCGGCCTCCCGGGAAGCGCAACGCAGGCCCAGCGTAACCCGGCGGCTAGCTGGAAGTCACCGCCGGCATGGCGACGCACCGGGCCAGCGTGGTCTTGCCCGAGCCCGCCCATCGTCCCGAAGATCGTCTGCACGAACACAGGCGCCGGGACCAGCCCCTGGTCCAGGTAGTAGGCCAGGGTGTACAGGTGCGAGGTGTCGTACGCCTCGGCCTCGAACCGGGTTCCTGTCTGCGGGCCGACCACCTTGAGCATGTACTCGATGTCGGCGTAGGTGGACACGAACGGCTCGGCCCGGGTGGACTCCAGGTACGGCTCCTCCCAGTCGTGCGTGAACGTGCCCTTGTACCGGTCGATCATCGGGAAGCTGCCGTAGTTCATCGTGCCCAGGTTCAGCGTGCACAGTTCCGGCTTGAGCTCGAGCACGCCCTGCAGCCGATCCTGCACGCTCATCCCGGTGCCGCCGCCGGTGGAGATGCTCACGATCACGTCGCTGCGTTCCTTGATCCGCTTCGCGTACTCGGCGAACAGCGCCGGATCGGCCGACGGGCTGCCGTCCTCCGGGTTCCTGGCGTGCAGGTGCAGCACGGCCGCGCCCGCCTCGGCCGCGGCCACCCCCTGGTCGGCGACGTCGCTGACCGTATAGGGCAGGTAAGGCGACATCGACGGGGTGTGCCCGGATCCGGTGAGCGCACAGGTGATGATGACCTTGCCCGCCATCGTGCCACCTCCTGGTGTTCACGATACGAACGTTTTGTTACTAATGTGCAGCGTATATGTCCCCTTCGCCACCGGTCAATACGCCTTCGCCCCTCTCAGCGCCCCGAACCACCCCGCTTGACCGGCTCGATGTGGCAGCGTGCCGGTCCTATGCGGCTCGATGTGGCAGCGTGCCGGTCAGCCAGTGCGCAGCAGGCCCGCCCAGCGAGACTGCCAGCCGGCCTATGAGGCGCGCGCTCAGTCGAGCAGGTCGCGGATCTCGTCCGCGGTGCTGACCGCCTCCCGGCCGATCTCCCGCAGCCGCCGCGCCGAGTTCCGCTGCGCGGGACCCCACACGTTGACGACCGCGATCGGCGAGCGCCTGGAACTGAGCACCGCCGCGGACGCGCCGGAGGAGAACTCCTCGTACTCCCGGTCGCACAGCGCGAACCCGGTCCGGCGGACCTCGGCCAGCTCCAGCTCGAGCTGTTCCCGGTCGGTGACCGTGCGCTCGGTGTAGCGCGGCAGGTCCGCGGGCAGGATCGCGTCCCGCTCGTCCCGGCCCAGCCAGGCCAGGAAGGCCTTGCCGCCCGAGGTGGCGTGCAGCGGCAGCGGCTTGTCCAGCCAGTTCGGCGCCATCATGTTGGGCGGCTCCACCTGGTCCACGTACACCAGGTTGAACCGTCTGGCGACGGCGAGCGTGACCGCCTCGCTGGTGCGCAGGCACAGGTCGGTCAGCAGCGGCCTGACCCTGCGGATGAGCGCGTCGTCGGTCACCGCCGACGCCACCACGGTCGCGCCGTAGCCGACCGTGTACCGCTGGGTGATGGCGTCGCGGTCGACCAGCCCGTGATGCTCGAGGGTGCGGAGCAGCCGCCAGGCGGTGGCCCGGTTGATCCCGCAGCGGCGCGCGAGCTCGAGCACGGTCGGCGGCGTGGTGCTCGCGGCGACCGCCTTCAGCAGCACGATGGCCCGGTCGACGGCCTGGATGCGCTGCACCCCGTCGGTGGCCGTACCAGGTACTTCGGCGGCGCTCGCCACTGGGCGTGACATAAGGTGCAGCATAGCCACGATCGGTTCGGCGGCGGGCCGGGCGCCAGCCGTGCTCGCCGGCCGGCGGCGTCCCCGCCGCGAACGCCGCGGCATCATGTACCGAAGTGCCCGGGTCGGATCTGTCGTCCCGTCTCACGGTCAGCCCGTCCCCTGAATCTGATTCACCTGCCCTGGTGCCTCGCGCCCTGCCGTTCCCCCAGGTAGATCCGCCGCGGCCGGACGACTTCGCCTGCG
>WNGL01009177.1_pt1 | contig 20562 bp, 21 predicted proteins | sample 5400591 | NCBI WGS metagenome assembly WNGL01 (sample SAMN13153377, study PRJNA577476) | soil metagenome | isolation source: 80 cm soil or saprolite under Garry oak tree replicate 1 | place: USA:California | collected 2016-06-15 | reverse complement strand
CACGGCGTGCCGCCCATGCTCCCGCTGGACGTGTTCGCCTCCCGCCAGTTCACCGCGGTCAACGTGGTGACCTTCGTGATCTACGGCGCGCTCGGCGGCACCATCTTCCTGCTGGTGCTCCAGCTCCAGGTGGTCTCCGGCTACTCGCCGCTGGCCGCGGGCGTCTCGTTGCTGCCGCTGACCCTGCTGATGCTGGTGCTGTCGTCGCGGGCGGGCGCGCTGGCGCAGCGGGTCGGACCGCGCTGGCTCATGACCGGTGGCTGTCTGCTGTGCGCCGCCGGCCTGCTCCTGGCGGTCAGAATTGGACGTAACGCTAATTACGTAACGGATGTGCTCCCCACGGTCGTGTTGTTCGGGCTCGGCCTGTCCGCGACCGTTGCCCCGCTGACGGCCACCGTGCTGGCCAGCGCCGACGTGCGCCATGCCGGGACCGCCAGCGGTGTCAACAACGCGGTGGCCCGGGCCGCGGGGCTGCTGGCCGTGGCCGGGCTCCCGCTGGCCGTGGGCCTGACCGGCGCGGCGTACAAGGTGCCGGCCCTGATGAGCCCCGCGTTCCGGATGGCCATGGTCATCTGCGCGGGCCTGCTGGCCGTGGCCGCCGTGCTGTCCGCGCTGACCATCGACAACGACGTGCTGCGCCCCGAGCCGGACCATCCGGTGGCCCAGCCGGAGTGCCTGACCTGCCTCCCGATCGGCGCGCCGGCGCTGGAGCCGGGAAACCGGGTCGAGGCCCCGGCGCAGGGCCACTAAGCTCGATTTCTCATCCCCGCCCGGCGCGGCGGGGTTACCCCTGGACGCCACGACGAGGAAGCCTGGACCCATGCGCTGGTCACAGATGCACATTCCGACCCTGCGGGACGACCCGGCGGACGCCGGGGCGCCGAGCCATCGGCTGCTGGTCCGCGCGGGGTACATCCGGCAGCTCCAGGCGGGCCACTACTCACTGCTGCCGCTCGCGGTCCGGGTACGGGCCAAGGTGATCGAGATCATCCGGCAGGAGATGAACCGGATCGGCGCCCAGGAACTGCTGGTGCCCACCATGCACCCGAAGGAGATCTGGGAGCGCAGCGGCCGCTCCGAGACCATGGCCGACGTTATCTTCACGCTCACCGACCACAAGGGCGGCGAGAACGTGCTGTCGGTGACGCACGAGGAGGTCTTCAGCGTCCTCGCCCAAGAGCTGAACTCGCACAAGCAGCTGCCGCAGGCCTGGTACCAGTTCCAGACCAAGTTCCGGGACGAGGCGCGGCCCCGGGCCGGCCTGCTGCGGGTGCGGGAGTTCACCATGAAGGACTCCTACACCTTCGACCTCACGCCCGAGGGGCTGGACGCCTCCTTCGACCAGCACCGCACCGCCTACCTGGCCATGTTCGGGCGGCTGTCCATCCCGGTGATCCCCGTGGAGGCGTCGAGCGGCGCCATGGGCGGCAAGGACTCGACCGAGTTCATGTGCCCCTCCGAGGTCGGCGAGGACCTGGTCGCGCACTGCCCGGCCTGCAACTACGCGGCGAACGTGGAGAAGGCCACGTCCCGGCTGGCGGAGATCACCGACGGCCCGGGGCCGCCCGCTCCCGAGCGGTTCGCCACGCCGGGCGTGCGTACCATCGAGGACCTGGCGACCGGCTACGACGCACCGGCGAACCGGCAGATCAAGACCCTGGTCTACGTGCTGGACGGCAACCTGACGCTGGTGCTGATGCGCGGCGACCATGCGCTCAACGAGCAGAAGCTGGCCGACGCCACCGCCGCGGTGGAGATCCGCCCGGCCCGCCCGGAGGAGATCAGGGAGGCCCTCGGCGCGCTGCCGGGCAGCCTCGGCGCGGTCGGGGTGACGAACCTCCCCGTGCTCGCCGACGAGGCGCTGCGCGGCCGCCGGGACATGGTCACCGGCGCGAACACCGACGACTTCCATCTGCGCGGGGTGGACATCGCCCGGGACATCAGCGTCGGATCCTGGGCCGACCTGCGCGAGGTGGCCGCCGGGGATCCCTGTATCCGGTGCGGGCAGCCGCTGGAACTGCTGCCGACCATCGAGGTCGGGCACATCTTCAAGCTCGGCTACAAGTTCACCAAGGCGTTCGGTGTCACCGTGCTCGACGCGTCCGGTGAGCGGGTGCACCCCACCATGGGCTGTTACGGCATCGGCGTGGAGCGGGCGATGGCCGCCATCGTCGAATGCCACCACGACGAGCGCGGCATCGTCTGGCCGGTCGCCGTGGCGCCGTTCACCGTCGTCGTGACGGTGGCCCAGTCCGAGGACCCCGAGTCCGCCAAGGCGGGGGAGTCGGTGTACGAGCAGCTCACCGCGGCGGGCATCGAGGTCATCATCGACGACCGGGCCGAACGGGCCGGGGTGAAGTTCCGCGACGCGGAACTCACCGGGATCCCGTTCCGGGTGACCGTGGGCAAGCGCGGCCTGGCCGACAGCACGGTCGAGGTCACCACGCGCGCCACCGGTGAGACGGTCAAGGTCGCCATCGGCGACGTCGTGGCGCACCTGCGCGAGGCCCTCGCGTCCTGAGCCGGGCCGGCTGAGGCCGCCGGGCCCCGCCGGGCCTGGTTACTGGCGCTCGCAGACCGGCTGGTCGGGCCGCTCCGGCTGGTCGGGCCGCTCCGGCTGGTCGGGCCGTTCCGGCCGCGCGGCATGCCGCCGGTTGACCACGGTGCTGGCCACGGCGGCGGTGGCGAGCACCAGGGCGATGATCACCAGCGACAGCCAGGGGCCGACCTGCGGCACCGGGATCGGGCCCAGCTTGGTCACGCCGGAGCCGTGCAGCGCCTCGCTGAGCAGCTTGAGCCCGATGAAGACGAGGATCACGCACAGCCCCGCCTGCAGGTAGACCAGCCGCGCGAGCAGCCCTGCGACGAGGAAGTAGAGGTGCCGCAGCCCGAGCAGGGCGAACACGTTCGCGCTGAACACCAGGAACGGATCCCGGGTCAGCCCGAAGACGGCCGGAATGGAGTCCAGGGCGAACACCACGTCGATCACCCCGAGCGCGACGATCAGCGCCAGCACCCCGGCCGAGCCGCGCCGGGTCAGCCGTGCCGCGATGCGTCCCGCCGTCCCCGTGTCGGCTTCCTTGTCCATGGCATCGGGGGTCGACGGTGGTCCGCTAGGGTGCCTGGCTACCTGGACCGCCGTATATATGAGAAATGCGCCGAACAAGTATTCCAGCCAGCTGAACCGGTGCAGCGCGGCCGCGCCGAGGCCGATGACAATGCCGCGGAGCACCACGGCGATGCCGATGCCCGCCAGGACCACGCGGCCGTGGAGCCGGCTCGGCACACCGGACCGGCTGATCAGCACGACGAAGACCAGCAGGTTGTCCATGGACAGGCTGTACTCGGTCAGCCAGCCGGCGAAGTACTGCCCGGCCGGCGTGCTGCCCGAGGTGACCGCGAGCAGGGCACCGAAGGAAACCGCCAGCACCACGGTGGCCAGCGTCCACCCGGCCGCCTCGGACATCCGCGCAGGGCGGTTCTGGCGGGAGCTCGCCAGCAGGTCCGCGCCCAGCAGGATAAGCAGGCCAGCGGCAACCGCCGCCCAGCCCCAGGCGGAGACGTGAATTGATGCCGCAGCCACTCGATGGCTCTCGCTGACTTAGTGTCCTGGCCTTCTCCTGCCCGTGCCGTTGCCTATCGTTCTGCAGTGCCTCGCGCGAGCGGCAAGGCCGGTCCGCCCTGCCCGGGCACCTCGTCGGTGCCCGGGTCTGGGCGCGGCCGGGCCGGCCAGGGTGAGCAGTGCCCCGGTTGACTGCCCGATCCGGCTGGCGACCATGACGGCGCAGGCACGGCGGAGGAGGGTCTCCTGGCTGCGTGACGCCGTCATGGTGACCTCCCGTCGGATGCCGGGCCCGGCCGTTCCGGGCTCATGCTTAACTATTGCTTGCCGATCTCGTGAGGTCTTCGTGCTCACCGGCGAAAAGTTACCCCCATATCTTGCCTGCGTCCGGCAATATGAGGGAGCCGACGACGATGCGGGCCCGAGCGGCCCGTGCCCGCCCGGGCAGGTGCGTCTGGCGGGAAGGCGGTGGCCGGAGTGACTTCGCGCGGCAGGGACGGGCGGCCGGACCTGGCCGCGATCACCCGCGCGGCGAGCCGTGAGGCCGGCGGGGTCCCGCCGGGGCTGCTCGGCGACTACCTGGACGCCGTCCTGGACGCGTTCGGCAGCGGGCGCCGCCTGTCCGCGATGGAGCTGGCCGGGTACGCCAGATCCGGGGAGCAGGCCGCGGAGGGCGGGGTCGCCCTGGGCGGCCTGGTCGACCTCTACCTGTCGGCGACGTGGCGGCTGTGGCGCGAACTGCCCGCGGACAGCTACTCACCCACGGTGCTGCAGGGCGCCGTGCTGGCCGTGCTGCATGCCGCGGACGACGCGGTGGCGGCCGCCGCGGGCGGGTTCGAGCGGGCCTACCTGTCGGTGGCGCGCCGCGAGGAGGCGGAGCGCCGGGAGTTCTTCGAGGACCTGCTGTCCGGCCGCGGCGGCGTGGTCGGCCTGCTGGCCAGGGGAGAGCGGCTGGGGTTGCGCCTGGCTGGCCCGCACCAGGTGATGGTGGTGGGCTCCGCCGACGACGGCGGAGTCAACTTGGCCGGCATTCATATCGATAGCGTGGTCGCGGAGGCCGCGGCACCGTCCTCCTCGCTCGTGCTGAGCCGCCGCGGCCGGCTGGTGGTCATCGTGGGATCGGCCGGCGACGATGAGGCGGCCGGGGTGGCTCGCGCCCTGGCCGGTGCGCTGGCCCGCCAGGCGGCCGCCCAGGGCGGCGATGCCCGCGAGCCCGGCCGGGCGGGGCCGCCGCCCTGGCGGATCGCCCTCGGGCGGCCCTATCCGGGGCCGAGCGGCGTGGTGCGCTCCTTCGACGAGGCGGCGGACGCCTTGGACGCGGCCCAGCGCCTGGGCCTGGCCGACGAGGTGGTCAGCGCCGCGGACCTGCTCATCTACCAGGTGCTGCTGCGGGACCGGGCGGCCATCACGGACCTGGTGCAGACCCTGCTCACGCCGCTGGCGCGGGCCAGGGGCGGCGCGGGGCCGTTGCTGGCCACCCTGGACGCCTACTACGCCAGGGGCGGCGTGGCGGCCGCGGCCGCGCGGGACCTGCACCTGTCCGTGCGGACCGTGACCTACCGGCTGGCCCGGGTCAGGGACCTGACCGGGCGGGATCCGGTCAGGCCCGCGGACGCGCTCGCGCTCCAGGTGGCGGTGATCGGCGCGCGCATGCTGGACTGGCCCGCCACCAGCCTGGAACGCGAGTGAGGGCTCGTTAGCCGCCGGTGCCGTGCAGGGCGTCGATGTCGGCGCGCAGCGCCGCCATGTTCACGTCGCCCGCCGCCGCGTCCTCCGCGGTGATGATCACCCAGGCTTCCTCGAGGCACGCATTGGTCCAGTCCAGCGTGGACCGCTGGACGGCACCCCAGGTCACCCAGCCGTCGAACGCGGCGCCGTCGGCGGCCACCTTGACGATGCAGTGCCCGTCCTGCGGCTGGGGCCGCTCGCCGCCCGCGATGGTCCACGGCTGCCCGTGGCCGAACAGGCTGTCCGCGTCGGCGGTCAGGTTCACCCCGGCGTAGACGCCGTGGAACGCGGCCATCGCCGAGTCCACCTCGGCGGGGTTGGTGTGGTCCAGCGGGGCGAAGGCCAGGATGGTGCCCGCGCGGTACCAGTAGAGCAGCAGGTCAGCGATGTTCGCGCCGCGGTCCTGGCCGTGGTCGTAGGCCAGGTACTCGGCGACCAGCGCGTCGGACGGCTCGAACGTCTCGGTTTGGTGGCCGGCCGCCGCCTTGGCCATCCGGTAGTGCTGCCGCCCCGCGAACGTGCAGTCCCCGACGCCCTTCGGGTGCGTGGTGCAGGTCGGATCGGGGCCGTTGCCGAGCATCCCCCAGTCGGTGACCCCCCCGGTCACGTCGACGGGGTAGGCGGGCGGGGGCAGCGGGGCGGGCAGGTAACTGGACAGGTACTGGATGGGGAACCGCTCGGCTGGCGGCTTCACTGGCAAGCGTCCCCGTCGGCCGGCCGAACGTGTCGTGGACATCGGGCATCCCCTCGGTGGAAACAGGCCATGACGTGCTGTCACGGCATCCGGGCAAGGCCCCATCGTGGCAGAGGGTGAGCGCGCGGTCCACGACGCGCGCCGCCTCAGGCGGTGCCGGCTTTCTGTCCCTCGACGCTGGCGCGGACCTCGTCCATGTCCACCGCGCGCGCCTGCGCGATCAGGTCCGCCAGGGCGGGCTCGGAGATCGCGCCGGGCTGGGCGTAGAGGATGACCTTGTCGCGGATGATCATCAGGGTGGGGATCGACGTGATCCCGAACGACGCGGCGAGTGACTGCTCGGCCTCGGTGTCGACCTTGCCGAACACCGCGTCGGGGTGCTCCGCCGAGACCCGCTCGAAGATCGGGCCGAACATCCGGCAGGGGCCGCACCACGATGCCCAGAAGTCGACCAGGGCCAGGTCGGCGCCACCGATCACAGTCTCGAAGTTCTCGGCGGTCAGCTCAACCGTCGCCATGGTTCCTCCTTCGGGTCAGGGGCACCCAGCCGATCCCCCTGTGGGGTATGGAACCGAAACGGGCCCATGGCCATTCCCCTCCGCCGGCGGCTACAGCAGCCTGTTCCCCCGGCCGGCCTACCAGGACGGCGTCGCGCGCATCGGCCGGATGCGGGGCGTTCCCGACGTTGCCGCCGACGCCGACGCCGCTGCATTCCCCGGCGTGTCTTGGCGGCCTAGCCCGCTTCCATCCTCTGCTTGAGCGCCGCCATGTTGTCAGGCATCTCCTTGCGTGCTTCCCGACGGACCATCAGCGGCACCAGGATTTTGCCGATGCCGTGGCCGGTGAAGTCGACGCTGATGGTCAGCTGGGAGCGGGAGTCGGTCACCGGCTCGACCAGGACCTCGACACCCGCGCGGATCGGGCCATCTATGCCCCGCACGCCCCAAGTCTTAGGAGGGTCGATATGCACGAGCTCGGCAGTGGACCGGCGGTTGGCGCCGCCGATGCGCCGCGTCGTCACGCATTTTGCGCCCACGGCCGGTGATTGGGTGCCGTTGGCCGGGCCGTCCATGTGCCCGTCCACCACGCCCTTCTGCCACTCGCTGAACCGAGTTGGGTCGGTGGCGTAAGCGAAGACCTCGGCGGCCGGACGCCCGATTTCGGCGCTGGTCACGATCGGCGGCATGTCAGCGGCCTTCCTTCACTAGCGCGGCGTACCGGTCCAGGTACAAAGGCCAGCCCTCCGGCCCGTCTACGCCGTCAGTAACTGCTTCCCATCCCGGACCATGCCGGTCGATGTGCCGGTGCTCCAGCTCGACCCGCGTGCGGGTTGGCGACTCGGCGTAGAACCGCACCTCGACTTCGCTGGTCCGAGCCTGGTCGGTCTCGATCGTCCACCGCGGGTTGATGTCCCAGCTGAACACCACCCGGTCTGGCGGGTCGAAGGCCAGGATCCGCGCCCACCGGCACTCGCTGCCATCCGCTGCCCGGTCCACGATGTTGCCGCCGACCTGGGGTTCAAACACCGTCTCGGCGATCGGCGCCCCGAGCATGTTGTGCTCCGGCGGCTTGAAGTCCCCGAATCGGTCGGTGAACACCGTGAAAGCACGCTCGATCGGCGTGTCAACCACGACTTGCTTGCGGACCGTCACTGCCTCGGTCTGGGCCATCAAGCCTCCTCGGTCGGCGCTTCCGCGGCATCGGCGTACCCGGCCAACGCCCGCTGCCAATATGTGTCGAGCTGATCCCGCAACGCTGCCAGCGCGACCGGGTTAAGCCGGTAAATCCGGCGCGTTCCCGCAGCCATGTCCTGCACCAGGCCAGCATCCTTGAGGATCTTCAGATGCTGAGACACCGCCGACCGGCTCACGGGCAGCCCGGCCGCCAGTTGCCCGACAGCCTGAGGCCCGTCGGCCAGGCACGCCACGATGGCCAGGCGCGTGCCGTCGGCCAGCGCACCCCACCGGTCAGCATCTCGGTTAGCATTCACTAACCGTTAGTATCCTCTAACCAATAGCCTAGGTCAAGTTGCCCACAGGTAGGCCGCGGAGGCGTGCAGCCTCGCGGGCATGCTCATCCGGTGTTATCAGTGAGCCGCCAGGGCGAGTGCGGCTGGGTCGGGCGGTAGGCGGCGCTGGTGCGCAGCGCGTAGGTGGGCGTGGCGCCGGGCACGGACCCGAGGTAGGCGTGGCCGGTGAGGTGGCACCAGGCGGCCAGGTCAAGGGGCGCCGCTGGGTCGTGTGAGATCAGGTGGATCACGGTTCCTGGTCCGAGCTGTGCGATGTGGGCGCGCAGTTCGAGGATCAGGGCGGTGCAGCTGCGGTCGCCGCCGTCGAGCACCACGGGCGCCTTCTCCGGTGCGCTCATGGCGTGCCGGGCGGTGTGGCACGCCCGGCGCCGGGGAAGCTCATGTGGCCTGGCCAGGTTTAGGCGGCTTCGACGGGCAGGCCGTCCAGGCGCCATTCGAGCATGCCCTCGGCCAGGTGGCGGGCGGGCCGACCGCTGGCGCGCAGCTGCCGGGCGGCATCGGGGGCCAGGACGCAGTAGGCGCCGCGGCAGTAGGCGACGATCTCGCTGCCGTGGGGCAGCGCGTCGAGCCGGGCGGGCAGGTCGCCGAGGGGGATGGACACCGCGCCGGGGATGTGCCCGGCGGCGTATTCCTCGGCGGGCCGCACGTCGATGACGACCACGTCGCCGGCTTCGGCCCGGCGCAGCAGCTCGGCCCGGCTGACTGGCTCGTCGAGGTCGTCGCTGTGCAGGTAGGCGGCGCGGGCGGCCTCGGCGTCGGGCAGGTGGGTGCGCGCCAGCTCGCACAGCGCCCGGTACAGGGCGGCCACGTCGTCGCTGGCGATCCGGTAGTAGACGCGGGTGCCGTCGCGGCGGGAGGTGACCAGCCCGGCGGCGTGCAGCGCCCGCACCTGGGCGGAGGTGTTGCCGACCGGCATCCCGGCCGCGGCGGCGAGTTCCTCGACGCTGCGCTCGGCCTGGATCAGCAGGTCGAGCAGGTGCAGGCGGGCCGGGCTGCCCAGCGCCTTGCCGACGCGGGCGAACTGGGCGAGCAGGGCGGTCTTGCGTTCGGTTGACACAAGCAGCACTCTACTATTCAAATGTACTTTAGAACATTGGAAAACTGTTCGCTTCTGCTCCGGCTCAGCATGAACGCGGGACCGTGGGCCAGCGCAGGCCCGCCGCGTGCCCGGGCACGCCGCAGACGGGAGAAACGCGATGACCAGGATCTGGCCGCTGCCCTGCGAGGGCCTGGGCAACAATTCCTATCTCGCTGAGGTGGGCAGCGGCCTGGCCCTGGCGGTGGACCCGGGCCGGGACCCGCGCCCGTACCTGGGGCTGGCGGCCGTGCACGGGCTGCGGGTCGCGTTCACCGCCGACACCCACGTGCACGCCGACTTCGTTTCCGGCAGCCGGGAGCTGGCTGCCGGCGGCGCGCGGCTGCTCGCGCCCGCGGGGTCTGGGCTGTCGTTCCCGCATGAGGAACTGCGCGACGGCGAGGACCTGGACCTGGGCGGGCTGACCCTGCGGGCACTGGCGACCCCCGGGCACACCCCGGAGCACCTGAGCTACCTGCTGCTCGACGGCGCTCAGCCGGTGGCGGTGTTCACCGGCGGCGCGCTGATCGCGGGCGGCGTGGCCCGCACCGACCTGGCGGGCCCCGCCCGCGCCGAGGAGTGGACTAGGGCGGCCTACCGCTCCGCCCAGGCCCTGCTCGGACTGCCCGGCGATCTGGCGGCCTACCCGACGCACGGGCCCGGCTCGTTCTGCTCGGCCGGTGAGACGGGTCAGCACGTCACCACGATCGGCCGGGAACGGGACGGCAACCCCCTGCTGGCCGCGGCGGACGAGGACGCGTTCACCGGGCAGGCCCTGGCCAGGCTCGGTTCCTATCCGGCGTACTTCGCCCGGATGCCCGCCGTGAACCGGCGCGGCGCGCCGCGGCACGGCACCTGCCGCCCGGTCCTGGCCGCCCTGACCCCCGCGCACGTCGCCGAGCTGGCCGCCGGGGGCGCGACGATCGTGGATGCCAGGCCGGTCGCGGAGTTCGCCGCGGCTCACGTCCCCGGATCGCTGTCGAACGAGCTGCGCGCGGCGTTCGCGACCTGGCTGGGCTGGCTCGCCAGCCCAGACCGCCCGCTGATCGTGGTGCTCGGTCCGGGGCAGGACCGCGGGGAGCTGGTCGAGGCCGCCCTGCTGGTGGGCTATGACAACCTCGCTGGGGAACTGGACGGCGGCATGGGCGCGTGGCGGGCGGCCGGGCTGCCGACCGCGAGCATCCCGCTGCTGGACCCGGCGGCAGATCACATCCCTGACGGGAGCCGGGTGCTGGATGTCCGCCAGCGTGGCGAGTGGGCATCGGGGCACTTGCCTGGCGCCCACCACGCTGAACTCGGCACCCTCACCGATGCCGGGGCTGTGGCCGCGATCGCGGAAGGGCCGGTCGCGGTCATGTGCGGGCACGGCGAGCGGGCCATGACCGGCGCCAGCCTGCTCGCCGCCGGCCCGGGCGGCGCTGCTGCGGTGTCGGTGCTGCGCGGCGGCCCCGGCGACTGGGCGAAGGCCACCGGCCAGGCCCTGGCCCGCGGGTGAGCACACCGGTGAGCGGCACCGCCCGCAACCGGGCTGGCTCGCCCGCGCGGCCGGTGCGGCTGGGGCTGGCCGAGAACTGGCCGCAGTTCACGCTGCTGGTGGTGGTGAACGCGTGCGTCGGCGGCATGGTCGGCCTGGAGCGCACCACCACCAGCCTGGTCGGCACCCGGGTCTTCCACCTCGCCGGCTACCTCGCGGTCTTTTCGTTCATCGTCGCGTTCGGGGTCACCAAGGCGCTGACCAACCTGGCGGCGGGGCAGCTGACCGCGAGGCACACCCGCAAGAGCCTGCTGGTGGCCGGGTGGGTGGCCGGGCTGCCGGTGCCGTTTATGCTCGCCTGGGGCCCGGCCTGGGGCTGGATCGTCGCGGCCAACCTGCTGCTGGGCGTCAACCAGGGCCTGGCCTGGTCGATGACCGTGAACATGAAGATCGACCTGGTCGGCCCGCGCAACCGTGGCCTGGCGATGGGCCTGAACGAGGCCGCCGGGTACATGGCCGTGGGCGCGACCGCGCTGGCCACCGGCTACCTGGCCGCCGCCTACGGGCTGCGCCCGGTCCCGGAGCTGATCGGGGTGGGCTACGCGGTGGCGGGGCTGGCCCTGTCGGTGCTGGTGATCCGCGACACCGCCGCGCATGTGGCCGCCGAAATCGCCACTCACCCAGACTCTGGCCCGCAAGCGGCCCACCAGGCGCCAGCCGCGGGGCGGCGCCAGCCAGGCCGGGCTGGTCAACAACCTCAACGACGGGCTGACCTGGGGGGTGTTCCCGCTGCTGTTCGCCTCCCGCGGGCTGGGACTGGCCGCGATCGGGCTGATCAAGGGCGTGTACCCGCTGCTGTGGGGCGCTGGGCAGCTGCTCACCGGCCGGCTGTCCGACACCCTGGGGCGCAAGCCGCTGATCGTCGCCGGGATGCTGGTCCAGGCGGCCGCGTTTCCCGCCGCGCTCGCGCTGCCGTCCCGGGCGCTGGTGGCCGGGCTGGCCAGCGCGGTGCTGCTCGGGGCGGGGACCGCGATGGTCTACCCGGCGCTGATCGCCTCGGTGGCCGACCACACCCACCCGTCGTGGCGGGCGCAGGGCCTTGGGGTATACCGGTTCTGGCGCGACCTCGGTTACGCCGTCGGCGCGGTGATCGCCGGGCTGGTCGCCGGCGCGTTCGGCCTCAGCGCGGCGGTCGTGGCCGGCGGGGCGCTCACCCTGCTGTCCGGGCTGCTGGCAGCCCGGTGGATCACCGGCAACCACAGCCGCCTATAGACAAGCGATGCTGGCCGGTACTAGCCGCGCCGGCCGCGGGCGAGGGAGGAGGTGCGGGCCGATGGAAGGACGATCTGTGTCGCCGGAGACTCTGGCCGCGCAGGCGCTGGGCGAAGTGGATCCGGTGACCGGGGGGCTGGCGCCGGTGATCAATCCGTCCACGAACTATGAGCGGCGGGCTGATGGCTCCTACCGGCAGGACCGCCAGTACACCCGGGCCGACAACCCGACCTTCGAGCACGCCGAGCGGCTGCTGGCCGCCCTGGAGGGCGCCGGGTGCGCGTGCGCGCTGTTCGCGTCGGGCATGGCGGCCGCGACCGCGGTCTTCCAGTCGCTGCTGCCCGGCGATCACGTGCTGGTCTCCCGGGTCCTGTACTGGGGGGTGCGGAAATGGCTGGCCGAGTTCGGCCTGACCTGGGGCCTGGACGTGGAATTCACCGACACCGGTGACCTGGCCGCGGTGGCGGCCGCGATCCGGCCGGGCCGTACCCGGCTCATATGGGTGGAGACGCCGGCGAACCCGATGTGGGAGATCACCGACCTCGCCGCCGTCTGCGAGCTGGCCCACTCCGGCGGGGTGCGGGTGGCGGTGGACAACACGGTGGCGACCCCGGTGCTGACCAGGCCGCTGGAACTCGGCGCCGACCTGGTGGTGCACTCGGCCACCAAGTACCTCAACGGCCACAGCGACGTGCTGGCCGGCGCGGTGCTGACCGCCCGCCGCGATCCGTTCTGGGAGCGGATCCGGTCCTGGCGGCGCAACGCCGGCGCCACGCTGGGGCCGTTCGAGGCCTGGCTGCTGCAGCGGGGCATGCGCACCCTGTTCCTGCGGGTACACCGCTCCTCGGACACCGCGCTGGCGATCGCCACCCACTTCGGCGGCCACCCGGCGCTGAAGGAGGTGCTCTACCCGGGCCTGCCGTCGCATCCGGGCCACCAGATCGCGGCCCGCCAGATGCACGGCGGGTTCGGCGGGATGCTGTCGATCCGGCTGGCCGGAGGCACCGGGCACGCCCTGGCGGTGCTGCCCGCCGTCCAGCTGTTCAAGCGGGCCACCTCGCTCGGCGGGGTCGAGAGCCTCATCGAGCACCGGCGCAGCACGGAGGGCCCCTCCTCCCCGGTACCCGGCGACCTGCTGCGCCTGTCGATCGGCATCGAGGCCCCCGCAGACCTGATCGCCGACCTCGACGCCGCGCTGGGCACCGCGCTCGGCACCGCGCAAGGCCACCAGGCAGCCGCCGCCCCGTCCCCGCCATCGGCGGGTTAGGAGGGCCGCCGCGTGATGGACCTCGCCGACCGGGTGGCGGCCGCGCTGGAACGCAGCGTGCTCCCCTCCGTCATCGCCCGCGGGGCGGGCCTGCGGGTCGCCGCCGTCGCGGACGGTGTTGCCGTCCTGGAGGTGACCGGATCCCCGGGTGCCGTCCTCCCGCTGGCCTCGCGCATCGAGGCGCTGATCTGCGCCGCTGTCCCGGAGATTACCGGCGTGCGGATAACCGGACCTGGTGCTGAGCCGCCGGGAAGCGCTGCTGGCAGCCTGGCCGAGCGGGCCCGCCGCGTCCTGGATGCGGAGATCAACCCGGTGATCGCCGCGCACCGCGGCCACGTCGCGCTGGCCGGCGTGGAGGAGGGGTGGGTGCGCATCCGGTTTGAGGGTGGCTGCCAGGGCTGCAGCCTGGCCGAAGTGACGCTGCGGCAGGGCATCGAGCCGCTGCTGCGGGCGCGCCTTCCCGGCATGACCGGCCTGGTAGACGTCACCGACCACGAGGCCGGAACCCAGCCGTTCTTCTCCCCTGAGAAGCGGTAACCCGCCATGGAATCAGGCGATGAGGTGCCGGCGATGGAGGGTGCGGCCAGTCCGGCCGGCGGGCGGGTGCTGCTGCTGGTGCCCGCCCGCACCTACCGCGCCGCTGACTTCCTCGCTGCGGCGGCCCGGGTGGGAGCCGACCTGGTGATCGGCAGTGATGGCGCGCTGCCGCTGGGCGGCCTGCCCGTCGTGCGCACCGACCCCGGCGACCCCGGCCGAAGCGCCAGCCGGCTCGTGACCGCGGCCGGGCAGGTCGACGCCGTTGTCGCCGCGGATACCCCGATGCTGGCCCTGGCCGCGGCCGTGGCGGCACGCCTGGGCCTTGCGCACAACCCGGTGGAGGCGGTGGTCGCCGCCACTGACAAGACCCAGCAGCGGCGCCGCTGGGCGGACGCCGGAATCGCTCAGCCCGCCTTCCAGATCGTGCCCGGCGCCGCTTCGGAGGATTCGCTGCGCCATGCGGCGGCGCGGGTGGGGTATCCGTGCATGGTCAAGGCGGTGTCGCTCAGCGCCAGCCAGGGGATCCTGCGGGCCAACGACCCCGCAGGCGCCGTCGCCGCAGCCGGGCGGATCCGGCGGATCCTGGCAACCGCGGGCCGGCCTGGGAATGAACCGCTGCTGATCGAGGAGTACGTGCCCGGGTGGGAGCTCAGCATCGACGGCCTCCTGGACGGCGGCGACCTCACGGTCACCGCGGTCTTCGACAAGCCAGGCACCCCGGAAGGCCCCACCTTCGAGGAAACCGTGCTTATCACCCCGTCCCGGCTACCCGGGAGGCTTCTCGCCACGGCCGTCCGCACCGCCGGGCAAGCCGCCCGCGCGCTCGGGCTCCGGTACGGTCCCATCCACGCCGAGCTGCGCATCGACGACCGCGGCGGCCAGGTGCGGCCGGTCATGCTGGAACTGGCCGCCCGGTCCATCGGTGGCCTGTGCTCCCGGGCGCTGCGGTTCGGCGGCGGGCAGAGCCTGGAGGAGCTGGTGCTGGCCAGCGCCCTCGGCCGGCGTGTGGTACCACGCCACCTGCCAGGGACCTCCGGCGTGCTCATGCTTCCCATCGAGCGGGCAGGCGTGCTGCGGGCGGTCGAGGGCCGCGCCGAAGCCGCGGCCGTGCCCGGAATCACCGGCGTGACCATCACCATCCCCATCGGCCAGCCCGTCCGTCCGCTCCCGGAAGGAGACCGGTACCTGGGCTTCGTCTTCGCGGAAGGCGGGAGCTACCAGCAGGTGGAGCGCGCGCTCGCCGCTGCCCGCGAGCGGCTGCGCGTGGTGATCTGCTGACGCGGTGATCTCGCCGCGGCCCGGCGCGCTGTAATCCTCGCCGGATCATGACCCTGCAGCCACGCACCAGGCCCGCAGCCCGCCGGCCCCGGCCGCTGCCCCGACGGCGGACTCGCCGGGCCTCTCGTTCATGCTCAGTGTGGCCGCACGCGGGCCCCGGTGAGCCTGGAGAGGCGCGCTGCGAAGGCGGGACCAGACACCAGCCACGGGTGACTGCTTCGCCGGGCACGCTCGCTGATGTCCCAGCCGGCTACCTCTGCCAGCGCGCGCAGGCGGACGAGGCCTTGGTGCCATCGCAGTGACCCCGGATCGATGGCGACGCCGCTGTGACGGCGGTAGCGGTGTTCGAAGCTCCGGGCCAGCATCCGGCCCGCCGCGCCTGCCACTGGCCGCAACGGTGCCGGCAGCAGCACGGGCGGATCGGTCAGTATCACCGTGGTGAAGGCGACGTCGTAGGCCCGTGGGCCTAGCAGGGCCGCGCTCCAGTCGAGCACGGTGGCCGCCCCTGCCGGGCCGGCCAGCAGGTTGAACGGGTGCAGGTCGCCATGGCAGATCACCTCGGGTGCGGCGGGCGGCGGGTTGGCGGCCAGCCACCGGCCGGCACCGGCGAGATCTTTCCGGTCGAGGGCTTCCGCCAGCGCCCGCAGATGCTCGAGCAGGCCGGCCACGGTCGTGGCGGCGGCCAGGCCAGTCTCAAGCTGGCTGCGCAGCGGACCGGGGTCGATACGGTGGAGTTCGCTCATCGTGACGGCCAGCGTCTCGGGAATGGTGGTGGCGAGGCGGGGCAGTTGTGCGAGCGCCCTGATGCCGCCGAGGCCGGCGAGCAGCGGGGTGCCGGGGGCCCGGTCCATCACCATGAAGGCGCGTCCGAGCCCATCGCCGGGCCCGCCGGCGGCCCGGACCTTCGGCGTCGGGAAGCCACAGCGTGCCACCTCGGCCTGAACGAGCGTTTCTTTGCGGGCCAGTGCGGGGTCGGGCATCACCCGGGCGACGAGGTCGCCGTCAAAGCCCGCGGGGGCGCCGGCGAGGCGGAAGGCCAGCAGCTCCGCCCAGAAACCCCCGGTCAGTGGTTCGGGTGGCGCGGCGAAGTCGAGGCACGGGTTGCCAGTGGCCGTTCGCAGCACCGCCAGCAGGCGCTCGGGGAGCTCATCGGTCATAGTTACAGTATTTACCGTAACGGTCTTTACCGGTAGTGTCCATGTGATGACCGATACCCAGGCTGCGGAGGCGGTGGAGCTCACCGTCGACGAGCTCGCCCAGCGGGCGCAACTTCCGGTCCGCACCATCCGCGAGTACCAGACGCTGCGCCTGCTGCCTGCGCCCCGGCGGCAGGGCCGCATCGGCATCTACGGACAGGCCCACCTGGACCGGCTGGCCGCCATCGGCCGGCTCCAGCGGCGCGGCTACTCGCTGGCCGCCATCAAAGATCTCCTCGATGCAGGTGACGCAGGCGGACTCGCCGCCCTGCTCGGGGTGGAGCTGGGTGTGGCCGCGCTGGACGAAATACCGCTGCGCCTGACCACGGCCCAGCTCAACAGCCGCGCGCCGGGACTGTCCGCCGCCGCGCTGGAGCGCGCGCGGGCGGTGGGCCTCATCCAGCCTGATGAGGCACAGCATGTCCTGGTCCGCAGTCCCGCCCTGCTCGCCCTGGTGGCCCATGCCGTCGGCGCGGGCCTGCCCGCCGACGGCGTCCTCGACCTCATCGGCGCCCTGCGCGCGGGGCTGGGCGAGCTGGCCGAGGCGGTCACCGGCCATGTCGTCGACCACGTTCTGGAGCCGCTGCGCTTGCAGGGGCGCGCGGACGCGTTCACGCCGGTTCTGCGGCGGGGCCGGCTGCTGTTGCTGCAGGGCCTGGCCAGCATGTTCGCCGACCAGCTCGGTGAGGCACTGCTGGCCCGCGCCGAGACCGACCCGCTCCGGGGCGGCGTGCTGCGCACCGCCATCGAGGAGATCCGCGTCGGTGCCGTCGCCGACGCCGCCGGGCACATCGAGCACCGAAGCCGCGCATGACGATCGCCAACCAGCAGCAGGCTGATCACTGGAACGGCGAGGAAGCCACGCCGGCCCGGCACCGCTGGCACGCTTTTCCTATGACAGGCCGGCCGGTGGATCGGGTGGACGACGAGCGATGATCGCCGCGGCGTCTCCCGGGGTCTGCCTTGATCATGACTTAAACGCCAGGACCGACACGCTCTTGACGCCATAGGCCGAGGTCGCGCCCTGTGCGGAAGCGGAGATGAAGGCGTACTCCGGGTTCTCTTGGATTGTCGCGACCTTCAGGCCAGTGTCATGGATGCTCTGCTGGTAGTCGTCTTGGTGCATGGCCCCGCCGATGCAGGATGCCCACAGGTTCACGTCGCAGACGATTGCCTCCGTGAGCGGCTTCTCGGTGACGATGTCAGAGATCGCCATCCTCCCCCCTGGCTGGAGCACGCGAGCGATCTCGGCGAACACGGCTCGCTTGTCCGCGCACAGGTTGATCACGCCGTTGCTGATGACAGCGTCGAATGAACCGGTCTTGGCCGGCACATCTTCGAGGTATCCCTTTTCGAAACGCACGTTGGTAAAGCCCGATCCGGCGGCGAGAGCGCGAGCCTTCCTGAGTTGCTCGTCGGTCATGTCAATGCCGACGACTTCGCCGTCCGCGCGCACGGCCAGCGAGGCCAGGAAGGCATCCATGCCTGAGCCGCTGCCCAGATCCAGCACCCGCTCACCTGATCCGAGGGCGGCAAGGCCCAGGTGGTACCCGACGCCGGCAAATGACTCGATCGACTGCGCCGGCACGCGGTCGAGCTGCCCGGCCGGATAGCCGAGGCGCAGGGCCAGCGTGCGTCCCATCTCGAAATGGAACGTGCCCTGCGGCTGCTCCGCCACGGCCTTGTACATCTCCTTGACCTTCGCCCTGAGCTCGCCAATATCCACTGCTGACATGGGCTTTCCCCCGGGTCCACGACGTGATCAGTAGCTGAAGGTGGTGGCGGGCTCGTCGCCGATCCACGCCCACAATGGGACAGTGCCCTGGATTTCGGCCCCGCTGATCAGCGAGCTCGGGCCGAGCATCCTGGCGTTGAAGCAGACCGGGCACACGTAGTAGCGCCCGCCCGCCGCCTCGTAGCGCTTCACCAGGTCCGCCAGCGGTGGGCAGCCCTCACAGGCGACGCCGACGGCGACGCCCTCGGTCGCGAGACGGACGGCCTCCTTGGTGAGGAACATGAGCGTCGGCCGGCCCGACTCAGCCGCGCCCACGGCTACGAGGAAGGCGACAGTGACCTTCTCTGGGTCCTCCAGCCCGGTGGTCAGGCTGATGACTGCCTTGCCTGGCATGAGTGCCTCCTTCGCATGAGCCCAGGTTGGGCCCTCCGAGAAGCACGCTACGGATGCCGGCGTTCAGCGTCGTCGGGGATTCTCCCTACAAATCGACCGGGACGAGGCTGTCGAGCAAGCCATGCTGCATGGCGAAGAGCGTGGCCGTTGAGCGGTTCGATGCCCCGATCTTGGCGTAGATGCGCTCGATATGCGTCTCCGCTGTCTTCGGCGTGATGCCGAGGCCGCGGGCGACCTGCCTGGTGGACGCGCTGCGGGCGATCAAGGTGAGTACCTCGATCTCACGCGGGGTGAGCCCGGCAGGCCCGGCCCGCCGCTTCCCCCGTTGCTGGCCGACGGCGGCAAGCACGGCATCCACCGCATTGCCCTCCAGGTGACCCGACCGGACCTCCCTCCGCAGTTCGTCGGCAGCCTGCTTGTGCGACAGGGCTGGCCGGTGCGGCCGGGGCTCGCTCATGGCGTGGCAGGCGTCGGCGGCGGCGAGGATCCGTCCAGTGGCGGGTATCGCGGCTCCGGACAGGCCGCGGTGATAGCCGGACCCATCGAGACGCTCGTTGGCAAGTGATGCTATGGCGCCGATCCTGGCCAGGGCCGCGGGGCGCGCCAGAGCCCGTTCGGTCCAGTATGAGTGCAGTCGCATGCGCTCTGCCTCAGTACCCGTCAGTGGCCCAGGCTTGTTGAGGATCGACGCTGGCACCCCGTGCATGCCGACATCGTGGAGAAGGGCGGCGCGCCGGAGCAGCGCAATCTCCTTGTCAGGCAGCCCGTACAGACCGGCAGCGGTGGCGGCCAGGTGCGCCACCCCACGTGAGTGCCCGGCTCTGGTCGGGAAGCGCAAATCGGTGAAGTCAGCCAGCGTCTCCAGCGCCGAGTCAAGGTCGCTCTCGCTCAGCGAGCGGCAGAGCCCCGGCTCTTCTTCTATCAGCGCCTTGCACTCGCTCATCGGGTCCATGTGCGCGAGCACCTCCGGGGCGGTCGCGCAGAACAGGTCCACTACCTCAGGATCGAAGTGCTTGCCTCGGCGTGCCCTGGCAACCCCGACGGCCGCGTCTACGCCGCCAGCCCGGTGGTACACCTCGACGGTGTCGGCCAAGTGGAACAACCGCACCGGCCTGGCGATCTCTTCACCGCCAACCCCGTCCGGGACACCCTTGGCGTCCCAGCGCGTGAAGACCTGCCGGAGCGGATCGCACACATCTGACGGGAGCCCGAGCCGCTCAGCCATCTGAGTCGTCGTGAGGCAGTGCGATATCAGCCCGCGCTCCACGGCTCGGCCGCCGGTCAGGACGAGATTGGCGGCAAGGCGGATCCGGTGCAAGAACGGGCTGCCAACTCCCACGTGGCTCAGCACGAATCCCATCATCGGCAGCCCCGCGAGGTCGACCTGATAACTGTCGCCCCGGAAGGCGATGTCATCGCCGAACCAGGCCGCCACCTCGGCGGTATCGGCGACGCAGCCCACCCACGCCAGGATCAGCACGTAGTACAGCGAGGCTCGCGGCTCCTCGCCCAGGTCCAGCCTCTCGCACAGCCGCCGGGCGATCAGCCAAGATCGCAGGACGTGGTCCATCGGCTGGCCCATCCCGAGGTCAGTCGCCAGTGAGAATGCCGCGAGCAGTTCCGCCAGGCGAAGCCCCGAGTCCAGGTCTCGCGCCTCCATAACCGGTCATGGTACGGCAAAGTTCCTGCGTAACGCCTTGACGACCATGCCGCATGAGTCCTGTTCAGGCAGCTACGCCATCGAAGTCCCGCGCGCCCAGGCACCACGCTTGCATCCAGGACCAGCAGTGCTTCGGCGGAATTCGAGCCTGCGCTCACGGCTCCGGGGCTGCCGTCCTGGGCTGGGTTATCTGGCCTGGGTCGCAGGCTAGCTGCTGTGGGGGATCTCGACGGCGACGTTGGTGGCCTTGACGGCGGCGACGGCGAGCATGCCGGGTTCGAGGCCGAGTTCGTCGGCGGCTTCGCGGCTGAGCAGGGAGACGAACCGGTGCGGCCCGGCCTGGATCTCGACTTGGGCCATTACGGTGTCGCGGGTGACCTTGCTGATCAGGCCGCTGAACCTGTTCCGTGCCGAGTGAGCCACCACCACCCTGTTCTGGGTGTGGTCGGCTGATTCGGCCAGCTCCTGCGCGAGGTGGGCGAGCGCGGTTCCGTCGACGGCCATCCGCCCGGAGGTGTCGGTGGTGGTCTCGATCCGTCCCGCGTCCGCCCAGCGGCGCAGGGTGTCGGTGCTGACCCCTAGGAGGCTGGCGGCCTCCTTGATCCGGAACGTCGGCATGTCCGGACTGTAACGCAGATGCGGCTGCGTTCCCGCACAAGCGG
>WNGL01002924.1_pt1 | contig 20574 bp, 19 predicted proteins | sample 5400591 | NCBI WGS metagenome assembly WNGL01 (sample SAMN13153377, study PRJNA577476) | soil metagenome | isolation source: 80 cm soil or saprolite under Garry oak tree replicate 1 | place: USA:California | collected 2016-06-15 | reverse complement strand
TTACCGCTTGCCGCCGCGCATTCCAAGGGGAGTTGTCGGCGCGAACATCATAGTGGACTAAGGTATCCTTTCGAAAGGGAAAGTTGGCGCTCCGTTCAGCTTCTACAGAAAAGTCGAGCGCGTTGGCGATGTCACTGCAGCCAGCGGATCGCAGCTTGCTGAGGAGTGTTTGCTGGAACTCTTTCGAATCTTTCAGTGGTTGCCAGCCATCATTGGTTTCATTGAGCATTTCGATGCCGAAAAAGTCTTTGTCGTCGCCTACCGGCTGAATGGCTGCGAGTACGTCCATTGCCTCCAGTGTTTTGACTAACCGTTCTTCCGTCCACTCATCTGACCAGTTCCAGCCGTCTTCGGGCGTGAGTGCTTCAAGGGCAAAGCTTGTCTCGTCGTTATTGTGGGCTAGCAGCTGAGGAATGAATGGATAGTTCTGGCGCTGCAAGAAGCGGTACACCTCAACTTCTTTCTTGGCCCATTTCTTCGTGGGGTCATTGACGCCTACCTTCACAAAGGCTCGCATCCCATCCGACAAGGTGACAATGCCTCGGTGGGCGGAACTAAATCCGCCGTCTACTTTCGTGAGGGTTTCGATGCTTTTTTCTATGTCACCCCAGCTGATTTTCATACACGCAAGGATCTCCTTGTCGTTTTGCTCTGCTCATTCTACCCAATGCTGAGAAGGGCGGCAAGCAATGTTGAAGCGCCAGACAAAACACCTCTGGTCTTTTGTCATACCCCTCTTGTGGAATAGCAATTCGCCAGAGCCACGACCCCTATATGTCTCGGAAGTCATGAGCAAGTATCGGTTCCCATGTCCCTTTCCCGCCGAACGTGAGCCTTCTGATGTCGGGGTATGGCAAGGATTGCTTCCTGGGACAGCCATTTGAACCGCTAAAAACGGTAAATGCCTCTTATAATTCATATATACGATACTGATTGCTAGAGCAGTTTCATCTGGCGAACAGCGTTCTTCTTTTTTCGCTTTGGTCTCGTTTTTTTCGCTGATGCGAAGGCAACCTGACTTCCCATTGTTCTTTCTTTCGGGTGCTTTGTGATGACCTGGATATCATAATTGAGGGGCGGTGATTGCGTTAAATCAAGCTGGTATCGCCCAAAACGGTTGATATGCTGGCAGAGATAGGGAGCGAGGGCTGCCACGACTTGTTCATCCAGTTCTGTGCCTTCCTGGTTGAGTTGGTGTAAGGCATCGCTGATCACCTGCGTTTCCCCTGATGTCGAGGTAAAGAATCAGTACGACAGAATACGCCGTTGTGGGTTTCGCAGTGTTCATACACCGATTCGAGCTGCGCTCTTTCACGCTGGAAGTCTAAGCGGATCCAACGGGCGGCCAAACATCCTACCGGGCTTGGTGTCCCACCTTGCAAACGGGCCGCGCCTTCCGCCGTGTACCCTCAGTGCTCCCGTCAGCTTTACCTGACAAGGAGAGGCAAACGACGCACTCTCTGCAACTCACATGCTCACATCCTGGGTCTACCTCTCTTCACTCACAGCACGAGTTCATTCACCGCCCTGGTGCAGCTGTGATACACTGATGAGAAGAAAGCGAGGAGTATCATGAAAGAACCGATAGTCAAGGTGAGAAGTGGGGCGGTGCGGGGAAGATACGAGCAGGGAGTTGCCACGTTCAAGGGGATTCCTTTTGCTGTGCCGCCGGTAGGTCGCTGGCGATTTGCTGCACCGGTTCCACCTCCGTCGTGGGATGGCGTGCGGGAGGCCAAGGCATTTTCCCCGACTCCGCCGCAGGGAGACTCTTCCTCACGAGTACTGCCAGGCCTGGACCTTCGTCCGCTCTTCGGCGAGGGTTGGCGCAGAGGCGAAGACTATCTGACACTCAACGTCTGGACTCCCGATCCGGACACGCAGGGGCTCCCAGTCATGGTGTTCATCTATGGCGGCGCATTCGTTGCAGGAGCCAGCTCGACTCCCCTGTACGACGGGACCCGTTTTGCCCGTGACGGTGTGGTGCTGGTGTCATTCAACTACCGGCTTGGAGTCGAAGGTTTCCTCCCGCTCAACGGTGGAGAAACCAACGTGGGTCTGCGCGACCAGATTGCCGCGCTCACCTGGGTTCAGGACAATATCGCCGCGTTTGGTGGAGACCCGAATACGGTGACGATCTTTGGTGAATCTTCAGGCGCGCTCAGCGTTGATACACTGTTGGCCGTGCCATCTGCGACCGGACTCTTTCGTCGTGCGATCAGTCAGAGCGGCGGTGCTCAGCACACCGTGAGCATCGAGCAAGCTACTCGTGTTGCCGTTCGGCTCGGCGAAATCCTGGGCATCACCCCACTCGAGAAGGGTTCGCCTCACGCTCCCCCGAACACCTCATCGCCGCCCAGTCCCAATTGCTGCCTGGCTCACTCGACTTAACCAGGGGTAGAGCTACGTAAGCTGCTACCAGCCGCAAAGTAGTGCTAGGGGTGTGTTGACCCGTCAGGCATAATTGTCCCCTCGAGTGACCTAGCTTCATTTAATTGCTCTTGTGTGACGGAGGCACCGGCCAAGTCGGCATGGAGCAGATCGGCTCCGCTCAGGTTGGCTCCGCTCAGGATAGCACCGTTCAGGATAGCACCGTTCAGCGCAGCTCTACTCAGATTGGTATTGACAAGGTCCGCATCACTCAGGTGAGCATCGAAGAGATCGGCTCCGCTCAGGTTGGCTCCGCTCAGGTTGACATTGAAGAGATTGGCACCCTCCAGGTCGGCTCCGCTCAAATCATCACCGCTCAGGTCGGCCTTGCTCAAGTCGATAATCGCATCCTTCATAGCAATGAGGTACATATCTTGGAGGAATCTCGTTACAATCCTATTACGATTTGCATCTAACCTTCGAAGCGTTATTAACGTCTGCTCTCTTGCTACCTGACGCACTGGGTCACCTGGGTTGGACTCAAGCAACTTATTATTGAACAACAAGTTTGACATATCATCCAGGTAGGTTTTCAGTGTTGTTTCTCGCTGTTGGTCTACTGCAATCTGAAGATCGGTTTGATGTTGTTGCTTATTAGCTGCATCACTTAACTGAATCTGTTGTAGCGTAATTTGTTGAGTAAAGTATAACGTTCCTGCGGCAACAAGAATTGGGATAGCAAGCACCGCAAAGAACTGTATCCAGTCCCACAAGGTTCTGCCCACAAATCCTGTCCAATTTGATGTCGACTTTTTTCCTTTACTCCGAAATCGATCAAGTTTCTGTTGGTCATTAGGTGATAACGGAGGGAGCCAGAGCTTGGGCTCACTTGCTGTCAGGTTGCTCCCTGTCCTGTCCCGATGGTTCTCGTCCATGTAGTTCCTCATTCCTGTTGAGAAATGGAACATCGTCCTTTGTGCTGTATTGTATCTCAAGAAAAACAGACGAGAGGCTGCCCTTTTTGTCAAAAGAGTTTCGACTCTGTCCAAAGGCGGAACTGGTTACTTTGCGGCTGGTAGCAGATCAGTAACCACCTTTGTCTGAATCAATTCCCGGCAACGGTGGGATGCTCGATGACTTACAAACTACCAGCGCATAGCGACGCCCAGCATCCCGCCCCGCGCGGGGCGGGATGCTGGGCGTCGCTATGCGCTGGTAGTCGATAGATGATAGCGCTTGCGCACGGACGCGAATGTGTTTCTCGTGCAAATGGTTAAAAAGCTTACGTAGCTCTACCCCAGATCCAACCAAAAGCGCTGATACTTCTCCAAGATCGTGTAGGTACAAACGACATCGTGCCCACAGCACTGACACGAAAGCCTCGGCACGCGCAGTCCCTGGAGATGCCCCCAACCGCTCTCTAACGCGCGACGATAATGTCCATCCCGGGTAAAGTGGTTGGCATCTCGACAGCCACAATGACCGCACTGCCAGTCAATCTCACGGGCCTGTCCACTGACGCGTCGGGGATGGCGTTGTCCGCGACCGAATTTGGCCGTCACCTCTTCTTCACAAAACTGGGTGAGCAAGGGTTTGATTGCCTCAATCGCTGCCTCGTGCAGTGGCTTTTGAACCGTTTGGATGATCGTTTTGCGCTCTTGCCCTTCCAGTTTCCCGGGCAAAAAGTGTCTACTCATCGTGCTGAATGCTCCTTGTTGGTGAATGTCTTGGTCTTCACTACTCTACCACGTCGGAATGCTTCAGCTTTCTTTTTCCTCCTTTTTTCCTAACCCTTAATGAAGGATACGCTACCGAAATTTTTCAATACCAAAAACAGCTTACACCCATCGTGTTCCCCGTGAGTTTTTGCAACACAGCCAAAAATGGTATGCCCCAAAACTCCTAACACATCACCTGTATGTACTCCATCCACAACGTGTTCGTTTTATACTATATTCAGCATTATTACAGATGGAAGTGAGGAGTATGTCAGAACACGAGGTATCAGATACAGCATTTCCGTTTCCTTCAGCATCCCTTTCCTGGTGGGCGAGAGGGTGCCTCTGGCTCTGGCGAGGACTCCTCTGGGTGTGGGGAACCTTTATTGTTGGCATTATCATCAGCACCATTGCCAATTTCAACACGACCTCAACGAATACGTCATTCTCACGTCTCTATCTGATTCATATTGTGGTCACGTATCCCCTGCTTACCTTGACGAGTGTAGGGGGGTTGCTGCTCATCACGCTCCTTTCCTGGATCGGGAGTCGCAAACGCAACAACACAGCATCGCTGTCACCCGTGCAGCAGAACCGTCTCCACATGCTCCAACGACTCCAAAAAACCTACGACGATCTGCTCACGCACTCACTGCAAGAGAGAGCCTGGTTGGAACTAGGGTTAGTTTCCACTCCGAGCGCTGTGCAGAATACAAGTACACTCCTGCTGCGTCTTTCGAATCTTCCGGAGCGCCTTATACCGGCTGAGACACCAATTGAACAGGTCTTTGAGCAGGCAGGCCGCGAGTTGCTCATTCTGGGAGAGCCCGGGGCGGGAAAATCGACGCTCTTGCTCAAGCTCGGTCAACAACTCGTGGCAGATGCGAGGCTCGATGACCTCAAGCCTCTACCAGTGTTACTTCCACTTTCCTCCTGGTCGTCAAACCATCCACCTTTAGAGGACTGGCTAGCAGAACAGGTAGCGCAATTCTATAATATTCCTCGATTGCTTGCAAATCACTGGGTACAAGAAGGGCAACTGCTGCCGCTCCTTGATGGGCTTGATGAGATGGAGGAGACTGCTCGCGCTGCCTGCATCATCGAAATCAATACCTTTCACCACAAATACGTCGGTCCGTTAGTCATCTGTTCCCGCCAGGCGGAATATGAAACCGCTACAAAGGCGCAGCATCTCAATGTACAAAGCGCAATCCTGATCCAGCCGCTCTCTCGTGAGCAGATTGATGGCTACCTCGTTCAAGCCGGTAAGCCTCTTAACGCTCTACGTCGCGCACTCAAACAGAACGCTGCACTGGCGGAATTGACAACCACGCCGCTCATTTTACACGTCCTCATGCTGGCCTACCATGGTATCACAGTGCGTGAACTCTCTCACAAAGAAGCCGAGTTACGGATGCAGATCTGGCAGGAGTACGTCCGGCGTATGGTGGAGCAAAATGGGAACGCGCTTGCGTTCCCACTTGAGCAGACACGTTCGTGGTTGCACTGGCTGGCAAGTCAGATGCGGCAGCATGACCAGCCCATCTTCTTTTTGGAGCATTTACAGCCCGACTGGCTCACGGAGAGGCAGCGACGAGCCTACGACTGGCTTGGAGTTCGTCTCCCTGCCATGATAATCGGAGCGCTGATAAGCGTCCTCTTCGGGTGGTTCTTTATTGGTTCCGCTGGATGGAGCAACTTCCCATGGGTCAGTCTCCTTTGGGAAGTGACGCTTGGAGGAATGCTGGGTGATCTCTTCTGTAAACTCATACCGAGCGCTCCTACCGCCAGTGTGAAAAAGAGACGCCAACGATGGGAAACCATGGGTTACGTCAGCATAGGAATCGGGTTGGTCATCGGTTTGAGTAGCGAACTGAGCTCTTATACCACCCTCAACGACTGGCTGGGTGATGCATCATTTAATTGTTTGTTGTTTCTCTTCAGCACGTTTCTCCTCCAATATGTGCTTGTGACTTTTTCACGACACGCTGCACAGCCACGGCGTCCCCTCTCAGGACAGCGGGTCGAGTTGGCTCGTTTTGTACGACAGATTCATCTCTATCGTGCCCTCTTGGTTGCTCTACTTTTCGGACTGAGCTACATGCTAAGCTACATGAAGGATATGTGGCTAGGCTACCTACAGCAGAGCTCAAGTATCTCATGGGCCCAGGTCATACCCAATTGGTCGGATACTTTGACCGGCGGAATGATGGCAGCGCTCAGTTTCTTTTTGGCCAGTGTATTGATCAGTGTGATTCTTGAACACCTCGGGGAAACAATCCCTTTGACGGAACGGGTTACTTGGACGTGGAAAAATCTGAAAAACAATCTCTATCTGGATGATCACAGGTGGCCTAACGATTCTGCGCCATTATCTTATCCGTTTTCTGCTGCGACGCGCACAGTGTCTTCCTTTGCATGATGCCCAGTTCCTTGAAGATGCTACGGCACGCAGCCTCCTACGACGTGTCGGAGGCGGCTACCGTTTCACCCACCGTCTGCTGCTAGAGTATTTTGCAGACCTGCACACCGAACGTCTTCCAGTACCAGCACCGCTTGGCCAGAACGATCCCCTTGATCACCAAATGAGGGGGACGTGAGGTGGCTGTGTTGCTACCCCGCGAATATCACCTCATCCTACTGACCTCTACGTGACTTGCTAAAGTCTGGTAGACTGGAGGATGAGAAAAACAGACGAACAGCGAGGAGATTGGAAAGAGTGGCGCAGACGCCGAGCGTGGGAACTGTCCGAGCAAGGATGGAAACAGAAAGAGATCGCGGAGGCGCTAGGAGTCACTGAAAGCGAGCCGTGAGCCAATGGATGAAGGTGGGACGAGAGCAAGGGGAAGAGGGATTACGGGGGAAAAGAGCTCCGGGGCCTCAACCCAGACTGAGCCAAGAGCAGATGGCACAGCTTCCCACCCTGCTCGATCAAGGGGCCGAGGCCCATGGGTTTCGAGGAGCGGTCTGGACGACCCAGAGAGTGGCAGAGCTGCTCAAAAAGCAGTTTCGTGTCAGCTCTCATTCTGCGCACATGAGTCGGCTCCTCAAGCGGATCAAATATAGTGTGCAGCAGCCGATCGAGCGGGCGAGTCAACGCGATGAACAGGCCATAGCCACCTGGAAAGAGGAACACTGGCCCCAGTTAAAAAAAAGCCCAGCAAGAGGAGCGAACGATCGTCTTCGTCGATGAAGCGGGTTTTGACCTGCTTCCCATGCTCGTACGCACCTACGCTCCGCTTGGACAGACGCCCGTTCTACGGATTCCGCTGACTCGCGATCATCTCTCGGCGATTGGCGGGATCACCCCAGAAGGGCGGATGTTCATGCAGATGCAAGAGCGAGCCTATTGTGCCCAAGATGTGGTCGCGTTTTTACGCCTACTGTTGCGCAAGATCCCGGGCAAGCTCTTAGTGATTTGGGATGGTGCCCCGATCCACCGTGCCAAGGTCAGGAAGCGCGTTTCTGGCAGGTGGGGCAGCCAAGCGGCTTCATCTGGAGCGTCTTCCAGGCTATGCTCCTGACCTGAACCCGCAGGAGGGCGTGTGGAACGCGGCTCAAACGCGCTCGAGTTGAAAAACCTGTGTTGCCTGCATCTCTCTGACTTGCGCCAGGCTCTCGTGCGGGCCAAAGAACGCCTTCGCCATCGGCGCGAGAGCCTCCAATCGTGTTTTCTTCACTCACTGGGAGGACTTTAGAAAGCTATGCAGAGATCAGTAGTTGTACCTGGAAATAATTCCTGGCCAAATTGGTCACCAATATAATGGTTAACCTACCTAAATTTCGCCCAAACTAGCGACAGGTTCGCCAGCCCTTGAAGAGCTTGCCAAAAGAACGGTGATGCTCCATAGCTCATGAAGACACGAAAAAGTTTTCATTCGCGAGGAGGATCACCATGAACGAGTCTATCACAGGTACGACGAAGCATTTTAGCCCGACTGCCAGCCTGGCAGCCATTGGAGTAAAATTGAGTCAACTCAATCTCTTTGGCCCGATCCGCACCACGGTGCAGATTCGGCAGAAAACCATCAAGCATACGCCGACGGATAAGCTCTCTGATGCCTTTATCAGCCTGCTGGCCGGAGCTCACGGGCTGGTAGAAATCAACACACGCCTGCGAGCCGATCTGGCCTTGCGAGATCCGCCTTTGGCAGAAGCGCGTGTGCTGAACAGTCGGTGGTGCAAGAAACCCTGGATGCCTGCAGCGCAGAAAACGTGACGCAACTGCAGCAAGCACTGGATGAGATCTATCAACAGCACAGCCAAAGCTTTCGTCATGACTCCCAAGCCGGTTTTCAGCTGCTGGATGTGGATATGAGCGGCCTGCCGTGCGGCCCCAAAGCGGCTTTTGCCCGGCATCGGCTATTTTGCTGGGCAATACCACCGCCGCGGACGGCAAGTGGGCCGGAGGCTTCCCACCCAGTCTGAGGAAGTGGTCACCGATCGCCTCTTTGCAGGCAATGTGCAGGTGATCAAAGCCTTGCAGCCCTTGGTGGAAGCAGCTGAGGCTACTTTGCAACTGGACGAGGCGAAACGGGCGCGAACGATTATCCGCGTGGATGCTGGTTCGGGAACCCTGGATGACCTCAATTGGCTGCTTGCGCGGGGCTATCTTGTCATGGCCAAAGAGTATTCGGGCCAACGCGTTGTGCGCTTGGCCAAGACGGTCACGCAGTGGGTCCAGGATCCCGACTGGTCCGAGCGCTCGTTTGGCTGGGTCAGCGAACCCCCGACCGGCTACGTTCGCCCGGGGAAGCCGCATTGCCGTGCGCTGTCGCAGACAAGACGGCACCTTCGCGGGATGCGCGTGCTGATCTGCTCGTTGTCGGCACAGCAGGTGCTTGCGGTGCTCAGGCGTCCGAGTTCGCAAGCGGCTGATCCCGTCGCGGTCTTGGCCGCCTATGTAACCTTCTACGATCAGCGCGCAGGAGGTATCGAAACCTCCTTCAAGGGCGACAAGCAGGGGTTGGGTCTCACCAAACGCAAGAAGAAGCGCTTTGAGGCGCACCAGATGGTGCTGCTGCTGGGCTCGTTGGCCCACAACGTGGTGGTCTGGGCGCGTCGGTGGCTGAGCAGTCAAAAGATCCAACACTACGGTATCTTGCGTATGGTACGTGATGTCTTTCATATCAGTGGCTTGCTCCGCTTTGACGCCTTGACTCAGGTCGTTGAGATTGTCCTGAATCAGGATGCTCGTTTGGCTCGGTCACTTATCCGTCCCTTGCGAGAGTTGCTGACTCCCTTACACATTGTCGTTAATTTGGGCCAAACTTAGGTAGTCTAAACTTCAATAGATATGAATGCGCTGCTAACCAAAACCGCCTCGAAACGCACTACAAAACCGCTAGTAGAGATGGGGCCGCTGTTAAATGAGAGACATGATTCGTTCCTTGACGAATCGGATGATATGGATAAGGGGAGCGAAGCCGACGGACTTGAGGAGCTTCTCATCCATGCACGGCATACTCGCGCAGCCACCACCCGGCAGGCTCCAGGCTCTGAAGAATCTTTTTATAGCTACTTGCGTGACATTCGTGGACTTGGTCTCCTTACACCTGATGAGGAGATCGATCTAGCTCGACAGATTGCCGCTGGAGATGAACTGGTGCTTCGCAAGCTGATCGAGTCAAATTTGCTCCTGGTAATTACCATTGCGCGTCGATACAGTAGTACCGGCGTCCCTCTCATAGATCTCATCCAGGAGGGAAATCTGGGACTGATGCGTGCGGCCGAGAAATTTGACTACCGGCGCAGCTGTCATTTTGGCACCTATGCCACCTGGTGGATTCGCCAGGCCGTGAGCCGTGCCGCTGGCGAGCAGTCACGCTTGATTCACCTACCCGAGCATGTGGTAACGCGTTTACGCAAAGTAAGACGTGTCGCGGCACAGCTTTCACAAGCGAACGGCCTTGATCCCCAGCCTGAACAAATTGCTGAGGCTTGTAATCTGGATCTGGACGAGGTTATCGATGTACTCGGCATAGTCGAGCAGCCGGTTTCTCTTGATGCGCCTGTAGACGATGAAGCCCGTTATACGCTCGCCGACACGCTTGAAGATACTGCGGCTCCTGTTCTCTCCGAAACCGCTTCACAGCATCTCCTTGGAGAAGAACTGCACCGAGTGTTGGCCCTACTGACTCCACGTGAACGTGCGGTTATGACCCTGCGCTACGGTATCGGCGATGGCCGGAGCCGCACCTTGCTCGAAGTCGGGAAAGAACTGGGTATCTCGCGCGAGCGTGTGCGCCAGCTCGAAGTGGTGGGGTTGAAGAAAATGCGTACACACTTTGGATCTCAGATTCTGGAGACATAAAAGAGTACAGGAGGCATTTCATGTCTGATCTATTCGCTGCGCGGGCTCAGATGGGCACATCGCTCGCTTTCCATATCATCTTTGCTTCCCTGGGAGTTGGACTGCCGTTGCTTCTTTGTATTGCCGAAGGACTTGCCCTCTGGCGCAAAGATGCGACCTGGATGACGCTCACCCGTCGCTGGACGAAAGCTTTTGCTCTGCTCTTCGCCATCGGCGCGGTTTCCGGCACCATTCTCTCGTTTGAAATCGGACTGCTCTGGCCGACCTTTACCAAGTTCTCCGGCTCTATCATCGGCTTACCTTTTGCCCTGGAGGGTTTCGCCTTCTTTATAGAGGCGATCTTTCTGGGTCTCTACCTGTATGGTTGGGAGCGTCTCTCGCCCCGGGCGCATTGGCTCTGCTCCTTTCCTCTCTGGATCAGTGGAGCTGCTTCGGCGTGGTTTATCGTCAGCGCCAACTCTTGGATGAATACGCCGACCGGTTTCCAGATTACGCATGGGCAGGTGACAGGGATCAATCCCTTACAGGCTATCTTGAATCCGAGCACTCCATATGAGACAACGCATATGCTCCTGGCGGCCTATGTGGCAACCGGCTTCGGCGTTGCCGCTGTCTACGCTATCCAGATACTGCGCGGCAAAAGCGAACCGTACTACCGGAAAGGACTCATGCTGGCGATGGCGCTGGGCGCCATCGCTATCCCCTTCCAGATTTTCAGTGGTGACCTGAGCGCTCGCTCGCTTGCGGATCTCCAGCCTGCAAAGTTAGCAGCGATGGAGGGGGTTTTCCATACACAGAAAGGCGCCCCTATCAAGGTCGGTGGTATTGTTGACGTCAAGACGGGCCAGGTTCTGTATGCCCTTGAAATTCCTGATGGGTTGAGCATTCTAGCTCGCGGGGATCCCAATGCGACCATTCTCGGGCTTGACGCTTATGCGCCTCAAGATCGGCCTGATCCTACGTTTGTCCATCCCTCCTTTGATGGCATGGTCGGCAGCGGTTTCTTCGCATTGCTCATCGGAGGAGTGTTCTGGCTGCTCTACTTCAGACGCAAACGCGTTGTTCCTGAGCATCGCCTGTTGCTGTGGGGGATCGTCCTGGCCGGCCCGCTTTCCTTTGTTGCCATAGAACTTGGCTGGATGGTCACAGAACTGGGACGACAACCCTGGGTCATTTATAACTTCTTGCGCACACAGAATGCGGTGACGACCGCTCCAGGACTGAACATCAGCTTTGCGATTTTCTCCGGCATCTACATGGTGCTGGCGATCACCTTGACCGTGCTGCTGCTGCGATTGGCGCGTTCACCGCTGCCCAAGCAGGAGTGGCCTGTACTCGTGAGCAGTAGCAGTAAAGAAAGGGCCGGCACGAAATGACATTAACCTACACGATACTGCTTATCCTCTGGCTTTCGCTGATCGTCTATGCTGTCCTTGGTGGGGCCGACTTTGGAGGCGGCATCTGGGACTTCTTCGCCTTTGGTCCAGAGGCGGAACGTCAACGCCGTTTGATCGGGCAGGCGTTAGGGCCAGTCTGGGAGGCGAATCACGTCTGGCTGATTTTCTTGATCGTGGGACTCTTCACGGCCTTCCCATTAGCCTTCTCAGTGCTTTCAATAGCGCTCTTTGTACCTTTCACCCTGGCAGTGATAGGCATCGTGATGCGTGGAGCGGCCTTTATGTTTCGAGGCCAGGCTGATGATGCCACGACCTCGCGTAGGATCTGGGGCCGCGTGTTCAGTACCGCCAGCACCATAACACCTTTCTTCTTCGGTGCCGCCGCTGCGGCAGTGGCCAGCGGCCAGGTTCGCGTTCAGGGAGGTGTTGTTCAGACGGATCTATTGGCCGGCTGGACAACACCTTTCGCACTGACTATCGGCGCTTTAGCGCTCTCTCTCTGCGCCGTTCTCGCGGCCGTTAATCTCACAGTAGAGGCTCAGAACAGCAATGAGCCTGAACTCGTGGAGGCGTTTCGCCGCCGTGCCATCATCGCAGGTGCAATAACGCTGGCACTGGATGTCGTTGCCTTCATCCTGTCACCGTTCCAGGCTCCACTTTTGTGGCACGGCGCGCTCGATCACGCTCTTCCCCTCATCATTGCTACGGCGCTGATCGGACTGGGAGCCGCCGCTTCATTGTTACTGAGGCGCTATCGCCTGGCTCGTTTTCTGGCCTTTACCGTAACGGCCTTCATTTTTGCTTCCTGGGGGTTGTTGCAATTTCCCTACCTGGTCCCGGTTGCTGTGACAATAAGCAATGCTGCCAGTCCACCTTCCACACTGCTGGCGCTGCTTATTGGCACGAGTATTGGTATGGTATTGCTCTTGCCCTCGCTCTGGTTCCTTTTCCATGTCTTCAGGGGCAAGCATCCTGCACTGAACGTTCAGGAGAAAGCCGCAGAGCCAGCATCCACACAACGCTAAACTTTTTCTGTGCGGCTTGTTTGCGTGTGGCACACACTCCATGCACGCAGTTTTGAAAAGTATAGGATCAGGGGCATACGCATGAATCGGACGAAACGTTCACCAGTATACTTAATGGCGCTCACCATTTTTATTGACTTTGCAGGCTTTGGTATCGTCCTCCCCTTACTCCCATTCTGGGCAGAGCGACTGGGGGCTGGTCCTGTCGGAGTCGGCCTGGTTCTTACGATATACGCGCTGGCGCAGTTCATCTTTACGCCAGTGCTGGGAACCCTTTCTGACCGGTACGGTCGCCGGCCGATCATCCTCGCTTCGCTGTTGATCGAGGCGTTCTCATTGGCGCTCTCGGCACTGGCCGGTTCATTTGCAATCTTAGTAGTTGCACGATTCATTGGCGGCCTTGGCGCCTCGAATATCGGCTCAGCACAGGCAGTCGTTGCTGATGTGACGCCTGTTGAGAGGTGAGCACGAGGCATGGGCCTTATCGGGGCAGCTATTGGGTTGGGATTCGTCGTTGGGCCAGCCATGGGAGGCTTATTAGCACCTCTTGGGCCAGCCGTACCCTTCTGGGTTGCAATGCTCGTTGCGCTTGCCAATGCTCTGCTCGTGCTGCGCTTCCTGCCGGAAACACGCTGTAGGGAAACTGCTTGTGCTACAGTTCCGTTCACCCATCGTGGTATGGGAGGAGTACTTGCTGGGTGGAGGTGGGTATTGCGGAATCCAGCGGTGGCACGATTGGTGGTCATTAACCTCCTCTTTACGATCGCTTTTACCGCGATGGAGGCAGTCTTCCCGCTGTTTACGCAGCATTCCTTCGGCTGGAAAGCCATCCAAAACGGGTACATCTTCACCTATGCAGGTATCGTTATTGTGCTCATGCAGGGTGGTCTGGTCGGGCGACTCGTCAAGCGTTGGGGCGAACGCAGCCTGTTGAGCGCTGGCTTAGTCATGCTCGCTGCCGGGCTAGCATTACTCTCATGGAGTACGAACCTGGCGCTGTTGTTGGTCGCCCTGGGCATAGTAAGTATAGGCGATGGAGCAGTGACGCCGGTGGTATCGGCACTCCTCTCATTCGCCAGCCCACCCACGAGGCAAGGCGAAACACTGGGTCTTGCACAAGGTGTCGCTGGGCTGGGACGAATAATAGGTCCACTGGCTGCAGGAAGTATCTTCGCGATTGGAGGCTCGGGCGCACCTTTCATCCTTGGTAGTGTGCTCGTGGTGCTTGCAGCATTGATCGCGTTACCTGCACTTTCAAGCAAAAACGAGGTAGCCCTTACGCATTCCACGCCCGATGTTCAACTAGTCTCTACTGCGCAAGATAGCTCCTCCTAAAGAAAGGTTCTGTCATGTTCTTCCATTTAGGCAGGATAGTCACTCGCTATCGCTGGCTGATCGTGGGCCTGTGGATAGTTGCCATCGCGATTGCTTTGCCATTTGCCCCGCAGGCGACCCAGGTACTGCATTCGGGCGGCTTCGTCAGCCCCGATTTCGAGTCGGAACGGGCGATTACTCTGCTGGCACAGAAATTACATTTCGATCCGACAATCGTTCAGGTGATCTTTACGAGTCGACGCTACAGTGCTGATAGTCCAGCATTTCCGCAAGAGGCACAGCAGGCTCTTACACGTGTGATCAGTTTCACCGATAATCCACGTCAGATCTCATTCGATCGCCATGCCGCCTATGCGAATGTACTGCTTAAGCCTGATCCCGATACTGCCCCGAAGTTGCTGCCTGAACTGGAGCGCCGTTTGCAGGCCGTTCCAGATGTGCAAACACATATTGGTGGGGGACCTGTCTTTTTTGCAGACATACAACTGGTCAGTGAGCGTGATCTCCGTCGTGCAGAAATCCTGGCCTTCCCCTTTGCTCTTGTTGCACTACTGCTCGTGTTTCGCTCGGTTGTCGCTGCAATCCTTCCCGCTTCAGTGGGAGGAAGTGCTGTCATCGTTGCCCTGGCGCTCATCTTTGGCCTCGGGCATCTCACAACGCTTTCCATCTTCGTGCTGAATATCACCACACTGTTTGGTCTTGGACTTGGCGTAGATTACTCACTGTTCATGGTGAGTCGCTTCCGCGAAGAGCTAGCCCGCGGGCGCACTGTTGACGATGCAGTAACGATTACCGTTGCCACCGCAGGGCGTGCTGTAACATTCTCAGGCCTGATCGTCTCGATTGGCCTGCTGAGGTTAACCTTCTTCCGTATCAATTTGATTCATTCAGTAGGGTACGGTGGCATCCTTGTTGTCGTTTTAGCAGTGCTCGCTGCGATCACACTGCTACCGGCTGCGCTTGCCATCATTGGCACGAGGATAAACGCTTTTCCAGTACGCATTCCGAAATTTCGGAAACGTGAGCGGGCTACGAACGTTGGTACAGCATATGCAACGTCAGAGTCCGTTGAACATCACGGCTTCTGGTACCAGCTCTCGCACATCGTCATGCGCTACCCGGTACGAGTGTTTGTGCCTGTCTTCGTGCTGTTAGTCACATTGGGATTGCCCTTTTTAAGTGTGCGCTTTTCGGCACCCGATGCCTCCATTCTTCCCGCAGATGTGCCATCGCGTGCAGCATTCGATCTGTTAGCAAAGCGCTTCAACGATCGCGAAACAACACCTGTCCTCATAGCTGTACAGACGAAGGGCGATGTCCTGTCTGCCGATAATATCCGCAAGCTCTATGCCTATGTGCAGCGCATCCAGGCCGACCCGCGTGTTGCACGGGTAGACAGTATCGTCAGCGCTGACCCACGGTTCACGCTCGACCAATATGAACTACTGTATACACATCCCCAGTTGATTGCCGATCCCTACCTGTCAGCAGTTGTTCAGACCACAGTAGCGGGAAATACACTGGAGATGCTAGTTATCAGTAAGTATGGGATGCTCGATTCGCGCTCACAAGCGTTGGTACAGGCTATACGGAACACCAATCCTGGTGGTGGTATTTCTATCCTTGCCGATGGTGGGACGGCCGGGGGCATCGATTACGTCAACTCGCTCTATACGGATTTTCCGATGGCCATACTGATTGTAGCTCTCATCACCTATGTTTTACTAATGTTCCTATTCCGGTCACTCGTTTTGCCTCTCAAGGCTATCTTGATGAATACACTTTCCATCCTGGCTAGTTATGGCGCGCTTGTCGTCATCTTCCAGAACGGCTTTTTGCATCAGGTCCTCGGTTTTACTCCGCTTGGTTTCGTTGAAGCATCGAGTCCCATTCTGCTCTTCTTCGCACTGTTCGGTCTCTCGATGGAATATGAGGTGCTTTTACTCTCGCGGGTGCAAGAAGCTTTCTGGCAAACCGGCGATAACACCCGTGCCGTCGCACTGGGGTTGCAACGGAGCGGCGGCATTATTACCAGTGCAGCCTTGATTGTGATTGTAGTGAGCGCTGCTTTTGCCACGGCCGATGTCATCCTGGTCAAGGCACTTGGCCTGGGAATGGCCCTGGCTGTCTTCCTCGATGCTTCGTTCGTGCGCGCGCTACTGGTTCCTGCTACGATGCGACTCCTCGGTAACTTGAATTGGTGGCTGCCTTTCGCGGGAGTGCAACGTCATCCGCCTGCTCTTGCAGAGTATATGGATGCGGGAGAGCCCGAGGTATTTACGACACAAGCTACAAAGGATGAGATACTAAAGGATGCTCACGTTGGAGGCAAGCAATGATTAAACGAAGGGGAAACACTGCTCTCACGCACTATCCAGGCTATTGCATCCACCTCTGTAGCCTGATTTTATTCCTGCCACTCGTTCTTGCTTCCTGTGGCTTTCCAGGTATCGTCACAACGGCTGGGCAATTACCTGTGGTAAAATCGACGCCCCAGGCACAACCGCTGCCACCTGTGCGCTTTCCGCAGGATGAGGCAGCACACCGCGACCTGAACGAGTGGTGGTATTACACAGGTCGCATGAACGCAGTAACACCGGATGGGAAGACGCACCATTACGGGTTTGAACTGGTTTTCTTCCAGGCCTTACGGAGTGATCTCCCGCCATTCTATGCCGCGCACTTTGCCATCAGTGATGTCACGCGAGGCGAATTCCATTTTGATCAGCGTCGCCTGATCGAACCAGGTGCTGTCATACCGGATGGCAAATCGACAAGCGGCATTCGTGTCTCCATTGGCGATTGGTCGATACGGGGAGTGAATGGGCTGGATCACCTGGAAGCAGCGATGACAAACTACACCCTGCACGTTGACCTGCTTGGTCTCAAGCCAGCTACCCTTCACAATGGAAATGGTCTGATCACCTATGGTCTGGGTGGTTTCTCCTATTACTACTCGCGCACAAGAATGGAGCTTTCTGGTACTCTGATCGATCATCATCAGCCATTACAAGTGAATGGTGTGGTTTGGATGGATCACCAGTGGGGAAACTTCCTCGCACTTGGTGGAGGCGGCTGGGATTGGTTCAGCATTCAGCTCAACAATGACACGGCGCCAAGCCACGCCGCCAACAACACTGCGTGTCTAGCTGACGCTCAGGCGGCGTGCAAGGAGACGGAGATGATGCTGTATCTCATTCGTGACGCCACGGGCAAAACTATCTCAACCTATGTTGAGGATATTGGATCCCACGAAGATTTCCACCTGCTGCCACCAGGTGCCCTACGCGTGGATGTGCTCGATCATTGGAAAAGTCCGGTGACCGGCGCAAACTATCCATCCGGCTGGCAGCTTAAGGTAAACGACCCGCAACTGCAGGTCTCGCTGACGCTCATGCCTGAATTGAAAGACCAGGAGCTTGTGGTGTACCAATCAACGGGCAATAGCTACTGGGAAGGTGCCGTGAGCATTTCTGGGCAGGTTGTGCAAGGTGAGGGTTATGTTGAGTTGACGGGATATTCTCGCGGTTAATAATCTCCCTTACAATAAGTTGATAAGACCCCTAAAGTCACATGTAGCTAGAGAAAAGGTTTGTTTCCTGGCTCTTGTTGTTGGATGCGCCTCACTACCTGTAGCCACACCCTCTGCCATTGTTGCCGAATGTGCTCAGTTTTAGCCTCTATACAAACACTACAGAGCACCCTGTCCGCATCTGCATACAGCAGTGTTCGGAAAGATTGAGCCATAGGTGTACATGCAAAATTTAAACGGCTCTCCCGTCCTTCCTCTGCAAGCCCTCAGACTTTCAGAGGAAGTATGGGTGCGTCTGCCGCGAGATCCACGACTTCTGCATCACAGGTCAAGCATGACCTCATCGCGAGGTTGGGAGCAGCAAATCAACAGGGTGCCGTCGGCAGGTCGTTCGAGTGGCTCTGGCTGGTAGCTGACGGTGCCGGCAATCAGTCCGCTCTCGCAGCTATGACAGACCCCCGTCCGGCACGACCACCTGACCGGAACATCGCAGGCCTCGGCGAGTTCGAGCAGGCTCTGCAACGCCGGATCCCAGTGGACAATGAGGCCGCTGCGAGCGAACGAGACCAGCGGTCCTGTGCCGGGAGATCCAGCAGGCAGGTGCGGTGGGAGGCTCGGTGCGTCCACCACACCGGGTGTGCTGGATGGAGTCGGCCCGAAGATCTCTGTGTGCACCCGCTCCGTGCTGACGCCCCAGGCAGCCAGTCCGCTCGTCAGGTCTCGCAGGAAGGCGGATGGGCCGCACAGATAGAAGTCCGCCTCGCGCGGCACGCCGATCTCCTCGAGCACCGTCACGCTGAGGTGTCCAGGAGCGTCGAAGTCCTGGCCTGGTCGATCCTCTTGACCCGGCCTGCTGTAGAGGATGTAGCTGCGGCTGTGGGGCAGCCTCTGGAGGAGGCGGCGAGACTCCTGCGCAAAGGGGTGTTCGTGGCGGTTGCGTGCTCCGAACAGCCACCAGACCTCCCGTGGCGATGCCTCGGCGGCCAGGGCGTGCAGCATGGCCAGGACCGGGGTCGCCCCCACGCCGGCACTGAGCAGGACGACGGGGCGGAGGCCCTGCCGGAACGTGAAGGTGCCCCGTGGAGCACTCACCTCCAACACATCGCCAACATGCACCTGGTTGTGTACGTACGTGCTGGCTGCGCCGTTCACCTCTTGCTTGACGCTCACCCGGTAGTGATCAGCACCTGGCGTGTCAGAGAGCGAGTAGTTGCGTAAGATAGGTGGCGCGTCAGGCCTGGGTCGGAGGCGCAGCACCACGAACTGGCCAGGCAGGGCAGCCGCGAGGGGTCGCTCGTTTGCCGACACAAGGATCAGTGAGACTATGCTCCTGCTCTCCCGCTCAATTTGGGACACCCGCAATGGGCGGAACCCTGGCCATGCCGGGGGCGGGCCGCTCGCCGGGGTGAGCCCAGGGTTGCCTCCTGTCGTCTCCCCACTCAGTGCCTGCTCGAGCAGTGCCTGGAAGGACGTCTTCCACCCTGGACTCAAGGCGGGGAGACGCAGCGCGCGCTCCAGTTGTTCGCGGGAATGGTTGTTCAGGTAGAGCATCCCGTCGATCTCCGCGACGCTCATGCGTTGGGGGCCATCGGCGATCTTCACGATCTCGTCGCCAGTTTCCACCTCGCCCTCTTGCAGCACGCGGAAGTAAAAGCCTGGTTTCCTGTGTGAGACAAGCAGCGCAGCCATCTGAGGCTCGTTCATCCGGATGCCGACACGGTAGCAAGTGACACGCGGCTGCGTCACCTCAAAGAGGGCACTGCCGATCCGGTACTGGTCGCCGATGCAGACCTCCTCGTCGGACAGGCCCTCGACGGTAAAATTCTCCCCGAACTGTCCGAAGACGAAGTCATTGCGACCGAGCTGACGCTCCCAGTAGTGATAGGACTCCATTTGGTAGACGAAGACGGCGCGGTACTCACCTCCGTGCCCGGCCAGGTCTCCTTGCTTATCGCCATCGATGTTGAGCCGCCGGACCATCCTTCGGCCCTGAACTGGCTCCTTCCAGATGGCGGTGCGCACCGTCTCCCCACGCCATGCGATGTCGCGGGGAAGCCCAACGTTCACTGAGAGGAGTCGTGGCATTCCGGTCACCTTCCTTGTCTTGTCCAAACTCCAAAAGTCATGCTCAGCCCATCCACTCAACCCACGAAGTCCAGGTAACATGCCGGTCAGTAGTATAGAGAGTCAGTTATATCAAAAACGTTACATTCACTTCGCAGTAATGGCTCAATCTTTGTGAACACCACTGTAGCGGCAGTTTGTTGACGAGGGAATTTTTCTCGCTTCAGAGCAATCAGCCAGTGTATTCTCAGATGCGAGAAGGGCAGGTTTCATCTGCCCTCACAAGAGTAGCAAGAAGGGAGTATTTCCCGTGTCAACAAAGTACCGGTAGACTGCTAAGAAACCTCTCACGATCATACCGATTTCCTCATGCGGGGTACTACTCCTGATCGCGGCCTCATAAAGAAGATCTGTTAGTTCATCAATCAAGGGATCATTGGTCAATTGGCTTGCTAATTCGTCTATCTTACTCATGATGATGGGTGCTTTGTTCTAATACTCTCTTCTTTGTTCGTAATACCGGGAAAGGAGACGCTTTGTATTCAGTGGCAGTTCATATTCTTCCAGCTTGCCCAGAAGGTCTACTACTTCCGGGGATACGCGTAAGTCGTGCAGATTGTCATCGCGCAGCAAGATCTCGAGAAACAGGTTGAGAGATTTGAGGTAGCTATCATAGGCCGCATCGGGATTGCCTTGATCCTCATAGATGTCACCTTCTGCTTTGAGCAGCGTTGCAACCAGTAGAGCCTTCTCTAGGTTCAATATCCCGAATAATGTGAGCATCGCCAACAAAGTCTCTTCTGAGATGGCATGAATAAAGCTG
>WNGL01003873.1_pt1 | contig 20584 bp, 16 predicted proteins | sample 5400591 | NCBI WGS metagenome assembly WNGL01 (sample SAMN13153377, study PRJNA577476) | soil metagenome | isolation source: 80 cm soil or saprolite under Garry oak tree replicate 1 | place: USA:California | collected 2016-06-15 | reverse complement strand
CCAACGGCGCGCGGCACTGCGGCTGCGCGCTCCCGCGCAGGACCGCCAGCGCCGGGTCGGCCTCCGTCGGCAGGCCGCGAACCATCTTCGCCACGTCCATGGCGGAGCCGCCGCCGACGCCGAGGATCAGGTCCGGCTGGGCGGCCGCCGCGGCCGCCGCGCCGCGCAGCCCCTCGGCCAGCTGCGGGTTGGGCGTGAAGTCCCCGAACAACTCCAGCTGGTACCCGGTGAGCCGGCGCGCGATCCCGGTACGCGCCACGGCGGTCGGGCTGCCGACGACGAGTACCCGTCGCGGCGCGAAGCCTGCGACGAGATCGGCCAGCCGCTCGACCGACCCGGGACCGGCGACGACCTCGACATCCGTCACAGAGCCTCCTCTGTCGCTCCGCGAGGCGCTCTGGTGCGCCGTCTTCCCTCGTCGCTGCGCTTCTCGTGAGCCAGCACTTGGGCTGGCTCAGCAAGGCGGCGTTCGTCGGCGACGACGAGGTGCGGGCCGGGTACGCCGTCGAGCGCGTCGAGGGCGGCGCGCAGCGCGGCGGCATCGGTGCCCACCGCCGTCGAGCGGTACCCGGCCGCCGCGCCCAGGCTCGACCAGTCCACTGTGGACAATGTGCTGAGCTGCCCGCCGGTCGACTTGTACGTACCGTTGTCCAGCACGACGTGTACCAGGCCGGGCGGCGCCACCCCGCCGACGGTCGCGATCAGGCCCTTCGGTACGAGCACGAACGCCGGCCGGCCGGCCTCCCGCGCCCCCCTGTACCGCGTCGAGCACCTTCGCCAGGTGCTCCTCGCCCGGTTCGAGCAGCCAGTACGGGACGTCCAGCGCGTCGAGCAGCGGCTGGCTGGTGCGGCCCATCACCGCGTGCTGCGGCTCGTCGCGGTCCGGGTCGGGGCAGCCGCGCAGGCTCATGAAGACCAGTACCGGGATGTCGAACGTCAACGCCAGCGAGGTCAGCGGGTTCACCAGGTTGCCGAAGCCGGAGTTCTGGATCAGTACCGCACTGCGCCGGCCGGCGAGTTCCGCGCCGGCTGCGATAGCCAGCGCACCGCCCTCGTTGGCGGCCGCCACGTACCGCCCCGGCTGGCGCTCCAGCAGCCGCAGCGGACCGCCGAACACGGCGCACGGTACCCGGTCACCAGGTTGACGCCGACCCGGTCGAGTTGGGCACAGAACCCTGCTGCGCTGATCATCAGTCCCTCCGCGTCATCCGAAGCACGTCGCCGGGGCTGATCGCGAGCGCGACTACCGCCCGGCCGCCGTTGACCGCGAGCGCGACCTTGCCGGCCGAGTCCACATAGACGATGAGCCGGCCCGGCTGGCCGTCGGCGAAGGTCTTCGCGCGGGTGGCCCGTACCCCGCCGACCTCCAGGTGTTCACCGAGCCCGTCCAGCGCGGTACCGGGTGCGGCGAGCTGGACGTTGCCGAACCGGTCCACGGTCAGCACCTCGGCTTCGAGGTACCCGTCGCCCGCCACCACGATCGGCTCCGGCAACCGGACCAGCGAGCCGGGATCGATCGCCGGCCCGGCGTCTGCCAGCGGTACCCCGGCAGCCAGCCGCGCGGCGACCGGCGCGAAGATGTCCCGGCCGTGGAACGTCATCGACACGTCCGGCAGGAACCACGTCGCATCGGTCAGCCGTACCGCGGCGCGTGCCCCGCCCAGCGCGTCCGCCGCCGCGGTCAGCAGCCCGTTGTCCGGGCCGACCAGCATGCCCTGCGGCGTCTCGATGGCGACCGCCCGCCGGCCGGTACCGACGCCCGGGTCGACGACGCCCACGTGCACGGCCGGCGGCAGGTGCCCGACCGCCTGGGCGAGTACCGCCGCGCCCCGCGACACGTCACCCGGCGGCACCAGGTGCGTCACATCGATGACCCGTACCCACGGCGCGCGCACCGCGATGACCCCGTGCAGCACGCCGGTGTAGCCGTCGGACAGCCCGTAGTCGGTCGTCAGCGTGATCCAGTCGTAGGCCGCCATGACCCGAGGCTAGCCCGTACCCTTGCGCGAATGGACGAGACGCTGGACGCAGCGCGGTTGCTCGGTCGCGCCGGGCGCTGGGATGCCGCGATCCGGCTGGCCGAGTCGGTCGACCTGCCCGGGGCGCGGCTGGTCGCCGCCCTCATCGCCGTGGACAGCTACATGTTCCGCGGCGGCGACGGGGTGGCCGAGGCGCTGGACCGGCCTACCCCGGCCTGGCGGCGTGGGCCCGGTTCTTCCACGCGGTCAGCCTCGACGTGCTCTTCGAGGAGCACGAGGCCGCCCGCACCGAATGGGCCGCGTTACGGGCGAGCGCCGGGCCGTTCCTGCGCTCGTACTGCCTGCGCCATCTCGCGTTCTACGAGTTCTACGGCACCGGCGACCACGCGGCGGCATGGGACCTGAGCTGGCACAGCCTGACCCTGCGACTGGCCTGCGGGGCGCTGCCCGAAGCGGCGGCGCAGCTCCAGTTCCTCGCTGAGATCCGGCGCGCGGACGGCCGGCCCGCCGAGGCCCGGCGACTCGCCGAGCAGGCCGCCGCGATCGCCGACGAGATCGGCATCACCGGCCCGATCCGGGCCGCGATCGACTCGGTGCTCGCCGCCGCGGTCTGACAAGGTGGAGCCATGCGCCTTGTCGTCTTCACCGAACCCCAGCTCGGCGCCTCCTACGCCGACCAGCTCCGCGTCGCGCAGCACGCTGAGGAGCTGGGCTTCGACGCGTTCTTCCGGTCCGACCACTACCTGACCATGGGCAGCTCGGACGGCCTGCCCGGCCCGACCGACTCCTGGGTGACGCTCGGCGCGCTCGCCGTGCAGACCACCCGCATCCGGCTGGGCACGCTGGTCACCGCGGCGACGTTCCGGTACCCGGGACCGCTCGCGGTCAGCGTCGCGCAGGTTGACCAGATGAGCGGCGGCCGGGTAGAGCTGGGCCTGGGCGCCGGCTGGTACGAGGCGGAGCACCGCGCGTACGCCATCCCGTTCCCGCCCACCGGGGAGCGCTTCGACCGGCTCGAAGAGCAGCTCGCCATCGTGACCGGGCTGTGGCACACCTCGCTGGGGGAGCGTTTCACCTTCTCCGGCCGGTACTACGAGGTCGTCGACTCGCCGGGCCTGCCCAAGCCGGTACAGCGGCCCGGTCCGCCGGTGATCGTGGGCGGCAAAGGGCCGCGGCGTACCCCACAGCTCGCGGCCCGGTTCGCCGACGAGTTCAACATCGCGTTCTCGACACTGGACGAGACTCGCGAGATGTACGAGCGGGTGGCGCGGGCGTGTGCGGTGGCGGGCCGGGACACCGGTCCCGTGCTGTCCGCGGCGCAGACCGTCGCATGTGGACGGACCGAGGCGGAGGCGCGCAAGCGGGCCGAGGCGATCGGCCGGGAGCCGCCGCTGTTCGGTTCCCCGGCCCAGGTGGTCGACCAGATCGGCCGGTTCGCCGAGCTGGGCGCCACCCGGATGTTCCTGCAGATCCTCGACCTGTCCGACCTGGACCACCTCGACGTCATCGCATCCGACGTGGCCCCCCAGCTGAGTTAGCTCGCTGAGGGAGCGAGCGGGAGCGGCGCGTCTGAGCGCCGCGAAGCGAGCGGACGGGGCATTAAGGGAGTAGGAGCAGCTTTCCGGTGGTGCGGCGGGACTGGAGGTCGGTGTGCGCCTTGGCGGCCTCCGCCAGGGGGTACCGGCCGCCGATGTGTACCGACAGCGTTCCGTCGGCGACCCGGCCGAAGACGTCGGTGGCGCGCCGGATCAGCTCCTCCGGCGTCGTGACGAACCACCCGAGGGTCGGCCGGGTGATGTAGAGCGAGCCGCCGCGGGCGAGCCGGCTGAGGTCGAACGGCGGGACCGGGCCGCTGGACTGCCCGTACAGCACGAGGACGCCGTGCGGCTGCAGGCTCGCCAGGCTCGCGTCGAAGGTGTTGCGGCCGACGCCGTCGTAGACCGCGGCGGCGCCCTTGCCGTCGGTGAGCCGCCGGACGTCCTCGGCCACGTTGTCGTACCCGATCACCTCGGCCGCGCCGGCGTCCCGGGCCAGCTTCTCCTTCTCCAGCGCCGAGACGGTAGCGATGACCCGCGCGCCCAGCCTGGTCGCCAGCTGGGTCAGCAGCAGCCCGACCCCGCCCGCCGCGGCGTGCACGACAACCGTGTCCCCCTCCTTGATCCGGTAGCTGTCGAACACGAGGTAGTGCGCGGTCAGCCCCTGCAGCAGGACGGCCGCGGCCGGCTCGTCGGACACCCCCTCCGGTACCGGTACCACGCGGTCGGCGGAGGCGAGCGCGAACTGGGCGTAGGCGCCGGACAGCTCGGTGGAGGCGACCCGGTCACCGACCTTGACCGTGTCCACCCCGGGCCCGACCGCGACCACGCGGCCCGCGCCCTCGTCGCCGGGGATGAACGGCAGCGGCTTCGGGTACAGCCCGGTGCGGTTGTACACGTCGATGAAGTTCACCCCTGCGGCGGCGACCTCGATCCGGACCTGGCCGGGCGCCGGCTGGGGCTGCTCGACCTCGACCAGCTCGAGTACCTCGGGTCCACCGGTCCGCCGCACCTGAATCGCCTGCATCTGACCGACCCTCCGCGGTTGGTTCGACCTCTCACGGGTACCCCGCACAAGGAGAACGTACCCGGCTCCCGGGAGGCGTCATGGAACTGCTGGAGAGCGGCGCGCGCCAGCTCGACCGGGTGGAGCGCGCTTCGGGGTTGGACGCGACGATCGAGGTGCTGCGCCGGGTGGTCCGGCGGATCATCCCAGCCGGCCCGGTCGCCGACGCGCTGCACGGCAGGTGGTTCGGGCATCCGCTGCACCCGGCCCTGACCGACGTCCCGGTCGGGGCGTGGGTCGGTGCGGCCGTGCTCGATGCCGTACAGACGAGCGCCGGCTGGTGGCCGCTGCGACAAGCTGCGCGGCCAGGCCAGGAGACGGCGGCCACCGCGCTGGTCGGGCTGGGGCTGGCGGCGGCGGTACCGTCGGCGGTGACCGGTTACAACGACTGGGCCGACGCCGGCCGCGAACAGGAGCGGCTGGGGCTGTGGCACGGCCTGGCCAACGGGGCGGCGGCCATCGCGTACACGGCCTCGCTGGTGGCCCGCCTGCGCGGGCGGCACGCCACCGGCCGCGCGCTCGGCGGGCTGGGCCTCGCGGCGGCCACGGTGGGCGCCTACCTCGGCGGTCACCTGGCCTACCGCTCGGGTACCGGGTTCAACCACGCCGAGCCGGCTTGGCGCCGGCTACCGCGGGAGTGGCAGTTCGTCGGCGAGTGGTCCGCGCTGCCCCAGGGGCGTCCGGTCCGGCGGCTGGTCGGCGACGTGCCGGTGCTGGTCTACCGCGGACCGCGCACCGTGCATGTCCTGGTCGAGCAGTGCGTGCACATGGCCGGCCCGCTCGCTGACGGGTCGATGACCGTGGTCGACGACGAGCCGTGCGTGGTGTGCCCGTGGCACGGCAGTACCTACCGGCTGCGCGACGGCGCGGTCCGGCGCGGTCCGGCGGCGATGCCCCAGCCGGTGCTGAAGGTCCGGGTCGTCGGCGAGCGGGTGGAGGCACGCCGCCCGTAGCCGTCGCCTACCCCGCGGGGCTCACGAATTCGGCCAGCTGGGCCGACTGGGCCAGCCGGCTCGGCTCGTGCACGTACATCATGTGGCCGGCCTCGAAGTACCGGAACTCGACGTTGCCGCGCAGCTCCTCAGGCAGCCCGAGATGCGCGATCGAGTGCTCGGCCGCGAAGTACGGGGGATGCGCAGGTGCACCCGGTCGAGGTAGTCCTCGCTGACACCTGCGATCCGGGCCAGCCGGGCGACCGCGTCCGCACGCTCCTCTGTGGACAGTCGCGCGCCCCGGGCCAGCGCCCACGGGTACTCGCGCGTTGCAGACTAGACGGCCGTCAGCGGACGCAGAGGCAGAAGGGGTGGCCTGCTGGATCGGCGTACACCTGGAAGTCCTCGCCGCCCGGCTGGTGCGCGAACTTGGTGGCGCCCAACGCGATGGCTCGGCGTTCGGCCTCGGCCAGGTCGGCAACCATGAAGTCCAGGTGGTACTGCATCGACGAGTTGTCGTCCGGCCACGTCGGCGGTCTGTGACCGGGCGCCTCCTGGAATGCGAGCCGGACGTACCCGTCGCCCGACAGGGTGATCCAGTCCGCGTCCTGTGCGCTCACCGACCATCCGGTCAGCTCCCGGTAGAACTCGGCCAACTTCACCGGTTCCGCGCATTCGAGGACGACGTTGCGCAGCTTCGCGAACATGCTCCTCCTTCGGTTGTCCTCAGCCGCGCAGGCGCAGCCCGCGCGGGGTGGTCCGGAAGCCGGCGGCGGCCAGCGCTTCGCGCAGCGGCGACAGGTGTACCGACGCCCCGTCGGCCCGCTCCACCGACAGCGCACCCAGCGCCCCGGCATGTACCGCGTCCGCCAGCGCCTTGGCCGCCATGCCCAGCTCCTCTTTACCGTCCACATAGGACAGCAGGGTCCGGCCGCCCCGCTCGACGTAGAGCACCAACTCCCCGTCGACCAGGACCACCAGCGCCCCGGCCTTGCGACCGGCCCGGTGGCCAGCCGCCGTCCTGTCCCCGTCTGCGGAGTCACCGCCGCTGTCCACGACCCGCTCGGGCCACGGCAGCGCCGCGCCGAACGGGTTGGCCGGATCGGTGGCGGCGAGCACGATCGCGCCGGCCCCGGTGCGTTCCTTCGGTGCGCGCAGCCGGTCGACCGCGCCCGGTACGGCGAACTGTGCCGCACCGAGCCCCTCCACGAAGTACCCGCGCCGGACACCGCCGCGTTCCTCCAGCGCGGAAAGCACCGGGTAGACACCGGCGAACCCGCCCGGCGCGCCCTCGGCCATCACTGCGCCCCGGGTCACCACGCCGTGCCGGTCCAGCAGGGCATCGGTCAGCGCCGCCGCCCGCCGGGTCGGGTCGGCGTCGCGCTCGGGCAGCCGGTACCACCGGCCGACGCCGGTCGGCGGTCCGGTGCGCGGCGCCAGCGTCGGGCTCGGCCGGCCCGGTCGCCGGTACCGGGTTCGGCTCGCCGTCGGCCGGCCCCGGTGCGCGCCGACGCCGGCCAGCCGGGCGCGCAGCGGCGCGAGCGTGTCCCCGGCCACGTAACCGGCCCACACCAGGTCCCACAGCGCCGCGAGTACCTCGGCCTCCGGCGCGCCGGCCCGCTCGGCCGGGCCCGCGCCGCCCCGCTGGGCCAGGGCCTCGCCGGCAAGCTCGGCCAGGGCCCCGCCGGTTCGCCCGGCCGGGCCCGCGCCGACCCGTTCGGCCAGCCCTCGGAAGAACAGCGCGTGCCCGCCGTCGAGGGCGTCGAGGATCGCCTCGTGCAGCGGCGCCAGGGTCAGCGTGTCGGTCGGCGCCGGCAGCAGCAACGGCGCGTTGTCCGCGAACGCCAGCGTGACCCAGCCGTCGCCGCCGGCTATCGTGCCGCCCCCGGCCCAGAGCACCTCGCCCGACGCGCACAGCTCGTCGAGGTAGGCCGGGGAGTAGTCGGCCACCCGGGCCGGCAGGATCAGCCGCTCCAGCGCCGATGCCGGCAGCGCCAGGCCCTGCAGTTGCTCGACCGCGGCGGCGACCGCCTCCACCCCGCGCGCCGACGAGCCGACGTGGTGCCAGGCCGGCAGGAACCGGGCCAGCGCCACCGGCGGTACCGGCTCGATCTCCTTGCGCAGTGCGGCGAGCGACCGGCGCCGCAGCAGCCGCAGCACTTCGGCGTCGCACCACTCGGTGCCCGCACCGGCCGGGGTGAACTCGCCGGCGCTGACCCGCCCGGTCGCGGCGAGCCGGCGTAGGGCCTGCTCCACCACGGCCACCCCGAGCCCGAACCGCGCCGCGCAGGTCACCGCCGCGAACGGCCCGTGCGTGCGCGCGTACCGCCCGATGACGTCGGCCAGCGGATCCGGCCCGGGTTCCATGAAGGCTGCGGCGAGCCCGACCGGCAGCGCGACGCCCAGCGCATCCCGGTACCGCCCGGCGTCCTCGATGCCGAGCCAGCGCTCCTGCCCCGCCACCCGTACCCGGATCGCCCGCTTCGCCGCCTCCAGCTCGATCAGCCACTCTTCCGGTACCCCGCGCTCGGCAGCCTCCACAGTGGACAGATCGCCGATGATGCGCAGCAGCTCGGCGGCGTCCTCGGCGTCGCGGGGCTGCTTGTCCTCGGTCAGCCACTGCAGCCGCCGCTCGGTCTCGGCCACCACGGCTGGGTCGAGCAGCTCCCGCAGATCGGCCCGGCCGAGCAGCTCGCCCAGCAGCGTCGCGTCCAGGGCCAGCGCGGCGGCCCGGCGCTCGGCCAGCGGTGCGTCGCCCTCGTAGAGGAACGCGCCCACGTAGCCGAACAGCAGCGACCGCGCGAACGGCGACGGGCGCGGCGTCTCCACCTCGACCAGCCGTACCTTGCGGCCGGCCAGGTCGCCCATCAGCCCGACCAGCCCGGGGACGTCGAACACGTCCTGCAGGCATTCCCGCGCCGCCTCCAGGGTGATGGGGAAGTCGGCGTACTCCCGCGCGACGTCGAGCAACTGGGCCGAGCGTTGCCGTTGCTGCCACAGCGGGCTGCGCTTGCCCGGGTTGCGCCGCGGCAGCAGCAGCGCGCGGGCGGCACACTCGCGGAACCGCGCGGCGAACAGCGCCGAGGTACCGACGGTCTCCTCGACCAGTGCGGAGATCTCCTCCGGCTCGAAGCTCACCAGGTCGGCGCCGGGCGGGTCGCCGGCACCGCCGTCGCCCAGCATGTCCGGCAGCCGTACCACGATCCCGTCGTCGGAGGGCATCACCTGCGCATCCACCCCGTACCGCTCGGCGATCCGCCGGCCGATCGCGAGCGCCCACGGCCCGTTGACCCGGGCACCGAGTACGGAGTGCACTGCGAGCCGCCAGTCGCCCAGCTCGTCGCGGAACCGCTCGACCAGCACGGTGCGGTCGTCCGGCAGCGCCCGGGTCGCCTCCCGCTGCTCGTGCAGGTAGGCCAGCAGGTTGTCGGCCGCCCACTCGTCCAGCCCGGCGGCGGTGAGGCCGGCCCGGGCGGCCTCGGGCGGCGCCTTGACCAGGGCACGCAGCCGGGCCCCGATCGCCCGGCCCAGCTCGACCGGCCGGCCCAGCGCGTCGCCCTTCCAGAACGGCATCCGGGCCGGTGCGCCGGGAGCGGGGGAGACCAGTACCCGGTCGGGGGTGATGTCCTCGATGCGCCACGAGGTGGAGCCGAGCAGGAACACGTCGCCGACCCGGGACTCGTACACCATCTCCTCGTCCAGCTCGCCGACCCGGGCGGCCCGCTCCGCTCCGGCGAGGAAGACGCCGAACAGGCCCCGGTCGGGGATCGTGCCGCCGCTGGTGACCGCGAGCCGTTGCGCTCCGGGCCGGGCGGTGAGCAGGTCGCGGTCACGGTCCCAGGTCACCCGGGGACGCAGCTCGGCGAAGGCGGTCGACGGGTACCGCCCGGCCAGCATGTCCAGCGTCGCGTCCAGCGCGGACGCGGGCAGCCCGGCGAACGGCGCGGCCCGCCGGACCAGGGTCGCCAGGTCGGGTACCGCCCACGCGTCCATCGCGACCATCGCGACGATCTGCTGGGCCAGGACGTCCAGCGGGTTGCGCGGGTACCGAAGCTCCTCGATGGCGCCGTCGACCATCCGCTCGGCCACCACCGCGCAGGACACCAGGTCGCCCCGGTGCTTCGGGAAGACCACCCCGCGGGACACCGCGCCCACCTGGTGCCCGGCCCGGCCCACCCGTTGCAGCCCGGCCGCCACGCTCGGCGGCGCCTCCACCTGCACGACCAGGTCGACCGCGCCCATGTCGATGCCCAGCTCCAGGCTGCTGGTCGCGACCACCGCCGGAAGCTGCCCGGACTTGAGCAGTTCCTCGGTGTTCTTGCGTTCCTCCTTCGACACCGAACCGTGGTGCGCCCGCGCGATCACCGGCGGCGCCCCGCCCGCGGCCCCCGCCTGCGCCATGATCTGCGCGGGCTGTGCCGTGCCGGGATCGACGACCGCACCCGCCCGTTCCTCGGCCAGTTCGTTGAGCCGGGCGCACAGCCGCTCGGCGCCCCGCCGGGCGTTGACGAACACGATCGTCGACCGGTGCGCCTGGATCAGGTCGAGGACCCGCTCCTCGACCGCCGGCCAGATCGACGCCGTGTTGTTCACGTCCTCCTGGTCGTGCAACTCGGTCATGTCCGGTACCGGTACGACGACGCTGACCTCGATCGTCTTGGCGCTCGGCGGCTGGACCACCTCGACCGGGGCGGCACCGCCGAGGAATCGCGCGGTCTCCTCGATCGGCCGTACCGTCGCGGACAGCCCGATCCGCTGCGCCGGCTTGGGCAGCAGCGCGTCGAGCCGCTCCAGCGACAGGGCGAGGTGCGCGCCGCGCTTGGTGGCGCACAGCGCATGGACCTCGTCGACGATTACCGTCTCGATGCCCCGCAGCGACTCCCGGGACGCCGAGGTCAGCAGGAGGAACAGCGACTCCGGCGTGGTGATCAGGATGTCCGGCGGGTGCTTGAGGAACGCCCGCCGCTCGTCGGCCGGGGTGTCGCCGGTGCGCATCCCGACGTTGATGTGCGGCGGCGGCAGGCCCAGGCGGTGGGCCGCCTGGCGGATGCCGGTGAGCGGAGCGCGCAGGTTGCGCTCCACGTCGACGGCCAGCGCCTTGAGCGGGCTGACGTAGAGCACCCGGCAGCGCCGGGTCGGGTCGCGGGGCGCCGCGGTGGTGGCCAGCCGGTCCAGCGCCCAGAGGAAGGCGGCGAGCGTCTTACCGGAACCGGTCGGCGCGACCACCAGCGCGTGCCGGCCCGCCCCGATCGCCGCCCACGCGCCGGCCTGGGCGGCGGTGGGTGCCGCGAAGGCCGCCTGGAACCAGGCCCGGGTCGCGGCTCCGAACTCGTTCAGCACGCTGTCCATACTGCCGCGACGGTATGACAAAGTAACTTGCCCTTGTTGCGAGGTATCGGGTAAGTTCGCCGGAACACTTCAGGTGACGTCGCTGTCACGATGCGGGAGGTGGGTCGCCGATGACCGAGGGGCGCGAGTCGGAGGTACTCATCCGCCAGCTTGACCGGCACCTGTCCGGCCTGCACCGCGACCCGTCCGAGGCCGAGCTGGCCGAGCGGCTGGCCGCCGTCCTGCGCCGCCTGGTGACCGAGACCGCCGTCGCCAGCGCCGCCGACCGGGCGCAGGTCCGCGCCGCCGTGCACTACGTGATCCGGCGCCGCGGCCACCGGCCGGTGTCCGGCGACATCCGCGTCGTGAACGACATCCTGCGCCGGCTCGGCCGCACCGACCTGCTCGTGCACCGGACCCCGGAACCCGCCTGACCAGGGGGTGGAGGCCGCGGTTCCACCCGGGCTCCACCCGTGGGTGGCGGTCTTCCGGGCCGCCGATCCCTAGCGTCATGAGGCATGAACATCTTCCAGATCCTGGTCATCGCCGGCCTCGTCGTATTCATGATCGTCCGCCGCTTCACCGGCCAGCCGGTACAGGCGAACTCGTTCGTCCTGCCGCTCGGCATCACCATCTACGGCCTGATCCAGTTGCGCGGCGCCCACGTCGGCGCGGTCGCCGGCCGGACCCAGATCGCGCAGGCGGTCCGCAGCGCTGCCGCCGGCTCTACGTCAGCGAGGCCACGGTCAAGTCGCACATCAACCGGCTGTTCGCGAAGACCGGGGTACGCGACCGGGCGCAAGCGGTCAAGTACGCATACCGGAACGGGCTAGCCGGGCGGTAAGGCGAGCCTTGGCCGCCGGCCACTCCGCGTCGGTCATGCCGTAGAACACCGAGTCCCGCCAGGTACCGTCGCCGCGCCGCTTGTGCCGCCGCAGCACGCCCTCCCGGGTGGCACCCAGCCGCTCGATCGCCGCCTGCGAGCGCAGGTTCAGCAGGTCGGTCTGCCACTCGACCCGTACCGCGCCCAGGTCCTCGAACGCCCGCGTCATCAGCAGCAGCTTCGCCTCGGTGTTGATGCCGGTCCGCCACCACTTCCGGCCGAGCTGGGTGGAGCCGATGTGCACCGACCGGTTCGCCTCGTCAGGTGGGCAGTAGGACGTGGTACCGACGACGTCGCCGGTCGCCGCGTCCCGCTGTACCCACGGCACCCGCAACCCGGCCGCATGCTCCCGCAGCATCGCCGCGATCGCCCCGGCCATATCGGAGGGCGAGGTCGGCCGGGGCCGCGGGATGTATTGATGCACCTCGAAATCATCGAGGGCGGAGAACAGCGCAGAAGCGTGGCACACGTCCAACGGTTCCAGTACCAGGTGCCGGCCGCGCAGCACGGCTGGTTCCAGCCACCGCGACCGCTCCGGCCGCAGGTAGTCCGGCACCGGGACCGGTACCCCGCTGTCCGGGGCGGGCATCCCGGGCGTGAGGCGCAGCGGGACGACCCCGGCCCAGTACGGCAGGGCGTAGTCCTCCGGTTCGTCGGCCACCCCGCCGACCCGGGCCTTGACCGACACCTCGGTCAGTGGTACCGCCAGGATCGCTGTGGCAGCCAACTCGCGAGCATCCGGCGGGCGGGTATCCGCCGACCGGCCCGGCGCCACCTTGTCCACGAGCGCATCCATCGCCCGCCGCCGCTCGCCGTCCGCCACGATCGTCGCGGTTCCGTACGCCACCACCGACCGGTAGTTGGCGCTGTGGTGGAACTGCGACCGGGCGAGGACGAACCCGTCCAGCAGCGTCACGGTGACACACACCGGCCCGCCGCCGCGCAGCGCGAGCATCGGACCGCTGCCGGTCGAGCCGTGTACGTAGAGGACGTCGCCGATCCGGGCGAACATCGTCGGCAGTACCCGCGGCCCGTCCGGCGTGGTGAAGCCGAGATGGCAGATGTACGCCTCGTCCAGGATCGCGTGCGCGACCGCGCGCTCGTAGGTGACCCGGTCGGCGAGGCGGTGCGGAGTGGTCCGCGCGGTGACGGGGTACACGGCGACTCCTTTGTTCTAGTACAATCTCCAGACTGTGCCAGTACGTTATCAGGTTACCGGGAACACCGCCGCCGCCATTTCCGCCTCGGTGGAGCGCGGGGTACGCCAGGGCGTGTTGACCGCCGGGCATCCGCTGCCCCCGGTGCGCGACCTTGCGGCGACGCTGAACGTCAGCCCGGCCACGGTCGCGGCCGCCTACCGCGCACTGCGGCAGCGCGGGATCGTCGACACGGCCGGTCGCAACGGCACCCGGATCCGGCCCCGGCCACCCGTTGCGCCGACGCGGATGGGCCGGCGGCCGCCGGTACCCCCGGGGGTTGTTGATCTGTCGGCTGGCGAGCCGGACCCGCGCCTGTTGCCCCACCTGCCGGCCCTCACCCACCGGGCGCCGGTCGGCTACCACCGGGCCGGCACGCTGCCCGAGTTGGCCGCGGCCGCGACCGCGCGCCTACGGGCCGACGGCCTGCGGGTGCCCGCGCTGACCGTGACCGGCGGCGCGCTCGACGGCATCGACCGCCTGCTCGCCGCGCACCTGCGGCCCGGCGACCGGGTGGCGGTCGAGGATCCCGGCTGGGCCAACCTGCTCGATCTGGTTGCGGCGCAAGGGCTCACGCCGGTGCCGGTGCCGGTGGACGGTGACGGCCCGACGGTGGCCGGGTTGCGCGCGGCGCTGGCCGCCGGCGTCAGCGCCGTCGTGGTGACCACCCGCGCGCACAACCCGACCGGCGCGGCCGTGACCGCGGCGCGCGCCACCGGCCTCCGGCAGCTCCTCCGGGGGTACCGGGACGTGCTCGTCATCGAGGACGACCACGCCGCCGAACTGTCCCCGGTGCCGTTGCACGCCCTGGCCGGCGCGACCGACCGGTGGGCGTTCCTCCGGTCGGCGTCCAAGCCCTACGGCCCGGACCTGCGCATGGCCGTGCTCGCCGGGGACGAGGCGACGGTCGCGCGGGTCGAGGGCCGGATGCGCGCGGGCGCCGGCTGGGTTTCCACGATCCTCCAGCGGCTGGTACTGGCGATGTGGCAGGACGAGACGGTGGCCCGCCGGGTGTCGCGCGCGCGCGACGCCTACACCGTCCGGCGCTCCGGCCTGGTCGCGGCGCTGGCCGCCCGGGGCCTGGCCGTCTCCTGCCGGACCGGGATCAACGTCTGGGTACCCGTACCCGACGAGACGCTCGCCGTCGCCCGGCTGCGCGACGCGGGGTACGCGGTCTCGCCCGGCGCCCTGTACCGCATCGCCAGCCCGCCGGGGATACGGGTCACCGTGGCGCCGCTGACCCGCTCCGGCATCGAGCCGCTCGCCGACGCTCTGGCGGCCGCGGTCAGCGCCACGTCTTCGCGCGGCCTGTCGGCTTAAATCGCATCCAACCAGGTCGCGCATGTCGTCGTTGGGGCTGAGCACATCCAGCCGTACCCGCGGCGCCAGCGACGCGGTCCGGCGGGCGGCCCGGTACACCTCGACCGGTGCGCCGTCCGCCGCACCGAAGACGCGGGACATGCTCAGGCCGCGTACCCCGAACAGGCCGAGCGCGTGCCGGACCACGCCCACCCTGGATGGCACGACGACCGCGGTGATCAGCATCATTGCCGGTCATCCAGGGGTGTGTGGTCAGTCGGGTACCGGTTCGGCCGCCGGCTTGCTGACCGGGGCGGGCGCCGGTGCCGTCGTGGCACCGACCGAGACCAGCTCGTCGGAGGGGTACGCCTCCTCGTCGTGCACCGCGAGGTCGCCGGTCTCCAGTACCGGGTCGGGCAGGCGCAGCTTGACGAACAGGCCGAGCACCTTGAGGATCACGAAGGTCATCACGCCGTCCCACACGATGATCGTGATCGCGGCGCCGGCCTGCCACAGGATCTGCTTGGGATGGTGCCCCCAGAGCCAGCCGGCCGTGCTGAACGCCGTGCTGCCGTCCTTGTTGAGGTAGACGGCCATGTTCGGGTCGGCGAAGAAGCCGACCAGCAGGCCGCCGGTCAACCCCGCGACGCCGTGGGTATGGAACACGCCCATCGCGTCGTCGACCCGCTTGAACAGCGACAGCTTGGCCAGCTTGTTCCAGGACAGCCAGACGATCGAGGAGGCGATCGCGCCGATCAGGATCGCGCCGAGGCCGTTGACGAAGCCGGCTGCCGGGGTGATCGCGACCAGGCCGGTGATCGCGCCGTTGACCGCGCCGAGGAACGTCGGCTTGCGCTGCGGCCCGGCGAACATGTCCCAGATGACCCAGGTCAGCAGCGCCACGGCGGTGGCGAGGTTGGTGTTGATGACGCCGGCCGAGGCCTGCATCCCGCCGAAGTACATGTCGCCGCCGTTGAAGCCGTTCCAGCCCAGCCACAGCAGGCCCAGGCCGACCGCGACCGCCGGCAGGTTGTTCGGTACCGCCTTGGCGCGGTCCCGGGCCAGCCGTGGCCCGATGACCGCAGCCGCCACGAAACCGGAGGTACCGGCGGCCAGGTGGATGACGTACCCGCCGGAGTAGTCCAGCGCGCCCTTCGCGGCCCACCAGCCGCCGCCCCAGAGCAGGAACGCGTTGACCGAGTAGACGATCGACGACCACAGCGGGATGAACAGCAGCCAGGCCTTGAAGCTCATCCGCCCGAGCACCGAGCCGAGGAACAGCAGCGGGGTGATCGCGGCGAAGACGAACTGGAAGTACACCAGCGACGAGTGCGGGAACCGGAACGCCGGCATCAGCCCGGCGTCGCTGACCAGCGGGATGTGTGCCTGGCCCTCCTCGGCGTTGTGGCCCAGCACCGTTGCCGGCTTGCCGACCCAGGAGGAGAGGATGCCCGGCCACGACGGGGTCAGCGGTTTGCCGAAGCCCATGTTGAAGCCCCAGAGCACCCACACGACGAGGACGAGGGAGAAGCCGGTGAACGCCATGAGCATGGTGTTGACGACCCACTTGCGCTGGACCAGCCCTCCGTAGAGTAGGGCGAGGCCGGGGATGCTCATCAGTCCGACAAGGGTCGCGGCGACCAGCTGCCAGGCGTTGTCACCCGGGTTGAGCCAATCGGGATAGGGGATCACGTCGTCTTCCCTTCGCTCGGGAGCGCGGGTCCGACGCGGCTGGCCGCGGCGGCCGGCCCCGGCTGTTAGGACTGAGAGAAGTTTCTCGATGTGTGGTTTCGGTCATATTGCTGGGTTGTTACGGGGCATGGTTCCGCTGCATGAGAGACGGGGTAGAAAGTCGGTATGACCGAGCGCGGCGAGGGCATCAGTGAGTCCGCAGCACCCTTTGTGCCCGACGGTGCCGACCTGGACCAACTCCGCGCGGCGGCGGCCACCTGCAAGGGCTGCCACCTGTGGGAGAACGCCACCCAGACGGTGTTCAGCCGGGGCAGCGCCGACGCCCGGGTGGTGATGGTCGGTGAACAGCCGGGCGACGTCGAGGACCAGCGCGGTGAACCGTTCGTCGGCCCGGCCGGGGTACTGCTCCGGCGTGCCGTCGGCGACGCCGGCATTTCGCCGGACGACATCTACATCACCAACGCGGTCAAGCACTTCAAGTTCCGCCGGATGGGCAAGCGACGCATCCACCAGACCCCGGACCGGATGGAGATCATGGCCTGCCGACCGTGGTTGCTCGCCGAGTTCGCCCAGGTGGCGCCGCGGGTGGTGGTCGCCCTCGGGGCCACCGCCGCACAGGCCCTGCTCGGGCCGTCGTTCCGGGTCACCAAACAGCGGGGGGTACTGCTGCCCTGGCCGGAGTCGGCCTACCACCCCGAGGACTTCGCCCAGGCGGGCGGCTCCGGTCAGGTCCTGGCGACCCTGCACCCGTCGGCGATCCTGCGCGCGGACGACCGTGAGACGGCGTACGAAGGGCTCGTTGCGGACCTTCGCGTGGCGGCTTCGGCCCTCGGCTAGTGGCGTTCGGCCGCCGTCACCACGTGGCTCATGAGGACCATCGTGGTGACCGGGCCGACCCCGCCGGGTACCGGCGTCACCGCCGCGGCGACCTGCTCCACCGCTCCTGTCGCCACGTCGCCGACGAGCCCGCCGTCGGGCGTGGCATTGGTACCCACGTCGATGACGATCGCGCCCGGCTTGACGAAGTCTGCCGTGACGAGCTCCGGCCGGCCCACCGCCGCGACGAGCACGTCCGCCTCGCGGGCGACGGCCGCCAGGTCGGGGGTACGCGAGTGGCACACCGTCACGGTCGCGTGCCGGGCCAGCAGCATCAGCGCGGCCGGCTTGCCGACCACGTTCGAGCGGCCGATCACCACCGCCCGCCGGCCCACCAGGTCGATGCCCTCGTGGTCGAGGATGCGCAGTACCGCCGCCGCCGTCGCCGGTGGGAACGCGTCGGCTGAACCGGACGCGAGCAGCCCGAGGGACACCGGGCTGGCCCCGTCGACGTCCACGTCGGTCGGGATCGCCATCCCGACGTCCGGCAGCTTCAGCCCGCCGGGCAGCGGGGTCTGGCAGATCACCCCGGCGGTACCGGGTGTGTTCGCCGCGTCCGCGAGCGCGGTGCGGATCGTCTGCGCGTCGGCATCGGTCGGCAGGTCGATCCGGCGCGCCGCGATGCCCAGCTTCTCGGCGGTGCGCAGCAGCGACCGCACGTACCACGCCGTGCTCGCGTCCGCGGTCGCCACCACGATCGCCAGCCCCGGCGCCGCGCCCAGCGCGGCAACCCGGCCGGTCAGCTCGGCGCCCAGCTCGGCCGCGAGCTTCCTCCCGTCGATGAGCATCAGCCGGTGACCCCGTGCAGCACGTTGCCGACCACCTCGCGGCCCAGCTCGCGCGCGATCAGGTGGGCGGACAGCTCCTTGCGCAGCCCGTCCCGTACCCCCGCGTCGTGCAGCGCTCCGAGATTGACCTCGACGTTGATCGCGGCCGACTCCAGCGCGGACCCGGCCAGCGACGCGGCCACCCCGACGTCGGACAGCACGTTGCGGTTGGACCGGCCGGGCAGCGCCGCGGCCAGCTCGATGATCCGCGCCGCGACCTCGGCGATCTCCAGCGGTGGCCGGGCCGCGTCCGCGGTCGCCGCCTGGATCGCGGCGGTGCGGCCGGCCTTCTCCTCGTCGCTCTGCCGCGGCAGCCCGTAGGCCGCCATCACCCGGTCGAACGCGGTCGCGTCGGCGTCGATCAGCTCCAGCGCCCGTTGCCGCAGCGCGCGGGCCTGCTCGCCGATCGGCTGGACGTGCGGCTCGTGCTCCGCATACGCCCTCTTGCCGACGGTCAGGTTGACCACCATCTCGATCAGCGCCGCGCCGGTCGCCGCAGCGAGCGCCGCGGCAGCCCCACCACCCGGGGTCGGCGCCGACGAGCCCAACTGCTCAAGCCAGTCATTCAGCGGCACGTGTGGCACGAACGGATCGTACCGTTGTGGGCGGACAGGAAGGAGTAGGGCGTGCGGCTGACCGACTTCTGGGCACGGCTGGAGCAGGTGTTCGGCCCCCGGTACGCGGCGAGGAGACCGTCACGGTCTGGCGTGCGGTCGCCGCCGCCTATCCCGACCGGGTACCGAAGACACTGCGCTGACCCCGCGTGTCGTTCTTGCGTCGTACACCTGTACGGGTATCGTCCACAGGGCTGGGCACTGTCCACAGGCGCGGCCCGTCGGCTGTTTTCTGTCGGACCCAGCGCCTAGCGTGTCCGCGTGACCAAGAGTTCCTCCGCGAAGGCAGCGAAGACGGCAAACGTAGGGGTGGCAATGGCAGCAGGGCCTGACCGCGAGAAGGCACTCAACCTCGCCCTCGCGCAGATAGACAAGCAGTTCGGCAAGGGTTCCGTCATGCGCCTGGGTGAGCGGCCGGTCGTCCCGATGGCGGTGATCCCGACCGGCTCGATCGCCCTGGACGTCGCGCTCGGGGTCGGCGGGTTGCCGCGCGGCCGCGTGGTGGAGATATACGGACCTGAAGCTAGCGGGAAGTGTGTAACGGCCGACACGTATGTCTGGACCGACCGCGGCCTGGAGACGGTGGCCGAGCTGTTCGCGCGCTGTGACCAGCCGGCGAGCTGCACGAGCCGGATCACCAACGTCGTCGAGCACGGCGTCCGGATGGTGAACGAGCGGCGGCACCTGGAGACAGTCGCCGCGCTGACCCACAACAACCGCAAGCCGGTGGTGAAGCTGACCCTGCGCTCCGGGCGGACGGTCACCGCGACCAAGAACCATCCTCTGCGGGTGGTGACCGAGCGCGGCTTCATCGCCTGGCGCACCGTCGGCCGGATCAAGCCGGGCGACTTCCTCGTGTCGGCGACGTTCGGCGCGGTGGAGGCCGCCGCCGGCGACGGCCTGTCCGAGGACGAGGCGGTCCTCATCGGCTATCTCGTTGCCGAAGGCTCGCTGTCGTACGAGCACTCGGTGCGGTTCACCAACTGGGATCCCGAAGTCAGCGGCGAGTTCTGCCGGCTCATGGAGCAGCTGTTCGGCGTCGAGGTACGTAACTACGACAACAAGGACTTCGCTGTCCACGTCGGCGCGCTGCGCCGGCGGCTGGCAGAGGAGTACGGGCTGGACTACGTGACGGCGCACGGCAAGACGGTGCCATACCGGGTTCGGACCGGCGGTCACAAAATCCAGCGGACCTTCCTCTCGGCGCTCTTCGAAGGGGACGGTTGGATCGACCCGACCTCGACGGTCGGCCTGGGTACCGCTTCGGAGCAGCTGGCCCGGGAGGTTCAACTACTGCTCTACGGGTTCGGGATCCCCGCGACGGTGGCCTCGAAGTGGAACGAGACCTACCAGCGGAACTACTGGACGGTGACGGTCAACCCCGCCGCGGTCCACCGGTTCATTGAGGAGATCGGATTCCGGTCGGCCCGGCGGCAGGCTCAGGTCGACCGGAACTTCCGGGTCAGCTCGCGGGACGTGCGGTGCGAAAACGTTCCACACCTCAAGGGCTTGGTCAGCGACCTGCGGGACGACTGCGGCGGCGATCGGGAGTTCGATCGGATCGCTGGCGACCTGTTCCGGACCGACTTCGATCTGGCGTGCTCGCGCACCAGGCTGGCGAAGATCGTCCAGTGGGGAGCAGCCCGTCGCGATCGGCTGAGTCCGTCGGGCTGGGCAATCCTGGATCATCTTGCCGCGCTGTCCGTCGCGTCATACACATACGAAGAGGTCGCGGCGGTCGAGGACGCCGGCTCTCAGCCGACGTTCGACGTGGTGCTGCCCCAGACCCACAGCTTCATTGCCAACGGGGTGCTGTCGCACAACACCACCGTCGCGCTTCATGCGGTCGCAAACGCGCAGGCGAGTGGGGGCATCGCCGCATTCATCGACGCCGAGCACGCACTGGACGCCGACTATGCCCGGGCGCTGGGGGTCGACACCGACGCGCTGCTGGTCTCCCAGCCCGACACCGGCGAGCAGGCGCTGGAAATCGCGGACATGCTGGTACGGTCCGGCGCGCTGGACGTCATCGTGATCGACTCGGTGGCCGCGCTGGTACCGCGCGCCGAGATCGAGGGCGAGATGGGCGACAGCCACGTGGGCCTGCAGGCGCGGCTGATGAGCCAGGCGCTGCGGAAGATCACGGGCGCGCTCAACAACTCCGGCACCACGGCGATCTTCATCAACCAGCTCCGCGAGAAGATCGGCGTCATGTTCGGTAGTCCTGAGACTACGACGGGTGGTCGGGCGTTGAAGTTCTACGCCTCGGTCCGGCTGGACGTCCGGCGCATCGAGAGCCTCAAGGACGGCACCGACGCGGTCGGCAACCGCACCCGGGTCAAGGTGGTGAAGAACAA
>WNGL01007105.1_pt1 | contig 20586 bp, 22 predicted proteins | sample 5400591 | NCBI WGS metagenome assembly WNGL01 (sample SAMN13153377, study PRJNA577476) | soil metagenome | isolation source: 80 cm soil or saprolite under Garry oak tree replicate 1 | place: USA:California | collected 2016-06-15 | reverse complement strand
GCTTCTGCCGCTTTGATGGACCACGGTACATGCAGATGATTCGGAAGCGGATTGTAGACGGCCTCGATGGACCGGTCGGCTAGCAACTCGTCATATGATCCATATACCTTCGGAATGCCGAGGTCGCGCGCGAAGCGCTCAGCTTTTTCCAGATTCCTTGAGGCTAGTGCGGTCACTTCGCACCACTCGCCATGTTGCATCGCCGGGATTACTTTCTTGACGGCGATGTTGGCGGCCCCCAAAACACCCCATTGGACTTTTTTGGTCATTGCTATCGCACTTACCCAGCGATCGTCTCAAAGGCAACCTGCAAGTGCTTGGGCTTGACAATAGAAAAGTTCAGCTTTTCAAACCCGATGACCCTTCCAGTCTTGTCCTTCATTAGCACAACTTCATCGCCAGTCTCTTCTGCCACGTGCTCATCCTCAGGATTGCCAAACCAGACAGTCAGGGTGTTTCCCACTTCGTCGTAGAATACTTTCACTTGGGCCATATCAACTCTCCTTCTTTGATAGCGAGTGACAATCAAACTCCAGTACGCACGCGTCACGCGCACTCGAAATCCAAGCGGCGTCAGAACTTCAAACAGCAACTCCTCCGGCGATAAGTCATCAGCCATGAGTTCCATTGTAATCGCGATTGAGCGGAAGGGAAATTGCTTCAAGAACAGAAGTGGGGGTCCGAACGCAGGCGCGCTCCGAGTTAGAAATTGCGCAGGCCGAACTTGAGAGCAGAATAAGCAAAGAGATTAAGATCTTGCCTGGCACGTGATCAAAAGCTGGCTGATGGAATTGCGCAGCCGGAAAAAGCCACGAATGGAACGAGCCACAATCCATCGGACGGCTATCGGAATGTCAAGCCGCAGGCCAGAAGCTTTTCAAAGACAAATCTATCGCGGTTTGGTATTAAGAATGCCCCGCGCTTTCAGCGTTACCGTCCGATTCGTTTATAGGTGCCTTCAAAGAAGCAGACGGTGTTGTGAAGGTACGTACAACCGAACGTCTCCCTCACCTCCACTGAATTCTGCGAGGTAATAAAGATCAATTGACAGGTTTGTCTGTAATAGGCACTGTTAGGATCGTCATATTCCGTTCGGTTTGGGATTGAGCCATAACCGGCAGTGTTTTCATCGGACCATTCCGAGCTGCCATCAACGGCACCGCTACAACCCGAACTGTTCAAGTCGATCTTGAATGCAAAACCTCCCGTATTTGATCCTGTTATCCTCAGTCTCCCAAGTTGACTTGCGAAGACTCCATTAACAATCGGGTGTGAAGTTCGGGCATCGCTAACTGATTTGGGTGAAGATGACGTTTGCTGGACGGAGTCAGTTGTTGGCTTAACGCGTTGGGGTTGCGCGCTGTTTGTTGTGGATTCAACCTTTTGGATTCCTAACCGTTTGACGAGCTCGGTCCTAAAGTTCATAAATGCGCTGCTTGCCATCCGGTCGTACAGTGATCCTTTTTCGTTTCCGTAAGAAGAGGTCGTATAGCTGATCTCCTTAGCCGGGCTAGATTGAAGAGAAAACCTGTATCCGCGTGGCTCTGTGGGAGCGCGCATCTCAAAGTCCCAATCGATATAAATGCCGGGATAAAACGGACGGCTCTGAATTGAGATATTGCTGATACTGCTGGGTCTCTTTAGCATAATTAAGAATGTGAAGCACCGCGTCGGATGCCTTCATGTCGAAACCCGGGCTGCGTGAAGTTTCATAGTGTGAGGCGGACGCGTCGTATTGCTGTTGAATTCGCCGATTTGCTTCGCTGGTCCACCGTCCGGACGAGTGTCCATCAAGATACTTTCGATACGCGGCTACACGATTACTTGCTGTAGCATCTTCCCAGGATTTCTTATCATCGAAATACCGATTGAGTTGGTTGGCTACGGCGGTCAATGACAATCCACAGACGAGGGCAATGGCCGAAGCTATTGCCCAAAGCCTCAAACAATCTTGCGCCCGGGCGATTCTCTAGGCTCATTGCCGTGAACCTCAATGAAATCGTCATGACCTGCAAAGTACTCCCAGTTGCTCCTTTTCGCTTCTTCGTTCCTTCGGATGCTCCAAGTTCTTAACCGATCAAATAAATGTTGGGCCGAAGCAATGCTTTTGACCTTGAGAGACTCTTTGCCCTCGTCGAATATGAAGTTCACGGTAGTATAAGAATAAACGCCATTGGTATAGTGGTTGGTAGAGCTTAGATCAGCGATCTGCCAAAGGCCCCAATACCAAACATCGTCGAAGCGTACCTTGATGAAATATAAAGGGGTCACGAACACATAACCCTTCAGGGGAGAATTCTTCCAACGCCATAAACCGATCACACCGAAAGAAATGGCGAAGGCGCCAGCGATCGACAAAAGACCAAATGTGATTGGCTGATTATCTTTCCAACGATAATCATCAGCCGAATAAAACAGGGCTCCAATCCAAAGAGCACCAAGCGCCAAGCATCCTAACTCCAGCCAAAGCGTCTTTGTCCGCCAAGAAAGATGTTCGCCGTTGCCTTTCTTCCGCTCTAGAAGCCTTTCCTTGACAGAGGTGGGCAAGATACTAAACCGCAGGTGAACAGCGCCGGTCCGCGCTGGGGCAGTTGAGCGCGGTTGCTGTTGCTCATGTGCTGGCGGAGGTTTCGTAGATTCTCGATGCTGCCGTTGTGAAGGCTGCTCAGTCTGATGTTCGCGCGCCCTGGGTTGACTCTGCGTCGCGCCGGAAGAGGAAGCGGAGCGATGGAAACCCATTTCTTTGTCGTATTGTGATCTCTTAACTGAGTCTCGCAAGACCGCGTATGCTTCGTTAAGCTCCGAAGACATTTCGGTGGCCTTTTCCCATTCGCTTTTCTGGGTGATCGGATCAAAGCGATCAGGATGGAGCACACGCACGCGAATGCGATACGAGTTGCGGATCTCTTCCTGAGTAGCATCAGGAATAACTCCGAGAAGATCGTAGTAGTTGCGCGAACGCATGGTCTGAGGAGCTTAACGGGAGAGATTACTCCGAACCTTCGTAAGCTTTCAATGGATTGATCAAAGGTCCGCTTTCCAGGCACCGCCGAAACGAGTCCTGACTCTCGCCTGAACTTTTGCCGAGCAGAAGATTCTCGACGCTGAGGTCTTCATCCAGATCGGGCCAATGAATTCGCTGCAGTCGGGCCCAGAAGAGATCGAGGCGCTCGAAAACCGTCGGCATCTCGGCTTCGTCGAGCGCGGCAAGAAGCGCTTTCAACAATTGGTCCAGCGCCTCATGATCATCGCCGAGCAGTTTTTCAGCGCTTTGTGATTCTTCAGATGATGCCACGTCCCCCATAGATTAACGCATCCGCACTGTGCTTGATACCCGTAATAGCAAAGTGCGCCACGCTGCATCTCTGACGCCGAACCCGCGGGCGAGGGATGGGCGATGGCCGTCCGCACAATCCAACACACCGCCTCGAGAAGGCGCCGATTGTCCCACGCTCGAGCGGACAGGATCGCCTGACTTAACTGAAAGCAGCGTCTCGTGGAACTCTTTGCCACCCGGTTCGTACTTGGTCGCAGAGCCAGGAGTGCGCAAAGGCAGGCACTCGTATCAGGATCTTTTCCAATCGCTGGGCGCGGTCGTCATCTCGACACGGAGGTCGGCCCATTTTGCCGAGCTGCTCGTTATTGATGTTAAGGGACTTAATGATGGCGGTCAGGAGGTATGAGATGACGGAAACAATTGCCGAAGCGCCAGTTCGGAACGAAAAAATCGTGGGCCGATTTTTTCCGCAGCCCATCGATAATAGATATTCCGGTTCGAAGATCGCGCTATGGTTATTTGGGTTAATCGTCTTCGTGCACATCCTTCAGAGCGTAATGGTCATTGTAAATGGTTATTCGATCGCGCAGTCCGCCGATGGTTTTCCACTTGAGACATACCCGGCCGCCGCCGCGCAAACAATCGTGGCAATCTTCGCGGTCTCTTCGCTCAGACGATTGATTATCTCGCTGATATGTGCGGTTGTCTTGTTCCGATATCGCAGCGCCGTGCCGCTGATGTTTGTCGTGCTCGGCCTTAGCTATCTAGGCGGTCAAGTGATTGTCTACTTCTATCCGATTGTCAGGGTCGGAACACCGCCGGGTGTCGTCATGAACCTCATAATGTTCGGCTTGACGATCGTTGGCTTGGCGCTATCACTATGGAAACGAGGCAATGAAAAAGTACCCGCTTGAGTTAGCGGAGAGTTCGCGCCTCATTGTCATGTCGCAAAGTCAAATCAGTCCAATTTCTTTGCCGGAACGCATTGAGATTCTGGATGTGCTGCGCGGATTAGCTGTCTGCGGCATTCTTGTCGGCAACATGCAATGGTTTTCCGGTTACGGAATGATGCCACCGGCGATCGCCCGCCAAAGCCCGTTCGCCGATCAGGTCACGCATTTTCTGGTTCACTTTTTTGTCGAAGGAAAGTTTTATTCGATCTTCTCATTCTTGTTCGGTTTCGGTTTTGCGCTGCAAATCGCGCGCGCGGAGGAACGCCGCGACTCACGAGCCTTGCTTTTCAAACGGCGTTTGTTCTGGCTGCTGGTCATCGGCCTGCTTCATGCTTATTTGTTGTGGTCGGGCGATATTCTCAGCATCTACGCCGTGATGGGCTTTGTGCTCATTCTGTTTCGCAGGAAAACAAACGGCGCGCTGCTCAAGTGGGCGTTCGTTCTGTTGGCAATTCCCATCCTGACTTACATTCTGCTTTACATTTTGTTTGTCGCCTTTGTCCCGCCCGATGCGGTAGCGAAGCTGGACGCCGCGCAGATCAATTTTTGGAACGAAACAGTCAGAAAAGTTCCGCAAAGCAGTTACCTGCAGATTATCACCGGTTATAACCTGAATATGATCGCCGGCAGATATGCGAGTGTGATTTTAGAGATGCGTCTGCCGAAAATACTCGCGATGTTCTTGCTCGGCTTTTATGCATACCGGCGAAAAGTTTTCCAGAATTTATCGAGTCATCAGCCGTTCATTCGCCGCGTCTTGGTCTACGGACTTATTCTAGGTCTGGTCGGCAATGTCACTTTTGCAGCGTTCGCGGGAGCGGAAGCGGTTTTTCCACCGTCGCCTGCGGGAATTGTCGGTGTGATCACCTATGCCTTCGGCGTTCCCGCGCTCGCGCTCGCGCTTGTTGCCCTGGTCGCCACGCTGTGGCAAAGAGCCCCTTCTTCTCATGGGCGGCGCCTGCTCGCCTCTCTGGCTCCGGTCGGGCGCATGGCCTTGACCAATTATTTAATGCAAACGGTTATCTGCGTTTTCATTTTTTACGGTTACGGTTTCGGCCAGTTCGGAAGATTCGGTGCGACAACGGCGACGCTGATCGCGCTGGCCATCTTTGTATTTCAGATATTGATGAGCGCGCTGTGGCTGAAGTATTTCAGTTACGGTCCAATGGAGTGGATTTGGCGACAACTTACATACCGTCGACGGTTAAGTTTGCGGATTAAGCATCCGCAGATGACACAGATTTCACAAATAGGAGATTAGCCACAAAAATGCACAAAAGGCTCAAGGGTGTTGGACGATGCGGCTTACCTTTGTGCTTCTTGTGCCTTTTCGTGGCGTCTTACTATGAATGTTCCGACGCAACGATCGATGAGGAATCGCATCAGGCTGGAATCTGCAATGAGTCTAGATTCGCATCCCCGAATGATTGATCCTGGGGCTTGCGCCCCAGGCTTTATGCTTTCGCCTGCTCCGCAGGCTGTCATTCGCCAGACAAGATCTTTGACAAGTCTTAGCCCGTCGCTATACTCCGCGCATTAGACCGATGGATTGGAAGTACAAGCACTTTCATCAAGCGAGAGTCTTCCCGGCGCCGCGCGACCTCGTTACGGAAGCAGCGCGCACGTTCATGGCGGAATCACTCGGGTGGCAGGTCACGAATACACCGGACGGGTTTACCGCACAAGGTTATAGTTTTTCACACCGGGGGATCGCCAACCTTCACATTCAATCAGCCGCGGGCGGAGCGTCATCAGAGAGTGGGACGAGGGTGGCCGTGGAACTCTTGGTCGAGCGGGCTGGTTGGCGGGGATACATGTTGTTCGACGCCGGCGGTTACTACAACATTCAAATTCGAAAGTGGCTTGATGGCATTCAGTGGTCCATTCATCAAAAGCTCACCGGCAGTCACGACGAGTCTACGAATCCGCTCGTGCTCGCAGAGAACAAAACCGCGGCATACATTTTCAATGGTTGTTTAGTGTTCATTGTCGTGACCTTTGCTCTTTATTTCCTCGTCACCTTCATCAGCGCGGTGGTTGGACTTCTCACTGGACATCTGTTTTTGTTGGGCAGAGGCTCTTTAATTATTCATGGAATCTGGGCGCGCATAGTTTCGGCGTTCATCTTAATGTTCGGAGCATTTCTCGCGTGGAGGATTAAGCGGAAAGTCCCCTCTCCAGTTAAATAGTCTCTTGGGGGCCCGTTGGGGTCACGCTTGTTCAAGTCATTTTCAATCTTTGAGGCGCATCGTGCGTGGGCTGGCGCCGGTCCAACGCTTGAAGGCCCGCGAGAACGCGGCGGGATCGGAGAAGCCCAGTAAGTAGGCGGTCTCGTTCACTGAGACATTTTTTCCGTTCAAGTATTCACGTGCCAGCTTGTGCCGCAACTCGTCCAATACTTGCTCGAACGTGACGCCCTCCGCTTTTAGCTTTCGGAAAAGCGTCTGACGGCTGAGCCCAAGTTTGCGCGCGATCGTTTCCACCTTTGCCTCGCCAGTGGGCAGGATCGGAATCAACAGGCACTCGACACGACCGCGCATAGATTTTGAGTTTTCCAGTTTCTCGAGCAGCGCTTCCGCACGTTCCGTCAACAGACCGGAAACATACTGGTTCGATGGCGGCATCCGAACGGAAAGCAACTCTTCACCGAACAGGATCGCGTTCATGCTGCTGCCGAACTCCAGCGGGACGCCAAAGACTCGATCGTATTCTGCGCGATAACTCGGCTCGGCATGTGTGAAGCGAATTGCTTTGGGTGAGGGCCACTGGGTAACACCGCCCCTGGCCGCGGCCACCTTCCGTCCGTCACACACACACCGCGCGAAAGCGGATTCCGTGAGCAGCGGGTTGTCGGCGAAGAGCGTGCTGGAAAACTTGAACCAAACCTTACCATCTTCCAGCACAAGTTCGAGACGATGCGCAGTCTCGCCATCACCGCCATCGATCGCCAGACGTGCATAGCGGTTCACCTGGCGGAGCCCCTCCTCTGCGGTTGCGGCGTTACCGACCAGGCCCACGATTGATATGTCCGACAAGCTGACCTCTGCCCCAAACAGCAATGCGAGCGCCGGTTCGTCGCACAATTTGATACCAGCTTTCATTAACGCAAGGTAAGTCGCCAAAGGAAGGCGGTTGTCCCGTTCGGTAAGGTCCTGAGGACGTAGGCGCGATTGCTCGATCAATCTCTGACTTGTCGGTTCACCCATCAGTTTGTCCGCTGCAACCTGCGGTTATGCTTTTGATACGTGAGGTTACGTTCAATGGTTTCCGCCATCGATACTTTGGCTGCGTTTTCTCGTATCACAGATGGTCGTACTACTGAGACGCGATGGGGCCATCGCTTCGGAACACCTTTTTATCGCACGTAAGAATTGGGAGGAACGATAGTGACCAAATCTGAAATGACGGCACGCTTTAGAAGAGAGTCGCCGGTGCGGCAGGCCAGGATCGCCGGCGCTTGTTGGTTGCTCTGCATTGTCGCGGGCCTCGCGGGCTTCATCGCTGCGTCTCCACTAATCGTGGCAAACGACGCGGCGGCTACGGCGGCCAACATTCTGGCAAAAGAGTCATTGTATCGTCTCGGATTTGCGTTCGATCTCATTAGTGGCGCCTCGTATTTGGTGACAACAGTCTTCATCTATTTCGTGCTGAAACCCGCCGGCAGAAGTCTGTCAATGTTTGCGGCGTTCTTTGGTCTGGCAGGCGTCGCGATCGGAGGCGTTGCGTGGGTCAGTCGTCTCGCTCTTTTGGTTCTGCTGCATGGTGATCAGTACCTCAGTGCCTTCACCACGAGTCAGTTACAAGCGATGGCGATGACCGCGCTCAAGCTTCAGTTGCAGGTCTTTAGCATCGGCATGGTATTCTTCGGAGTTCAGTGCATCTCGATCGGATACCTTGTTGCGCGATCGACGTTCCTGCCGCACATACTGGGCATACTTCTGGGTATAGGCGGAACCAGTTACGTGATCGCCTCTTTTGCTAGCTTCCTGATACCGTCCTTCGGAGCTCATCTAGTTTCCTTCGTTCTCCCCGTGGCGTTTATCGGTGAAGGATCGCTGGCCGTGTGGCTGCTCGTGAAAGGCGTGAACGTTCAACGATGGAAGGACCAGGCAAGCACAGTGGAGGGGCTCCGAACATGAAAGCTGCCATCTATACGAGTTACGGACTTCCGGATGTGGTCCGAATCACCGATGTCGAGAAGCCCGTTCCCAAAGACGATGAAGTCTTGATAAAAGTGCGCGCGGCTTCCGTCAATCCAATTGACTGGCGCCTCATGAAAGGCGAGCCGCGCGCGCTCCGCATCATGCCGCGGTTGCTCAAAATGCCGATCGGACGACCCGGCGTTGATGCGGCCGGCGAGGTTGAAGCAGTTGGCAGCAACGTTACGCAGTTCAAACCGGGCGACGAGGTGTTCGGCTCGTGCCGTGGGGCTTTCGCCGAGTATGCGTGCACAGCCGCGTCAAATTTGGTGATGAAACCGGACGACGTCACGTTCGAGCAAGGCGCTTCCATATTCGTCGCGGGGTTAACCGCGTTGCAGGGCCTTCGCGACAAGGGAAAGATTCAGTCGGGCAGCAAGGTTTTGATTAATGGGGCAGCGGGAGGCGTGGGCACGTTCGCGGTGCAGATCGCCAAGACGTTCGGCGCGCACGTGACTGGCGTATGCAGCACCCGAAATGTCGAGATGGTCAGATCAATCGGCGCGGACGAAGTCATTGATTACACGCAGAGCGATTTCACGACGAGCAATCAACGCTACGATTTGATTCTCGAGTGCGTTGGCAACCATTCGTTTTCAGAGTGCCGGCGCGTCTTAACTGCTGCTGGAAGACTCGTCATGGTTGGAGCGCCGCACGAAATGTCGGTGATCGGTCTTTTGGCTTCGATGATTAAGCCGCTCTTGTTGTCACTCTTCGTTAGTCAGAAGGCTGTCATATTCATTGCGAAATCAAGTCAGGAAGATCTGACCCTGTTGGGCGAACTCATCGTGAGCCGGAAACTGAAACCGGTCATCGATGGGCGCTACAGTTTGAGTGATGCTGCTAATGCTATTCGGATCGTGGAAGAGGGGCACGCTCGAGGGAAAGTAATAATAACTTTGGATCGTGCCCACGAAATTTAGCCACAGATTTACGCGGATGCACGCGGATAAAGAGGCGAGGCCAAACGCAGAACAGATTGGAAAAGATCGCGAGCCCGCGAAGCGGACCTCAGCATAAAGCCTGGGGTGGAGCGCAGCGGAACCCCAGGAGCAAGGTCGTCGAGAGCATTCCCATCCCGCCGAGCGGACGACAGCCTACTCATCACATTTGACGTTTTGTAATCGCAACCGAGGCGGACCATTTGGAGTGCGCCGGCAAAGCGAAGCGGCGACGGCGCTTTATATCAAAATTCTCAATCAAAAGCGGTGTAGCACTACGCTTGCCACCGCACTCCATATTCTGCCGCCCGCTTCGCGGGCTCCATTGTTATTGGCTGTTTGATCCTGGGGCTTACTTACGCCCCAGGCTTTATGCTTTCGCCCGCTCCGCAGGCTCGGCCCATCCGCTAAGCTTCGCACCCTCACCCCACCTCTCCCAAAGGGAGAGGAGTGGTTCTGACAAAATCTTTGACAAGACTTAGACCTTCGTTATACTCCGCGCATTAGACCGATGGATTGGAAGTACCAGCACTTTCAAAAAACAATTACACGTCAGGCCGAGAGTTCGAGAGATTGATTATTAAGAATCGCAGAGCCGGACCTCTGGTTTTCGGTCCTTCTTGCGCCAGCGTTCTGACCGAGCGGGTTTGTCTTCCCGTATTGCGCCGAACAGAAATGTTTTGCGGATTGCACTCATATCTCATAGAAGTAGTTTTCAACGCACGGCGATTGCGCTTGACCGAATAGCGTAAGCGTAAACCATCAAACGACCCGGAGCGTGAGAGTCCCGAGTCCAATGATTGAATTAACCACCAGTTACGTTCGAAAGGAGAACCCAAATGATATTACGTCATGTCGCTCTAGTGTCAGAGACGCAGAGCATTTCTTTTTCAGAGCTTGGCCGCGTCAGTGCTGCTCTTCAGAAGCAGGCGGTCCGCGATCTGGGACCGGTCTGGAATATACAGTCAACCGTAGACGCCTTCGCGCGTCTTGAAGATGTTCCGATCGGAACGTGGCCAATCGTCGTTGAGGACAATATTAATACGCCGGGCGCCGCAGGCGTGCACGAAGATAAGGACGGCCAACCCTTTGCTTTAGTGATGGCTGAAAGCGGCTGGTCACTGACGGCGAGCCATGAACTGATTGAGATGTTGGTTGATCCCTTCGGGAGGCGTCTGACTGAAGGTCAATCACCGAAGCCGGGGCAGGGGCGCGTGGAGTTTCTGGTAGAACCATGCGACCCCAGCGAGGCCACTCAATTTGCCTACCTCATAAATGGAGTGACGGTCTCAGACTTCTACATGCCAAAATATTTTTCGACTGTCTTCAATTCGGCGGATCGCTATAGCCATACGGGCGTGATCAAAAAACCTCGCCAGGTCTTAAAAGGTGGCTACCTGAGCTGGCACGATCCGGTCACAGATCACTGGTTTCAGGAGACCTTCTTCCAGGGCAACACGCCGAAATTCAGAGACCTCGGGCAGCTGACCGCTTCCGCCAAGAGCTTTCGCAGGCAGATTTACGACGTCACGCACGAGGCGTTTGCCGCCCGGCGTCCAAAAGGTAAGGAACTGGCCGCTGCCAGCAATGCGCTGGATGTTGCCGCCGAGTCAACCGAGTCAAAAGCTGCGCAGTGGAGAAAACAGATAGCGTCGCTTAAAAAGGCCAAAGCCTGAATCGAACGCTGCTTGCAGTTTTGCTCTGAGGATTAGAAACTATGGCAGAGGAAAAGTCATGGCTAAAGATGATCAAGCCGCCAGAGACAGCAAGGCGGAAATGTTGAGAGAGCAAATCTCGAGGCTTAAAAATCAAGACAACGCCGGAGCTGAGAAAGAATCTTCTAGTTCCGAAAACCCGCAGCCCAAAAGTCCGAGGGATTTCGTGAATGAAAGGATGCGGGAAATGGACGAAGAAGAACCATGATCGGCAGAGTCTAAATAGCGGCAAGGGGTGAGTGACGGGTAACGAGCGAAGAAGTCTTTGTCTTTGTTGCCCGTCGCTGGTCATGCCTTAACGTGCTTCGTTAACGGCGGCGTAAGCTTGTGGGCTTGTGTACCGTGCTCGATTCGAGCCCTCTCTGTCGGGCCGATGCCCCGCCTTTCTCATTTCATTTCGCCGATTCAAATCTCAACAATATTTCCCGCTCCAGTTGGTCGACAATGGGTGGATGAGCTTTCGAGCACACGCGCGACAACTGTACTTGCTCTCGAGTTCATCGAGGCGGCGCGAGAGTTCCACATTAGACGCGAGCATCTGTCTCGATCCAGGGGTGACGCGCCGAAGCGGCGCTCTACCCCGGGCTACTTTCTCTCACGCTTTCAGCGTGATATTCAACCTACAATATTTGTCTCACTCGTTCGTCTTACCTAGTAGGTGGACGAGGCACTGAGAAAACACTGGCCCATGGCAGAGCAAGACCAGCGGATCTCCGAAGTGGTCAAACGGGAGCAGTCGCGGCTGCGCAATTTCATCCGCCGGCGGGTGCCCAACCCTGCGGACGTCGAAGACATTCTGCAGGAGGTCTTCTACGAATTGGTGGAAGCCAATCGCTTGCTGATGCCGATTGACCATGTTGCGGGGTGGCTGTTTCGCGTCGCGCGCAATCGCATTACAGATCTTTTTCGCAGGAAGAAGCCGGAGAGTTTCAGCAATGCAAGAGTCGAGGACGAAGACGGCGACGTGCTGCGGGTCGAAGATCTTTTGCCATCGCCTGATGCCGGGCCGGAGGCGCTCTACGTCCGCGGAGTGCTGCTTGAGGAGCTGGAACTTGCGCTCGACGAACTGCCAGACGAGCAGCGTGAAGTATTCATCGCGCACGAAATCGAAGGGCGCAGCTTCAAAGAGTTGTCGGCAGCCTCGGGCGTCAACATCAACACGCTGCTCGCGCGCAAGCGCTACGCGGTACTTCATCTGCGCGGACGACTGCAGACGATTTACGACGAGTTTACGAAGAAGTGAGGAACACAACATGAACGAGAGACTGACGGAAATGACGAGACTTACGAAAATGATTTTGCTGGTTCCACTGGCGATCCTGGGGATCTTGATCTTCACGGCGATCGGCGGCGGAGTCGTGATGCTTTTGTGGAACTGGCTGGCTCCGGCGTTGTTCGGATTGCGGCTAATCACCTTCTGGCAGGCTATCGGACTGCTGGCTCTATGCCGGATCCTGTTCGGAGGCTTTGGCCTTGGTGGTGGTGGTCATCGTTCCGGTTCTCGACGGCGAATGGAGGGGCGAATACGCGAGCGAGTGCGCGAGCGAATGAACGAGCGCTGGGAGCAGATGACGCCGGAGGAGCGGGAGAGATTCCGCGAAGGTATGCATGGCCGCGGCGGAGTCACGACGCCGCTCGATTCGAACTCTAGCGTATGATGTCTTGCGCTTTGCCGCAGCACAGTGCCGGAAAAGCCCTGCCTTTCTGGCGAGGGCTTATTAACCAATTCGAGGCTGCACCTTGAACATCGGCGGCGCAGCCGCAAATCAAAAAGATAAACGCGACCGGTAAGCCAGAGTCGAGCATCCCAGCGCGGCTGCCGCGCCGGGGACCCCGCGCTTACCGCCCTGTGCGGCGGCAAAGCCGCGCAGAGTCCGAGACAAGAAAAGCGATTGCAGCGAACAGCCGTATCTCAGCCGACAGTGGACAAGAGAGAGGACATGAACTCAACCAAAAAGACAGCAAGAATCGCCGGACTACTGTATCTGCTATTAGCAGTGACCTCCACCTTCGGTCTGACCATCCCTTCTTAGCACGTGGCGATGCCGCAGCCACATCTAACAGATTGAATCTCATCAGCTGTTTTACCGGCTCTGTATCGTCGGTGATCTGGCGTCGCAGATCGTCTTTGTCTTCCGGGCCAGCTCTTTGATTTGCGTGTGAGACTACCGCTTTGGTTGCAACCCTGGTTTCGTTACGCACCATGAAACGCTTGAGGTCCGCAGGTCTTCAACAGGATTGGAAATAGCTTCGAAGCTGCTTGGATATGTTGTTCGCTTGGGCCACACCAGCGCACTGTTCTCAGACACTCAAATTAGCATTTCACGTATCTATCGCCCATAAGCGTCGCGGCACGCCGATTGATGTCCCGCTTGAGTCGATTGAATCGGGTCTTAAATGTGTTCAGCGGCTTAGCAGCAAGACGAAGGCGTAGCTTGTTGCCCTTGCCGATTTTTCTGGTTCGTCATTACAAACAGATATCGTGCTGACGCTACTGGGGCCGTTCGCAGGTATGCATTGTTAGGTGTTGGAGGAAAAATGAATAGATCGCTAATTAAACTTATCAAAAAGGCGGAACGCGAATCTCAAAAAGTCCGTTCCGAGCCGTCTCCTGTCGCTGACCAGAACAAGTGGTCGAGGGCGGTTCGCTTATGGGTTACTGAATTTCAGAAAAACGCGCGCAGCGAGTCCCTTCCAGCTTTCGATCATTTACTCCGATCAACCAACCATCAAATTTAAGCGTGTTGCACTTTTGCAGCGCCATCCGCGATCAGGAGGCTTTTTCTTCGAGGAGGAATCTGAGTTGCTCGCTCAGTGCTGCGGAAGACGAAAGCATCTGGCGACCATGATTCCGTTTGCGATCGGAACCGGCGCACGTAAGGTGAGCAACTGAGTCTGAAAGTTCGACAGGTTGATTTTTTCCGCAGCCTGATCGTTTTCGATAAGACCAAAAGCGGTAGGTCTCGGGTCGTTGAGATGAATTCTGAAGTCAGGCAGATTCTTCTCGACCTGTGCAAGGGCAAGCGGCCTGATGGGGTTCAATGCCTACGACATCGCCAAACTCATGGGCCACGCCGACATCTCCACAAGTCAGCGTTACGTCCGGAATCTTCCGGTCGGTGCTGGCGAAGCAGTGCTACTAAGAAATCAGCGCCGTCACAATACCGTCACAAATGATGCGGCGGCGGATTTGGCGCTGGTGGTAAGTACTCGATTTACTTGTGGTAAGTACTTGATAGTTATGGTAGGCGCGTGGGGATTTGAACCCCAGACCCCTACCGTGTCAAGGTAGTGCTCTACCCCTGAGCTACGCGCCTGTAGAAGTTTCAATTTGAGATCTCAAGTTTGAAATCTGAAATCTCACTATGACCCGCCGAGCGAAGGCCGAAAGTAACAAACGCCTGATTGGCCTGTCAAGCTGGTGTTCGCGAGGGGTAGTGATGCAGTTTGAATGGCACGCGCATCTTGCGCGTGATTCACGGGCGGGACGCCCGTGCCACTCCATCAAACTGCACCACTACCTTCGCGAGGAAATTTGAGTGAGCAGCATTAGCGAATGGATTGAATCAATCGCCCTTGTCTTGTTCCAGCCTCGTATCGTATAGTCAAAAGCGAGGAAGTGGCTCAATCTCGCCCCGAACTTCCGATTCATTCGACGGCTAATATGCTGTCAGCCCTAAAATCCTCTTCAAATTGAAGTGATATCACTGATTCGAAAGGTTTCGCTTGTAGTTCAGTTGATATCGTCATTTCGTTCGAGTTCCTAAATGAAGAGCGCATTGTCCCCCGAGATGGCGATTGATTTGAACTGTCGCGCGTTCTTTTTAACCCCAGGCACAACTCTGCAAGGCCGCTATAGCATTGTGAGGCGCCTCGGAAAAGGCGGCATGGGAGCAGTGTACGAGGCAATCGATCAGCGACTCAATACGACCGTTGCGCTTAAGGAAACCTTTTCTGCGGACCAGTGCCTGCGTCGTCAGTTTGCGCAGGAAGCACACCTGCTGGCGCTGCTACATCATCCAGCGTTGCCGCGCGTCAGCGATTACTTCACCGAAGGCGACCGAGCATTTCTCGTCATGCAATTCATCGGAGGCGCCGACCTGGCTGAGATCATTGCCACACAGCCGGGACCTTTTCCGCGGCAACAGGTCATTGCCTGGGCCGATCAGTTGCTGGATGCTCTCATCTACTTGCATACGTCCGAGCGTCAGGTCGTTCATCGCGACATCAAACCGCACAATCTGAAGCTGACTTCGACTGGCCAAATTGCCTTGCTCGATTTTGGGCTGGCGAAAGCGAGTTCGTCAGAGTTGTCCGGCGCGAATTCTTCCACGAGTATATTCGGTTATACGCGGCGATATTCGCCTCTGGAGCAAATTCAGGATCAGGGCACGAATCCACAGAGCGATATCTATGCTCTCGGAGCCACGCTTTATCATTTGCTCACCGGCGTCAAGCCGCCCGATGCGTTGACACGCGCCAGCGCGCTGGCCGAGTCAAGAGCCGATCCGCTGATGCGGGCCGATGAGATTCATCGTGCAGTCGGGCCGGCGCTCGCGGCGATCTTACTCCGAGCGATGGCTGTCAATCCGGAAGATCGCTATCAGAGCGCGAGCGATTTTCGTGAAGCGTTACGGCGATTAGGTCGGAGCGTGAAGCCGACCGCGCAGAGCGTCGTTGCTGGGTTCGACTCAACGTTGATTCCCACGATCGTCAAAGACGAACGCGCCGCACTGTTTGATCCTTTTGATCGGTACTCGATACTCAAGCCAGACGAAAGCGCTTGGTTACTTCCGAAATCAAATTCTCGGCTACCGACTATTGCGGCGATCATTCTCGTCATGCTTGCGGTAAGCCTCGGCGTGTGTTTCGGCGACGCAAAATGGATTGACTCAGCGAGGTCATTGTTGAATGACTCAGGGCTGTCTTCTGAAATAAAAGAGGAGCGGGCGGCCGCTTCGAATCACCAGGATAAATCCGACAAGCCTCGCGTTGCTCCTTCCGCAACCATAAGCACGACTCTCAACGGTCCGGCGGAAACGATTCGAAAAAGCGAAAAATCAAGGCGACGAACCACGCGAGTCGAAGATACTCGTCGGAAGCCGCCGAGACTCACGCCGCCACCAATATCGATCGTTCCCTAGGGTCGTGTTTCTAAAGTTCGCTGAAAAGTCAGCGACCGATACTCAGCCTGCGGAGCAGGCGTCAGCGTAAAGCCTGGGGCGTGAGCCCCAGGATGCGGGGTATTTGCGTCGAGAAACGATTCGTAGCTTCTTGGGGCCTGTCCACAGACGTAAGATCCTCCAATACCGCCTCAGTCCGTAAGATTCAGCTTGGGCTGGATATGAAGTCAGCGCCCGATGATTTCATTCAGGCCCTCAATGACCATTTCAACTTCTTCCGATGATACTCGGCCAATCCGCCTACCGAGTCGCTTCGTTGACAACGTCCGTATCTGACTGATTTTGACCCAAGCCTTCTTCGCCAAATCCGTCGTCGTCAGTTCAAGCGTTAATGGAAAGCCGGCCTTCTGTTGCTGGCTCGCAAACGCGACCGCGATTACCGTCCCTGAACGTTGGTTGAAAACCTCATGGCTCAAAATAAGAACCGGACGCCGCCCTGATTGTTCATGGCCAATCGTGGGGTGGGCCCAGAAAATGTCGCCTCTCAGAATTCTGGCCATTCATCCGCCTCGAATGCCAGGCCTTCGTCGGCCAGTTTTCGTTCGTAATCCTTATCCAGCTTCGCGCATTCCTTTGCCAGTCGGCCGCGATCGATTCGGCCCAGCTTTTCGCTGACGGCCTCCTGAATCGCCTGGCTCCGGTTCGGAAAAACGTTCGCCGCCACCAAACGGTCGACCTTCTCGACCAGTGTCTTGTCAATAGATATGGTTACCTTCGCGACGCTCATAAGTTGAGTAGTACCAATCGTCATACCAGATGTCAAGCTAATCTCCCAGGAAGTTTGCTTGACACACTTACAACCCTTCTGGCTGAATGCTCCCGACTCTCCACGCAAAGTTTTCGATTGATTTGCTATTTCGACTTACTTTCGAATGAGGACCCGTACAAAATGAGCACACCGATTGATGCCACCGGAACCAGTCCGGCGAGCGCAGCCGATCACGGTTTCTTTGGCCACCCGCGCGGACTCTCGACGCTTTTCTTCACGGAGATGTGGGAGCGGTTCAGCTATTACGGCATGCGCGCAATCCTTACGCTCTACATGACCAAGAGTTTGGCCGAAGGTGGTTTGAACTTCGCCGAAGGTTATGCGGCCTTAATTTACGCGACATATGTCTCTTCGGTCTGGTATCTGCCGCTGATCGGTGGATGGTTGGCGGACAAGGTTTTAGGCGCCCGCCGGGCGGTGCTTATCGGCGGTATCGTGATCGCGTGTGGCCATTATTCAATGGCCATTAACACGGTCCCGAATTTCTACGCGGGCTTGATTCTGATTGCGTGCGGGACCGGATTGTTGAAGCCGAACATCAGCGCGATGGTCGGCCAGTTGTATCATCAAAAGGACGAGCGGCGCGACGCGGGCTTTTCAATTTTTTACATGGGTATCAATCTCGGCGCCTTTCTTTCGCCGATAGTTGTTGGCTTTCTGGCTCAGGCGCAATGGTTCAAGAACTTCATCGCTTCGATGGGGCTCAATCCAAACAGTACGTGGCATTGGGGCTTTGGCGCAGCCGGTGTGGGCATGACGCTTGGGTTGGTCCAATACATCGTCGGACGTGAACGTTTGAGCGGTGTGGGCGCAAAGCCGGAAACACGCAAAGAGTCATCTGGATCAGGGAATGCCGGCTTTGATTACATCACGATCGGATTGGCGATCTTTGGTGGCATTATCGGCACCGCTCTGGGCTATTACCTTAGCGACGCAGGATTGATCTCGGTTCTATTCCCGTGCGTCGTTGGCTTCTTCGCGGGCTATCTAATTGGAACTACGAGACTCTTGAACGGCGACGAGCTAAAGCGCGTGCTGGTCATTTTCATTCTCTTTGTCTTCTCGATTCTCTTTTGGATGACTTACGAACAGGCGGGGTCCAGTCTAACGCTATTTGCCGATCGACTCACGCGCACAACGATCTTGGGTTGGGGGTATCCGTCGAGTTGGTTCCAATCCGTACCCGCCATCTTTGTCATCATCATGGCGCCGATGTTTGCGGCATTGTGGCAGAGGATGGGTGACCGCCAACCATCCAGTCCGGGGAAATTTACTATCGGTCTGCTGTTTGCGGGATTAGCCTTTGTGGTCGTGACGATCGCGGCGATGCTCACGGGTGGCGGACGAGTTAGCCCTCTTTGGCTGGTTGGCGTTTACTTTCTACAAACAGTTGGCGAGCTTTGCCTGAGCCCGGTCGGTCTCAGCACGGTAACGAAACTCTCGCCGGCGCGGATGGTTGGCTTGATGATGGGCGTTTGGTTTCTTTCGATCTCGATTGGGAGCTATATCGCCGGCCTGACGACGAAATTATTTGCCGGTAACAGCGCGTCGGTGCTTGTTCGCGGATTTGGGATCTTCTCAGCGATTACGTTGGCTGCGGCGTTGATACTGGCGTTACTGACCCCTTCGATTAAGAAGATGACACCGCGCGCGGAGTGATCTGCTGACGAATTGCGGCTTTGCCGCCCGATGTGCGGGAGCGTCTCCGACCTCCCGGAAGCGATTCAACTTAAATCAATTTAGGCGTCGAGCTTCCGGTAGGTCGGAGACACTACCGCACATCGGGCGGCGGAGCCGCGAACGCATCAACCATCAAGTTGGAGCCGGAAGCAAATCAATCAGGGAGACAGACTTGAAGAATCGAAAAAGAATTCTGTTTGCAATCATCTTTTTCTTGTCGGCTGGCCCGTCAGTACTCGGACAGGAAAAACTTCTAACCATCGACGACATTTTCGATCCGGCGAAGCGAGTCAATTTTAACGGCACGCCTGCGAATCCGCGTTGGTTGAAAGATGGCGTGCATTACATGGTCGTAAGCCGAGATCGAAATGCCTCGCCGCGTCTGCTGAAAGTCGACGCGGTTACAGGTAAGTCGCAACCCTTATACGACGCCGCCAGGATGGAAGCCGCGTTTGCTTCGCTTCCCGGCATTAATAAAGATGAGGCCCACCGTCTGGCGAATCAGACTTCGTATCAACTCAACCCGAGTGAGACGGGCGTGATGATCAATTTCGCGAACGATCTCTTCTACTACGAATTTAGCAGCGAGCGCGCGATTCGTTTGACCAGCAATCCGGAAGAAGAAATTGGCGAATCGTTCAGCCCAGATGGCCGCATGGTCAGTTTCATCCGCGGGAACAATCTCTATGTCGAAGATTTGAGCACGCAACGGCGGGAGCGCGCGCTGACGCGCGACGGAACTGACAAACTTTTAAATGGCCGGCTGGACTGGGTCTATCAGGAAGAGCTTTATGGCCGCGGGAACTTTGGCGCGTACTGGTGGAGCCCGGATTCAACGCGCATCGCGTTTCTTCGGCTCGACGAACATCCGGTGCCCGAGTTTCCCGTAGTCGATCAGATACCGCTTGATCAGAATCTTGAAATGACGCCCTATCCAAAGGCCGGCGATCCGAATCCGATCGTGAAACTCGGCGTCGTCAGTGCCGCGGGCGGCGACGTTCATTGGGTCGATACTTACAAGTATCCCGCGGAGGATTTATTGATTGTGCGCGTTGGCTGGTTTCCGGACAGCAAAAAGATCTGGTTCATGGCCCAGAACCGCGAGCAGACGTTCATCGACCTTAATTCGGCAAATCCTGATGACGGAAAATCGTCAAATATGTTTCGCGAATCGACGAAGGCCTGGATCGGAGTCAACGACGACGGCATGCGTTGGCTTAAGGACGGCTCCTTCCTTTGGCTCAGTGACCGTAGCGGGTGGACGCACATTTACCACTATGGCGCCGACGGGAAGCTTATCAAACAAGTTACGAACGGCGACTGGGACGTGCAGTCATTCGGCGAAGTTGACGAAGAGAAGGGAACCGTCTACTTCAGCGCCAGCGAACATAGCTACATCGCTAACCATGTATATGCGATTAAGATGGATGGCACTGGTCTCAGCCGCATTACGATGACGGAAGGGAACCATCGGGCCTCGTTCAATCCAAACGCCACGTACTTTATTGATTCCTGGAACGATGTGAACACGCCGACGCAGGTTAGGCTTTATGAGGCAGCGGGCAAGATGGTCCGGGTAATCGACGAAAACAAAGTTGACGCGCTGTCTCAATACAAGCTTGGCAAAGTTGAATTCGTGAAGGTGAAGACGCGCGACGCCTTCACGATGGAAGCGATGATGATCAAGCCGCCCGACTTTGATCCATCGAAGAAATATCCGGTTTGGTCCTACACGTACAGCGGCCCCCAGGCGCCGCAGGTGCGCAACGCCTGGGGCGGCGCGCGTTACCTTTGGCATCAGATGCTCGCGGAAAAGGGCTACATCATATGGATTTGCGACAACCGCACTGCCAGCAGCAAAGGAGTCAA
>WNGL01002917.1_pt1 | contig 20601 bp, 22 predicted proteins | sample 5400591 | NCBI WGS metagenome assembly WNGL01 (sample SAMN13153377, study PRJNA577476) | soil metagenome | isolation source: 80 cm soil or saprolite under Garry oak tree replicate 1 | place: USA:California | collected 2016-06-15 | reverse complement strand
CCCCCGCGTCCCCGAACGCCCCCGCGTCCCGCCGCGCCTCTGTGTCCCCGAACGCACCCGGGTCCCCCCGCGCCTCTGTGTCCCCAAACGTTCCCGCGTCCCCAAACGCGCCCGGGTCCCGCCGCGCCTCTGTGTCCCCACGCGCTCCTGTGTCCCCTTGCGTGTCTCGGTCCCCTCGGGCCTCTCCGTCCGCCCTGGTCCTCCGCGAACCTCTGTCCTCGGGCGGCTCTTCAGCCCCATCGGCACCATGTGCCCCTTCAGCTCCGTGAGTTCCGGGGGCGCCGGCCGTTCCGTCGGTAGGCTGGGCGGAAGGCGGACGGGAGCCAGGCACGTTCTCGCGGTCCGGCCAGGGCGTCGGCCCGGTCGTAGTGGCAGGCTCCTCGAACCTGGCGACCAGATCGCGCCAAGCCGCGTCCTCGTCGCTCTCTCTGCTCTCCGTGTTATCCCAGTCCGGCACGTCCCCACCGATGTCCGAATCGAAGCCTGCCTTCCACGATAGCCGCCCACGGTCCGGTGCCGGGAGGGTAAATCTCAGGAGTAGACGTGCTTATCCGGCCAAGTCAGAAGGATTAAGCCGAAGGCGTATCAATGCCGTTGCGCCTCGCCGCCACATCTACCCCGCGTGATCCTGGATGAACTTCAGGCTGCCCTCGAAGATGGTCTCGGCGTCGTTGTCGAGCGTCGCCACATGATAGCTGTCGGCGCACTCGCGCACAGTCAACTGGCCGTCGGGTAGCCCGGCCAGCAGCGCCCGCATGCTCGCGGGCCCGACGACGTGGTCCTCGGTGCTGTGGTAGACGAGCACCGGCTGGGTGGCGTCGCCGAGATGCCTGACCGTGGTGCCCCAGAGCTTCGGCAGCGTCGCCGCGGCCCGGACCGGCACCCGGTCGTAGCCGAGTTCGTGGGCGCCCGGCTTCTTGATGTCGCTGGCGATCCCGGGCAGCGACCGCACCACGTACTTGAGCACGGGAGCGAGCAGGAACAGCCTGGTGTCGGGGGCCAGCGACGGGTTGACGAGGACCAGGCCGCGCACCGCGCTGCCGTGCGTCTCCGCCAGCCGCAGGGCCAGGCACCCGCCCATCGACAGGCCGAACACGAAGGTCTGCTCGCACCGGCTCGTCAGCCCCCGGAACGCGGCGTCCACCTCGGCGACCCAGTCGTCGCCTCCGGTCGTGGCCAGGTCCTGCCAGGCGGTGCCGTGCCCGGGCAGCCGGGGCAAGCTGACCGTCAGGCCCTGCCCGGCCAGGTAGTCCGCCCATCCGCGCAGCGATTGCGGGCTGCCGGTGAAGCCGTGGCACAGCAGCACGCCGACCGGGCCGCCCGCGGCCTCGAAGGGTTCGGCGCCTGGGAGCACTGGTGACATGGTGTCAACGTCCTCTGCTTTCAACCCACAGCCTAACTGGCAGGCTAACCTACACCGGGGCTTCCGTTCTCCTGACCAGCCAACCACGGGCGGCGGCCACGGTCACAGCAGCGCCGGCTGGGCGGCATAAGGCCCGAGTGGCCATCGTCCTCGCCGGCGCGCCTGGGAGCGGCGGATGGGGGAGACATCCGCCGCTCCTGCGGGTGTGCGCTTACCTCAGCGCACGCCGGCTGGCGCCGACCCGAGCTGGTCGAGCACGAACTCGGCGACGTGCCGGCCGAGCTGCTGGCCGGCCACGAGGTCGATCATGGTGTGCTGCCCGGCGAAGATCCGGCTGAGGGTGGCTTCGTTCGCTGCCGCCTGGAAGCTGCCGAAGGTCCGGGTGACGCCGGGATCTGCGCCCGACGTGACGGCCAGCCGCTGGTGGTCACCGTAGAACGCGCTGAGCACGGTGGCCGCCGCCTGGCTGAAGGTGGCATGGGCGCCCGGGTAGGAAGGGTCGGGCGCGGTGACCGCGAGCGGTGTCCAATTGGGGTCGCCGATGATACGCGGGTTGCCGGCGGTGTTGCCCTCCCGGATCGCGGTGACCGGGCGCCACACCAGGTAGTGGTACTTCGCGTCGTACAAGCCGATGGCGGCGTCGGCCAGGGCGAGATCGAGGTTCGCGAACACGGTGACGGTCTGCTCCAGGCTGGCGTGCCGGGTCACGGCGAGCTTCTGGGCGATCTGGTTCCAGACGTTCCAGATCGGCGCCGCGCCCCAGAACTTGGCCAGCGTTGTCTGGTCAGCGGTGCGGGTGGTGCTTGAGTCCTGGCCCAGGCTCTTGACCTGGTTGAGCGCCCGGGCATAGGCGGCGCCGGTGATCGGCGGCGGCGCGGCGGGACGGAACTGCCGCCCGCTGCCGAGGACCCACGGCGCGACCGAGCCCCAGTTGGTGAATACCGGTGCCGGGAAATTCGGCGGAGTCGGCCGGTAGTCGCCTGGCCTATTTCCGGCGACGAACGGCGGCGGGGTCACCGCCGATCCGTCGGACGAACGGATCTCGATGAGCCGCTTGGCGGCAGCTTCTCCGACCCTGATGCCCTGCTGCTTGCCCCGGGAATCGGGGACGGCTGCGAGCTCACCCGCGAGCAGCTGGTCGGGCCCGCTCCTCAGCGTCGGGTAGAGGGCGGTCAACACGTCGTGCGCGGCCTGGTCGGCAGCGGCGTCCGGCCGGGCGCCGCGCGACGCCGGCACCGAGAAAATGTACGTGGGGCCGGCGTGCGTGATCGAGGTGACCGCGTCGTACTCGGCCGCCTGCAGGAGCGCGAAGTTACGGGTGGGATGGACGGTCGCGGGCTGAGCCCCCGGAGCGCCGAGGATGGTGATCAGCTCACGGTTCCAGTCGACGACCGACTGTCCCGAACCGGGCGTAAAGGCAATCGCTGACCGGGGGACGGGCGCTGGCCGGGCCGTGGCCGCCAGCGCCGGAGTGCTCATTCCGGCCACAACGGCGGCCATGGCCGCTACCATGAGGGCCCTTCCTGTCTTGCGCATGCTTTGCGGTTCCTCTCGATTGGTTGGCCGACGGCATCGGTCGGCCCGGAGCTCAGGCCGCGTCGGCCCGGTGCAGCTACTAACACGTTTAGTACCTGGCGAGTGTTCACAAACGGACGAGCTCCCAGTGCCAGGCACCCGGGCCGACGTAACACCGATGAGCAAGGCCGCCCAGCCTGCCCAGCGCTGGTCGGCCTGGCATCCGCGCGCGGTCCGCGCGGTCAGCGCGGCGGCGGCGAGCCCGGCGGTGACTAGCCCGGCAGTCTGCGCCGGGTGCCGGGCTGCCGCCAGGACGAGACCCAGCGGGTCAGGTCCAGGGCGGCCGCGGTGAGCAGTATCGCCACGATCGGGTACCGGCCGGCCCGGGCGCTTCCCGGAGGCGCTCTGTTCCCGCCATCGGCATCGGTGGCCCTGATATCCCAGGGCAGCCGGTTGTCCATCAGGGCCCCGTGATCGCGTCATGCTCCTGGAGTTGCTCGCGCAAGGCCTCTAGCGCATAGTGCAGCCGTGACCTGGCGGTGCCGTGCGGTATGCCGAGCTCGCGGGCGACCGTCGCCATGGTGCCGCCCCGGTAGAAGGTCTCCACGAGCACGGTCTGGTGCGCCGGCGACAGATGCCGGAGCGCGGCGGAAACGAGCTCCCGGTCCAGGATCTCCTCGATGCCGGAATCGGTCCCGGCCTCGCCTGCCGCCTGCCCAGGCACGGTCATCGGCCGCGCCCGCGCAGCCCTGTTCGCGTCGATCAGCAAGTTGCGCGCGACCCGGAACAGCCAGGGCCGGACCGGCCGGTCATCCGCGCTCAGCTCGGGCAGGTGACGCCATGCCCGGATGAAGGTTTCCTGCACGATGTCATCCGCGCTCGCCCGGTCCGGGCAGAACTGCCCGACGTAGCCGTGCAGCGCCTTGGCATAGAGCGAGTACAGCTGGCGGATGACGGCATCGGGGTCGCCGTCTAGCCTGTCTCGAGGGGTATCTGTGAGAGCGAACATGTCTACTAATACGGATAGTAAGAAGGTTATGTTCACCTGCGGCCGGAAGAAAACGGGCACAATCTGAACCACAGGCTTGTTCTATGCGTGTTAGTAGGTAACGATGGGCGCGCGGAAGCATGGCATTTCGGGAGTGAGGATGCGGCGTTTCGGTGAGCTGGAAGCGGTGATCATGGACCGGTTGTGGGAGTGGAGCCGGCCGGTGCTGGTCCGCGAGATGGTCGACGCTCTCCGTGACGACCGGGCGCTGGCTTACACCACCGTGATGACGGTGATGGAGAACCTGTACCGCAAGGGGTGGCTGCGGCGGGAGCGGGACGGCCGGGCCTGGCGCTACGAGCCCACCGGCTCCCGGTCCGGTTACACCGCGGCGCTGATGAGCGACGCGCTAGCCACCAGCCTGGACCGGCGCACCGCGCTGAGGCATTTCGCGCTCCAGATGAGCCCGCACGATGCGGCGTTGCTGCGCGAGGCGCTCGACCAGGCGCTCGGCGAGCCTGAGGCCGGCGCGTCCCGGTGACCGTCGCCGCGGTACTGGTGGCGTACGCAGCCTGTCTCGGCACCCTGGGGTCCGGGATTCTCGGCCGGGCTAAGTGGACGGCCCGGGCGCCGCTGCTGGCCATCGTCACTTACCTGGCCGCCGGCTGGTCGGTCATCGCCGCGCTCGGACTGGCCGGCCTGACGCTGGCCGTTCATGCCACCGCCCTCGGCGGGGGGTTGAGTCACCTGATCGGAGCCTGCGTGCACCGGCTCCAGGCCACCTACGGCACCCCGGGCGGCGCCACGGTCGCCGGGCTCGGCCTGACCCTGGCGGGCGCGGTCGCGGCCCGCACCGTCCTCACCGCGGCGGCCCACCTCCGTGCCGCCGGGCGGCAGGCGCTGCGGCACGCACAGACCGCGCGGCTGGTCGGGCGGTCCGAGCCTTCCCTGGGGGCTGTGCTGGTCGAGCATGCCCAGCCGGCCGCCTACTGCGTCGCCGGCCGGCAGCCCACGGTGATCTTGACCACCGGGGCGGTGCAGGCGCTCGATCCCGGCCAGCTAGAGGCGGTCCTGGCGCACGAGCGAGCGCACCTGGCCGGCCGTCATCACCGGCTGGTGGCCATGGCGAGGATCGGCCGCGAGATCCTCCCGTTCTTGCCGCTGATGCGGGACGCCGAAGAGCAGGTAGTGCGGCTCGTAGAACTACAGGCCGACGATGCGGCCGCCCGAGCCCGCGATCCTCGGCTGCTCGCCACCGCCCTGGTCGTCCTGGCCGCACCCGCCAGTCCCGCGCCGGCCCTCGCCGCGGGTGCCACCGACTCGATCCTGCGGATTCGGCGGCTCCTGGGACCGAGCGAGCCGCTGGGGCGCGCACGGCGGCAGTTGCTCCGCGCGACCGCCGCGGCACTCGCCTTGACCCCGGTGCTGCTGGCCCTGACCCCCGCCGTGGTCGCGCTCGCCCTGGGGAAGGTTCCTGGCACCTAGCGCTGGCGGTCGGCGTGAACAATCTGGCGCCCGGCCCCGTGTTGGCAGGCATGAGGATCCATCGCCGCAATGGCCTGTCCGGGCCGCCCGCCGGGCAGGAGGACCACGCGACGGACACCCCGGCCCGGCGCCTGCGCTGGCGTCCCCGCCGCCGCCGGGACTGCGGGAACGCCGAGCCCGCACCCGGCTCGGACACCGGCTCGGACACCGGCGCTGACCAGGCGCCGCGGATGCGGGCCGCGCCCGCCGAGACCCTGGCCACCGCCATGCAGCTGGCGATCGCGCTGCTCACCGCGGGCCTGGACTCACCCGAGCTGGAAGCGTGGGCAGCGGAGACGCTCACTCCGAACGACGCGGACGGTCTGGGTGACTTCATGGCCGGCCTGCACGTGATCTGCGTCCTGCTGCTGAACGAACTGCAGGAGGCGACGGGAGAGGAGTCGGCCGCCGTCTTGCAGCGACTGGCGATCATGGCGGAGCGCCGGCGAGGGACACCGTCCGCCGGCTAGGCCACGGCCCGGCGGGCATGAAGGGGCATGGGGCCACCTCGTTCGGATAAATACGAAAATCGCGGGCCGGACGTGTTGACGTGCTCTTTGTCCCTCGAACCGGCTACGTGACCGGCCGGGTGTATGCCTGATCCCGGACCGTGCCCCAAGGGCGGTGTGATGCACGTCGCACATTCGCCGAGCCGGACTACTGAACCAGCCGTTTCTCCTATGCGTATTAGTAGTTGAAAACGGAACTACCGTCGCCTGGACGGGCACGAGGCCCGGGGGGACGGCCGTCACTACAGGAGGACGTCAATGCTTGCTCGTCTCGGCCCATCGCAGCCGGCCCAGGGCGCGGACGTGATCGCTCGCGCGATGGGCGCGCTGGCGCTGATTGCGCTGGCAGTGATCCACGTTGTGGACCTGCCGGCCACGCTGGGCCCGCTCCCGCTGGTCGGCATCGGGTATTTCGGGATCATCGTGGCGCTCGTTACCTGGCTGGGCCGGGCCCCCGCCGCGCGCCTGGCCAGCCAGACCCGGCCGACCGCGCGGTGCGCGCCCGAGTACAGCCAGTCCGGCTGATCACGCCCCTGGCTGGCCTGGCCGCGGACAGGCCGGGCCCGCCGATAGACCCGATAGACCCGCTAGACCCGGCCCGGCCTGCTGCCGGGCCCCGAAGGAGCACCAAGATGCGCATGTCCTCACCGGGCCCGCCCGGCCACGCCGATGCGGCCTCGTGGCGGCGGTGGCTGTTCCCGGCGGCAATCGCCGCCGGCTTCGTGATCTTGCTGACCCTGCCGCGCGGCGCCGCCCCGGGCACGACGCTGAGCTACACCAGGTTCGTGGCCGATGTCGGCGCCGGGACGGTCCGCGCGGTGACGATCGGCCCGGCGGGCCAGGTCACCGGCAGCCTCACCAGCGGGCAGCCATTCACCACCACGATCCCGGTCGCGCTCGGCGGCAACGGCCTGGCCGGTAACCTGGCGGCCCACCACGTCCAGGTCACCGCCGCCGCCGCCACGTCCTCCTCGCTGCTGTCGGTGCTGGCCGGGCTGCTGCCGCTGCTGCTGTTCGCCGGCCTGCTCTATCTCGGCATCCGCATGGTCCCCCTGTCATCCGCCGGCCGCCTCGGCGGGCTGGGCGGCGTGGCTAAGGCGAAGGCGCGGGTCATCGACGCCGAACGGCCGGCCACCCGGTTCACCGACGTGGCCGGGTACACCAATGTGAAGACAGAGATCAGCGAGGTCGTCGACTACCTGCGCGACCCCGGCCGCTACCACCGGGCCGGGGCGCGGGGACCGCGCGGCGTGCTGATGGCCGGGCCGCCCGGCACCGGCAAGACCCTCCTCGCCCGCGCGGTCGCCGGCGAGGCCAGCGTCCCGTTCCTGTCGGTATCGGGCTCAGGCTTCGTAGAGATGTTCGTCGGCGTCGGAGCGGCCCGGGTCCGGGACCTGTTCGAGCAGGCTCGCGCGCACGCGCCGGCCATCGTGTTCATCGACGAGATCGATGCCCTCGGCGCCCGCCGTGACCATGGCGGCTTCGCCGGCAGCGACGAGCGGGAGCAAACCCTCAACCAGCTGCTCGCCGAGATGGACGGGTTCGACCAGTCCGCCGGGGTCGTGGTGCTGGCCGCCACCAACCGGCCTGACGCCCTGGATCCCGCGCTACGCCGTCCCGGCCGGTTCGACCGCGAGGTCATCGTCCCGCTGCCCGACCGGGCCGAGCGCAGCGCTATCCTGACTGCCCACGCCCGCGGCAAGAACCTCAGCCCAGACGCCGACCTGGACCAGGTCGCCGCCGCCACCCCCGGATTCTCCGGCGCGGACCTGGCCAACCTGGTCAACGAGGCCGCCGTCACCGCGGTGCGAGCCGAGCGCACCACCCTCACCGCCGCCGACTTCGCCAGCGCCCGCGACCGCGTGCTGCTCGGCACCCGGCACAGCAGCCCGCTAGCCCCCGGTGAGCTCGCCACCGTCGCCATTCACGAAGCCGGCCACGCCCTAGTCGCCACGTTGTCCCCGTACGCCGACCCGGTCAGCCGGGTCACCGTCCTGGGCGCCGGGCAGGCCCTCGGGCTCACCGAGATGCTCCCCGCCGACGACCGCAGGCTGTACGGGGAAAGGTACCTGGCCGACACCCTCGCCGTCCGCCTCGGCGGCCGGGCCGCCGAACGCCTTATCCGCGGTGAGGCATCCACCGGCGCGGCCGACGACCTGGCCTCCGCGACCGCCCTGGCCACGCAGATGGTCCGCGAGTTCGGCCTCAGCGAAGCGATCGGTCCGGTCAGCTACAGCGGCCCGTCGGCCGGCTATCCCGGACTCGCCGCCTCGCGCGCCTACTCCGAGCACACCCAGTGGCTGGTCGACCAGGAGGTCGCCGCCTTGCTGACCAAGGCAGAAAACCGCGCCCGGGACCTGCTCACCAGCCACAGGGAGGCCCTCACCCGGCTCGCCGGCGCCCTGCTGGAGCAGGAAACCGTCACCGGGGACCAGGTCCGGGCCCTCACCCAGGCAGCCAGCTCCGCCGCCGCGACGGATGGCCGGCCCGCGTGCCTGCAGCTGGCATTTTCGGGCCCAGCCGCTGACTACGAGGGCGAACCGCCCGCTTCTACTAAGTGAATTAGTAGATAGCGCACAAGCCGACACCACAAGGAGAAAACCGTGCGACACCCGAGAATCATCATCGCCAGCATCAGCCTGGCCGCCGCGGCGGCCATCGGCGGCGGTATCACCGCCGCCGCGGCGACCAGTTCGCATGCCAGCAGTCAGCCCGCAGCCAGCCAGCAGGCCGTGGCTACCGTCCGCACCGCGCAGGCGACCGTCGCGGGCAAGACCGAGACCATCCTGGTCAACAGCCAGGGCCTGCCGCGGCCCGGGCCCGGCCGCTCCGTCCGGCAACGGTTACGGCTACTGAGGCAGGGGTGCCCCGTTCCGCTCGGGCTCCGTGCCCCGGGGCCGGAGCCCGGCGGCCAGGGGACTCGGACAGGCAGACATGGCAACCACCAGGCTCGCCGCCCCGGCCCTGGTCCCGGCCGGCGCCGTTCCGCGATCGGCTCGCGGGACGGGCCGCGCCCCTTGGCTCGCAGGACGTGGGACGATGTGACCGTGGGCTACTGGCTGACGAAGTACACGCTCGGGATAACGCTGAAGCTCCTCTTCCGGTCTCGCTCATGGGGGGTCAAGAACGTGCCCCGGCGAGGCCCCGTCATCCTCGCGAGCAACCACCTGTCGTTCTCCGACCACTTCTTCGGGCCGCTGCCGGTGCGGCGGAAGGTGACCTTCCTGGCCAAGTCGGAGTACTTCACCGGGCGCGGGCTGAAGGGGCTGATCAGCCGGGCCTTCTTCACCGGGGTCGGCCAGATCCCGGTCGACCGCGCCGGAGGGCCCGCCAGCGAGCAGGCGATGAGGACCGGCCTGCAGGTCCTGGCGGCCGGGAAGGTGCTGGGTATCTACCCGGAAGGCACCCGCAGCCCGGACGGCCGCCTGTACCGGGGCAAGACCGGGGTGGCCAGGCTGGCCGTCGAATCCGGCGCTCCGGTGGTCCCGTGCGCCATGATCGATACGTTCCAGTTCCAGCCTCCGGGCACGCTGTGGCCGAACCCGCGGTTCCGGCCGGGGGTGCGGTTCGGCGAGCCGCTGGACTTCTCCCGCTACCACGGGCAGCAGGCCGACGGCCGGCTGCTGCGGACCATCACCGATGAGATCATGCAGGCGATCGCGAAGCTCTCCGGCCAGGAGTACGTCGACATCGACGCCCGCCGCGCCAAGGCCGTACTCGCCGCAGATGAGGACAAAACCACGCCCTGACCGACCCTCCCGCGCCAGTTTTAGCCCAGGCTCGCACCGCAGCCATCCACGCAGGCCTCAAGCCCACTATGGTTGTTGCCATGCGAGTGGGAGTGCTCACCGGTGGCGGCGATTGCCCCGGCTTGAATGCAGTGATCCGTGCCGTGGTCCGCAAGGGCGTGCAGGAGTACGGCCTGGAATTCGTCGGATTCCGCGACGGGTGGCGGGGCCCGCTCGAAGGTGACACCGTGCCTCTGGACGTGCAGGCGGTGCGCGGCATCCTGCCGCGCGGCGGCACGATCCTCGGGTCGTCTCGCACCAACCCGCTGAAGAACTCCGGTGGCGGTGGCCGCAACGGCATCGAGCGGATCAAGGACAACCTGGCCGGCCTCGGCGTCGACGCCCTGGTCGTGATCGGTGGCGAGGACACGCTCGGCGTGGCCACCCGCCTGGGCGATCAGGGGGTCCCCGTGGTCGGGGTGCCCAAGACGATCGACAACGACCTCGGCGCCACGGATTACACCTTCGGCTTCGACACCGCTGTGAACATCGCCATGGAGGCCATCGACCGGCTGCACACCACCGCGGAGAGCCACCACCGGGCGCTGATCGTCGAGGTGATGGGCCGGCACGCCGGCTGGATCGCGCTGCACGCCGGGCTGGCAGGCGGCGCGAACGTGATCCTCATCCCGGAGCGGCCGTTCGACATCGAGCGGGTCTGCGCCTACGTGCAGCACCGCTTCCAGACCCGGTTCGCGCCGATCGTGGTCGTCGCCGAGGGCGCGCACCCGGTGAGCGAGGAACTCGCGGTCAGCAGCCAGCAGCTCGACTCGTTCGGCCATGTCCGGCTGGGTGGCGTGGGCCAGATGCTCGCCGACGAGATCGAGAAGCGCACCGGCAAGGAGGCCCGCTGCACGGTGCTCGGCCACATCCAGCGCGGCGGCACCCCAACCGCGTTCGACCGGGTGCTGGCCACCAGGTTCGGCGTGCACGCGGTGCAGGCCGTGCACGACGAGGCGTTCGGCGTGATGGTGGCGCTGCGCGGCACCGACATCATCCGCGTCCCCCTCGTCGAGGCCACCAGCCAGCTCAAGCTGGTCCCGCCCCAGCGCTACGCCGAAGCCGAAGTCTTCTTCGGCTAGTCCCTCGCCCCATCTGTCACTCCCGCCCCAAGCACCCCTGCTCCGCTCGGAGGCGGCCGGTAACGAGATGAAACCGCGCTCCGCCAGCCTCGCTGGCCCCCATCCGCCCTCACAAGATCCAGACCAGCAGCCCCGGCCCAGCAGAGCCCTCGCAGCCACGCCACCGGTTACCCAGCGTGCCCCTTACCCAGCGCCCCCCGTGCCCGGCGCGCTCACTTTCCTACCGCCGACGCCTTGCCAGCGGCACATCCGCGTGCTTATACTCGTCTACGAGTACTTGAGAGCGAGTCCTCGGTAACGAAGACTCGGATACGAGGAGATGTCGGATGGCCCAGCGACGGAAGACGGGGCAGCGCAAGATCACCAATCTGCTCGGGCTTTCGCTGCTCACCCTGCTGATGGAACGGCCGAGGTACCCGTACGAGATGGCCGCCACCCTGCGCCAGCGGGGCAAGGACCAGTCGATCAAGATCAACTGGGGCTCCCTTTACACCGTGGTGCAGAACCTCGAGAAGCACGGCTTCATCGAGGCGATGGAGGTCGCCCGGGAGGGCCGGCAGCCGGAGCGGACCACGTACCAGATCACCGACGCGGGACGCGCCGAGCTGAAGGACTGGCTGCGCGAGCTGCTCAGCGAGCCCGAGCGGGAGTACACCAGGTTCGAGGCGGCCCTCGGCGAGAGCGCCGTCCTGCCGCCCAGCGAGCTGGCCGACCTGCTGCGGCGGCGGCTGGACGCGCTGGAGGCGGGCATCGCCCAGCACCAGGCGGAGCTGACCGAATTGCTCACCCAGCTGCCCCGGCTCTTCCTCATCGAATCGGAATACCACCTGGCGCTGCGGCGCGCCGAGGCGGACTGGGTGCGGGGACTGCTGAAGGAGATCACCGACGGCAGCTTCCCCGGCATCAGGGAGTGGCAGCTCTTCCACGAGACCGGGAAGGTCCCGGACGACGTTCTCGCGCTCGCCGAAGCCGAACGAGAGGGGGCCGCCGACAGCTGACGCAAACGACCCCGGCCTGGTGCGGCAACACCGGCGGCCGGGGCCGTCAACCTCAATCGATCCCGCGAGCACGCGAAACCCGAGGTCCCACCCATTACAGTAGCCGGGTTTCTCCTCGCGGGGCTGGATCGCAAGGAGACACCAGTGAGTACTGCCGACTGCGCCATCGAGGCGCGTCATCTCGTCAAGACCTACGCCGTGCGCGGCAAAGGCAAGAAACAAGGTATCCGGGCGCTGGACGGGCTGGACATCAGCGTCCCGCGCGGCATGATCTACGGTCTTCTCGGCCCGAACGGGGCGGGCAAGAGCACCACCGTCAAGATTCTCACGTCGCTGGCCAGGCCAGACTCCGGCACGGCGCGCGTCGAGGGCATCGATGTGCTGGCCCGCCCCGGCCAGCTCCGGCACATGATCGGGGTGGTCGCGCAGCGGTCAGGCGCCGACCCGACCGCCACCGGCCGGGAGAACCTGATCCTGCAGGGGCGGCTCTACGGGCTGCGCGGCGGTGCGGTCAAGGCTCGCGCGGACGAGCTGCTCGGGCACTTCGGCCTGACCGAGGCGGCCGGCCGCCTGGTCAAGACCTACTCAGGCGGCATGCAGCGCCGCCTGGACGTGGCGCTGGGGCTGATGCACCGGCCCGCGGTGCTGTTCCTCGACGAGCCGACCACGGGCCTGGACCCGGAGTCCAGGGCCGCCATGTGGCAGGAGATCGCCAGGCTCGCGGGCGGGGAGGGGATAACCGTGCTGCTGACCACGCACTACCTGGAGGAAGCGGACCGGCTGGCGAGCCGGCTCGCGATCGTGGACCGCGGCCGGGTCGTCACCTCGGGGACGCCCGACGAGCTCAAGGGCGAGCTGCGCGGCGACGCCGTGCAGGTCGAGCTGCCGGCTGGCGCCGACGCGAGCCTGGTCCGGCGCGTGCTGGACGGCCTGCCCGCGGTGCGGGACGTGGTCATCGCCGGCCGCGACGTGTCCGCCCGCAGCGACGACGGCGCGGCCGCCGTCCCGGTCGTGCTGGCCGAACTCCAGCGGGCCGGCGTCAACGCCGCGTCGGTGGCCGTGGCCCGGCCGTCGCTCGACGACGTGTACCTGCGGCACACCGGGCGCCGCTACAGCGAGTCGGACACCTCCGACCGCGACGACCACGACGACCACGACCACGCGAACGAGCTCGAGACCGTAGGGGTGAGCAAGTGATGACGACCATGCAGGTCGAAACAGGCCCGTCCACGCCGGCCGCGGCGGCGCGATTCCAGGCGGCGCAGCCCAACACCGTGCCGTTCCGTACCACCCTGGCGCACACCTGCTACCTAACGGGCCGAAAGATGCACGCCCTGGTCAGGCAGCCGTGGGTGCTGGCGTTCAGCGTCGTCCAGCCGGTGGTATGGCTGTTCTTGTTCGGCCAGTTGTTCCGCCGGGTCATCGACATCCCTGGCTTCGCCTTTCACGGCACGTACCTGGACTACCTGGTGCCCGGGCTGATCGCGATGAACGCCATGTCCAACAACATGTGGGCCGGCATGACGATGATCGAGGAGATCGAGCGCGGCACGCTGAACCGCTTCCTCGCCTCCCCGGCGAGCCGGATCGGGATCATGAACGCCTCGGTGGTGGAGCAGGCGGTCAGCACGACCGTGCAGTCGCTGATCATCGTCGGCCTCGGCCTGGCCGGCGGCGCGCGCTACCACGGCGGGGTCGCCGGGGTGGCCGTCATGGTGGCGGCATCGATCCTGGTCGGGGTGGTGTTCGGGGCCCTGTCCAACGCGGTCGGCATGACGCTGCGCTCCCGTGAGGCGATCATCGGCGTGTACACGTTCTTCATGCTTCCGCTGATGTTCCTGTCCTCGGCGTTCATGCAGACTTACCTGATGCCGGGCTGGATGCAGGCCATCGCGTCGCGCAACCCGCTCAACTGGGTGGTGCAGATCGGCCGCAGCGCGGTCTCCGCCCAGCCCGACTGGGCCGCGATCGGGGTGCGCTGCGGCGGGCTGCTGGTGCTCGCGGTCGCGTGCGTGGCCGTGTCGGTGGCGACCTTCCGCTCGTACCAGAAGAACGTCTGAGCCGAAGAACGGAAACGGCGGGGACCACGGGGGCCCCGCCGTTTCCGCTTGCGCGTCAGCGCGGCACGGCTTCCAGCGGGGCGGCGGGCTCCTCGGGCACCGGCGCCACCGGGGCGTCACCGTTCCGGATGGTGCGGATGTCGCGCGGTATGAGAGCCAGCGCAGACGCCACGATGATCACCGCGGCCGCCGCGTACTGCGCGCGGGAGATCCCGATCGCGGTGCCGAGCGGGCCGGCGATCAGCGCTCCCGCGGGCATCGCCATGACCGACCCGAGGACGTCGTAGGAGGACACCCGGGCCAGCTTGTCCGGCGGGATGTTCCGCGTCATCGTCACCGTCCACTGCACCATCATCATCTCGACGAGCACGCCCAGGCCGAACGACGCGACGCAGATGGCCGCCAGCGGCAAGACCATCGCCAGCGAGAGCGGCGATATGGCGATCGCGCCCCCGCAGAGCACCACGAACAGCATGGGCCGGCGCGGGGTGAACCGCAGCGACGCCAGGCCGCCTGCGATCAGGCCGAACGCATCCGCCGCGGTGATGGCGCCCCAGGCGGCCGGACCGCCCAGGTGCTCCCGCGCCACCACCGGGCCGAGCACGGAGAACGCCCCGTACCAGGCCATCAGCACGATGCAGAACTGGGCGACGATCACCCAGAGCCAGGTGTGCGAACGGAACTCCGACCAGCCCTCGCGCAGTTCGGCGAGCATCCCCGCCGGGGGAGCCTGGGCCGGAACCGCGGCGTGAGCCGGAACCAGAGCCTGAGCCTGGGCCTGGACCGGCACCCGTGCCGGGACCGGCGCGGGAACCGGCGAGCCCTGGATGGACAGCAGCATCGGAACCGTGGCCAGCATGCCGATGCCGCACAGCACGAGCGCCCAGCCCGCGCCGGCCGCCGCCACCAGCAGGCCGGCCACCGCCGCGCCCGACATCTGGCCGGTGTTCATCACCAGCCGGCTGATCGCGCTCGCCTCCTGCAGCAGGCTGTCCGGGACGAGGCGGGGGAGAAGCGCCTGGGAGGCGGGATAGAAGATGGCCGCCCCGGTCCCGGTGACCGCCTCCAGCCCGATCATCGCCCACAACGGCGGCCGGCCGGCCAGCGCGAGCACGCCGAAGCTTCCCTCACCGACCGCTATGAGCAGGTTGGCCGCGACGATGACCCGCTGCGGCCGGAACCTGTCCGCCGCGACCCCGCCGACGAGTGCGAACACCAGCGCCGGGGCGATCTGGGCGGCGAGTACGTAGGACAGGTCGGTGGCGGAGCCGGTGGCCTTGAGCACCGCGAACGAGACGCCCACCAGGGAGAACCCCAACGAGGCGGGCGCGATCAGCCGGTCCGCGAGCAGCAGCCTGAAGTCCCCGATCCCAAGCACGGGGAACCGGCGGCCGAGCCTGCCCCGTGACATCGCCCTGTCCCTTCCGATCTGCCGCGCCCCTGTCCGGCCGGCGCCTGGCCGGCCTGGTCAGCCGCGCCGGCTACTCGACGCTAACCAGCCGCGCGACGAGCTGGCAACTCCTTTATCCGGGCTGAGCGGGCCGGAGCCGAGTCAGCAGAGCTGGTCGATCCTGGTCCAGACGCCGGGCGGGTTGTCGTCGCGCGGCAGCCACAGCAGCGGCTGCCTGCCCTCGTACTTGAACTGGAATCCCGCGTCCCCCGGATAGCGGTCCCGCCGGTCGGGCCAGACCACCTGCAGGTAGGCCGGCCTGACGTACCCGTGGTACCGGTCCGAGACGGCGAACATGCTGGTCATCCGCCAGCTCTCGTGCACCGGCCTGATGGCGAGCGAGCACGGGCAGATGCCGTCGATCTGGTCTCCGGCCTCGATCACCGTGCCGTTGGCGATGCGGTCGCCGATCGAGTTCAGGATGACCGTCATGTGCTCGACCGGAAGGCCGAACATGGTGAGCTCCGGTCCCTGGTGACTGAGCCACAGACCAATCGTGTACGCCCAGGGCGGCGCGATCTCATCGCCGAGGACGGCGGAGACCGACCAGCCGACGGTGCGGATGTCGTCGGCGACGGCCCGCATGCAGGCTTCGGGGTCGAGGTCCATGCCCCCGGCCTGCGCCTCACACTCCGCGCACCTGCACCGCTGGTCCGCGGGGTTGGCGCGGCGTCTGCGTGATGGGTTCATATCCGACACATTACGAGGGGGGTATGACATTTCGGGGCCGCTATCCGGCCGCGGAACCGGTCCCGTCCTCCGGGTCCGTCCCCGTCCCGTCCTCCGTGTCCGTCCCGGGCCCGTCCTGCGCGGGCGGGGTGATGCCGAGATGCCGCTCGATCGCGCTCAGCCGGCCCTCGATGTCCTCGAGCAGGCCGTAAACGGCTTCGGGCAGCGGGCCGCGCCGCTGCGGCGGCGCGGCGGGGAAAGGAGAGCCGAGAGGCCGTTCCGGCTGGTCCTCGATCTCGGTGATCACCCGCGACCGCAGATACGCCAGGTCTCCGCCGACCGCGCCGAGGATCCGGACGCCCGTGCAGTCGCCGATGCTGGTCAGCCCGAGCAGCAGGTGCCCGGTGCCGATGTAGTTGTGGCCGAGCTTCATCGCTTCTCGCAGCGAGAGCTCCAGGCATTTCTTGGCCCGCCGGGTGAACGGGATGTGCCCGGATGGCGCCGTCTGGCCCCGGCCGATGAGCGTCTCGATCTGCTCGCGCACGGCCTCCGCGGTGATCTCGGCCGACTCGAGCGCCCTGGCGGCGGCGCCCCGCTCCTCGCGGCGCAGGCCCAGCAGCAGGTGCTCGGTGCCGATGTAGTTGTGGTCGAGACGCCTGGCCTCTTCCTGGGCGAGCACGACGACTCGCCGCGACTGGTCGGTGAACCGCTCGAACATGGCGTCACTCCCGTTTTCCGCCCGCCCCCGCCACAGACTCCTCTAGTGTGTACCCAGCCGGCTCAGGACAGGCGCGCGCGGAACGCGGCGGTCTTGACCCGGTTCTGGCATGAGGTCGAGCAGTACCGCCGCGTGCCGTTGCGCGAGGTATCGACGTAGACCCGGTCGCAGCGGGGCGCGGTGCAGACTCCGAGCCGGTCGTGCAGGTCGCTGCCGATCACCACGGCCAGGCCGGTGGCACAGCCCGCCGCCCATCCGTTCGGCAGTGAGTCGTCGGCGGCGTGGAAATGCAGGTGCCAGGGTTCGCCGTCGTGCCGTTCGAGTTCTGGCCGGGCCCCGGTGCGGGCGAGCAGCGCGTTGACCCGGCGGGCCGCGTCGTCCACGGCGCCCGCGCTCACCGCCTCGAAGGCGCCGCGCAGCTCCGCCGCCACGAAGCAGAGCCCGGCCGCCTCCTCCCAGGTCGCCTCGCGCCCGCCCGCGCCGCGCAGCACGGCGCCGACCGCCGCGGTCCGCGCCTCGCCCTCGGGCGGAACGTAGTGGCGTCCCCGGTCCTCGCCCGCGGTGAGCAGGTTCACCAGGTCCACGGCCACCCTGACCACCAGATCCACGTGACTGTTGAAATTCACTTGACCAGTTACATCTCCGCATCTAGCGTTGTGACTGTCAAAGGAAGCTTAGTCAGTTACCCGCAGCCTGGCCAGGCGACCCGCCGAGCCAGGGCCACCAGGCAACCCAGACAGGCAGGAGGCAGGGCGTGCCCGAACTTGACCGCGACACCGCACGTGACTGGATCGAGCGCTGGGACCGCCAGCAGGAGGAGAGCCTGCCGGACCGCGAGGACAGGTTCACCGCGCTCATCGACGCGGTCGAGGAAGGGGCCGAACGGCCCGACCCGCTCGTCCTCGACGTCGGCTGCGGGCCCGGATCGCTGGCCGTCAGGCTGCTCGCCCGGCTGCCCCGCGCCACGGTCATCGGCATCGACGCCGACCCGGTGTCGCTGGCCCTGGGCCGGGCCGCCTACCAGGACGTGCCCCGGCTGCGGTTCGCCGACCTGGACCTGCGCGTCCCCGGCTGGTCGGCCAGGCTCGGCCTGACCAGGGCCCCGGACGCTGCGGTGAGCACCACCGCGCTGCACTGGCTGCCCGAGCCGGATCTGCGCGCCCTCTACGCCGAACTCGCCTCCGTGCTCCGCCCCGGCGGCCTGCTGCTCGACGGCGACCACTTCACCCTCGACGGCAAGGAGTCGCCCGTCCTGGCCCGCCTCGACCTGGCGCTGCGCCGGCGCGAGGACCAGCGGCGCTTCCCCGGCGGCCACCCGGAGAGCTGGTCCGCCTGGTGGGAAGCCGCCGCCGCCGACCCGGTGCTGGCCGGTCACGTCGCCGAGCGGGGGCGCCGCCAGGTGGAGGCAGGTCACCACGGCACGGAGTCGACGCTGCTCGCCACCCACGTCGAGGCCCTCGAGGCGGCCGGCTTCGCCGAGGTCGGCACGCTGTGGCAGCGCGGCGACAACCGCCTCCTGTGCGGCGTGCTGGCCCCGGCTAGTTCTCCGGCGCCCTGAGCCGCTGCTCGATCGCGTTCAGCCGGACGGCGAACGACGCCAGCCGGCGCACCAAGTAATCGCCCTCCGCGGGCCCGGTGAGGGACGGCGGCACGTCCTCGGCGCGCGCCCCCCGCAGCAGTTCGGTGACCCGCCGCCGGGCCCGGTCGAGGTCCACCCCGGCGCGGGTCAGGACCTGCGCGGCGACGCCGTCGCCCTCGTGGATCAGGGCCAGCAGGATGTGCTCGGTGCCGATGTAGCTATGGCCCAGTTCCCGCGCCTCGCGCAGCGACAGCTCGAGCACCTTCTTGCTCCGGGGCGTGAACGGGATGTGCTCCGACTCGGGCAGCGGCTGCGCGCCGCGCCCGATCACGCCCTCGACCGCCAGCCGCATCTCGTCCAGGCTGATCCCCATCGACTCCAGCGCCCTGGCGGCCACGCCCTGGCCCTCGTGGAGGAGGCCGAGCAGGATGTGTTCGGTGCCGATCCAGCCGTGGTCGAGCATCCTGGCTTCCGTCTGCGCCAAGACGATCACCCGCCGGGCCCTCTCGGTGAACCTCTCGAACATCGCTGCGCTCCGGAGGTGGCGGTCAGGGACGCCGCGCGTAGGCGACGTTGATGATCGCGATGGCGACCCAGATGAGCAGGACCATGAAGGCCTGCCCGCCGGAATTGCTGGCGTGCGACACGACCGCGGTGGCCGCGACCCCGAGAGCCGTGGACCCGAGCGCGGTGATGGTCGTGGCCACGTTGCGCGCCCCGACCTGAGACGGCCGGGCCGGCGGTGGTCCCAGCTGGTACCCGGGCGGTAGCACGGGACCCATGTAGCCCTGGTAGCCCTGATACCCCTGGTACCCGACCGGCGGCTGGTGGTACCCCTGGTACCCCGCGGGCGGCACCCCTGGCATGCCTGGCACCCCTGGCATGCCTGGCACCCCTGGCACCCCGGCGCTCCCCGGCATCCCGGCGGCGCCGGCCGGCGCAGGGACCCCTGGGTGGGCGTCGGCCGGGCCGCCAGCCCCGGGAACGGCGCCGAACTGCCCAAGCCGCGCGTCTATCCGCTTGTCGATTTCCGCCCCGATGCGCTCGACCAGGCCTTCGGCCACGGCGTCGTCGTAGCCGGGACCCAGATCGGCGTGCGCGGCCACCGAAGCGCGGATCTCCGCCTCGTGGTCGCTGCTCATGAGCGCACGCTACTCCCCTGCCGGGGATCGCCACAAATAGGCGGCCGCGACGACGCGGATAACTGCCGGTACCGGGCGTAGGCGACGTTGACGACCCCGATCACGATCCAGACCAGCGCGATCAGCACCGCCGCGCCCCCGCTGACCTGGCCCGGAGAGTCGCCCGGGTGGAGCACCGTCGCCGTGGCCCCGATGCCCATGCCCATGGAACCGAGGGCCAGCAGCACGGCGCCGAACCCCATCCGTCCGGGCACAGGCTCACGACGCAGCCGAGGCCGCGGCGACGGATTCTGGTAGGGCGCCGGGCCGTACAGCCGGGCGTCCACTCGCCTGTCGATTTCTTCGCCGATGCGCTCGACGAGGCCCTCGGCTACGGCGGCGTCGTAGCCGGGGCCGAGATCGCGGTGTGCCGCGGCCGAGGCCCGGACTTCTTCCCTGATGCTCACGTGCCCCACGCTATCCGCGGCCCGCGCGGAAAACACTGGGGCTAACACCCGCTTCCCGGCTCGGGCTGACCCCCCGGGAACCCCGTCTGCTGGCACACTAGGGGGGTGCCTCAGTTCCCCCTCGCGGCGGGCCCGCCGGGCCCGGATGAGCCGTGCGTGCTGCTCAAGCTGGGCGAGATCGTGCTCAAGGGGCGGAACAGGCAGCAGTTCGAGCGCATCCTGCAGGCCAACATCCGCGCCGCGGTCAAGGACGTCGGCGTGCCGGTCAGCCTGCGCCATCGCGACGGGGTCATCCTGCTGCGCGTCGCCGACGGCGAGCAGCGCGGCGAGCCGGGCTGGGCGCTGGCTGCGGGCCAGATCGCGGAGCGGATGGGGGACGTGCCCGGCATCGCCCGGGTCTGCCTGCCGCTGCGCGTGGCGAAGACGCCCGAGGCGATCTCCGCCGCCGCGATGGCGCTGACCAAGGACACCTCGGGCACCTTCGCGGTGCGGGCGCGCCGCCGGGACAAGCGCTTCCCGCTCACCTCGGGACAGCTGGGCGTGCTGATCGGCCGCGAGATCCAGGAGGCGCACGGGCTCGGGGTCAACCTGTCCCAGCCGGACACCACGGTGTTCATCGAGGTGGACCAGGACGAGGTGTTCGTGTTCACCCAGGGAATGGCGGGGCAGGGCGGGCTGCCGGTCGGGATGAGCGGCCGCGGGGTCGTGCTCATGTCCGGCGGCATCGACTCGCCGGTGGCCGCCTACCGGATGATGCGGCGCGGGCTGCG
>WNGL01015046.1_pt1 | contig 20602 bp, 16 predicted proteins | sample 5400591 | NCBI WGS metagenome assembly WNGL01 (sample SAMN13153377, study PRJNA577476) | soil metagenome | isolation source: 80 cm soil or saprolite under Garry oak tree replicate 1 | place: USA:California | collected 2016-06-15 | reverse complement strand
GCGAACACGCAGCCGTCTGCCGAGGCCGGCCGCACCCGCACCGCCGGCGAGGGCCAGCGCGAGCATCCGGCTGCCCGCCCAGGCCCTGAGCGAACCGGGCTCACCGTAGCGGCGGACCGCGGCGGCGCTCGCCCGTCGGCCGGCCGGCACCAGCAGCCTCGGGCGGCTCGCGGAGGGCAGCACGATGAAGTCGCGCTCATCCGCGCGCGCGGCACGGCCGCGGGCCAGCGACGTGACGGCCGGCGGCGGCCAGAGGACGGCGGCCACCTCATCCAGGCTGAACCGGTCACCCGGGGGCGCCGCCGGAGGCCCTTCAGGCCGCTCAGCCGCAGACATCCGCACCAGGACCTCACGCCTGACAGTGCGCGGCGTGGTCACTGCGGTGCCGGGGCGTGCCGGCCGGATACCGCAGGATGGCTGGGCACGTCGGGCACGAGCTTCCGCGCTGGACCGTCGACCAGGCGGATGGCGCCGATGAACACGGCCAGGATGAGGCCGCCGTAGACGAGCCCGCTGATGATGTCGGTGAGCCAGTGCAGCGTCAGGTAACCGCGGCTGTACGCCTCGCTGAAGCCTAGAGTGCCCACCACGCCGGCCGCCCAGATCGCCCTCCGCCTGCTCCCGCTGACCTCGCGCCAGATGAGGTAGGCGATGAGCCCGTAGAAGACGACGATGCGATCGCATCCGCCGGAAGGGAACGTGCCGTCCGGGCTGTCCGGGGGACCGGGGCGCGCGAAGGTGTACCGCAGGGCGAGCGTCAGGTAGTGGTCGAGGAGGATGGCCGCGCCTAGGGCCACCGGGGGAAGCCATTTGTTCTTGCGGTACAGCGCCGCCAAGCAGACGGCCGCGGCGGCGGCCGCGCCCCAGACGGTCCAGGTGTCCCCAACCTTGGTCACGCGGTCCATGACCGATGTCCACAAGAGCCACCGGTAGTGGATCGTCCAGGTGTAGAGCGGCTTGTCGATGGTCGGTCCCCCGTGAACGACCAGCATGCCGAGCAGCACGGTCAGCGCGTAGACGAGGACGGCGCCGACGGCCAGGATGAGCAGCAGGCCGGTGATGGACGACCGCGCCGACCGCGGGTTCACGGTGACGGCCGACTCGCTGCCGCGGTGGCCGTTCATCGGGGCGGTGGCCGGAGATGCGGGAAGGTCGGGCCGCTTGGCCAGCAGCGCGGTCACCGCCAGAATTGCGGCGATGCCTGCTGGCCACACCAAGATGACCAACGCTTTGATCATGAGCAGCTCCTCCCCAGATGCCCGGCTGTTCCCATTGAGCGATGAGTGCGTCAGTGTTCGCATGAGATATTTTTTTGGTGAAGTTTGCGCCACAGGCGGGTTACCGCCAGCCGCTCGTTACCACGCCGGTGCACCGCCGCCCTGAGCCGCACGGCACCGGGCAGCGCGCCAAGATTGAGGTCGGCACGGAAGCGCCACATGCCCACGGCCATGACGGCGCAGCCGCAGGCGATCGCGGCCAGTGATGCCACGGCCCCGTGGCCGGCCAGTTCGCGCGCCGCCAGCGGCAGCACCCCGAAGGACAGGCAGCACAAGGCGATGGCGATCAAGGTGCCTCGCCCGAACGGTTGCAGCCGCACGGCCGCCGCCACCTGGGCGAGCGGCATGAGGTTGGTGACGACGATCGCGGCGGACCAGCCGATCGCCGCGCCGGTGATCCCGTATCTGGGGATCAGCAGTAGATCCAGCCCGACGTTGACCACAACGGCGAGCAGCCCGTTGACCAGGCTCCAGCTGCTGCGGCCTGTGGTCACCAGCACCATGTCCACCAGCCCGCAGCCGGTCAGCAGGAGCATCGCCCCGGCGAGTATGACCATCACGGTGGCGCCCGCCTGATAGGAATGGCCGAACACGGTGAGGATCTGCGGCCCGAAGGAGATCGCGAGCAGGTAGACCGGCCAGGTCAGCAGGACCAGCCAGGCCGTCGTCGCCTGGTAGACGCGGTTGGCGCCGCGGAAGTCCTCCCGCGCGAACATTTCGGTGAACCTGGGCTGGGAGGCCATGCCGATGGCCTGCATGCCGAACTGGCCGGCCACAAGCAACCGGGTCGCCGCGGTGTAGACCGCGGCCGCGGCCGGGCCGCGTATGACCGCTACCAGCACGATGTCGATGCGCTGAATGGTGACCTGCGCCAGCAGGGCCAGCCCACGGGGCGCGGTGAACCGCCAGAACCGCAGCGGCTCTTTCTCGTGCGCCCCGGCCGCCCGGCCCGGCCTGGGCACGGCGCGCGAGCCCGCGGCGCCGGGCACCTCGCCGGGCAGCGACCGCCGCTGGATGCGGCGCAGCCATAGCCACGCCGCACACGCGGCGGGCACGTACGGCAGCGCCCACAAGGGCGCCAGCAGCGCCACGATCCCCAGCTCGGCGACCACAAAGATTCCCACAAGCTGGGTGACGGATCGCCCGATCCGGTCGACGGCGTTGGTCGGGCTCATGGCGCGGAAGCCGCGGGCCGCGCCGAGGAGGGTGTCGAGCATTGCCGCGAACGGCAGCGCGACCGCCAGCGTCCTGAGCGCCGCAGCCACCTGCGACGGACGCGCACCCGCATGCCCGAACTGGCCGTGGACCAGGACACCCGCCAGAGGCCGGGCAGCCAGCGCAAAGGCCACGGCGGCGACGACGGAGACGACTGCCACCGGCCGGATGGCGGTACGGAGTACCTCGGGAATCCGGTGCTGCTGTCCCATGGAACGCAGCCGGGCGATGAAGTACACCGTTCCAGGAACCGCGCCGAGGGTGCAGACCGCCTCGATGATCAGGAACAGGGACGTCGCGGCGAAGAAAGCGCCCGCCGCAACCCGGCTGAAGCTCCTCGCGACGACCAGCGTGACCGCGACCGTGCTGAGCCCCGCCACGCCGGCCCCGATGAGGTTGAACAGCCCCGCCCTGGCCACCTCGGCCAGCCGCCCGTCCCCTCGCTGGGGGCGCGCCGTGCCGATCGCAGGCTGGCGCTGCGCTGTGTCGGCAACTTGCCAACGCCGCGGCGTATCAAGGACGGACAGTGATCTGCGCCGGGCCACCGCCACGGCAGGCGCGCGGCCGGCAAAAGGGCGGGACGCCACCGATGCGCGCGCCGCGCTGCCAGGGAGTCCCGCGGAATCCGCCGCTGGCCCCCCGGTGCGCCGCCACTGGTCGTTGCGCCACAGCAGGGCATAGGCCAGCATCGTGAAGGCAAGCGGCGCCGCGATGGCGACGTAGGCGAACATATAGACGAAGGACAGCAGCAGGACCAGCACGCCCGCCATCCCGTACGGGCTGGTATCTCGCCGGTAACGCCATGCGCCGTACGCGAAGAAGCCGAGGTACAGCACTGCTCCGAGGAACCCGTTGCTGACGAGCAGCAGCCACAGCTGGCCGGTGCTTCCGGCCTCGAGCTGGCCGCACGTTATGCAGTTAGGCGAGGGTCCCAGGGCGATCGACTGCGGGCTACCCTGCATATGCCGGGTGCCCCCGTACCCAATCAGCGGCGAGGCCAGCGCGTCCCTGACCGACAGCTCGTCCAGGGTGGCACGGATCGAGTTGCTGTTCTGGTGCTGCAGACGCTCGGTGATGATGGTGTGCAGCGGCGTGGCGAGGACCAGCAGGCCGGCCACTGCCAGCCCGATGCATACCGTGCCGAGCACGGCGAACCTTCCCCTGGCCGCCAGGCGGACCGCGAGATAGCACACCGAGAACACGAGCCCGATCCAGACCCCGCGATCCAGCGAGTACAGGATCGGCACGATGGCGACGGCGGCGATCGCCAGGGCGGCCCAGCGCTTCCTGCGCGTCCCGGACCAGGCCACGAGCAGCCACGGCAGCAGGATGCTAACGCAGTTCCCCCACGTGTTCGTGTAGTTAAACGGTGCCTTCGGGCGCCCTCTGATCGACCCGAGCACGCCCTGGACCTGGGAGAATCCCGGGTGGATCCAGGACTGGATGAGCGTGTTCTGGGTGGCGCTGCGCGGCATCACGAGCGCCAGCGGCGAGGTGAACTGCAGGTGCGGGGCGACCACTCCGCCCAGGCCGCCCACGACCGCGTAGATCCCGACCAGTCCCAGGAGCCACGCCAGGCGCCTGCGGGAGCATTCCTTCTCGGTCAGGTTCCCGGCGAGCAGCAGCAGCGCGGTTACGCCCAGGTAGGTCCCCGCCCGGTCGCCGTATGACAGCAGGCGGTTTGTCAGCGGGCTCACGGCCGTGCCCGGCGCGGTCAGCGGCAGGGCGATTGAACCGGCCAGCACGACGACCAGGAACATCAGCCAGATGGTGAACCCCGGCGGCAGCCGCAGCCGGCGCCCCGACCTATGCCAGCGGTACAGCCGCACCGCCATCGGGATGGCAATGAAGACGACCATGAGGTCGCCCAGGCCCAGCGCCCACCAGACCGGATAGGCGGCCAGCAGGGCAGTGAGCGGCCAGGCCGGATGGCTCTCGAACCATCGCCTCAGCCGTCCGGCTCGGGGTTCCCGGCGCGGCGGCATCATGCGGCCCGGAGCGTACCCAGTGACGGTCCTCGTGTGCGGGGCGGTGAGTGTCACGCCCACTCACCCCCCAGCCTGGCTGGTCCGCGTGCCCGCGGGCGCCAGCACGATCCATGTCGGTCCGGGCACGAAACTCATCGGCATGTCGGCCGTGTCGAGATAGTCGGTGACGTCCGCTGGGCCCGGCTTGCGCCAGATGCCCGTGGCCGCGGTGCCCCCGGCGTGGCCGGGCGCCGCGCCGGAGAAGACCGTCACCGGGCCTGTCCCGAATACCCGGGCGCTCGGCACCGTCTCGCCGAACCTGTGGCTGACGTAGACCGCCTTGAACGCGACGATCTGCACTACCAGGTTGGCGACGCTCACCCGCGGGCCCCCTGCCGTCTGCACCCAGCGGTCGGTCTTCGGGTCGAAGCTCCACTGCTGCGTTGGCTGGCCAGGTATCTCCACCTGCACCGAGGCCGGATAGGTCTCCCGCACCGACGCGAGCGACTCACCGGATGCCCGGTAGGTGAACAGCGGGGGCGGCGGGCCGTCAGTCGTGCCCGCGGCGGCCAGCGCCGCGGTCGAGACGGTCACGCCGGCCGACCCTGCCGAATACAGGGAGGCATGCCCGGCGTAGCCGTCGTCGATGACCTTGCTGTGGTCCAGCATCGCGATGAACGCGCTTGTGCCACCGTCATAGCCAAGCAGGGGGTGCAGCACGGACAGCGCATCGTCGTCGATGGGCCTGGTGCTCGTCACCGGGCCCACGCTGCTCGCCTCCTGCGACTGGAACACGGCCAGGTACCTGACCGGCGAGGTCATCTCTACGAAGACGACGTCGGCGGAGCCGAGGCCGACCGGGTTCGAGCCGGACACGTCGACGGCGACCGCGGGCCACTGCGCGACCGAAGCCGTCACCGCCAGCCCGGTCAGCGGTGCCACGGCACCAGCGGATGCCGCCGGTTTTGCGCTGGCGGCCGTGGAGCCCGCCCGGGCCGGTGAACTCGACCTGGCGCCGGCCGGCGCCGACGAGGCGCTGCTGCTTGCGGAGCATCCGGCGGCAGCGCTGATCACTGCGCATGAGCAGGCGGCCAGCCCATACCGCGCCCAAGCCATGCGGTCGGCCATGTGCCGTTAGCTTCCGTGCAGGAAAGTGCGCGTCTCTTCCGCGTCGGGCAGATCGCCGCTGGCGGTCCTCACGGGAAGCTCCCGGTCCTGCATCCGGACGTTGGCTCCCGCGTCGGACAGCGGCGTGCCGTGCGCGGCGGGCGCCTGCGGCGGCGGCAGCAGCACGGCGCCGAGCACCGTCGCGCCCGTCCTGTCCAGGTGGTGGACGGCCGCTGCCAGCTCGTCGCTGCGCGTCCCGGGGACCTCGGCGACCAGCACGACCGCGTCGGCGGCTTGCGCGAGGGTATACACGTCGGGGTCGGATGTGACCGGAGGAGCCTCCACCACGACCCACCTGGCGGTGTCACGCAGGCTTACGGGTCCCGTTCGGGTTTTCATCGGCGAGCAGGTCGGTGAGACCGGGCGCTGCCGACAGGCCGACCATGTCCGGGATCACCGATCCCTCGACGTTGGCGCACACCAGCGTGACTTCGGGCTGGTAGCGGGACAGGGCCACGGCGAGGTTGGCCGCCACCAGGCCGGCACCGCGGCCGCCGGAAATGCCGGCGACGACGATGACCTTGTTCCCGGCCTCCAGCGAGCCGGTGAGCACGTGTGCCAGCTCGGAGAACTCCCGGCCGACCGGCGAACGGGGCGCGGCGATCGCCAGCCCGGTCGTGAACTTCTTCGGTGGAAGGCTCATCAGCACCGGCACGTTGAACCGCGTGACGTCCCGCGGCCCCCGGATCCGCCGGTCCCTGCGCTCCGCGATCAGGGCGATGATCAGGCCGATCAGCAGGCCGGCCACGAGCCCGCTCGGGACGATCAGCATCGCCTTCGGACTCGACGGGCTGGTCGGCGGGGTGGGGTAGCTGATGATCGATCCGCCCGCGGGGTTGGCCAGCTGCTCGGTCAGCTGCGCGGCCTGGCCGTTCAGCGACGCCAGCTGAGTGTTATTGGACGTGAGCTGCTGGCTGGCGGTGGCCCGCTGCGAGGAGTTGCTCGGCAGGCTGGCGATCTCGATGCTCAGCTTCGCGGAGGTCGCCTGAAGCTGGTGGATCTTGTTCTGCAGGACCAGGATCTGGTCGTTGACCACAGCCGTCGTCCGCGCGCTGATGTAGTTCAGGTAGGCCGTCGCGAATGCCTGCGCGCATTTCGCCGCGCCGCCCGCCGTTGTCGCCTGGCAGCTGATGTCCAGCACCTGAGAGTTCGGCGGGACCGTCACGGTCACCCGGGTGATGAGCTGCTGGGGGGACTGGGCGGCGTGCATGATCTTGGCCGCGCCCTGGGCGACCGTCAGCGACTGCACGATCTGCGCCTCGGTGTCGAGGTTGACCGCGCCGGTGGTGCGCCCGTTGGCCACCTGGTTGGCGGTCCCGGCGGTGGCGGTCACGTACACCGCCGCGGTGGCGGTGTAGGCCTTGTGCGCGAACAGGACGTACCCGGAGGCACCGAGCGTGCCGACTACAGCCGCGGCGATAACCAGCCACCAGCGGCGCCGCAGCACACCTGCGTAGTCGACCGCTGGCAGATCCTCAGGTCCAGATGTTTGGCTCATAGCGGCTTTGTCCCCTCAATCCGGCCGCTGCTGCCGCCGGACCTCCCTAGTAGTGCCCCGCACGGGACGTTTACCTCTTCGCTATTTGATGTTGCGTCCGGCGCAATGATAGACCCCATTTTGCTCACATATCGTCACAGATTCACAACTTCATGGTTTGCCAGCTTTGCGGCGATATGGACGTGCCTCGGCCGGCGTACGCGCGCCGACGCCGGCTCGCCCACATCTTCCCCTGTTAGGACGAACCGGACAGACGGTCGGTTTACATGCGTCTGCGCATTGAGAGGAACTTAACGCGACATAGCTCTGCGTGTCTGATGCCGTTCGCGTCCGAAACCGGCCCGCCCGGCCGGGAAGCTGTCCCGCGAAACGGCCGACCATGGCGGCGCGCGGGCGTCCTGCAGGCAGAAACCGCAGCTGCACGCGGGGTCGCCCGAAGGGCCAACCCATGCGGCGAAGGTTGGCGCTGCCGGAGCGGACCAGCGGCGGGAACTTGTTGCCGCGTGCCGCGCTTCGCCCTAGGCGGTCACACCTGGTGACGGCCGCTCTGTCGCAGATAACGTGAAGGTAACATCTCGTCCCGGGCGAGACGATAGTTGCTACCGGGTCACCCGGGGCGCGCGGCATGGCGCAAACCCGCCTCCGCTTACCACCTCGGCCGGATGTTTCGTCAGTTCTGGTCGCTATGACCACCAGAACTGACGAACGATCTTGGTTCGCCGGGCGCGGCGGCCGGCACGCCGCAACCCGAGCTCCATAAAGAAATGATAACGTTAATTGCCGAAGCGACGGAGAAAACGGCTGCCCAAGCGCGCCGAGGGTGCGGGTGATATGTGGTTTCCTCGCCATTAACGTTAGGCGTTGCGCACGGTCAGCCACGAGCTAGCGGCCCGTCCCCCGCCGGTGCTCCCATGAGCGGACCGCGTCGCGATAACGGCGCGCGGCGGCCCGGAGCTCCATATCAGGGTCCATGCCCGCCGCCCGGGCCCTGGCGACCAGCCGGAACAGCTCCCCGCCGATGTCGTCCCTTTCCCCCCGTCGAGGCGGGCCAGGTCGTCGGGCACCCCGGCCCGGGCCGCGCGCCGCTGCAGCTGCGCGGCCAGCGCCAGGGCCGGCTGGGCGAACGGCGCGCCGTCCAGCGCGGACGGTTCAGCCTGCCCGGCAACGGGCACCCCGGCCCGTTCGGCCAAAAGTCTTTTTTCTTCTCTTTTGATCTCGTCCCAGTTCCGCTTGACCTCGTCGGCGCAGGAGACGGTCACGTCCCGAACACATGAGGATGCCGCCGCACCAGCTTGGCCACGATCCCATCCGCGACGTCATCGACGGTGAACGAGTCGCGTTCGGCCGCGATGCGCGCGTGGAACACCACCTGGAGCAGCACGTCCCCGAGTTCCTCGCAGAAGGCCCGCTGGTCTCCGGACTCCAGGGCCTCAAGGGCCTCGTAGGGCTCTTCCAGCAGGTAGGGCGCGAGCGAGGCATGGGTCTGCCGCGCGTCCCACGGGCAGTCGGCGCGCAGCCGGTACATGGTCGCCACTAGGTCAATAAAGTGCGCACCCGGCAGGTCGGCCGACCGGTGCAGCAGCTGCGCGCTCGGCGGCAGCGGCGGCATGGACCCGTCGGCCCCCAAATGCCCCGGCTCGGGCAGCCACACGACGACATCGTCCGGATCGGCCGGAACCTCGAACTCCTCGACCACCCGGTAGGCGATCTAGGCCACCGCCCGGCCGGATCGGCAGGCGGCGGGCGCATACCGCCGGGAACCAGCCGCCAATCGGGGCGGGCGGGCTGGGCTTGGGGATTGGTTCCGATGGTCATAGGATAAGTTGGCTCGGCGACCAGCGACGCCGCATCCGGCTGCGGATCCTCTTCAGGGGAAGGCTCCGCCTTCTGTCGGGCCGCAGGGCGGGTTGTCCGCGCCATCACCCAGCGGGACCATCCCCGAGGTCTGATCGTGGCGCCCATAAATCCCCCGAAGCGCAAGGAACGTGCGCAGCCTTCAGCCTACAGAGCGGCGCGAAAGCCTCGAGCGTCAACGTCCGAGGAAGGGGTGCTCGGTGCTGGCCGCCCAGATTCGCCGATCATTTGGTCACATCAATTACACCATTTTAACCACGGCCCACGCCGACAGCCTCTCTCGTCGTGCGGCCGTTCTAAGTGCGCGGAGGGTGAGATGGCCGCAGCCGCCCAGACTAGCGGGAGAACACGGTACGGGACCTGGGTGGCGAGTGAGATCAGCGTGGCGGAGCGGACCATCCTGGCCGACCGGGACGAGGACGGCTACCTGCTGCAGATCTTCACCCAGCCGGTGCAGGACCGGCCGACGGTCTTCTTCGAGCTGATCGAGCGGCACGGCTCATGGGGGTTCGGCAAGGGGAACTTCAAGGCGCTGTTCGAGGCGATCGAGCGAAAGCAGGCCAGGCGCGGCAACCTGTGATCAGCTGTGACTCCGGCCTGCTCATCCGTGAGTCAGCAGGCCGAGCGGGCTGGGCTTGGCGAACTCCACGCGCAGGATGCTGTGGTTACCTTGTCGTAGCACCGCCATGCTCCCGCTGAACGGGGCGAGCTGGGCCCGGACGAAGCTGGTCAGCCAGCTCAGGTAACTGGTGTCGGTCATGCCCGCCGCCTGGCCCGAACCGGACAGGTTGGCCGAGCACAACGGGACCCCCGGGCCTGCGCCGGGGCCGGAATCGCCGAAGGCCAGGATCTGGATCGGGTGCGTCGCCGCCAGCGCCGGAAGCATGAGCAGCAGCCGGGAATCGACCTCACCCGCCGCGAGCTGCGTCCTCGCCTGAGCCGTCGCCCGGATCCGCTTGTTGGCCAGCAGCTGGGTGCCGGCGGCCTTCCTGGCCGCCATGTCCTGGCGCAGCGCCGCGAGGTACGCTGCGGCTCCGTGCCGGGCGACCACCTGCACATCCACGTGGTCCGGGCCCGAGCCGAACCCGGCGATGACCGACGGGGCGTACACACTGTCCAGGCGGCTGCCGAACTGGCTCCTGACCGCCGGCGTGGCCACCACCACCTCGGCCCCGAGCGGGTTCGCCGTCGTGGTCCTCAGGACCAGCAGCCTCGCCGCGGACACCCCGCGAGCCTCGAGGATAGAGCACATCAGCGGGTCACACGCCACGATCACGCTCTGGCTGACCTGTTGCGAGACCCATTCGGCGGCCATCTGGGCCGGATCGGCCGCCACGCCCCCGGCCTGGCCGCCGCCGACGGCGCCGCGACCGGAGGGATGGCCAGCGTAATGCCGGGAAAGGGCGAAGGTCACGCCACCGGCCACGAGCAGGATCACGATCACCGCGACGAGGAGGACGCGGAGCCGTTTGCGGGCGGGGCGACCGCTGGATATTCGAGCAGGCCCGGCCGCGGGCTCCAGTCTGGGTGTCACCGGCTCTGGCTCTGGTTCTGGTTCCGGTTCCGGGACGGACGCTGGCTCACACGACGCGTCCTCGCCCGATCCCTGATCTGCCGCCTCCGTAGGCTTTTCCGGTACCGACTCGGGCCGCGGGCTCTGCTCCGGCTCGACAACCGGAATGGCCTCTTCCGTCGCATTCTCGGCCGGAACCAGCTCGGCAGGAACCTGCTCGGCTAGAGGCTCCTCCGCTGGCGACTCCTCGGCTGGAATCTCCTCGGCCGCAGGCTCCTCGGCTGCCACTTCGTCGGCTGGAGCATCTTCCGCCGGAGGTCCCTCGGCTGGACTCTCCTCGACCGCAGGCTTCTCGTCCGGAACTCGCTCAGCTGGGACCTGGTCGAGCCGGACCTCCTCGGCCGGAACCTGCCCGGCCGCAGGCTGCCCGGTCAGGGCCGGATCAGGAATGTGCTGATCCGCCGGCTGGATGGCCCCGGCGAGCCCCGCGTCGCGGCGAGCGCTGTCTAGGTTGTTCCGCGTGGCCTGGGTGTCTGGATGGCCGACGCCAAGGACTCGTTCCTGCCCGGCCAGGGTCTGCTCCAGGAGCGGGATCGCCTCGGCCACCCGGTCTGTCACCCAATAAGCGGCGGCCAGGTTGCCGCGCGAGTGAAGGGTGTTGGGGTGGTCGCCACCGAGCAGCCGCTCACACGCGTCCACGTTCTTCTCGAACAAGGCGATGGCCTCGGCGGGCCGGCCGACAGCCTGGTAGGCGCTGGCGAGGTTGTTCCGCGACGCGAGGGTGCTGGGATGGTCGGCACCAAGCAGCCGCTCCCGGGCCCCGAGAGTCCGCTCGACCAGCGGGACTGCCTCGGCTACCCGGCCTGCCTCTCGGTAGGCGCGGGCCAGGTCGTTCCGCGAGCGCATGCTGTCCGGATGATCGGGACCCAGCAGCCGCTCCCGCCCGGCCAGGGTCTGCTCGAACAGCAAGATCGCCTCGGTTGTCCGGCCCGCCGACTGGTATGCCGCGGCAAGGTTGTTGCGTGCATTGAGAGTGTCAGGATGGCTAGGGCCGAACAGACGCTCGAGGTCCGCGGTCAGCGGCTCGCCGATCGCGATGGCGTGCGGCATGCTGTCGCCCAGCTCGATCAGGTGATACAACGCGAGAAATCGAACCCGCATCAGCACCCTGGCCAGCTTCTCGTCGGCGTTATCCGTGAGCGCTCCCGCGTTTTCCAGCAGCGCCGTGACCTGGCCGAGCATTTCCGTGACCGTCGCGTGATCCCGTGGCTTCGCGAGTGCCTCGGCGGACTCTTTCATGGCGGAGGCGGCCGCCCGAAACGCCGTCGCGAGGCGCCCCCGCCGGGCCAGCCTTCCGCGGACCACTCGCGCCACGAGGCAGTGCAACAGCAGAACCGCCTCCGCCACGCCCGGCGGGTAAGGCTGGCTCTCCTGGTCCTCCCCCCGGACCAGGTAATCCTCGACCGGCAGCGCCCGCAGCTTCGCCAGGTACGCCGCGTACCCCAGATGCTGCCCGGCGATCACCACCGCGGCCTGATCCAACGCCAGCGGCAGATGCCCCAGTTCGGCGGCCACTGCTGAAGCGCCTGCTTCGTCGGCCAGGCCGGTCCGCCCGTCCAGCAAGGTCAGTGCTTCCCCGGCGCTGAACGCGCCTACCGAGACACTTGTCCCCAGCTCCGCCGCCGACTTCCGGGTCAGGGTGATCAGTACCCGGGCCGCGCCAACCGCCGGAACGAATGGCCGCAGCAAGCCAGGATCCTCCGCGTCATCGAACACCAGCAGGCAACGGCTCCCGTCAGCCTCCAGCCAGCGCCGGACCGCTTGGCCGATGTCAGCCGTGCCCCGCCGAGAACCGCCAACGGACAGCCCGGTGGCTTCGGCCACCGCGGCCAATCCCGCCAGCAGGCTCTCGTTGTCCCGGGCGTTGACCCACGCGATGAGCCGCCAGCCGCTCACTAGCCTCGCCCGCGCGTAAGCAGCCGCCAGCTGGGTCTTGCCCACTCCCCAGGTGCCCGTGAGCACCACCACCGGCGACCCCTGGCTGGCAAGGTTCAGTTGCGCCAGAAGGGCAGGCCTGGGCTGGAAACCGGGCCGCTGAGCTGGGATATCACCCACGACGACCTTGTCATTCGCCGTCGTCCGCGCAAGCGGTTCCGCGGCATGCGGCTCCCTGGCACCGACCGCAGGCTGGTGAATGACCGTCGGATCCACTGTCAGGCCCCTACGAGGATTTCAGGCTCTGCGCAGCTAACCGCCGCGATACCGCGGTTACGGACATCTACATACCCGCGTCAGCGAGGATAAACAGGACATCCCCCTCAGTGGTCCCGGGCTCGGCAGCCAGCAGTTCGATCGGCAGCCAGCAGTTCGATGAGCGCGGCATCCAGCCGGTCGACCGGTCCAGGTCACTGGTAGTCCTGGTGTACAGGAGACCACTGTCCGTGCCGGTAGAATTTGTTAGGCCCAGCTGCCTTGACTATCTCGCCCATGGATAGACGTGAGAGGGGGTCGGGAGATGTTGGGGGACAGCCTGCTCACACTGGCGGCACTGGCCGGTCGGCTGGTGGTGGATGCCGCAGCCACCGATGGGTGGCAGACGGCAGAGCGTGGGTACGTCCAGCTATTGGGCCGCGGGGACGCCAAGCAAACCCAGCTGGCCGAGCGGTGGCTGGAGGAGACACGTGAGCAGCTCGCTGGTGGGGCCGGGGTGAATATGGAGTTGATCCGCACGGCTCTGGCGGGGCGGTGGGCGGGGCGGTGGGCGGACCTGCTGGAGGAGAACCCGGACGCCGAGACTGAGTTGCGGGCCCTCGTTCAGGAGATCCAGGCGGAACTGCCTGCCGAAAAGCTATCTGTGGCCAGCCACGCGGTCTTCGCCAATAGCGATATGAGCAGCTACGCAGCTGGTCCCGAGCACCCCGGCGCCCTCGCCACGCGGAGCGAACTCGCCTACTCGGTCGGGCAGGCGGGGGACGCGGCCGCCGCCCGCGACCAGTTCGCCGCGCTGCTCGACGTCCGCGAGAGCGTATTCGGCGCGGACTCTCCCGACACCCTGGTTGCCGGATTCAACCTAGCCTACTGGACCGGGCGCGCTGGGGATGCGGCCGCCGCCCGGGACCAGTTCGCAGCACTGCTCCCCATCCGTGAGCGCATATATGGCCCGGACCACCCCGTCACCTTGGCCGCGCGGGAGGAACTCGCGTACTGGACAGGGTGCGCCGGGGACGCGGCCGCCGCCCGGGACCAGTTCGCAGCACTGCTGCCCTCCTATGAGCGAGTCCTTGGCCCCGAGCACGCGGAAACCCTGGCCGTCTGGTATCAGCTTGCCCACTGGACTGCGCTGGGGGGGGACAAGGCCGCCACGCAAGACTAGTTCGCCGACTGCTACCGGTCCGCCTTCGGCTGGTCCTGCGTCGGCTGGGCGAAGATCTGCGGCAGGTAGTCATGTGCGGCGCGGGAGCCAGTTGGCTGGGCCGTCTGGGCATGTGCGGCGAAGGAGCCAGCGAAGGTGAGCGGCGTGACGCTCACAGCCGCCACGACCCACACCACGGCTGACGAACGCCGGGCTCAGCCGAAGGCCAGGGTGTAACCCGCGGCGCGCAGCGCGCTGATCACGTCCGCGCAGTGCTCGGGCCCACGGGTCTCGACCTGCAGGACCACTTCGACCTCGTCCACGTGCAGCCGCGGGGCGAGTCGCTCGTGTCCTACTTCGAGCACGTTGGCGCCGAGGCCGGCCAGGTCGGCGAGAAGCTTGGCGAGCGATCCCGGGTGATCTGGGAGCCTGCAGCGGAAGGCCAGGTACCGGCCGGCCGCGCTGAGGCCGTGCCGGAGCAGCTTGGCCAGCAGCAGCGGGTCGATGTTGCCACCGGACAGCACCACTACCACCGGCGGAACGAAGTCCCGGGGATGCTCGAGCAGGGCGGCGACCCCGGCCGCGCCGGCCGGCTCCACCACCTGCTTGGCCCGTTCGAGGCACAGCACGAGGCCGCGGGACAGGCTTTCCTCCGAGACGGTCACCACCCGCCCGGCGTGAGCGGACACGATGCCGAACGGGATGTCGCCCGGCCGGCTGACCGCGATGCCGTCCGCCATGGTCGGCCTGGCCTGCACCGAAACTGGATGCCCGGCCGCCAGCGAGCCCGGGTACGGCGCGACCGCCTCGGCCTGCACGCCGATCACCTCGATCTCCGGGTCGAGGTTCTTGATCGACACCGTCACGCCGGCCACGAGCCCGCCCCCGCCCACCGGCACCACGACCGTGCGCACCTGCGGGCACTGCTCGATGATCTCGAAGCCGAGCGTGCCCTGGCCAGCCACGATGTCCGGGTGGTCGTAGGGATGGATAAAGACGGCGCCGGTCCGGTCGGCGAAGGCCAGGGCCTCGCGTACCGCGTCCTCCACGCTGCTGCCGTGCAAGATGACCTCCGCGCCGTAACCCCGCGTCGCTTGCACCTTCGGCAGCGGCGCGCCCTCGGGCATGACCACGGTGGCCGAGCAGCCGAGATGGCCAGCTGCGAACGCGACCCCCTGGGCGTGGTTGCCTGCGCTAGCCGCGACGACTCCGCGAGCCCGTTCGGCGTCGGAGAGCCTGGCAATCCTGAAGTAGGCCCCGCGTACCTTGAACGACCCGGTCCGCTGCAGGTTTTCGCACTTCATGAAGACCGGCCCGGCCACGGTCTCGGAGAGCACCCGGGAGTGGAGCACGGGCGTGTCTGAGATCACATCGTGGATCAGCTTGCGCGCCGCGGCCACGTCATCCGAGCCCACCGCGCCTGGTGTAGTTTCCACGGGACGTAAGTGTGCCACCCATTCGCGGTCCTGATCGCCCACAGGTGAATCCCGCCATATGCGCAGACGCGCGATCACGACATACTGTCGAATGGTGCAGCAACACGACACAAGCAACCCGCCCGCCGCCACCACCCTCGGCCAACTGCGCACGAGCGGTCACGAATACCGCGGAGTCAAGGAAGAGGTACGACAGAATCTGCTCGCCATGCTGCGGGCCGGGCAGGACCCCTTTCCCGGCATCGTCGGGTTCGGCCAGACGGTCCTGCCCCACCTTGAGCGCGCGCTGATCGCCGGGCACGACATCATCTTGCTCGGCGAACGCGGCCAAGGTAAGACCAGGCTGATCCGGACGCTGGCCGGGCTCCTCGACGAGTGGACCCCGGCGGTCGAGGGCTGCGAGATCAACGATCATCCCTACCGGCCCGCCTGCGCGCGGTGCCGGCGGCTCGCCGCGGAACTGGGCGACGACCTGCCGGTCACCTGGCGCCACCGCGGCGACAGGTACGGCGAGAAGCTCGCCACTCCGGACACCAGCGTCGGCGACCTGATCGGTGACATCGACCCGGTCAAGGTGGCGGAGGGGCGCACCCTCGGTGACCCGGAGACCATCCATTTCGGGCTGGTGCCGAGGACCAACCGGGGCATCTTCTCGCTGAACGAACTGCCCGACCTCGCCGAGCGGATCCAGGTGTCGTTGCTGAACGTGCTGGAGGAGCGCGACATCGGCATCCGCGGCTACGCGCTGAGGCTGCCGCTCGACCTGCTGCTCGTGGCCAGCGCCAACCCCGAGGACTACACCAACCGGGGCCGGATCATCACGCCGCTCAAGGACAGGTTCGGCGCGGAGATCCGCACCCACTACCCGCGGTCCCTGGCCGACGAGCTCACCCTGATCAGGCAGGAGGCGAAGATCTGGACCACCGCGGATCTCCCTGACCACCTGGTGGAAGTGATCGCCAGGTTCACCCGGGCGGTCCGCGAGTCACCCGCTATCGACGCCCGCTCCGGGGTGTCGGCGCGGTTCGCCATCGCCGCGGCGGAAAGCACGGCGGCGTCCGCGGTGCGCCGGTCCGCGCTGGCCGGGTCGCAGGCGGAGACGCCGGTCGCCCGGGTGTGCGACCTGCCCGCCATCGTCAGCACGCTGCGCGGCAAGGTCGAGTTCGAGGTCAGCGAGGAGGGCCGGGAAGAGGAACTGCTCGGCGCCCTGCTGCGCCGGGCAATCGCCGAGGTGTTCCGGTCTCGGCTGGGCAGCGTGGACCTTTCCGGCCTGCTGGCCAAGTTCGAGGACGGCGGCACGGTGGAGTCGGGCGAGCTGGTACCCGCCACCGAGCTGCTGCAGCGGATCGGCGACGTCCCCGGGCTGGCCAAGATCATGGCCAGGCTTGGCATGGAGGGCGGCGAGTCCTTCGGCCACGCGGCCGCCGCGCTGGAGTTCGCGCTGGAAGGGCTGTACCTGATGCGCAGGCTGTCCAAGGACACCGACGGCGGTACCAGCGTGTACGGGACCTGACATGAAGAATTACCGGTACGGCCGTTACGTCTACGGGCCGGACCCGCTGGCGCTCCCGTTCGACGTGCGCGGCGCCGTCGACGAGATGGGCGACTCGATCCTCGCCGGGGCCGACCCGGCCGACGCGCTGCGGGAGCTGCTCAGACGAGGCCTCGGCGACCGGGCGGGCCGCCGGGGGCTCGACGAGCTGCTGCGCCGGGTGCGGGACCGGCAGCGGGAGATCCGCGGCAGCGGCCGCCTCGACGGCATACTCGAGCAGGCCCGCGCGCTGCTAGACACCGCGGTCGGGCAGGAGCGTGCGGAGCTGTTCCCCGACCCGAGCGACGAGGCCAGGATGCGCGAGGCCGACCTCGACGCGCTGCCCGCGGACACGGCCCAGGCGATCAGGCAGCTCGCCGACTACGACTGGCGGTCCCCGGCCGCCCGCCAGACCTTCGAGCAGCTCAGGGAGCTGCTGCGCAGCGAGGTGCTCGACAGTCAGTTCCGCGGCATGCGGCAGGTCATGCAGAACCCCGACCCGCAGGCGATGCAGCAGGTCAAGGATATGCTCGCCGACCTGAACGAGATGCTGGCCTCGGATGCGCGCGGCGAGCACACCCAGGCCGACTTCGATCGTTTCATGGAGCGCCACGGCGATCTGTTCCCCGACCACCCGCAAAACCTCGAGGAGTTGGTGGATTCGCTCATCAGCCGGATGGCGGCAGCGGAACGCCTGCTTCGCTCGCTCAGCGAGGAGCAGCGCCAGGAACTCGCCGGGCTGATGGCGAGCGCGCTCGACGACGCCGGGCTGGCGGCCGAGATGGCCAGGCTCGCCGACGCGCTCAGGGCCAGGCGCCCGGAGCTCGACCGGGCCGGCATGAGCGGTGGCGTCCAGATGTACGGCGAGGAGCCGCTCGGCCTCGGCGACGCCACCAGCGCCCTCGCCGAGCTTGCCGACCTGGCCGAGATGGAGACGGCGCTTGGCCAGGACTACCCGGGTGCGAGCCTGGAGGACATCGACGAGGAAGCGGTCAGGCGCGCCTTTGGCCGGCAGGCCGTCGACGATATCGAGGCGCTGCGCCGCATCGAGCGCGAGCTCGAGCGACAGGGCTACCTGACCCGGAACGCCGGCCAGCTCGAGCTCACCGCCAAGGCCGTGCGCAGGCTCGGCGACACCGCTCTGCGGCGGATATTCTCCGACCTGAACTTCGGCCGGTCCGGCGACCACGACCTGCGAGACGCCGGCCAGGCGGGCGAGCTCACCGGCACCACCCGCGCCTGGGAGTTCGGCGACGAGCAGCCGCTCGACGTGCCCGCCACGGTGCGGAACGCGCTGTTGCGCGGGGGCCGCCCGGCCCCAGGTGGCCCGGTGCGGCTCGCCGCGGCCGATTTTGAGGTGGCCGAGACCGAGCGGCGTAGCGCCGCGGTGGTGTCCCTGCTCGTCGACCTGTCCTACTCGATGCAGCTGCGCGGGACCTGGGCGGCGGCCAAGCAGACGGCGCTCGCGCTGCACGCGCTGCTGCGCAGCAGGTTCCCGCAGGATGCCATCCAGGTCGTGGGCTTCTCCAACTACGCGCGCGAACTGCGCGAGACCGAGCTCGCCGGGCTCGGCTGGGACATGGTGCAGGGCACCAACCTGCACCATGCGCTGCTGCTGGCCGGGCGTCATATCGACCGGCATCCGGATCACGAGCCGGTCGTGCTGATCGTGACCGACGGCGAGCCGACGGCTCACCTACAGCGCGACGGACGATCCTGGTTCGACTGGCCGCCGTCGCCCGAGACGGTCGAGCTGACCCTCGCCGAGGTGGACAAGATGACGCGCCGACACGCCGCGCTGAATATTTTCATGCTGGCGGACGACGCCAGGCTCAGCGCGTTCGTTGACAACGTAGCGAGAAGGAACGGCGGACGCGTGCTGCAGGCGGCGCCGGAACATCTCGGCGAGTACGTCATCCGTGACTTCCTACGCACCCGGGGCGTCAGTCGACGGTAGATTTTCCTCGTCGGCTGAAGACCCTCGGCTCGCTGCGGCCGGCGGGCAATCCCGGCGGCCGTGACTGGCCGGCACCAAATACAGCTTTACGGCACGCCTGCACAAGGAGGAATCGTGAGTTCTACCAGCGGATCAGTCGAGAGGTCGTCGGGCCGGACGATACTCGCGGTGATTCTCGGCATCATTGCCCTGCTCTTCATCGTGGTCGCCGTCATCTACCTGGCCGAGCCGGCCAAGTCGCTGCCCAGCTTCATTCCCGGCCACATCACCGGCTCCACCGGGCATCACCCGCTGAAGGCCACCGGCTCGCTTGTCGTCGGTATCGTCTTCGCGATCGGGGCGTGGTTCGCCCTGGCGTACAAGCCGAAGCCGCAGGCCGCGGCGCAGAACAACAAGGAAAGCTCGCCCGCGGGACGGAGCTGACCCTACTGTCCCACTCGCCTCCGGGCGCCTTTTGAGCCCGCCCTTTGGCTCGCGGGGTCTGCTTGCGCCAGGCGCTCAGCCGTTGCTCAGCGCCTGGCGCAGGTCGTCGAGCAGGTCGTCGCAGTCCTCGATGCCGACGGATAGCCTGATCAGGTCGCCGGGCACCTCAAGGGCCGAGCCGGAGACCGAGGCGTGCGTCATCCGCCCCGGATGCTCAATCAGGGACTCCACCCCGCCGAGCGACTCACCGAGGGTGAACAGGCGGGTCCGGCCGCAGGTCTGCACCGCGGCTTCCTCGCCGGCCAGCAGCCGGAACGACACGATGCCGCCGAAGGCGCGCATCTGTTCTTGTGCGGTCTTGTGGCCCGGGTGTGACGGCAGCCCGGGGTAGAGAACCTCGGCGACCGCCGGGTGCTCGGCCAGCATCTGCGCGACCCGCATCGCGTTCCGGCAGTGGCGGTCCATTCGGGCTGCCAGCGTCTTGACGCCGCGCAGCGTCAGCCAGGAGTCGAACGGGCCGGCCACGGCCCCGGTGGCGTTCTGGTTGAAGGCGATCTGCTCGGCGAGCTCGGAGTCGGCGACGACCAGGGCCCCGCCCACCACGTCCGAGTGTCCGCCCAGGTACTTGGTGGTCGAGTGCACCACGACGTCGGCCCCCAGCATGAGCGGCTGCTGCAGGTAGGGCGACGCGAACGTGTTGTCCACCACGAGCAGCGCGCCGGCCTCGTGCGCGGCCTGGGCCAGGGCGCGGATATCACCGATGTTGAGCAGCGGATTCGTCGGGGTCTCCACCCAGACCACGGTGACCGGCCGGGCGGTGAGTTCCGCGCGCACGGCCGCCAGGTCCGAGATCGGGACCACGCTGTAGTTCAGTCCCCAGCGGGAGAACACCCGGGCGAACAGCCGGTACGTCCCGCCGTACGCGTCGTCCGGGATGAGCACGTGATCGCCGGGCGCGCAGACCGTCCTGATCAGGCAGTCCTCGGCGGCCATGCCGGAGGCGAAGGCGAGCGCGCGAGAACCTGCCTCCAGCGCGGCCAGGCACTGCTCGAGCGCGGTCCTGGTCGGGTTGGCCGATCGCGAATACTCGTAGCCACCGCGCAGCCCGCCCACCCCGTCCTGCTTGAACGTCGATACCTGGTAGATGGGCGGCACGACGGCCCCCGTGACCGGATCGGGTTCCTGGCCCGCGTGAATGGCCAGGGTCTCGAACCCGTCGTGGCTGTTCATTCCAATGGCCCCTTCATGGTTTCAGAGTTTCAGGTATTCGCCGCGAGGAAGGTCAGCACGTCCTGCCGGGTGAGCAGCCCGGTTGGCTTGCCGTTCACGTGCACGACCGCCGCCCCTGCCTTCTCCAGCGCGAGGACCGCCCGGGAGACCGGCTCGCCCAGGCCGACGGTCGGCAGCGGCGG
>WNGL01008414.1_pt1 | contig 20602 bp, 14 predicted proteins | sample 5400591 | NCBI WGS metagenome assembly WNGL01 (sample SAMN13153377, study PRJNA577476) | soil metagenome | isolation source: 80 cm soil or saprolite under Garry oak tree replicate 1 | place: USA:California | collected 2016-06-15 | reverse complement strand
AAGCACGGCCTGAACTACATCAAGCTCGAGGGCGGGAGCGTGGGCTGCATGGTGAACGGGGCCGGCCTCGCCATGGCCACCATGGACATCATCAAGCTGGCCGGGGGGAGCCCCGCGAACTTCCTGGACGTGGGCGGGGGGGCGAACGCGGAGCAGATCCGGAACGCCTTCCGCATCCTGCTCGGGGACCGCGACGTGAAGGCGGTGCTCATCAACATCTTCGGGGGCATCCTGCGCTGCGACGTGCTGGCCGAGGGTGTGATCGCCGCGGTGAAGCAGCTCGACGTCAAGGTCCCGGTGGTGGTGCGGATGAAGGGCAACAACGAGGACGGAGGCCGCGAAGAAGGTCGTGGCCGCGGCGGGGGGTGCTCGGTGAGCGTCCTCGTCGGCAAGGACACGCGCCTCCTCGTCCAGGGGATGGGGAAGCACGGGACCTTCCACGCGATCGGCTGCCGGGACTACGGCACGAACGTGGTGGGCGGGGTCACCCCGGGCAAGGGTGGGACCTCGGTGGAGGGCTTCCCCCTCTTCAACACCGTCGAAGAAGCCGTGCGCAAGACGGGGGCCAACGTCTCGGTGGTCTTCGTCCCCCCGCCGGGCGCGGCCGACGCGATCATGGAGGCGACCGACGCGGGGATCCCGCTGGTCGTCTGCATCACCGAGGGCATCCCTACCCTCGACATGGTGAAGGCGGCCGCGTTCCTGAAGGACCGGAAGACCCGGCTCGTCGGCCCGAACTGCCCCGGCGTGATCTCGCCGGGGGAGAAGTGCAAGGTCGGGATCATGCCCGGCCACATCCACAAGGGCGGGTCGGTGGGCGTGGTCAGCCGGTCCGGGACCCTCACCTACGAGGCGGTGGCCCAGCTCACGGCCCTCGGCATCGGGCAGTCCACCTGCATCGGCATCGGCGGCGATCCGATCATCGGCAGCAACCACACGGACGCCCTGCGCCTGTTCAACGACGACCCCGGGACCTCCGCCATCGTCATGATCGGCGAGATCGGGGGCGACGCCGAGGAGAAGGCCGCCGCCTTCGTGAAGGAGCGCGTGAGGAAGCCGGTGGTCGGCTTCATCGCCGGCCAGACCGCCCCCCCCGGCCGGCGCATGGGCCACGCGGGGGCCATCATCTCCGGCGGCAAGGGCACCGCGGCCGAGAAGATGAAGGCGATGGAAGAGGCCGGCATCCGGGTGGTGAAGTCCCCGGCGGACATCGGGGCCGCGGTGGCGGAATCGCTCAAGAAGTAAGGCAGAGGTGAGTCCGTTGACCGAGCGAACGTTTTCAATCATCAAGCCGGACGCGGTGAAGGCGCGGCAGGCCGGAGAGATCCTGGCCCGCATCGAGAAGGCCGGCTTCGAGGTCGTGGCCCTCAAGCTGCGGCGCCTCTCCCGAGCGGAAGCCGAGGGCTTCTACCACGTCCACCGGGAGCGGCCGTTCTTCCAGAGCCTCTGCGCTTTCATGTCGTCCGGCCCCTGCATCACGATGGTGCTGGAGCGGGAGGGGGCCGTCGCGCGCCTGCGGGAGATCATGGGGGCCACCGACCCGGCCAAGGCCGCGCCGGGGACGATCCGCAAGGACTTCGCGGCCTCGATCGAGGCCAACTGCATCCACGGCTCCGACGGAGCCGACACCGCGCGGTTCGAGATCGCGTATTTCTTCCCGGGGATCGAACTGCTTCATTGAGCAAAGGGGACCCGTCTAGCGGATGGGAAGTCCCTGCTCTTGCCATTGATTCAGCCGCAACGCCCAGAACCCGCGGCGCCCGCCCAGGTGGGCTTCGACGTCTCCCCAGCGCCTGACGACCTCCTCCGGGGTGGTGAACTTCCAGACGTCGCGGTCCTTGGCCTCCCGGAGCACGAGCGCCAGCAGGCGATCCCGCTCAGGGTCGGAAGCGTCCGTCAGCCGCTGACGCACCTCAGCGACCGTCATGGGGCTGTGCCAGGTGAAATACGGGACGGCAACCGGGTCGTCGAGATCGTCCGAGAACTGCACGAGCTCGTGAGCGCGGAAGCCGAGGGCCACCAGGCGTTGGAACGCCACCACGGCTTCGCGGCGGGCGGCCCTGTCCTCGCTCCGCAGGGCGGCAGCCAGAATGGGCTTGACGTCCTCGATCCAGCCGAAGGCCGACGCCCTTTCGCGCCTGAGGCCGGCGAGCAGAGCCAGGCATCGGGCCGTAGGCAAGGGGTGGTGCGGGGCCACCTCCGCCAGCCGGCGCACGACGAGGTCTTCCAGGTCGATGCTTCCGCCCGCCCGCAGCACGAGATCCAGTTGCTCCAGCGCCCAAGCCTCGTCGAACGGACCCGCTACGAACCAGGAACCGAAGGCGCTCATCTCGGGCCGCGAGGCGGCGTTGCCATCCGCGCCGGCGTGGCGCTGTTGCCATAGAGCCTGGAAGCGTTTCAGCACGGCTTGGTCGACACGTTCTTCTTCCAGGCTGTGGCCGACGAACCAGAAGAAATGCCGGCGCAACTTCAACCCTGCGGTGTCGAGAAAGCGCTCGAGAAGGACCTCCTGCCCCTGTGCTTCCAGCGTCCCCCGACCGCAGAAGAACGCCAGGTGCTCGGCCAGGGCCTGCTGGTCGATGCCCAGGCCGGCGTCTCCCTCCGGGTCGGCACCCAGGATCTCGATGGCGCGGCGATACGTCCCGTGCAGCACGGAGAGGACGCGGTCCTCGGGAGGCGCCCCCGACTGGACGTAGCCGTGCCAGGCCGCTCGCCACAGCTCCATGGCGCCGTCACCCTCAGGGAAGAGCCGGGCCAGGTTCGAGCGGACCCAGCTCTCTTCGAGGAGCACCAACGAGGGTAGCTTGCGGCCCAGCTCCTCGCGGTCCGCCGCGACACTCGAAGCCAGCGCAGCATCCAGGATCGGCCGCACCTCGGGAAGGTCGTCGGGCGGCCCGCCGGGAGGAGTGGGCTCACCTGTCCCCCGGCGAACCCAGGAGGCGTACTGGATTGCGGCTTCGAGGGCTTCGGCACGGCTCTCGGGCCTTGGGTCACGGTTCAGGGCTTCGACGAGCCCCCACACGACCTGCCGCGCGGTTGGCGGCGGCCCGCCGGCTTCCCGCAGCCCCAGGGTCAAGAGCCGCGTGAGAGTGCCGCGCGCCCAGCCCCAGCCGGGATCCTTCCATCCGTCCCATCGGGGCTCCGGGTGCTCGATCGGCCGCTGGGCGATCCATTGCCCCAGCTCGAGCACGGGTCCCCACTCGAAGGCCCGCTTCTCACGCAGCGCCGCGTCGAGGCCGGCGAGAACGGCTCGGACGCAGGTCGGCTCGAGGTCGCGGAACCGCAGGGCCCGCTCGGCGAAGCGCCCAGGGTCCTCGGCCACGACTCGCGTGACGCGCTCGGCGAGCCCCTGAGGCTGCACCCACGGGTCCAGCGTCGTGGGCCTCCACGACTCGAGGAAGCCGGCCAGTTCCTCGACCGACATCGACCGGAGCTTCTCCTCGGACAAAGGGCTCGGCCATCCCACGGAGAAGGTCGCGCCCTGCTCTGCCCCTTCAACGAGAGGAGGCGCGCCGAACTCCCGCACCAACCGGGCCGCACGCTCGTTCCAGACGTCGGGCAACGTGCCGGCCAGCGGGGCGAGGCGCCGCCACTGCCAGCGCCGGCGCTCGACGTCGACCCCCATCTTGTCAGGATCGGGCCCCGCGTCGATCCAGCCCAGCCATTCCGACTGCTGGGCCGCCGTCAAGGAGCCAAAGCCTCGCCGCACCAGGAGCCGGTATTCCCGACCGAAGCCGTCGAACAGCCCGCGGTCGAGAAGGCGGCCGACGACCAGGTCAGGGGCGGCCCAGGCGGATCGGCCAAGGACGTGCAGAGCCAACCGATGAAAGACCCACCAACGCCGGCGTTCGAGGAGCTCGACCACGGATTGGATCGCGGCCGGATTCTCCTCGACCAGCCGCTCGGCGACCCCACGAAGGGTCGCGATCAGCCGCCCCTTGGCGCCTTCCCGGGCATCGCCCTGCAACCCAGGGCTCCAGACGTCGGAGTGGTCCTGCAGGTAGCGCTGCCCGTCTTTGCGCTTCTCGGGTCTGCCGGGCCGGGAAAGCCGGATCGTGCGGTCGAGAGTCTGGCCGATGACGAGGAGCGCGTCCGCTCCCAGGCCCGCCACGATGCCCTCGAGGTGGCGGTCGAGGACTCTCGAGACCCTCAAGGGGTGGACTCGCGCGTGGACCAGCAGCGCCCCGAGGAGCCGTCGCGCGGCCGCAACCTGGCCGGACCGAGCCAAGCCCTCGGCGAGAGCGCCGAGCTTCGAGGGCAGCAGGGAGGTGGAAGCTGGGCCCAGGCCACGGACGAGCCCCGGCACCAGACCCGCCGAAAGCGCGGGGGAGAGCCGCAGGGCGGCGTCCGCCAGATCTTCATGAACGAGGACGTTGCTCGTCTCGATCTTCCCCGCGATCCGCGCGACCTCCTCTCGTGCCTCCGGGCGACCAGCCATCCGAGCAAGGAAGCGCGATGCGGGCCAACGCGGGTAGGTCCCCATGCGCGGGTCGTCGGCGGGGACAGGCTCCGGTGGGTCGGCGAAGAAGCCATGCTGCTCGATGGGTAAGGTCCAGGCCGGGTCGTCGATCCTCGTGAAGAAGTAGCGCAACTCGTCAGCGCCCTTCAGCAGGGGCAGGAGCCGGTCGAGCGTGGCACCGTCGGGGGGCCCGGACTCGAGGATCCGGTCGATCTCCTTGACCGCGGTGAGAAAGCCGTCCGCGATGGCACGAAGGCCGTCCTCGAACCGGGCGAACTGGCTTCTCAGCTCATCTTCGTCCGGCCGGCCATGGTCTTCGAACCAACCTGTGACCTCGACCCACTCCCGGATGACCGTGTGGAGTGCTCGTTGCGCGCGCCGGTGACCCCGGAACAGCTTCTGGATATGGGCCAGCAGGGCTCTCCAGAACGGCACGTCACGGACGGGAAGAGAATCCGGCGCCCAGCGTTCGGTGATCCCTCCCGGCAGGCCCTTCGCGATCTCTCGCACGGCGAGGGCGATCAGGGGGAGGCGTCCCGGGAAGGAGGTATCGTGGAGGAGGCGGACCGCCGAGGCATGCAGGTCGGCCAGGGGCCCGGCGTTCCGCTCGAGCCATTCGTGGAGCCGTTGACGCTCGAGCGTCCACGGATCGGGTTGAGGCGTCGGATCGGTCATTGCCGAAGCGGGTTCGCGGACATTAACACCCACCGAGCGCTCAAGAGATGAACAGGCCTGGATGATCGTGGGTATCATAGCTGAACGGACCTGTTCACCTACTTGTTGGGCGCACGACCGAGTTCATGCAGGCGAGCCTGGTTCTAGCCGATTGCCGGGTCGCCCTGGAGCGCGCGGAGCTCGCCGTTGACCCCGCAGCCTTCCGCGTCAGGCAACCGCGCATACTGGAGCTTCATCGAGTCGGAGCGGAACAATGTCCTGACGGTGTACGACCTCGGCTACAAGCCAGACGACATGGAGGCTGAAGAAGCACACGCTGACGGCACCCGCGTGATCCATGCCGAGGTCGCGTGACGAAGCCCGCGCGAAAGCGGGCTCCGAGTTCGTCTCTTGTAGGCCAAGACATCGCTGGTGGAAAATATCACGGTGGGTGCGAGCCCCATGACCGGACTATCTGAGCTGGGACGGGTCATTCTGGTCATGGGCCTGGTCCTGGTCGTGGTGGGATTGCTTCTCATGTTCGGCGGCAAGGTCCCCTGGCTGGGCCGGCTGCCCGGCGACATCACGATCCAGCGGGGGAACTTCAGGTTCTACTTTCCGCTCGTGACCTGCCTGCTCCTGAGCCTGCTGATGACGCTCCTCCTCCGGCTCTTCCGGCACTAGAGAACCGGGTCCTTGGATCGGGGGTTTTCCGTCGCGTCGGTCAAAGTTGCCGCCCGTCTTGCTGCCTCGCCCCGGGGACGGCGGCGGTAGCCTCGAGCGGTCTCAGGGCTTCGCGTCCGTCTCCAACGCCACCACGCTCGCGACCGTGTCGGGGGCCTTGCCGGGCAGGGTCAGTCGCAGGGCTCCCTTCTCGACCTTGGCGGGGAGCGGGCTCTGCGCGGCGTCGGCCAACAGGTACGCGCGCTTTGGCACGCTCGTGACCGGTACTTCGAGCACGCCCCCGGCCGGCCAGTCGAACACGTGCAGGTACAGCCGGCCCGGCTTGGTGGTGATGCGTCCCCACGGGGGCGCCGCGACCGGGCTCGGCCCCGAGCCGTAGATCGCCTCCCCGTTCACGCGGAGCCACCGGCCCATCGCCGCCAGCCGCTCCAGGCTCGCCCCGGGGATCAGCCCCTCGCCGGTGGGACCCACGTTCAGGAGGAAGTTGCCTCCCTTGCTCGTGATGTCGATCAGGGTCCGCAGGAGGGTCTCGGCGGACTTCCAGTGCTGGTCGAAGTGCTTGTAGCCCCAGGTGTCGTTCATGGTCATGCAGCTCTCCCAGTCGACCCCCGGGAGGCCGGTGGCCGGCACTTCCTGTTCGGGGGTGCCGAAGTCGCCGGCGAAACGTCCTTCCTTCGTCATGCCGCTCATGCCCTGGCGGCCCGCTCCCACCCGGTTGTTGACCACGAGGTCCGGCTGCACGCCGCGCACGAAGGCGTAGAGATCGCGGCCCTGGTCGTCGCTCCATTCCTTGATCCAGTCCCCGTCGAACCAGAGCACGCCCACCTTCCCGTAGCCCGTGAGCAGCTCCCTGAGCTGGGGCTTCATGTAGCCCTCGACGTAGCGCGCCCAGTTGGGGTTTGCCACCTTCTCGTAGTCGGGGAAGGCGGGGCCCTGGGCGTCGGGGTGGTGCCAGTCCATGATCGAGTGATAGAAGCAGAAGCGGATGCCGGCCTCCCGCGCCGGCTCGGACAGCTCCTTGAGGATGTCCCGCTTGAAGGGGGTGGCCATCACGTCGTAGTCGGAGACCTTGGAGTCGAAGAGGGCGAAGCCGTCGTGGTGCTTGCTCGTGATCACGATGTACTTCATCCCCGCGTCCTGCGCGATCCGCACCCACTCCCGGGCGTCGAAGCGCGTGGGGTTGAACTGGGCCGCGAACCGCTCGTACTCGGGGATCGGGATCCGCAGGTGCTTCATGATCCACTCGCCGATGTCCTTGTCCCGCTGTCCCTCGTACTCGCCGGCGGGGACCGCGTAGAGGCCCCAGTGGATGAACATCCCGAAGCGGGCCTGCCGCCACCAGGCCATGCGGGCGTCGCGCTGCTCCCTCGTCTCGGCGAGGGGCGCGCCTTCGGCGCGGACCGGCGAAGCGACCCCGGCCAGCGCCAGGCCTGCCAGGACGAGGGTTTGGGTTCGGAACATGACGGCCTCCTCTCTTGTCCTGCGGCGGGGGATTCTAGCCGAGTTCCGGTCGGGATTTTTCTCCGGGCCCCGGGCGACTTGCCCGAACCGAAAGGCGCGCCCTGCCGCCTCGGTGCTGCATCTCCAGGCTTTACGGGTCGGCACGCCGATTGCTTCTGGAGCAGGTGGAGGGAGTCCATGGTCTGCACCACCCTGGCCCCGTCGGGTCGCGCGACGAGGTCGGGACGATTGAAGGAAGGGGCGCTGCTGGAAGTGCTCGGCAACCTGGTGGCAGAGCGCCTCACGGGCGTTCTGCACCTGACCCAGGGCAGCGAGCATCTGAGCCTCCGGCTCGTCAACGGCCACATCGTCAGCGGCTCGTCGGGTGTCCACAACCGGATCGGCGACATCCTGGGGCGCTGCGGCATCCTGGGACACTCGGACCTCGAGCAGGCCCTCACCAAGGCGCAGGCCGAGGGACGGCGCCTCGGCCCCGTCCTCGTCGAGCTCGGCTTCGTGAGCCGCGAGGGCCTGGAGGATGCGTTGCGCCTGCAGGTCCGCGACGCGCTCTTCACCGGCCTCTTCTGGGACGACGGGGCCTGGGAGCTGACGCCCGACGACGCGCCCACCCCGCTCCCCGAGGACGCGACCCTGTGGCTGTCCACGCCGCAGCTCCTCCTGGAGGCGGTGAACCAGATCAGCGATCCGGAGGTCGTGCGACGGGCGCTCGGAGACCTGGACGCCCCCCTCGCCGCCGTGGCCAACCCGCTCCTGCCCCTCGAGGGGACGATCCTGGGCCCGGCCGACGGCTACGTGCTCTCTCGCGTCGACGGCTCGATGACGGCCCGGCAGATCCTCGAGATCGCGCCCCTGCCCGCCGACGCGGTGGCGCGGAGCCTCTTCGCGCTTCTCTCCGCCGGCGTCATTGAGCGGCGGCCCCGCGGTCCGGGCGGGTCACCGGACCAGCGCCGGAAGATCGAGCAGGCCTTCGAGGGCCTCGCGCTCAAGAACCACTTCGAGGTCCTGGGGGTCCCGCGGGCGTCCGGACCCGATCAGGTCAAGGCCGCCTACCTCGCCCTGGTCCGGCGGTTCCATCCCGACGCCCTGGGCCACACGGCCTGCGCGGAGCTGGAGGAGAAGGCGCGGGCGATCTTCGTGCGGGTCACCGAAGCCTACCGGATCCTGCGCGGCACCTCCTCGCGGGCCCGATACGAGGAGACCCTGGGCCGCGCGCGGAAGCCCAACCCTGCTCCCGGCCCCTCGAGCCCCTCGGCCTCGGAGCCCGCGGCAGCAGCACCTCCCGCCGAGGTCGCGGCGTCGGCGGCCCCCGAGCCTCCGCCCTTCGTCCCCCTGTCCGACCTTCTGCAGAAGGCCGAAGAGCACCTCGCGGGCGGACGCCTGTGGGAGGCGAGCCTGGCCCTCGAGGAAGTACTGCAGCGGTCGCGGGGCCCCGTGCGCCAGCGAGCCCACCTGCTGCTGGCCCGGGTCTTCGCCAAGAGCCCTTCCGGGTCCAAACGCGCCGAGGCGCAGCTCAAGGCCCTGCTCGACGAGGAACCCGGCTGCGTGGATGGGTACCTGGCCCTGGGCCAGCTCTACCGGGACAAGGGGCTCGGTGGCCGCGCGGAGGCGATGTTCCGCCGCGTCCTCTCTCTCGAGCCACGCCACGCCCGGGCCGCCCAGGAGCTGAACGCCCTCGCCCCGCCCGCGGCCGGGCGGGGCCTCCGCGACCCGCGAGGGCTCCTGGAGCGCCTGGTCGCCCGCCCGCGGTAGCCGAGTTGCCGCACCGGCGCCTCCCGTGAAATCCTAGCGTCAGCCAACGGGCTGCGAACGGAGCGGGATCCACTCCCGCGAAGTGAGCGGGGGGTGCGGGGGGCGCGATTGCAGCGCCCCCCGGCTTGATGACGAGGTGCGGGCGATGGCGGTCAAGGCCGACCGGTGGATCAGGCGGATGGCGCTCGAGCATCGGATGATCGAGCCCTTCTCCGAGAAGCAGGTCCGGGAGGGCGTGATCTCCTACGGGCTCTCCTCCTACGGCTACGACGTGCGCATCGCCGACGAGTTCAAGATCTTCACGAACATCAACTCCACGATCGTGGATCCCAAGCACTTCGACCCCCGCTCCTTCGTGGACTTCAAGGGCGAGGTCTGCGTCATCCCCCCCAACTCCTTCGCCCTCGCCCGCACGGTCGAGTACTTCCGCATCCCGAGGAACGTGATCACGGTTTGCGTGGGAAAATGCGTATCCGGGGACAGCCGCGTGTTGGACGCGAGCAGCGGCCGGCTGCTGCCCATCACGGACCTCCTGGACCGGGAGGGGGCAGCGGCGTCTCTTCGCGGACACGGCATCGAGGCAGCCCACGTCGCGAGCGGCCTGAGGCAGGGGATCTTACCCGTTTACGAGCTGGTGACGCGATCGGGTCGGACGATTCGCGCGACGCCCAACCACCCGTTCCTGACCTTCACCGGCTGGCGGGCCCTTCGCGACCTGCGCGCGGGCGCTCGCATCGGGGTTCCGCGGCGCATGGCAGTCTTCGGGAGCCGGCGCATGCGCGAGTGCGAGATCGACCTGCTGGGGCTCCTCCTCTCGGATGGGCAGTGCCACACCCCCGGCAACTCGCCACGCTATACCAGCGGGGATCCTGTCCTCCGCGAGCTCTTCTCTCGCGCCGTGTCGGCGTTCGGTGGCGTGCCGCGCCCGGTGGCCCGTGTATCGGTGAACGCGACGAACAACGGCCACCGCGGCGGGGTGATGGAGAAGAATCGGGTCTACGCGTGGCTCGAGTCCCTGAGACTGAACGTGAAGTCCCCCGAGAAGTTCATTCCGGCGCCGGTCTTCGAGTTGGAGCGGGGACTCCTTGCACGATTCCTGAGAGCGCTGTTCTCCGGCGACGGGGGCATCTCGACGAGCGGAGGGGGGATCTATCTGGAGTTCTGCTCGACATCAGAGCGGCTCGCTCGTGATGTCCAGCACCTGCTGCTGCGCTTTGGGGTCCCCGCGGCCTGCCGGGCGCGCGATACGGCCTCCGGCCGGGGCGCGTACGTGCTGTCGGTCACGAGCAAGGACTCGATCCGTGCCTTCGCAGGGTCGATAGGCTTCGTGCCGGGCTGTGTCAAGCAGAAGAAGCTTGAGCTCGCTCTCGACATGATCACATGCTCGCCGCAACGGAAGTCGAACTTCGACACCCTACCGCCGGAGGCCTGGCACACTCTCCGCGAGGCCTGCCGCGCCCAGGGCCGCTCGCTCCGTCAGGTGGGGATCGAGCGCACGCAACCGAGCCAGAGCGTCCCCCGCGCCCTCGCCCGCGAGGTGGCGTCGCGCCTGGGAGACGAGGCCCTGGGCGGCATCGCCGACTCGGACCTTCTCTGGGACGCGGTGGTGGCAAAGCGCTTCGTTGGAATGGAGCCAGTCTACGACCTGACCCTGCCCGAAACGGCCAACTTCGTGGCCAACGACATCGTCGTCCACAACTCGACCTACGCGCGCTGCGGCATCATCGTGAACGTGACCCCTTTCGAGCCGGAGTGGGAGGGGATCGTGACCCTCGAGGTCTCGAACACGACCCCCCTGCCCGCCAGGATCTACGCCGGGGAAGGGATCGCGCAGGTGCTCTTCTTCGAGAGCGACGAGGTCTGCGAGACGTCCTACGCCGACAAGAAGGGCAAATACCAGGCTCAGCAGGGACTGACCCTCCCGAAGCTTTGATGGGGGCTCGACAATGGTCCAGGAGACGGTCCTTCTCGAAGGGCACCTGATCGACTCCGACATCCTCAAGAAGGTCTTCGACCGGGTGGTGGAGGAGGGCGGCCAGTTCGAGGTGCTCGAGTTCCGGGTGGGGCGGACCAACGCCGAACCCTCCTCCGCCCGCGTGGCCGTCAAGGCCCCGGATCCCCACGCCCTCGACCGCATCCTGGAGGGGCTCGCCTACCTCGGCGCCTCCACGACGGAAGTGGGCGACGCGCGCTTCGCCCCCGCGGAAGCCGACGGGATCCTGCCCGACGAGTTCTACTCCACCACCAACTTCGACACCCTCGTGCGCGTCCTCGGCAAGTGGATCGCCGCGGCCGACCAGAAGATGGACTGCGCGCTCGTCCTGCGCGGAGGAGGCCCCGCCTGCGTCAAGCAGGGGCAAGTGCAGAAGGGCGAGCCGGTGGCGCTGCGCGGCCCGGGCATCCGCGTCCGTCCTCCCGAGCGCAGCCGCGACTACTCGGTCTTCGGCTTCATGTCCAACGACATCTCGGCCGAGATCAACAAGGGGATCGCGATCGCGGGCACCGCCCGCGAGATGCGGCGGGTCCGGGAGGCGGGGGAGAAGATCGTGGTGGTGGCGGGACCGGCGGTGGTGCACTCCGGGGGCGAGGTCCACCTGGCCCAGCTCGTGCGCGAGGGCTGGGTGGACGTGCTCCTCACCGGTAACGCCTTCGCCGTGCACGACCTCGAGAAGTCCATCCTCAAGACCAGCCTCGGAGTCTGCCAGATGAGCGGACGCGCGGTGGAGGGGGGGAGCCGCCACCACCTGTTCGCGATCAACGCGGTCAACCGCGCAGGGGGGATCCGGAAGGCGGTGGAGACCGGCCTCGTGACCTCGGGCGTGATGCACGAGGTGGTCCGCAAGGGGATCCCGTTCGTGCTCGCGGGGTCCATCCGCGACGACGGCCCCCTCAAGGACACGATCACGGACATGATCGCGGCCCAGAAAGCCTACGTGGAGGCGCTGAAGGGATCCGGGATCTGCCTGATGCTGGCCACCGCCCTCCACTCGATCGCGGTGGGCAACCTGCTCCCCGCGCGGGTCCGCACCGTCTGCGTGGACATGACCGAGTCCGTCCCCGTCAAGCTCTCGAACCGGGGGAGCCTGCAGGCCATCGGCCTCGTGACCGACGTCGGCTTCTTCCTGGAGCGGCTGGCGGCGGAGGTGCGAGCGACGGGCTAGAGCCCTTACTTGCAGCCCCAGTCCGGGGGCGTGCAAGGCACGATCTCGAACGTCAGGTCGTTCGAGCCGACCCCGTCGAACCCCACGTAGACGATGAGGGTTCCCGGTTTCGTGAGCAGGTACTTGTGCTGGAAGGGCCCGGCCGGGTCGCCCGCGAACTCGACGAGGCTCGGGTCGTTGAAGATCCACTCGATGCCGGAGCCGTCGCCCTTGATGCCGTTCGTCTCCCGGTTGTCCGCGTCCCGCCCCGTGACGTCGAGGACCAGCTTGAAGCCCACGGGGAACTTCTCCTTGAACTTGCCCTTCGTGGGGTCGGGGGTGGGCAGCACCCAGAGGCCCAGGTTGTCGAACAGCCGGTAGAGCCGAAGCACGACGCGCACCACCGGGGTCGTGTTGCCGGGGCAGTCGCCTCCCGGCGCGCAGTCGGGGCTCGGGGTGGGCGAAGGGGTCGCCTGGGCAACCGGGGTCGGGGTCGGGGTGGGATTGGGCACGATGGTCGGACTTCCGCTTCCGCCGCAAGAGGCCGTGAACGTCAGAATCAAACCTGCCAGCGTCAGGCTGGAGGCACGCGGGATCATGTGTCCTCCTGTAAAGCAACGATGAACAGTAGGCTTGTGATCGGCGAGCTACAAACGAACACAGGACTTTAGGCCGGAAGCGGGTCTGCCGTCAATCTGTTTTGGCACTCCGCCGGCGGTAGAGCTGGGCCAGCCCCCGGGGCGCCGAGGTGTGGACTAACTCGTAACGCGCCTCCAGGTGCTCGAATATGGCGGCCGTGCAGGGGTCTCGCCGGTCGGCCCGGACCGCGGCCCAGACGAGGATGAAGTCCAGGGGCCGGGGGCCGCGCCGGTCGTAGCGCGAGAAGTCGATGCAGGGGGCCTGGAGCTCCTGGCCGCCCCGCAGCCAGCGGTATGGGTTCGCGTCGGGGCGGAAGAGGGTCGGGAAGTACCCGAGATCGGCCTCGTAGTTCGTGAAGTCCACGAGGTCCCGCTCCGCCGCGAGGTAGGCCCCGCCGTGGAGGAAGGCCTCGACCCGCCAGGAGACGGGGCTCCCGTCCAGGCGATGGCCCTGGTGGGCGAAGCTCACGGGCAGCAGGGTCGCGTGCCGCACCAGCCGGCCGGCGGGGGAGAGGTACTCGGCCAGATGCTCGTTCATCTCCGCATATCGCGGCAGGCGCACGGCGAGCAGGCCCACCGCGACCGTGGCGCTGGCCACGATCAGCCCCCGCCGAGCGGCGGGTTGCAGGTCCTGGAGCGCGATCCACAACAGAAGGGCGAAGAAGACGTAGAGGCTCACGCGGTCATGGGTGGTGCCGCCCCCCGGCGTGCTCCCCGGCGTGTTCAGGACCGTGACCGGGGCGAGGAAGTAGACGGCGGCGAAGGCGGCGGCCACCAGGAGCAGGCCGTCCCCGTCGCTGACCGCTCGGGCGCGGAGCTTCGAGGCGAGCAGGGCGGCCGCCGCGAGCAGCAGGAGGACCCCGAGGGCACCGGTCAGCCACAGCTCCTTCTCGTCGTGAGACGCGAGCTCCCGCACGCGCCAGAGGTCGCCCCAACGCTCGAGGAAGGTCGGCCCCTCTTCGGAGCGCTCGGTGCGCTGCCCGGCGAGGAACCGCATGACCAGCAGCACCACCGGCAGGGCGGCCGTCGCCAAGGCCAGGAAGCGAGAGCCCGCGATCTTCCAGCGATCCGCTCCGCCTTCCCGGACGTCCCGAAGGGACAGCCAGGACGCCAGCAGGCCGAGGCCTCCGAGGGCGAGGAACAGCGTGACCAGGTGACAGAAGTATAGAAAGAGGAGGAGCAGGGCAAGGACTGCCGTCTCACCGCTTCCGAGCCGGCCTCGACGCCGGAGCCAATAGCCGAGGACGAGGAAGAACGGGACCCCCGCGAAGGCCAGGTTGTAGAAGCCCAGGTGGAGGAAGTGGTTGTAGACGAAGGGCAGGACGAGCGGCCAGAGGGCGCTCGCCTCGGGGCGGAGGGCCCCGAGGGCGTAGCGAAAGGCCAGGGGCAGGAGCAGGACGTAGGCGCTCAGGAAGAGCTTCTCGGCCACGGCCGGGCTCGCGATCGTCATGAGGGCCGCCAGCGCCAGGTGGGAGAGCCAGTTGGGGAACGGGTCGAGGTTCAGGACGTAGAAGATCCGCAGCTCCTCGAAGTCCGGCTTGCCGTACTCGAGGAGGATCTTCGCGTTCTCGACGTGGGTGGGCCCGTCCTGGGTGAGGAAATATGGAAAAGCCCAGATCGGGACGAGCAGCAGGAGGGCCGCCCCCGCCAGCAGGACCCGGCGGGCCAGGGCCGGCCTACTCCTCGGCCATGAACGGGTAGCGGTAGTCGCGGGGAGGGTTGAACGTCTCCTTGATGGAGCGCGCGCTGACCCAGCGCACGAGGTTCAGCTTCGAGCCCGCCTTGTCGTTGGTGCCGGAGCCGCGGGAGCCCCCGAAGGGCTGCTGCCCCACCACCGCCCCCGTGGGCTTGTCGTTCACGTAGAAGTTTCCCGCGGCGTGGCGCAGGGCGGAGGCGGCCTGGCGCACCGCCCCCCGGTCGGTGGCGAACACCGCCCCCGTGAGCGCGTAGGGCGAGGTCTGGTCGACCACGGCCAGCGTCTCCTCCCACTTCTCGTCGGGGTAGACGTAGACCGTGACCACCGGCCCGAAGATCTCCTCGCAGAGGAGGCGATAGCCCGGGTCGCGGGCCTCGACCAGGGTGGGCTCGATGAAGTACCCGGTCTCGCCGTTCGTGCCGCCCCCCGCCAGGATGGTCGCGTTCCTGCGCGCGTCAGCGATGTACTCCGAGATCCTGTCGAAGGCCTTCTTGTCGATGACCGCGCCCATGAAGCTCCGGAAGTCCGTCACGTCCCCCACCCGGATGTCCCTGATGATGGCGACCGTGCGGTCGCGCACGTCGCTCCAGAGCGAGCGCGGCACGTAGACCCGGCTGGCCGCCGAGCACTTCTGCCCCTGGTACTCGAAGCCGCCGCGGGCGATGGCCACCGCGAGGGCCTGGGGCTCCGCCGAGGCGTGGGCCACGATGAAGTCCTTGCCGCCGGTCTCGCCCACGATCCGGGGGTAGGAGCGATAGCGGCCCATGTTGCCGCCGATGGTCTTCCACATGGAGTTGAAGACCTCGGTGGAGCCGGTGAAGTGGACGCCGGCCAGGTCGCGGTGGGTGAGCACGGTGTCCGAGACGGTGACCGCGTCGCCGGGGACGAAGTTGACGACGCCGGGGGGAAGGCCCGCCGCCTCCAGCAGCTTCATGATCCAGTAGCCGCTGGGAATGGCCGAGGAGGCGGGCTTCCAGACCACCGTGTTGCCCATGAGGGCGGGGGAGGTGGGCAGGTTGCCGCCGATGGCGGTGAAGTTGAAGGGGGTGATCGCGTAGACGAAGCCCTCGAGCGGCCGATACTCGGACTGGTTCCACATGCCGGCGCTCGACACCGGCTGCTCGCCGTAGAGCTCCTGCGCGTAGGCCGGGTTGAAGCGCCAGAAGTCGACCAGCTCGCAAGCGGAGTCGATCTCGGCCTGGAAGACGGTCTTGGACTGCCCGAGCATGGTGGCCGCGTTCAGGGTGGCCCGCCACGAGGTGGCCAGCAGGTCCGCCGCCTTGAGGAACACCGCGGCCCGGTCTTCCCAGGGCCAGCGCGACCACTCGCGATGGGCCTTCGCGGCGGCGTCGATGGCCTGCACGACGTGCTCTCGTGAGGCCTTGTGCCAGTCGCCCAGGACGTGGCGGTGGTCGTGCGGCATCACCGCCTTCGCCTTGTCCCCGGTGCGGACCTCCTTGCCGCCGATGACGAGCGGGATGTCGAGGCGCTCGCCCGCCATCGCCTTGAGCCGCGCCTTCAGCTCCGCCTTCTCGGGGGAGCCGGGGCCGTAGGCTTTGACGGGCTCGTTGAACGGCGGGGGCACCCGCCGGATGCCGTTGAAACCGGAGTCGCTCACGATTGACCTCCCGACAATCTTAATCGCCCATCCCGGTTCTCGTCGAGTCGCATGGCGAGGCGCGAAAAACCCAGGGAACTCACAGGGAATGCCCGAGGACTGACCGATGCTAGCGGCCCATCTTCAGTAACGCAAGGTACGGGTCGCGCCTGGCCAGGCGGCTCCCGACAAGGAGTCGCCAATGCGTCCTCGTTCGACGTTCGCCCTGGGCCGGGTCGTGCTCGGCGCTTCCGTCCTTCTCACCACCACGGGACCGACCGCCGCCGGCGACGCGAAGCACGTTTCGCTCTCCGCCTGGGACGAGGGCGCGGTCGAGCGCGCCCGGGCGGGCGCCGCCCGCAAGCTCGAGAAGCCCGGGTGCCAGAGGGTCCTCGACGATTTCAGGGACGGCGAGGGCCGCCCGCTCCGGCAGAACCTCGAGAGGTGGGGAGTGAGTCCGGCGGGGTACCTGCAGATGATCCCTTTCCTCGACGGCTCGTCGCACCGCCTCTGCCTCTGGAGCAGGGTCGAGCTGGTGAGCTCCCCGGGCACCCCGCGCGTCTACGTGTGCGGGCGGTTCGCCACCACCCAGATCCGGGAGCCCTGGCTGGCCGAAGCCCTGGTGATCCACGAGATGCTCCACACCCTGGGCCTCGGCGAGAACCCGCCCTCCAGCGTCGAGATCACACAGCGGGTGAAGGGACGGTGCCAGTGAGCGCCACGCCGGGCTCAGGCGAGCGCGAGCTCGGACGCGGAGTTCGGCTCCAGTTGGCGTGGCCCTCGGGGGAGGTCGTGACTGCGCAAGCCGCGTACCAGCTCCGCGAGGGCGCGGAGACGATAGTCGCCCCGGGCGGGGTTGGCGTAGCCCAGGGCCCGCTCGGCAGGCGTCAGGTCGGCGGCGTCCTTCATCGGCTCGAAGGCGTGCCCCTCGTGCCACTCGTTGAATGAGTTGATGTAGACGAGGAAGAAGCCCCGGCGGGCGTTCTCCAGCGCGGGGTCGCCTTGGACGGCGAGGGTGGCTCCGAAGGACTCGCGGACGCGTTCGTCGGAGGCCCGCGCCGCGAGCTCGCGCCCTTCCGGCCGCGAGAGGTCCAGGCCTGCGGTCTCCGGGGCGAACGTCCGCGGCTGATAGCAGGGGTCGGAGACCTGGCGCGGTTCGATCTGGAGGTAGCCGGGGTTCACGTTGAACGAGAACAGCAGGTGTGCCCGGGAGGCGCTCTCCGCGTAGCCGGAGTAGCGCTCGGGGCCGATGTAGTTGTCGTAGATCCCGATGCCGTCGAAGCCCGAGGCCGGAGTGCGGTGGAACTCGAGGGAGTCCGCGAGGAGCGTCACGTGATCGAAGTCGGTGCGCAGGGTCTGGCGCAGAGCGTCCGTCTGCCGGCGCCAGACCGCGTCGGGGGTGTAGTCGGACACGGGACGGGTCTGGCCCAGACAGTCGGTCGCGGTCTCCGGCAGGATGCAGCGGAAGCCCTTGAAGGCCGGGCCTTCCGCGCCGTCGGCGTTGCGCAGGATCAGGAACGCGTCCCACCCACGCTTCTCCCCGTACTCCCGGAGGAGATAGAGGATGTCGTCGGCGTACCGCGAGGCCCGGTTGTCCGCGTAGGGCTCCATGGCGAACGTGACCTTGATCCCGTGGTCGTGCATCACGTCCATGATCAGGCTGACCCGCTGGTCCTGCCAGCTCCCGCGTCCCCACCAGGAGAGGGCGATGGCCCCGACCCCGGCCTCGGTGATCCAGCGGGCGTGCTGCTCGAGGACGTCCCGCGACCGCACGTCGTAGGGGCCGAGGCGCGGCATGTAGGGGGAGGCGATGTCGAGGGGCGGGTGGCGGCCCAGGTAGTCCCAGTGGTCGTAATCGGGAGGGCCGCCGTACCACGGGTAGTACTCGAAGACGAAGTGGTGGGGGAGGTCGGGGAACCGGCGGGCCAGGCCCGAAGGCTCTTCGAGGTCCCGGGACGCGCCTTCGACGGAGCGCGAGAACAGGCCAGCCGCGGGCAGCGCGAGACCCGCCCGGAGGCCGCTGGCCAGGAACTGCCGCCGCGTGGCCATGCGTCGATGTTACTGCGATGCGCCTTCAGAAGACCACGCGGATGCCGCCGTTGACCACGCGTCCATCGAGGGGCGCCCAGGAATCCACCGTCCAGCGGCCGTCGGAGCGCCGCGCGGGCAGCAGGAGGGGCTCGTCGCGGGTCTGGCGCACGTCGAAGACGTTCTCTGCGTTCACGAACACGCGAACCTTGCCGAAGCGGCGCGAGCCGAGCGCGCCGAGCAGCAGGTAGGGCCGGCCCGATCCGCGGTACGGGTCGTCCTCGAGCTGCTGGCGCCCGGTGTAATAGGCCTCGATCCCGACCCGCCCCCAGCGCTCGCCCTCCCAGATCACGTTGAACGAGGCGGCGTGCCGCGGCGTCAGCGCCACCTCGCGCCTCGCACCCGCGCCCAGGTCCAGCTCCGTCGAGCGCGTCCAGGCGTGGGTGAGCATGAGGGTGAAGCCGTTCTTCAGGTATCGGGCGATGAGCTCGGTCCCCCAGGTACGGGTCGGCTCCGGCGCGTTCACGAGGGCGACCGCCTCGGGGCCGACCGTCTGGAGCTGGGTCGGGTGCCGGATGAGCGATCCGAAGAGCGTGCCCGACAGGTCGAAGCCGCCTCCGCGAAAGGCCACGTCGAAGGACGCGCCGCGGGCGCGCTCGGCCCGAAGCCCGGCGAGCGGCCGCAGGCGGGCCAGGCCCGTCTCGTCGGTCCGCTCGTTGAAGGGCGTGGGCGCGAAGGCGCCGGTGCCCGCGGACAGACGGAGCGTCCAGCCGGGATGCGGGCGCGCGAGGAGCGAGACGCGCGGGCTCGCCAGGGCGCCGTACTCCGAGTGGAGGTCGGCCCGCGCGCTGGCGGCGAGCAGGAGCCGCGGACCGAAGGCGATCTCGTCCTGGGCGAAGAAGCCGGGCGCGGAGAACGAGTAGTCGAAGGGAGGCCCCTCCCGGAGGTCGTAGCGATCCTGCGGGAACGCGGCCCCCGCGACCCAGGTGTGGGGGCCGCTCGTCCCGGTGATCGACGCTTCGCCGAACCAGGTGAGGTGCACGCCGCGCTCGCGGTCCAGACCGAAGCGCCGGTCCTGGGCGGTCCGCACGAAGGAGCCGCGAAAGGAGACGAGCCTCCCCGACAGCAGCCACTTCCCGACGAATCCGGCGTCGATGTGCCGGCTCCGGAGCGATTCGACGAAGGGCTGGCCGTCCGGCGCCCGTCCGCCGTCGATCGAGCCGCCTTCGCGATTCTCCGCGATCACGCCCGTCGTGGCCAGGAGGGTGGTGCCCCGGCCGTCGTCGAACGAGAGCCGCGGGCGCAGGAGGCCGCGATCGTATCCCGCCACGTCCGTCCAGCCGTCCCCGTCGACGTCCCGGCGCGCCTGGCCGTGGTAGCCGCCGATCGCCGACCAGGACCATTCGCCGGCCCGGGCCAGCCATCCCGTCGCGTCCACGCCCCCCAGGGTGGTGGCGTTCAGAAGCAGCTCCTCCTCGTGGCCTCGAGGCCGGCGCGAGACGAGGTTGACCACGCCCCCGAGAGCCGACGCCCCGTACAGCGCGGAGGCGACGCCCTTGATCACCTCGACCTGTCCCAGGTCGAGGGGCGGCACCTGCATCAGGCTGAACGAGTCTCCCTGGGCGCCGTAGAGCGGCAGCCCGTCGGCGAGGAGCTGGGAATAGTGGCCGCGCAGGCCTTGAATCCTCACGTTGGCGGCGCCCAGCGAAGGGGCCGTGGTCTGCACGCGCAGGCCGGTCGTCTCCCCGAGCAGCATGGCGACGTTGCCCGGCGTCATCAGGGCCTTCTCCTCGATGTCGTCCCGGTCGATCACCTCCACGCGCAGCGGCTGGTCCTGAAGCCGCGTCGTGCTGCGGGTCGTGGTGACGGTGACCTCTTCCGCGAGCGGCCGGAGCTCGACCGATACGGGCGGCGTGGGCCCTGCGGCGACGGACACGCGCACGGAAGCGGGCAGATGGCCGGCCGCCTCGACTCGGATCTCGTAAGGGCCGGGGGCCAGGAACAGCGTGGCGTGGCCGGCGACATCGGTCGTCCCCTGCAGGGCGCCCGCGCTCACGGTGGCCCCCGCGAGCGGCCGCCCCTCGCTGCGCACCTCGACCGTCAGGGTGCCGGCGTCGGGCAATTGCGCATGCACCGGCGAGACGAGCAAGGCGGGAAGGCAAACGGCGGCGACCCTCATCACCGGACGGGCATCGTGAAACAGCCTTGCCGCCGAATCAAGCGCGACTATCATTGGGGGCCGTGCGGAACAGGAGGGAAGCTCCATGAGGCGCTTGCAGAGGGCAGGGTGGGCGGCGGCGTTCTTGGGATGCGCGCCGGCGGCCGGGGCGCAGGTGGGAGAGGTCAGGAAGCTCGCTCCCGACGTGTACTTCCACGAGGGCGACATCAAGGGCAAGGGCCACTGCAACAACGGCTGGGTCGTCTTCGAGGACTACGTCCTCGTCATCGACGCGAACTTCCCCTCGGGGGCCCGGGAGATCATCCCCAAGATCCGCG
>WNGL01004139.1_pt1 | contig 20602 bp, 18 predicted proteins | sample 5400591 | NCBI WGS metagenome assembly WNGL01 (sample SAMN13153377, study PRJNA577476) | soil metagenome | isolation source: 80 cm soil or saprolite under Garry oak tree replicate 1 | place: USA:California | collected 2016-06-15 | reverse complement strand
GCCTTGCGTTTCGGGTAGTTATGCAAGATACTGCAAGGACGTTGACCGATGCGGAAGCGGACGCCGCAATGGCGCAACTAACTGAGCTTCTCGCCGCAAAATTCGGTGCTAAATTACGTACTTAAGTAATGAAGTGGAGAGAGATTCTGCCTCTCCAAGGGAGCGCAAATGACACTTACAAAAGCCGAGCTGGCGGACATGCTTTTTGAGAAGGTGGGGCTGAACAAGCGCGAGGCGAAGGACATGGTGGAGACGTTCTTCGAAGAGATCCGCCTGGCGCTCGAAAACGGGGAGAGCGTCAAGCTGTCCGGGTTCGGCAACTTCCAGCTGCGCAACAAACCGCAGCGCCCCGGCCGCAACCCCAAGACCGGCGAAGAAATTCCCATTACGGCGCGGCGCGTAGTTACGTTCCACGCGAGCCAGAAGCTCAAGGCGCTGGTCGAGCAGACCCATGGAAAGCAAGGCGACCAAGGATAACCTGCCGCCGATTCCGGCGAAGCGCTACTTCACCATTGGGGAGGTGAGCGAGTTATGCGGGGTCAAGCCGCACGTTTTACGTTACTGGGAACAGGAATTCACCCAGCTTCGCCCGGTCAAGCGCCGCGGCAACCGTCGCTACTACCAGCACCACGAGGTGCTGCTGATCCGTCGAATCCGCGAGCTCCTATACGAACAGGGATTCACCATCAGCGGCGCGCGCAACCGCCTGGACGAAAACCTGAGCGGAGCGTCGGCGCGCTCCGCGAGCTCATCGGCCTCTGCACTGCGCGGGCACGAAACACGGAGCGTCGCTCTCGCGGCCCTTAAGCAAGAGTTGAAGAACGTCATCGAACTGCTGCGCTGAAACGAGGCGAATTGTCTCACCCGCTCTGATATACTTTTCAAGCGTCGGGGCGTAGCGCAGCCTGGTAGCGTACCTGCATGGGGTGCAGGTGGTCGCGAGTTCGAATCTCGCCGCCCCGACCAATTCGAATCCCCGACTCTCGCCTTTGAAACGACTCTATTTCGTCCTGCAATGCTTGGCCGCGTCCAGCGCTTTAGCGCAAGCTTATCCGGCGCACCCTGTGAAGATCGTTGTGCCGTTTGCGGCGGGTGGGGTGGCTGACATCACGGCCCGGGTCCTTTCGCAGAAGATGGGCGAGTCGATGGGGCAGCAAGTGATCGTCGAGAACCGCCCGAGCGCCGGGGGGATTGTCGCGTCCGAAGCCGTCGCCAAGGCCGAGCCGGATGGTTATACCCTTCTCTTCATTACCAACGGCAACGCGGTGAGCGCGTCTCTGTTCAAGTCTCTGCCCTACGATACCGTCAAAGACTTTGCGTCGGTCTCGACGGTGGGGTTTTTCGACTTGGTCCTGGTTGTGGACTCGGCTTCCAGGATCGGCTCGGTGCGCGAGCTGATCGCGTACGCCGGATCGAATCCAAACAAACTCAATATCGGCACGATCAATGTCGGAAGTACCCAGAACTTGGCGGCGGAACTTTTCAAATCACTTTCGGGAATCGACGCACAGGTGGTTCCGTTCAAGACGACGCCGGCAGTGATTACGGCGCTGAAGGGCGGTGATGTCCAGGCCGCGTTCGAGATCCTTGCGCCGGTGATGGCACAGATCAAGGGCGGTGGACTGAAGGCGCTTGCCGTGACTTCCGAGAAGCGCTTTTCCGGCCTGCCGGAAGTGCCAACCGTCGCCGAGAGCGGCGTGCGCGACTACCAGGCGGCCTCTTGGAACGGCGTTGCGGCGCCTGCGAGAACGCCGAAGGCGCTGATCGACCGCCTCAATCGCGAAGTCAACACCGCCACGGGTTCGCCCGAAGTCCGCAAACGCCTGCAGGACCTTGGTGTGGAGGCGCGTGGCGGGACCCCGGAGGCGTTGCGCGATCTGCTGGTCTCCGAAATTGCAAAGTGGAAGGCCGTAATCGAGCGCGCGAAAATCGAGAAACAGTAGGACGGCCGATGACGAAGCCCATCAGCGGCCCGGATCCCAATCCGATCAAGCCGGCGTACGCCCCGCCCCCAGGCGCATGCGACGCGCACTGTCACATCTTCGGCCCGGCCGCGAAGTTTCCCTATGCGCCCGAGCGCCGCTACACGCCGCCCGACGCCCCGAAGGAGAAGTTACGCGCGTTGCACGAGCATCTGGGTCTTGCGCGCGCGGTGCTGGTCCAGGCGAGCTGCCACGGCGCAGACAACAGAGCGATGCTCGATGCGATCGCTTGGTCCCGGAAGCTGGAACCGGGCGGTGCCTGGCGTGGCGTGGCGATGGTCGGGGACGCAGCGACCGAGCGCGGGCTCGAGGCGCTGCACGCGGGCGGGGTGCGCGGCGTGCGCTTCAATTTCGTGCGGCACCTGGGCGGCGCGCCGGATCCGCGCGTGTTCGAGCGCACGCTCGCGATGATCAAGCCGCTCGCCTGGCACGTGGTGCTGCATTTCGACGCCGAAGACATCGAGGCTCATGCAGAAATGTTCAGCCGCTTGCGCGTGCCGTTCGTGATCGACCACATGGGGCGCGCTCAGGCGCAGCGCGGTATCGATCAGAGGCCCTTTCGCACTCTGCTCGATTTGATGAATAACGAGCTTGCTTGGGTGAAATTGAGCGGACCGGAGCGCGTGTCAGCGGCCGGAAAGCCGTTTCACGATGCGATGCCGTTCGCGGCGGCGCTGGTCGAGTCCGCCCCCGATCGCGTGCTGTGGGGAACCGACTTTCCCCACCCCAATGTGAAAGCCATGCCGAACGACGGCGAGCTGGTCGACTTCTTCGCGAAGGTCGTCCCGGACGAGAAGCTCAGAAAACGGATCTTGGTGGATAACCCGGCGCGGCTCTATTGGGCGGGCACGCGGAGGTAATGGACTGTGAGCGCGGGCCTGGTGCGAGTGCTGATTTCGGAGTCTGGACAAGCCGTTAGCTAAGTTCCTGCCGCATCGGGTCGTCCTGCCTTGACTTCGTTCATTGTGCGGCGCAATATCCCGTCGCCTTCTTGGATATTTCAAGGTTTTCAGCGAAAAGCTGCGTGGTGAACCCAACTTTCTCTTCGGCCGAGCAATTCACGGCTACCGCCCAGGCCCTCCTGCAGAATTTCCTCGGCTCGCTGGGTGTCCCGCCCGATTCCGAGTTCGCACGTTCGCTGAAGACGGTAGGCGTCGACGCCGCCAAGTTCGCGGCCCTTCAAGCGCGCTACTTCCAACTACACGCGGCGCTGTGGCAGTCGGCGCTTACCCGTGAGGCCGGGCTGGATGCCACGCCCATCGCACCGCCCGACCGCGGCGACCGGCGCTTTTCCTCCGTGGAATGGCAGCGGATTCCCTGGTTCGATTACTTGCGCCAGAGCTACCTCATCAATTCGCGCTTTCTTTCGGATTGGATCGATGCGCTCGAAGCGGAACCGCGCGCAAAAGAGCGCCTGCGCTTTATCGCGCGCCAGTTTTCCGACGCAATGAGCCCGGCGAATTTCGCCGCGACCAATCCGGAGGCGCTCAAGCTCGCGCTCGAGACCAAGGGCGAGAGCCTCACACAGGGAATTCGCCAGCTCATCGAGGACGTGCACAAGGGGCGCATTTCGACCACGGACGAGTCTGTGTTCGAGGTCGGCGAGAATCTCGCGGTCACTGAGGGCGCGGTGGTTTTCGAGAACGAGCTGATCCAGCTCATCCAGTACAAGCCGGTCACGCCGACCGTATTCAAGCAGCCGCTCGTGATGTTTCCGCCCTGCATCAACAAGTATTACATCCTGGATCTTCAGCCGGACAATTCCCTGGTGCGCTACGCGGTGGAGCAGGGCCATCCTGTGTTCATGGTGTCGTGGCGCGACATCACCGAGGAGCTCGGCCATCTCACCTGGGACGATTACATTGAAAAAGGCGTGCTCAAAGCGCTCGAAGTGGCGAGCGCGATCTGCGCCGTCGAAAAGGTCAACGCGCTCGGTTTCTGCGTCGGCGGCACGATGCTCGGCGCCGCGCTCGCAGTCATGGCCGCGAAAGGCGAAAATCGCGTAGAGAGCGCGACTTTCCTCGCCTCGATGCTCGATTTTTCCGACGCGGGCGACATCGGCCTTTTCATCGACGAGGCTAGCGTTGCGGTGCGCGAGGCGGCAATCGGCAAGGGCGGCATCATGCCCGGTCGCGATCTCGCGCTCGTGTTCTCGGCGCTCCGCGCGAACGACCTCGTCTGGTCATACGTGGTCAACAACTATCTGAAGGGCAAATCGCCCGAAGCTTTCGACCTGCTCTACTGGAACGCGGATTCCACCAATCTTCCCGGACCAATGTACTGCTGGTACGTACGCAACACCTATCTCGAGAACCGCCTGCGCGAGCCAGGAAAGACGGTGGTTCTGGGAGTGCCGGTGGATCTCGGGAAGATCGCCGTTCCGGCCTATGTGCTCGCCACGCGCGAGGACCACATCGTGCCTTGGCGCACAGCCTATCGCACGACCCAGCTGCTTGGGGGCGAGATGCGCTTCGCGCTCGGAGCGAGCGGGCACGTCGCCGGGATCATCAATCCAGCCTCAAAAAACAAGCGCAGCCACTGGATAGGCGCAAGGCTGGATGCAGACCCCGAGGCGTGGCTCTCCGGCGCAAAGGAAAAGCCCGGAAGCTGGTGGACCGACTGGAGCACTTGGATCGAGGGTTTCGGAGGTGAGCGAGTCAAAGCGCGCACGCGGCTGGGCAATACGAAATTCAGGCTCATAGAGCCGGCGCCCGGGCGCTATGTCAAGCATCGGATCATATGAGCATCAAAAGCGCACGATTTTTAAGAGAGGGAGCGACCATGACGACGGCGGCAGCGGAGAAACGGGCAGCCACAAACTCCGGCGCGGAGCCGGCGCGGGAAGCCGTGTCTCCCCTCAAGCAGCGCATTGCGTTCGTGAGCGGCGGCATGGGCGGGATCGGCTCCGCGGTGTGTCGGCGTCTCGCGCGAAACGGCGCGCGAGTCGTTGCGGGCTGTCTGCCCGGCTACGAAAAGAAGGACGAGTGGCTTGCACGGATGCGCAGCGAGGGCCTGCAAGTCCAAGCTGCCGAAGGCGACGTCGACGACTACGAGTCCTGCGCAGACATGTTCTATCAGATCGGCTCGGTGATCGGCCCGGTGGACATCCTCGTCAACAATGCGGGGATCACGCGCGACGGAGTGTTCAAGCGCATGTCGCCCGCCGACTGGTACGCGGTGATCAACACCAATTTGAACAGCGTCTTCAACGTCACGCGACAGGTGATCGAGGGAATGATGGACCGCGGCTGGGGACGCATCGTCAACATCTCCTCGGTCAACGCGCTGAAGGGCCAGTTCGGTCAGACCAACTACTCGGCCGCTAAAGCGGGCATGCACGGATTCTCCAAAGCGCTCGCGCAAGAGGTGGTGAAAAGAGGCGTCACCGTGAACACGGTGTCGCCCGGCTATGTCGAGACGGACATGGTGCGGGCGATGAAACCGGAGATCCTGCAATCGATCGTCGAGCAGATTCCGATGGGGCGGCTCGCGCAGCCCGAGGAGATCGCGGGCCTCGTCGCCTACCTCGCCTCCGAAGAGACCGGTTACATCACGGGCGCGAACATCTCGATCAACGGCGGACTGCACATGGTTTGACTCCGATCCGGACGGTGCAATAATCCCGAAGCACAATCGGGACGGCACCGAATCGAGGTACGGAGGAGTGATGGCAACGAGGCTAGCGCTGATCACGGGAGGCATGGGCGGGTTGGGGGAGACGATCAGCACGAAGATGGCGGATGCCGGATACCGCGTAGCCGTGACCTATTCTTCCTCGAACAAGACGGTCAGCCAGTGGATCGCCGAGATGAAGGCGCGCGGTTACGATTTCCGCGCGTATGCCTGCAACGTCGCAGACTTCGAATCCTGCAAGGCGTGCGCAGAGGGCGTGACGAGGGACCTCGGTCCGGTGGACATCCTCATCAACAACGCCGGAATCACGCGCGATATGACCTTCAGGAAGATGACCAAGGGCGACTGGGACGCGGTCTTGCACACCAATCTCGATTCCGTCTTCAACATGACCAAGCAGGTCTGCGACGGAATGGTGGACCGCGGCTGGGGCCGCGTCATCAACGTGTCCTCGGTGAATGGCTCGAAGGGCGCTTTCGGCCAGACCAACTACGCTGCGGCAAAAGCCGGCATGCACGGCTTCACCAAGTCGCTCGCGCTGGAAGTGGCGAAGAAGGGCGTGACCGTGAATACTATCTCGCCCGGCTACATCGGGACGAAGATGGTGACGGCGATTCCGAAGGAGATTCTCGACTCGAAAATCCTGCCGCAGATTCCGATCGGACGGCTCGGAAAGCCCGAGGAAATCGCCGGGTTGATCATTTACCTCTGCTCGGAGGAGGCCGCGTTCGTCAACGGCGCAAACATCGCCATCAACGGCGGGCAGCACATGGCGTAGGCGAGCAGCTGGAGGGCCGACCGGATGGAACCGAGCGGCAATCTCCAGTATCATGTGGCACCGCAACACCCGCGCGATACGATGAGGCAAGGGTCCCCATGTCCGAACCCGCCCGACTGATCAAGAAGTACCCCAACCGTCGGCTCTACGATACCAAGACCAGCGTGTACATCACGCTCGCCGACGTGAAGAAGCTCGTGATGGGGGGCGAGGAATTCCAGGTGGTGGACGCGAAGACCGGAGAAGACCTGACGCGATCCATCCTGCTGCAGATCATACTGGAGGAAGAAGCCGCCGGAGCGCCGATGTTTTCCTCGGACGTTCTCACGCAGTTCATCCGTTCCTACGGGAACGCCATGCAGGGCATGCTCGGGGCGTACCTCGAGCGCAACATGCAGCTATTCGGCGAAATCCAGAAGAGTATGCGGGAGCAGTCTCAGAAGCTCTATGGAGAACCCACCAAGTTCAACGAAGACCTTTGGAAGCAGTTCATGAGCTTCCAGGGCCCGGCGATGCAGAGCCTGATCTCGGCGTACATGGAACAGAGCCGCAACGTGTTCCAGCAGATGCAGGAACAGCTGCAGAACCAGACGCGCAACATATTCTCCGGCTTCGCCTTCCCGGGATTCCCCGGAGTCCCGGGGTTCGGGACTCCGCCGAGCAGCGCGCAGCCTCCCGGCGAAAAGAAGGCGCCCGGCGAGGAAAAAAAGTCCTGAAATCTTTCACACCGTGGTGCAAGGTTTAATCTAGAGCATGGCCGCTGCACCGAAGGTCGGATTCATCTCGCTCGGTTGTCCCAAGGCTCTGGTCGATTCCGAAGGCATCCTCACGCGCCTGCGCGCGGAAGGCTACGCGATTTCGCCTTCGTACGACGGGGCCGACCTCGTCGTCGTCAACACCTGCGGATTCATCGAGTCGGCGGTGCAGGAGTCGCTCGGCGCGATAGGTGAAGCGCTCGCCGAGAACGGTCGGGTGATCGTCACGGGTTGTCTCGGTGCAAAGGGCGAGGTGGTCCGCGAGACCCACCCGAAGGTCCTCGCCGTAACGGGGCCGCACGCGCTGGAGGAGGTGATGACGGCGGTGCACGAGCATCTGCCGAAGCCTCATGACCCCTTCACCGACTTGGTGCCTCCCCAGGGCATCAAGCTCACTCCGCGGCACTACGCCTACCTGAAAATCTCCGAAGGCTGCAATCACCGCTGCACGTTCTGCATCATCCCCTCCCTGCGCGGCGATCTGGTGAGCCGGCCGATCGGCGAGGTGATGCGAGAGGCGGAAAACTTGGTGAAAGCGGGCGCGAAGGAGCTGCTGGTGATTTCCCAAGACACGAGCGCCTACGGGGTCGATCTCAAGTACCGCACGGATTTCTGGGGCGGGCGGCCGCTCAAGGCGCGCGTGGGCGATCTGGCGGCGGCCCTCGGGGAATTGGGTGTCTGGGTGCGGCTCCACTACGTTTATCCGTATCCCCACGTGGACGAGGTGATCCCGCTCATGGCCGAAGGCAAGGTCCTTCCCTACATCGACGTTCCGTTTCAGCACGCGAGCCGGCGGATCCTGAAGCTCATGAAGCGTCCTGCAAGCGGCGAAGACAATCTCGGGCGCATCCGCGCCTGGCGCGGGATCTGCCCGGACATCACGATTCGCAGCACCTTCATCGCCGGCTTCCCGGGCGAGACGGAAGACGAATTCCGGGAACTGCTCGACTTTCTGGAGCAAGCCGAGCTCGACCGCGTCGGCTGTTTTGCGTATTCGCCGGTGCAAGGCGCGAAAGCGAACGAACTACCCGGCGCGCTTTCGAACGAATTGCGCGAAGAACGCCGTGAACGGCTCATGCACCTGCAGGAGAAAATCAGCGCGCGGCGTCTGAAGCGCAAGCTCGGAAAGACCATCAAGGTATTGGTGGACGAAGCGAAGGCCGGACGGGCGGTGGGACGCTCCGCTGCCGACGCGCCGGAAATCGACGGCGTGGTGCACATCGAGGACTGCCCGAGACTCAAGCCGGGCGATTGGACGCAGGTGAAGGTACTGCGCTCCGATGCGCACGATCTTTGGGGTGAGCTGGGAATTCGGCAGACGCGCCTGCGCGCGTCTGCTGCCAGCGAACGCCAGCCGTGATGCAACACGGCTAAAGACATGGCGCGAAAGCCCAAGATCGGATTCGTCTTAGGCGCGGGCTCGGCGCGCGGCTGGGCGCATATCGGCGTGCTGCGCGCGCTCTCGGAGGCGGGCATCAAGCCCGATCTCATCGCGGGATGCTCGGTGGGTGCGTTCGTCGGAGCCGCGTTTTCGGCGGGCCGGCTCGACCAGCTGGAGGCGTGGGCGCTCTCGCTCGACTGGAAGCGCATGCTCAAGCTCGCGGACTTCGGCCTGCGCGGCGGGCTCATCAAGGGCGAGCGCGTGAACGAAGTCTTTCGCGAGCAGTTCGTCGAGTGCGAGTTCTCCGAGTTGCCCATACAGTTTGCGGCGGTCGCGACCGATCTGCATTCCGGGCAGGAGATCTGGTTGCGTGAGGGCAAGGTGTCGGTCGCGATCGGCGCTTCGATAGCCGTGCCAGGCCTGTTTCGTCCGGTTCCGTACGACGATCGCTACCTGGTCGACGGAAGCGTCGTCAATCCGATCCCGGTCTCGCTGTGCCGGGCGATGGGGGCGGACATCGTTCTGGCGGTCGATCTCGGGTCCGACCTCGTCGGGCGCTACGTGGGTGACGATGACCGGGCACCCACGCGGACCGGCCCCCGCGGCTTCATGAGCAGGGTCCTGCCCCGGTTCAATCGGACTGGAGAGAAGCAAGCGGAGCAGGAGCCGCCGGCCCTGCTCGAGACGCTCATGGGCTCGATCAACATCATGCAGCTGCGCATCGCCCGCAGCCGCCTCGCCGGCGAGCCTCCCGACGTCCTGCTTACGCCTCGCCTCGGCAATCTGGGCCTGCTCGATTACCACCGGGCGCAAATCGCGATCACGGAAGGCCGCGAAGCGGTCACGCGCATGCTGCCCGCGATCCGCAGCGCGATTCCCGCCTGAGTCGAAGGACGGTCCTAGCCGGATTGCAGCTGACGAACGAAACCCTCGACCCCGCGCAATAACATCTCCACGGCGATCGCCGTCAGCAGCAATCCCATCAGCCGCTCGAAGGCGGCGAGCACCCCTTCACCGACCCACCTGCTGATGCGCTCCGCGAAGACCAGAACCACCAAACACACTGCTATCGCCACGGTCACTGCGAGAAGCCACTCCGGCAGGCGCTGCGGCGCGCGCGACACGAGCAGCACCACGGTGGCGATTGCCGCGGGCCCGGCTATGGAGGGAATCGCAAGCGGCACGATGAACGGCTCGCCTGAAGCCGTTTCTCCGAAAATGCCCTCGGGGCCGTGAAAGATCATGCGCAGCGCGATCAGGAACAGGATGACGCCGCCGGCGAGGTTGAGCGAGCGCTCCGACAATCCGAAGAGCTCGAGGAGAGAGCTGCCGAAAGGCACGCATATCAGCAGCACGGCGAGCGCGATCGCACACTCGCGCACGATCACGCGGACGCGGCGTTCCGGATCGACGTGGCGCAGCAGAGAGACGAACAAGGGGATGTTACCGATCGGATCGGTGACCAGCAGCAGGATCACGACGGCGGAAGCGAAGGAGACTTCCATGGCGCGAGCTTACACCAGCCGACGGCGAGTGCGACTACGCCCAGCGCCATCGCAGCCGCGGCGGCGACGCGGCGCGGCACGTCTCCTTCCCGGAGCCAGTGGGCCCCTATCAGCGCGGCAAACAGGATACTGATCTCGGCGACGATTCAAACCATCGCAAACAACGTAACTTCGGCCTCCTTGCGACAGCCGTCGCCGCCGATGCCGGCGCGCCGTTATTGCAGCTCGCCGGCTACTGGACATTTTCCCTGTTCTCACTGGGGATCTTGGCCCTGCGCGCGCCGCGCTGCGGTCACCTGGACGCTGCTCCTCGGGCTGGCGTTGGCTCTCGCCGCGTGCGGTGGCGGGGGCAGTGGCGGAGCCTTGGGCCAGCGGGCACGCCGCCGGGCACCTGCAGTATCTCGATTTCGGCCAGCGCCGGCGCAGCAAGCCACTCCGCCGCGGTATCCGTGACAGTCCAATAGGACCGATCGCTAATGGCTCAAACAGGCGGAAGGCGACCACGATTCCGGCACCAGGCGAAGGGCAGAGTAAATTTATCACTGCATTCTTGTAGCCATGGTGTCGCACATGGTTTTGAGTTCTGCATGTAAAACTTCGCAACGGGCTGCCGGGTCATTTCTCCGCACACGCTCCAACTGGCACAATTCGCGATCCGGGCCTTGCGCGGCTTGCGCGTCGCATTCCGTCCACGACTGCGGCGCGACATCAGTCTTGCGGAAACCGTAGAAGGAAAACCTTCCGGCGGATTCCCAATCGGAGCGTGCCCGGGCAAGCAGCGTACGAGCCGCGTCGCATCCGGCTTTCGCGCCTTGCGCGCGGCCGGAATTCGCGCAAGTCCCGCCGACCGCTTCCGCGCACGCGGCCGCTTTCTCCGGGGAGGAAAGATATTCACACATCCCGCGATCGGCCTCGTTCACTCCGAATGCGACGTAGCAGTCATCGCGTAACCCCTGTCCGGAGATGGAACCGCAATAGGAACGATCGCGCACCTGCAAAGCGACCACAATCCAGCAACCGTCCTGCAAACTCACGTGGTTTCCGCCGAGCGCCTTGCACAAGCGCTCGGACCTCGCCTGCCTGACTGTTTCCGCCCCCGGCGCCCTGGGTCCAGTCTCTTCGCGTTCTTGTGCCAGCGCCGCAGGTTCGGGCGGCGGCTCTTGTGTCAGCGCCGCAGGTTCGGGCGGCGCCTCTTGTGCCAGCACCGCGGGTTGCGGCGGAGTGGGTTGCAGGTGCACCGTTACTAGATCGGCAGCAAGTTGATACCAGCCGTTTTGGTCCGTTCCAGTCATCGATGTGCCCCTTATCCATATGTTGTCGTAGTTGTCGGCACTATCCTCCGGATGCGGGAAACCGGCCTGATGCAGGACCAGGTGATTGCCGGTCGCCTTGCCGCTGGTTCGATTCCGGCCACCTGGATCCCAATCCATGTAACCGGTGAACTGTCCATCCGGCCGCACTTCCTCGATGACCAGTGTGAAAGAACGCGGTTGTACGCCAGCAATCTTCCCTTTCCAAGTTGACGGCACAAGGCGGTATGTCAGCTCTGTCTCGTACCAGAAGACAAGCGCGTTCTTGCCCTGGAAGTACAGGGACTTGGTCTGGGGCTCAAGGGCCACCGCACAGAAAACCGCTACGGCCACCGTCCACAGTGCGATTTCTCTCAAGCGCGTATGGTTTTGTCCGGATGTGCGCAAAAAGCGTCGCACAAGAGACGAGAGTGCGCCGCCGACCACGAATGCCACCGCCGCGGACAGCACACTCACCACAGTAACGGCCAGCACACTCGAAGTCATGATGCCGAGTGCGATTGCCGGCAACCGATCGTATCCCGGTAATAGGCCGACTTGCGCAGCTGCGATACTGCCTAACAGCCCGGTGATCAAACCCAGACCTGCCCCCTTCAACACACTTGCGAGCCGTGGGGCGCAGAAAGGTAGCCCCGCGGAGATGACGGCGCTCGCTGCAATCAGGGTCGACACGAACGAACCTAGTCCGGGCGAATACAAGACAACGGTGTGAGTGACGGTGTAGCCGATCCCGCTCTCGCGCATGCCAAACCAGACGAAGCTCAGGTACACCATGAGGCAGATCAGCATGGCGCCATACGATCCGCCCCATTCCGCCTTGGCCCGTGACCATCCAAGAAATCTGGTGATCCACGGTTCCGGGATAGCGTGCTGTTCGGGTAAATCGTGCATGGGAGGCGCGGCCTATGCCCTCAATCGAGGGATGAGATCAAGCGAATTTCCCGCAGGATACCGGCACCCGGTCCGCGAGCCGTCGGGTTCGACGCATAGTCCCTTCCTATGCGCCGAGATGCATGCGCCATTTTCGTAGATCAGTCAGGCAACCAAGCCGTCACTTTGTAGTCATAGCATTGCATAGATTCCCGAGTTCCGCCTGCACCATCGCACAACGCGCCTCCGGATCGTTTCTACGCACGCGCTCAAGCCGGCACCAATCGCCCGCCGCGGCGCCCTGGTCCGACGCGCCTGCCGCATCGCACGCCGCCCATGTCTGCGGCGCGACATCAGTCTTGCGAAAACCGTGGAAGGAAAAGTTTCCCGCAGACGCCCAATCCGACTTCACCCGGGCGCGCAGGCTGCGTGCCGCATCGCATCCGGCGCCCGCCGCTCCCGGCTCCTTGTTCGCCTTCGCACAAGCCCCGCCGACCGCCTGCGTACAGGCCGCCACCCTGTCCGGGGAAGAAAGGTATTCGCACACCCCGCGTTCGTCCTCGTTCACGCCGAAGGCGGCGTAGCAATCGTCCCGAATGACGTGGTCGTTGATGGAGCCGCAGTGCGATCGATCTCGCACCTGCAGCGCGAGCACGATCCAGCAACCGTCCTGCATGCCCGCCGTCTTTTCCCCTAGCGCTTCGCACAGACGCTCGGACCTCACCCGACTGACCGTTTCCGCCCCGGCCGCCCGGGGACCGGCGTCTTCTAGCTCAGGTGCCAGCACTGTAGGCGCGGGCGGCGGCGGCGATATCGGCGCGGAACTCGCGGCAGGAGGCGGCACCGGGACCTCGGCCCGCGCCGACTGAGGTTGCACGTCCGCGGTGACCCGCTCCGCTAAGAACTTAGCCTTACCGTTCTCACTGGCGCCGGTGAGGGATGTAGCGGTCAACCACATGTCGATCCTGCCGGCACTGATCAATATCTCGTTGTCCTCGAAGACCAGATGATTGCCGGTCCCCTTGCCGGTAAAATCGCGCCTGCGACCGGATTCCCACGCCATATAGCCGGTGAACCGGCCATCTGGCTGCATCTTCTCGATGACGAGCGTGAAACCGTAGAAGTGGTCCATCACCATTTGACCTTTCCACGCCGAGGGTGCAATGCTGTTCTGGGGATACAGCCTCGACAGGGATATGACCTGAGGCCAATAAGCGGCTCCGCCGAAGAGCACGACGGCGAGCGTCCCGGCAACTCCGTACCCGAAGCATTGCTGCCACGTCTTCAGGGGCGGCAGATAGCGTCGGGCGAAAAACGAGAGCGCGCCACCGACCGCATACGCCGCCGCGGCCGAAACTAAACTGACCACGGCAATTGACCACCGGCTTGTGAAAATAATCGAGACCGCGAAATCCGGTATCAGGTCGAAGAGCGAAATCGAGTAGCTGGTCACCAGACCGGTGATCAGACCGAGGGCAGCTCCTCGCAGCACGCTCGCCGGGCGAGGCAGGTACAAGGGCAGCGCGGCGGCAACGACGGCGCTCACCGCGACCACACCGGCCAATGGCCCAACCCGGTTCGGTGCCAACGTGCCAAACGTGGCAAGGAAGTGTTCGAGTGCCTTGTCGTACGCGACGATTCCGATAGCGACCAGGCATACGGCAAGCCAAAGCAGCATGGCACTGGCCGATCCCCACAGTGCGCTCGCCTGCGACCAACCCGGAAAGCCGACCGCGCGGTGTTCTGGAGATCCGGCTCCCCTCGTATTGGGCGCTTGACCCACTGTTCCTGTGCGATATCGGGACCGCCGATACAGGATGGCCGCCGCGATCAGCGTGCCGATGAGCACGCCCGCAGCCAGTACGCCGATCAGGGACGCGTCAAGTCGCATGGATCAGCTATCCGGGATATGAGCCGCCGGATGAGTTGACGCGGATTCGCCGCGAGCCCCCGCGCCGAGTCCTGCAACCGTATAGACTTCCGCGCAACCCCCCCATTCCCTGCAGCGTCCGGATGCCTTCAACCCTGCCACAACCCGCGCACGCCGACAACCGCGCCGAGTACCTGTTCGTGAACGGATTGACGGTCCTGACGGTCATCGCGGCCTGGCTGTTCGTGCCGCAACTCGCCGATGCGTTCGCGATCAAGCATGTTGTCACGGCGATCGGCCTTCTGCTCCTCGCGCTGATCTTTCTTTCGCAAGTTACGCCGCCTTGGCGCCTTCCAGGCGGCTTGGTCGGCGCCGGAGCGCTCATTTGGCTTTCCGCAGTCATCGTCTCCGCTGCCGCGGCGGACAATGGCCGGCTGGCGGCCATGGATCTGGGCAAGCTCGCGCCCTTTGTCGTGCTCGTTGTGTGCCTCTTCAACGTGCGCGATCAGGATGCGGCACGAAGCCGCATCGAGATGGGTCTGCTCGTGGCAGCGGGAGGCATCGCGATTTTCGGCCTGAAGCAATGGCTCTTCCCCGAATTCCTCGATCCCGGCTTTCACGCCCCCGGCAAGATGCGGATCTACTCCACGTTGGGCAACGCGAACCTCGCCGCACTCGTCTTGCTCCCCGCGCTGCCGCTCGCGTTGTTCCATTGTGTGCGCAGCGGCGGATCCGCGCGCATTGCCTATGCCGGACTTGTCGCCCTGCTCGCAACCGGTCTGGTGGTCACGCAGGCTCGTCAAGCGCTGTTTGCCGTCGCAGTGATGGTTTTCCTTGCCCTGGTCTGGCTCGTCCCCGGACCGCGCATGCGCATAGCCGCCGTGGTGGTGGGACTTGTCGTTGGCGTCACGGCGGTTGTCCTGACGTTCGTGAGCTTCCCGGAGAGTCTAGTGCATTCTGCGAAGGGGCGCTGGTTCATCTGGATGAGCGGATTGCACATGATGTGGCAGCACCCGCTCACGGGCATCGGCCCCGGCCATTTCGGACTGAACCACACGGACGCGCAGGCGGCCCTCTATGCGACGGGCGCGTTCGGCGCGTTCCTCGACAACGCCGCCGTCGTAAAGGACGCGCACAACGACTTCATTCACTGGGGCGCGAGCGCGGGCATTGCCGGCTTTGCGGGGTTCGCACTGTTGTGCCTGGCGACGCTCCGGCAAGGCTGGCGCTCGCCGGAATTGCGCCAACATCACCCGCAACTGTTGCTCGCGCTGGCGGGTTTCGCGGCGGCCATGCTTTTCACCTCGGCGCTGGTCCACGCCGCGACGGCGCTCGTCTTCTGGCTGCTAATCGGCTTGGTGCTCCGCCATGGCCCGACTCCGGCTGTGGAATCGAAGCCCGGCCGCGTCGGACGATACGCCGTGTGCGGTTCGATTGCCCTGGCGCTTGGCGCGAGCGCGATATTCGGCTACCTCGAGATACGCGCTCAGCGTGACCAGGCCGAGGGCAACAAACTGATGGAGCAGCGCGATCTATGGCTTGCCGGGAAGAAATACCGCGACGCGCTCGCTTGGTCGCGCACCGACGGCGAGCGGCTCAAGCTCCACGCCAGCGCGCTGTTCCTCGCCGGGCAACCCCGCGGGGCGCTGGCGGCGCTCGGCGAGGCGCGGCGCTATTCCGGCGACATCGGTATTTACATCCTGGAGGCGGAGATCCTGACCCGCCTCGGCGACTACGAACGTGCGATACAAATCTATGGCCGCCTGATCGCCGCGTTTCCGAAGATGATCACGCCGCGCTTTGTTCTTGGACAGATCTACGCGTTGCGCGGCGAACATGCGCTCGCGGAAAGCGAGTTCATGCAAGTGGTCGCGATCCAGCCCTCGCCGTTCAATCTCAACATGACCGGCGAGAAAGTGGAAATGCAAAAGGAAATCGCCCGCCGCTATCTGCTGGAGCGCCCAGGGGGCTGAGGCCCGCGAGCCGCCGAGGACCAAGAGGCCGCGGGCCAGATCGTCAATGGGAGGCGAGCGCCGCCGGCACCGAGTCCCGCTCGGGCCCCATCCAACCTTTGGAGATATCGAACGGCTGATACTCGACGACTTCCGACCCGTCCTTGAACCTGTAGGACGAGCCGGCGAACAGCACCACCCTGCGCGCAATCGCACGCTTGAGCATCTGAGCGGTATCCGACGCGTGGACGGTCATCGTCTTTCCCGCCGGGTCGAGGGCGTACACGGTTTCATAGACGCTCGCGTACAAGCGACCCCCTTCCTGTCGCAAGGCGTGATACCCCCCGGCGATGACCTCCAGGCGATTCGCGCCGAATTCGGTGTACGCGAGGCGATACGAATCGCCGTGATTTCCGCCCAGCAGAAGCCACAACTCGTCGTTCGCGACGACCATTTTCGCGGGCGTCCCCGGCAACCTGTCGCTTACGGCGACCTCCGCCCGATCCTCCGACGTCCTGCTGATCCTCAGCAACCGCGGCGCGTCGCTCGCAAGCCAGACGGCCCCCCCTTGCGCGACGGCTTGCGTGAAACGAGCGCCGACGCCGCTCAGCGAGTGGCGCAGCGCCTTAAAAGTTTCCTTCGCGTCGTCGAAAAGGAAAACCCCGCTCTCCGTGGCCAGCCACAGTCCTGACGAAGCCGGGAGCACCTTGCGAATGTCCTTGAAGGAACCAGAGGCGAGTTTGAACCGATGCAACTCGCCGGACGCGATTCGATAGCGGTACAAATCTTCACCGTAGAACCATACCGTTCCCCGGTCGTGGTCCTCGGCGATGGCATCCGGGCGAACGGTGTCGCTCCTCAGCGCCGCGGTAAACGCGCTCAGGCCCGTCCCCAGGTCGACCACGCGGGTCCCGTTCGGCGCTACGGACCACGTCAGATTCCCGGCGCTCGTCAGCGTGCTGCCGAATCCGGGGTGCCCGAACGCGTCGCTGCTGCGCGCAGGTTTCTCTAACCGAAGTCTTGCCAACGATTCCTTCGATGTACTGACTGCGGCGATCGCAACTGTCGCCACCGGCGACAGCGCGAGTGGCAGGCGCCGCTCCACCTGGACCGGACGCGTAGTCATGATGCCGGCTTCCACGGAGCGCAAGGCACTCGCGCGCTGGTCCTCCGTAGCCGGCCCGGCTCCGGCACCGAGGGAGGAGAAAACGTCATGAAAACATCCTCCATGGGAACCCCGAACTTGGTTATTGATCGGCCGCTCGATTATAATGCAAACACAAACGGGCCGGCGCAAACAACCAGCTCACGGAGGATTATTCCCATGGACAGCCAGACCCATATCGAATTTGCCGACAAACTGCTCGCGATCGCCCAGCGCAATCGAGCCTATGCCGTCGCCAGCCTGTTTCCGCAGATCGATCGCCATCCCCATGTCTTTCACCGCATGTATGCGCACACGGTGTTCAAGGCAGTGCGACTGGTGGACACCGGTCTCGGTGCGCTCGGCGGCGAGCGGCGGCAAGGAACGATCGACTACGAAGTCCGCCGCTTCGAAGAGGAGAAGGCGCGCTTTCAGGCATACATGAAGGCGAATTCCTGGACGTTACCCGTGGCGGACCCTGATGCGTTCCAATCCGCACTGCTCGCCTTCGTCTCGCACCTGTACCTCGACACCTTCAATCAGCCTACCCAGCCGTTTGCTCCGATGTCGATCTACTGCGCCGGACAGTGGAGCTTGTGGGAAAGAATCGGCGATTTCAGGCTCACCCTATACACGACCACCGTCATCGACCAGCTGCGCCGGGACCTTTTCTCACACCGGTTTTGGCGCACCTCGGATTCGTTCCCCGTGGCGGCGTTGATTCAGGCAATGCTGCACCGGCTCTGCCGGCTCAGCCTCGAACGGATCGGAGAGGGGGTCGTTGCGCCAGCCATGCGCGCCATGAAACTTGGCGCGCAGAGCGGTGCGCAGCTTGCGCGGGCCTGCGAATTTCTCGCAGAGTTCGAGGCCGTGTTGATCGACTTGCACGTCCGGCACCTTCTCGCCGAGGATGCCGCCGTCGGATCCGCTGCGGCGAGGGAAAACAAGGGGAAGCGCCTTGCGGAACTGGCAGGCTGAGTTTCCGTTCGAGCTGGCCGCCTACTCCTGCCCGCTCGTCAATCCGCCCGCGCAGCGGCACCTTTTCGAGAACAAGATCCACAACATACGGCTGGCCATCTCGCGGGTGGTCCCCCCGGTGCTGGAACACGGCGAGGAGTTCTCGTTCTGGCGCTTTGCGGGTGTACCGACTGCGGACAACGGTTACCGCGAGGGCGCTATGTTCGTCAATCGGCGCGTCACCACGTCCCTCGGCGGCGGTCTGTGCCAGCTCTCCGGGCTGATCTACAACTTGGCGCTCCTTTCTGGCCTGCGCATCGTGGAGCGACACAATCACAGCATCGACGCCTACGGGGAAGAGCGCTACATCCCGCTCGGCCACGACGCCACCGTGGCTTACGGCAGGAAAGACCTGCGCTTTCTCAATCCGCATCCCTTCCCCGTGACGCTGGAATTGGATGTCGACGAGCGGCGGGCCTGGGGCGCGGTGCGCGGCGCGCAAGACCTCGATTGCCGCATCCACATCGAGACGCTGCTCGTCGAGACCATTCCATCGCCGCTCAGGCGCCAGGCCGATGCGAGTGTTGCCGTCGGCGATGAAATCGTCGAGCCGGGTCTCACCGGCAAGCGGGTACGGGCCTGGCGTATCTTCGAGCGCGCCGGCGGGCCTTCGCGCCGGGAGCGGCTCTCGTACGATCGTTATCGCGAAACGCCGACGCGCGTGCGCTACGGCGCGACCCCGGCCGTGGCCAGGATGCGACGCCTCCTCGGCATCTTGGGCCTGCATGGATAGCCGCGACTTTCACGTTACCATCAAGGGATTACATTTCGACGAGCAAGGCCGGGTCCTGCTGCTCCGGGAAAACTCCGGCGTTTGGGACCTGCCCGGGGGACGCCTCGAGCACGGCGAGAGCTTCCACGAAGCGCTGCGCCGCGAGTGCCGGGAAGAGATCGGCATCGACTGTGAGATTCTCGACGCCGAGCCCCGCTGGTCGTGGCCGGCGCTGGGCGGCGACGGGGTTTGGAAAGTCGTGCTGTGCTTTCGCATCCGGCTGCCGCATCTCGACTTCACGCCTTCCGGCGAATGCGTGGGGCTCGATTTCGTCAGCGCTGCTGCGTTCGACCGCGTTGGGGTGGCGCCTCAGATTCGGCCATTGAAGGCATATCTCGGCTGAACGCCTCCAGTTTGGCGTTCAACGAGGCTTTCGCATCCTGTCTTCGAGCAGCTTTACCACCGCCCCTTTCCCCGACGTCTTTGCGATGTCCAGAGGTGTTTTGCCTTGCTTGTCCGTTGCGCGAGGGTCGAGCCCTTGATCAAGAAGGAAGGTGACCGCTTCGAGTTTGCCAGCCTGGGACGCGCTGTGGAGCGCATTCCAGCCGTCCGCGGAAACCGCGCGGATGTCGGCCCCCTTCGCGAGGATCAGCTTGTACAGCGGCGGATCGCCGCCGAAATTGAATGACTTGAGGAACGGCGTGAAGCCCCTGCGGTCTCTCGCGTTGACGTCGGCGCCGCGATCGATGAATAGCTTGGCCAGTTCTTCGTTCCCTAAGTAGTACAGCGCCAAGCTTAGAGGCGTGCCCAGTGAAGACTGGGCGTTGACCCGCGCGCCTTTATCGAGGAGCAGCGTGGCGAGCGCCACGCGATCTTTTATGCCGAGGCCCGAGCGAGCAAGGAGATGCAAGGAGGTGCCGTTCTCAGGGGTTGACGACGCGTTCACGTCCGCGCCACGCTCGATCAGCAGCTCGACCACCTTTCTGTCTATCTGATATTGAAGTGCGGCGTGCAGCGGCGTGCCCTGACCTGAAACGGCGTTCACCTTCGCACCTTTGTCGAGCAGGAGTTTGACCAATGCCATCCGGTCGGGCGAGCTGTTCTCGGAAGCGTGCGCATTCATCGCGAAATGCAAAGAGGTCGCGCCGTCCGCAGTCCGCGCATTGACATCGGCGCCCAGACGCAGGAGCGCTTCGACGGCCTCGCGGTGATTGTACTCTACGGCAAAATGCAAAACGGTCATGCCATTCGCGTTCGTCGCGCGCACGCTGGCGCCCCGTTGCAGCAGGAGCTTCATCATGTCCAGGTATCCCCGCTTCGCCGCCATGTGCAGCGGCGTGTTGCCGGGTTCATTGCGCGCCCTGGCGCTCGCGCCGCTGTCAAGAAGCAGGCGCGCAACCTCCAGATGATTCTCCGGTACGGCGCGATGCAGCGGCGTATTGCCGACGTTATTCACCGCCTTCGCGTCCGCGCCCTTGCGTAGCAGCAGCCGAACCACTTCGGCCCGGCCCGCCTGGGCCGCCCAGTGCAGGACCGTGCTGCCGGAACCGTCGCGCCTGCCGATCGGCAGGCCTCGGTCCAGCAGATACTGGACCAGTTGCACGTTTCCGGACCAGGCCGCGCCGTCCAGCAGCTCTCCGACGCCGGAGTCGCGCTGTCGAGCTTTTTCTTCTTCCCCCGCGAGCAGTTGCGG
>WNGL01002914.1_pt1 | contig 20608 bp, 20 predicted proteins | sample 5400591 | NCBI WGS metagenome assembly WNGL01 (sample SAMN13153377, study PRJNA577476) | soil metagenome | isolation source: 80 cm soil or saprolite under Garry oak tree replicate 1 | place: USA:California | collected 2016-06-15 | reverse complement strand
CCGACGGGCGCAAACCAAACCAGCTGGCGGCGCCGGGTGGGAGTGAGCAGCAGCTGAACGCCCGCCGCCGTGGCAAAGACCACACCGATCGCCGAAAAGCTCAGCGCGGCGGCCAGCAAGATGGTCGCCACCGCCATCCTCCGCGGTGACTGGAACAACAGCAGGGCGCCAAGGCCGAACGTGACCGAGGCGAGCCAGGCCATCTGGAACGCCCACAACAGGTCCTCCCAGCCGGCGCCAAGGACCAGGAGCAGGAGGGCCGCCGCCATTCCGACGAGAGCACCGGACCGGTGCCTGACCAGCTCGAAGAGCAGCACGACGTTGGCGGCATGGGCGATCACAAGTGCTGTCATATAGGGCAGGTAGGAGCGCAGCCCGACCGTGTTGAGCAGCGCCGAGTACACGAGTCGAAAGAGCATCGCCGGGTGCTCGTTGTGCGGCTGGAAGTAGGTCGCCAGCGTCCAGTCAGGCGCGGTCGAGATGAAGGTCCACTCGTCGAAGTAGAAGGTGAAGGTCCGCGTCAGCCAGAGGATCGCCGCGCAGACGATGAGCGCTGCGGCGATGACGATCGGCAGCGCGCGAGGCACGCGGACATCTGCCGCGGTCAACTTAAGACGGACGCCGGAGCGGGTTCCGGCACGGTGGCTGGCGGCGCGACCAGAAATGCAAGCCACCCGGCGACGCCGATGAGGACCGGCAGCGGCGTGATCCCCCATGCGAACTCGCCACCGACCACGACCACGAGCAACCAGGCCCGCTGCCAGGCGGGCCGCTGGTCACGCCAGAAAAGCCACGCCGCCACGACCAGGATGGTGAAGTCCTGCAGGTGCCAGTAGGTGGCGGCCAGCGTGCTTGCGACGATGCCCAGTGCGAACAGGCGGGCGTAGCCTGCGCGCCGGTTCAGGTAGGCGCCCACACCGGCGACGATGACCACGATGGCCGGGCCCAGGTAGCCTAGCGCCCCCGATCCAAGGAGATAGGCAAGCGTGAAGTAGCGGTTGTTCGCCATCTGGCTCTGATGAGCCAGCGTGATCCGGTAGTCGTTCAGCCCATCGGTTCCGAGGACCGCGACCGAGAGGAGGACGAAGATGGCGCCGATCGCCGCCCACGGCAGCACGATCCGCCACCTCCCCGCAGCCAGGAGCACCAGCGGAAGAACCAGCACGAGCTGCGGCTTGATCACCGAAAGTCCGAGCACAACACCGGCGAGGTACGGCCTGCCGGAGTCGGACAGCCGCCAGGCCGCGGCGACGACCAGAGCCATCACCAATTCCGGCTGAACCAGGCTGAGCCCGTACAGGACCGGATACCAGGCCAACGCCCCCAGAAGCCACAGTGCACGGGAGGTCCCTTCGCCCGGGGCGGCGATCCACCAGCAGGCAGCGAGCGCCAGCAGCGAGATGGCCAGCCAGATTGCAACGGCGGTGGCGGGGCTGAACAGAGTCAGCGGCGCGATGAGCCAGGCGTAGGGCGGTGTGGCATCGTTCCACGCGCCGTCGTTGAAGACGGCGTGCGGTCGCAGCATGCTGAACAGATCCTGCTCGAGTGCCAGCGAATACATATGGTTCCAGCCATGCTGCCGCCCGATGGTGGCCGAAATGAAGATATGCATAAGGTCGTTGTCGAGGATGTCGGCCCGCAGTGGCACGACAACCACAAACCAGCCGGTGAGGGCAAGAGCGATGAGAAGGAACCATGCCGCGCCGGCCGCGCCGAGGTTGCGCCAGGCGGGGTCGTCGAGCCGCCCGAGTCTCAGGCCCGGTCGGCGAGACGTACGGGTTTCCGCGGTTCCGGTCCGATGTATTCCGATTGCGGCCGGATTATGCGGTTGTGGGCCGCCTGCTCGAGCACATGAGCGCTCCAGCCGGCCACCCGGGCGGAGGCAAAAGTGGGGGTGAAGTACTCCCTGGGCAGGCCGATCGCCTGTAGGACGCCCGCAGAGTAGAACTCGACGTTGGTCGACTGCGGCCGCTCGGGATGCTCCTCATGCAGGATCTGCAGCGCCACCTCTTCGACCTTGGTCGCGAGCTCGTAGAACTTCGGGTTCATCTGGCGGCACATCTCTTTGAGGATCTTCGCCCGGGGGTCGTAGACGCGGTAGACGCGGTGGCCGAAGCCCATGAACTTCACCTTGCGCTTGCGCGCTTCGCGCATCCAGCGCTCGGCGTTGTCGGCGGTGCCGATCAGCTCCAGCTGCTCGATGACCGCAGCCGGAGCGCCCCCGTGCGCGGGGCCCTTCAGCGCACCGATTGCGCCGACCACGCTCGAGGTGAGATCCGATTCGGTCGACGCGATCACGCGAGCGGTGAAGGTGGAAGCGTTCATGCCGTGATCCGCCAGGAGGACGAGGTAGGTGTTGAGCGCCCGCACGATCTCGGGGCTCGATTCCTTGCCGTTCATCATGTAGAGGTAGTTGACGGCGTGGCCGAGGTCGGCTCGTGGCTTGATCGGCTCCAGGCCCAGCTGTCTTCGATGGAACATCGCCAGGATGGTCGGGATTGAGGCGGTGGCGTGGAGGGCGAGCGGCACCGTGGGCTTGCTGAGCCTGTGTTCGACTCCCTGGACTGACACCACGCTCCGGAGGACGTCCATCGGATCGGTGTCGGTGGGCAGCGCGTCGAGTGCGATGGTTGCGGCCTGGGTCAGGGTCCGGTGGCTGGCGAGCTCTAGGGAGAGCGCGTCCAACTCGGAGCGGTTGGGCAGGCGTCCCTCCCAGAGCAGGAACGCGACTTCTTCGAAGGACATCTGCTCGGCGAGGTCCGCGATGACATAGCCCTGGTAGACGAGACGGCCATTCTGGCCATCGACCATGGAGATCGCGGTCTGAGAGGCGACGATGCCTTCCAGGCCCGGGACGTAGGCGCTGCTCACCGTTTCGTCAGCTGCAGCGGCTTCTTGCCGGGCTCAGGGCCGATCCAGCGGGAGGCGGGTCGGATGATGCGAAGGTCGGACAGCGACTCCAGCACGTGCGCCGTCCAGCCGGACACTCGCGACGTGGCGAAGACCGTGGTGAAGAGCTCCTTCGGAATCCCCGCGCCCGTCAGCACCGCCGAAGCCCAGAAATCCACATTGGTCGCGTTGGGTCGCTCGGGGTGCGCCTCGTGCAGGATTTCAAGCGCGACCTCTTCGGTGCGCGCGGCGGTGCGGTGGAGGTCGGGCGCGGCGGTCTTCGCCATGTCGCGCAGGATCTTGGCCCTGGGATCATAGGTGCGGTAGACGCGATGCCCGAAGCCGGAGAAGCGCTCGTGCCGCGCGTGGGCTTCACGCAGCCACTTCTCCGCGTTCTCGGCGGAGCCGATCTTGTCGAGCATGTTCCTCGCGGCGAGCGTGGCGCCACCGTGCGCCGGCCCTTTGAGGGCCGCTATCGCACCGACCACGCACGAAGTCAGATCGCTTCCGGTCGACGCCACCACACGGGCAGCGAACGTCGAAGCGTTGAGTCCGTGGTCCGCCAGAAGGACAAGGTAGGTGTCCACCAGGTCCACCTTCTCGGCGGCGGGCTCCTCGCCGTTCATCATCCAAAGGAGATTGGCCGCGTGCCCTAGATCGGCGCGCGATTCAACGATGTCCTTGCCCTGACTGCGCCGGCGAGCCGCGGCGACGATCGTCGGAAAGACGGCGGTAAGCGCGATCGCCTCATCGAGAGAAGGCTTGGTCAAAGATTTGCTTGCGCCCTGCGCCGAAACCACCGTCCGCAGGACGTCCATCGGCTCGGTTGCGGGGTCCATCGCCACCAAGGTTCCGCGTGCGGATTTGTTGAGGGCGCGCGCTGTGGCCATTTGTTCACGCAGGGCGTCGAGCTGGCTTTCGTTGGGAAGGTCGCCGTGCCAGAGCAGGTAAGCGGCCTCTTCGAAGCTCACGACGGGAACGAGGTCTTCGATCAGGTATCCGCCGCGATAGATGAGACGGCCGTTGGCGCCGTCCACTTCGCTGACGGCGGTCTCAGCGGCAACCACACCTTCCAGCCCGGGGCTGAACTCCGCCACTTCGAGATTAAGTGTAGATAGAGCAGGTTTTTCACCGGTCTGCACGCTCGTGCCGGCCAATACCCGAAATTCTTCCTCCGCATACCCGCACCGGCCGGCGGTCGCGGGTAACGCCTGAGACGAAGCCGGCTTAGACCATCCCCAGCTCCCAGCGCGCTTCTTCCGACATGCGCTCTGGGGTCCAGACCGGCTCGTAGACGATGTCGACGCCCGCGTCGGCGATCCCGGGCAGCGTGAGCAGATGGTCGCGGACGTCCGCCATGACGTCGGCGGCCATCGGGCAGCCCAGCGCCGTCAGCGTCATCTTCACGTCGACCCGCTCCGGCCTGATCGCGATGTCGTACACAAGGCCGAGGTCGATGATGTTCACCGGTATCTCCGGGTCGAAGCACTGCCGGAGCACCTCGATGACGTCTTCCGGCTTCACCGTCGCGTCGGGCGCCACCTGGGTCGTGACGGCAGCCTGCTCGCTCAAGGGGTCTCCATCGGCAGGCCCGCGTCCTTCCATGCCTTGGTGCCGCCCCGGAAGTTGACCACGTCCTTGACTCCCAGGGCGACCGCCATCTCGGATGCCACGGCCGAGCGCTCGCCCACGGCGCACACGAAGATCGTCCGGTCCCGGAACGTCTGGGCGGTCGGGTTGGCCAGGATGGAGCTCAACACCACGTGCTTGGCGCCGGGCAGATGGCCCTTGTTCCACTCCCAGTCCTCGCGTACGTCGACCACGTCATAGCCGTCGTCGATCAACTTCTTGATGTCGTCGACCTTGAGGTCTCGGAAAGGCGCCGTCTGCTCGGTCATACGTATCTATTACTCCTCGTCGTCCCCGGCCAATCCATACGCGCCAACCTTCAAGACCTTCAGCGAGAGCAGCGCGCACTTGATCCGTGCAGGCGAGATGTCGATCCCGAGCTCGCCGAGGACGTCGTCCTTGTTGATCTTCTTCGCTTCTTCGAGCGAAAGGCCCTTCAGGCGCTCGGTCAGCAGCGAGGCCGACGCTTGCGAGATCGCGCAGCCGCGCCCGTGGAACCGGATGTCACTGATCACTCCGTCCTGAAGGCGGAAATCCATCCCGACCACGTCGCCGCAGAGTGGGTTGTCCTCCTCGTGGCTGATGTCGGGATGCTCGAGCCGGCCGTAGTTCCGCGGGTTCTTGTAGTGGTCGAGGATGTATTCGCGATAAAACTGATCGTCGGCGGCAGCGCTCATCTCAGGCAAATATCCTCTGGGCTTCCCTGATCGAGCTGACAAGCCGGTCGACCTCTTCCTTTTGCGTGTAGACGTAGAACGAGGCGCGTGCCGTGGCTGCGACGCCCAGTCGCGTCATCAGCGGCATCGCGCAGTGGTGTCCGGCGCGCAGGCAGACCTGGTCCCGGTCGGCGATCGTCGCCAGGTCGTGCGGGTGGATGCCCTCGAGCGAGAACGAAACGACGCCCGCGCGGCGTGACGGCGGCGGACCGTAAAGCGTCAAGCCTTCGACGTCGCTCAGCGCCTCGTAGGCGTACTCGGTGATCTCGAGCTCGTGCGCGCGCACGGCGTCCATGCCCAGAGCGCCGAGGTAATCGACGGCGGCGCCAAGCCCGATCACCTCGGCGATCGCCTGCGTGCCGGCCTCGAACTTCCACGGTAGGTCGTGATAGGTAGTTCCCTCGATGCGGACCGTCTTGATCATGTCGCCGCCCGCCATGAACGGGTCCATCGCCTCGAGCAGCTCGCGGCGTCCGTACAGGATGCCGGCGCCCGTGGGGCCGAGCATCTTGTGGCCGCTGAAGGCGTAGAAGTCGCATCCCAGCGCCCGCACGTCGACCGGCTGGTGCGGCGTGCTCTGCGCTCCGTCGACCAGCACGGTCGCGCCGGCCTTCTTCGCGGCGGCGACCATGTCGCGAGCCGGGTTGATGGTGCCCATCGCGTTGCTGACGAGGTTGAACCCGACCAGCTTGGGACCGCGCTTCAAAAGCTCTGCGAACTGGTCCTGCCGCAGCTCGCCCTTCTCGTCGATGTCGACGTACTCGATGTGGGCGCCTCGCTCAGCGGCCAGGATCTGCCACGGCACGATGTTCGAATGGTGGTCGAGGATCGTCAGCACGATGAGGTCGCCTTGCCCGATATTCTTGCGACCCCACGCGTAGGCGACCAGGTTGATCGCCTCGGTGGTGCCGCGCGTGTAGACGATCTCCTTGGTCGAGGCGGCGTTGATGAACGCGCGGACTTTCTCGCGAGTCGCCTCGTAACGGACCGTGGCCTCTTCGGCGATCCGGTAGGCGGCGCGGTGGATGTTCGAATTGAACTTCTCGAAGTACTCGAGCATCGCTCCGGTCACCTGCTTCGGGCGCTGCGAGGTGTTGGCCGAATCGAGGTAGGCGATGCCGGTCTCGAAGATCGGAAAGTCTTTCCGGATCGCGGCGACGTCGAGTGGCTTAATTGGAAGTGCGCCCTGCGCGCGCCCGGCGGTGGCCATCGTCATTCAGGGACCTCGACGTAGATGTCCGACCCCTCCACCTTGACCGGATACGCCTTGGCGGGGATGACCGCCGGCAGCCCGGTGACCTTGCCGGTCTGGAGGTTGAACCGCGAGCCGTGCTGCGGGCACTCGACGTCCATGCCCCACAGCTCGCCGTCGCACAGCGAGAACTCCTCGTGGGTGCAGACGTCGTTGAGCGCGTAGAAGTTGCCGTCCTCGGCGTGGGCGAGACAGACAGGCGTGGCGCCAGCGTCCACCCGCTTCATCGTCTCCTGCGGAACGTCTTCGACGCTTGCGACGCGGTGGCTAACCAATGCGAGACTCCAGCTCGGCCTCGACCAGCTTCCGGGCGTGCTCGAAGGGAATGCGGTCGAGCACGTCGCCGAAGAACCCCTGGATCAGCATGCGCTTGGCCGTCGCTTCCGTGATGCCGCGCGAGCGCAGGTAGAAAAGATGCTCCGGGTCGACGGGTCCGACCGTAGCCCCGTGCGTGCAGCGCACGTCGTTGTTGTCGATCTCGAGCATCGGGATCGAGGTTGCCTTCGCCTTGTCGGAAAGGACGAGGTTGCGGTTGGCCTGGTAAGCGTCAGAGCGTGCCGCGTGCTTTTCGATCCGGATCAACCCTGCGTAAACCGTGCGCGAGACGTCCTGAAGGGCGCCTTTGAAGAGCAGGTCTGAGCGCGTGTTGCCGACGCGGTGGTCCTGCAGCGTGTGGAAGTCGAAGAACTGCTGACCGGAGGCGAAGTAGATGGCTTTGAGCTCGGCGTTGGAGCCCTCGCCTGCCAGCGATGCTTCCACGCGGGTCTTGGAGAACTTCCCGCCGAGGGTCACGTTGAAGAGGCGCAGGGTCGAGTCCCTCCGCAGCTCGGCCCGCTGGTCGGCGAAGTGCCACACGTTGTGACCCCACTTCTGCACCGCGACGTAACCGACCTGAGAGCCGTCGCCGAGAAAGATCTCGGTCGAGCCGCTGCGGTAGCCGGTCTCCGTGTCGTCGTCGGCGATGTACTCGTCGAGGTAGTTGAACCGTGCGTTCCTGCCCGCGACGATCAGGGTGTGGGGCAGCACGCTGGTCCCACCCGCGTGGGAGTAGTGCTGGCCCAAGATCGGCTGGTCGATCTCGACGCCGTCGGGTACGTAAAGGAACGTTCCGCCGGTGAAGAATGCCGAGTGAAGTGCCGTGAAGCGGTCGCGGTCTGCGTGCACAAGGGAGAAAAGGCGCGGCTCGACCAGGTCGGGATGGTCCTTCGCGGCCTGGCGAAGCGGCTTCAGGATCACTCCCTTTGGCAACCCCTCAGGACGCTCGAGCTTCAAGCCGTCGAGGTGCTCCAGGGTTGAGAACTCGCCCGGGTTGAAGCGGCTGACGTCTGTGCGCCGCCACTCCTCGTCGGTCTTCGACGGCATCGGCAGGCGCTCGTAGCTTTCCAGCGCAGTGCGCCGGCGGTCGCGCAGCCAGTCCGGCTCACCCTGGAGCAGTCCCAGGGATTCCGTATTGAATCCCACGATCAGCCTACGGAGCCCTCCATCTCGAGCTGGATGAGCCGGTTCAGCTCCACCGCGTACTCGAGCGGAAGCTCTTTGGTGAACGGCTCGATGAAGCCGTTGACGATCATCGTCTCCGCCTCGCTGCGGTTGATGCCGCGGCTCATCAGGTAGAAGAGCTGCTCGTCGGAGACCTTGCTCACCGTCGCCTCATGGCCGAGGGTCACGTTCTCGGCGTCGACGTCGTTGTAGGGATACGTGTCCGAGCGCGACTCATCGTCGAGCAGCAGCGCGTCGCACTTGACGAACGACTTGCAGTTGTTCGCGCCGGGATAGATCTTGATGTGGCCGCGGTACGACGTCCGGCCGCCGCCCTTGGAGATCGACTTCGACGTGATGGTCGAGGTCGTGTTCGGCGCGACGTGGATCATCTTTCCGCCCGCGTCCTGGTGCTGGCCCTTGCCGGCGAATGCGACCGAGAGCACGTCGCCCTTCGCGCCGGGCTCCATCAGGTAGACGCTCGGGTACTTCATCGTGATCTGCGACCCGAGGTTGCCGTCGACCCATTCCATCGTCGCGTCGGCGTAGGCCATCGCCCGCTTGGTGACGAGGTTGAACACGTTGGTCGACCAGTTCTGGATGGTCGTGTAGCGGCAGCGCGCGTTCTTCTTGACGATGATCTCGACCACCGCCGAGTGCAGCGAGTCGGTGGTGTAGATGGGCGCCGTGCAGCCTTCGATGTAGTGCACAAACGATCCCTCGTCGCAGATGATCAGCGTCCGCTCGAACTGACCCATGTTCTCCGCGTTGATGCGGAAGTAAGCCTGCAGCGGGATGTCCACGCGCACGCCTTTGGGCACGTAGATGAACGAGCCGCCCGACCATACGGCCGTGTTCAGCGCCGAGAACTTGTTGTCCGCGGGCGGGATGACGGTGCCGAAGTACTGCTTGAACAGCTCGGGGTGGTCGCGCAGCGCGGAGTCGGTGTCGGTGAAGATGACGCCCTTTTTGGTGAGCTCTTCCTGCAGCGAGTGGTAGACGACCTCTGACTCGTACTGCGCCGAAACGCCGGCCAGGAACTTGCGCTCCGCCTCCGGCACGCCGAGCCGGTCGTACGTCGCCTTGATGTCCGGCGGCAGGTCCTCCCAGGTCTTCGACTGCTTGTCGGAGGCCTTGAGGTAATAGAAGATGTTCTCGAAGTCGATCACGGAAAGGTCCGCGCCCCACTTCGGCATCGGCTTCTTGCGGAAGATCTCGAGCGAGCGGAGACGCATGTTCGTCATCCACTCGGGCTCCTGCTTCATCCACGAGATCTCTTTCACGATCTCGGGGTTGAGGCCGCGCTTGGCCTTGAAGACGTACTCCTCGGGAACGAAGAAGCCGTACTTCTCCTTGTAGTCGTTTCCGACCTCGATCTGCTTCGGTGCGGTGGCCATCAGGCGACCTCCTTCGGCTCTTCCTCGGTGACCCATTCCGAGTAGCCCGTCTTCTCCAGCCGGTCCGCGACCTCGGGTCCGCCCGACAGCACGAACTTTCCATCCACGAGGACGTGGACGAAGTCCGGCTTGATGAACTCGAGGACACGGGTGTAGTGCGTGATGATCAGGATGCCGAGCTCAGGACCGCGCATGCGGTTGACCGCCTCGGCGACGAACTTGATCGAGTCGATATCGAGGCCCGAATCGGTCTCGTCTAGGATCGCGATCTCGGGGCGGAGCATCGCCATCTGGAGGATCTCGGCGCGCTTCTTCTCGCCGCCTGAGAAGCCGTCGTTGATGTAGCGCGGCAGAAACGAGTCGTCCATGTGCAGAACCTCGAGCTCGTCCTTGAGCATCGAGCGAAACTCCTTCGGCGTGATCTGCTTGGACTTGTCCTTTCCGTCGAATCCGCGCTTGGCGTTGAGTGCTGTCCGCAGAAAGTTGGTCATCGAGATCCCGGGGACGACGACGGGGTACTGGAACGCGAGGAACATGCCCAGCCGCGCGCGTTCGTCGGGCTCCAGCTCGAGGACGTTCTGTCCCTTGAACAGGACGGAGCCGCCGTCGACTGTGTAGCCCGGGTGACCCATGAGGGTGTGGGACAGCGTCGATTTACCCGAACCGTTCGGGCCCATCACCGCGTGCACCTCGCCCTTGGAGACGGCGAGCGAAACGCCCTTCAGGATCTGCCGTCCTTCGACGCTGGCGCGCAGGTCTTTGATCTCGAAATCAGCCAACTTTCTTTTCGTTCTCCTTCATCACGTAAGTGCAGTCGTCCGCCGCCTCAGCCATCCACGTCGTGCGCGCCACGTCGGCGCCCAGGAGCCGTTCGTACATCTGCTGCTCGTTGACGCACGGAAGCCCGGTGCGGGCCGCGACGTCCTGGATTGGGCAGTTGCAGTGGCGGATCGCGAGCCCACCCTCGCCTAGCTCCACCACCTCGGCCATGTGTCCGTGCTCGGTTGCGAGCCGGGCCAGCTCGCGGACTCGCGCTTCAAAGTCTAGGCCCGCCAATCGGGGGGCGTATTCAGCCTCGAGCCGTGCGGCCCGGCGCTCGAAGAACTGCTTCAGCTGGTCGTTGGTCATGAAGTCGACGAGTTCGCCTGTGAGCTCGCGGTGGCCATCCGGGAAGTGCTCGCCAGCCGCGGCGGTGAGCCTGTATGCGTTCTCCGGCCGGCCCGGACCGTGCGGCGCGGCGGGGGCCATCGTGGCGAGGCCGGCGGCCTCGAGCGCCTCGAGGTGGCGCAGCGCACCCTGCTTGGAGACTTCGAGGTGAGACGCCACCTCGCCCAGCGTGGCCTGGCCGCGGGTCTTCAAGAAGGCAAGGATGGCCGCTCGCTTGTGATCCACGATCCTAAGTCTACGAGTTTCTCAACCTATCTGTTGAAATACCTCCGACGTGATGCGCGACCGTCCTCTACTGCTCGCCGCTCGCGGCCTCCGTGCCTTCGGCTTCGGCTTCTCGGCGGTGCTGCTTGCCCTCCACCTCGAGGGAGCCGGCCTGTCGCCCACGCTGATCGGAGTGACCCTTGCGGTCGGCCTCGCGGCCGCCTCTCTCACCGGCCTCGCTTCCGCCGCGCTGGCCGGGAGGTTCGGGCGGCGGAGGACGCTGGCCGGGATCGGCCTCTTGATGGCGCTGACCGGCATCGACCTGGCACTCGCGCGACAGCCGGGGCTGCTCGTCATCTCGGGTTTGACCGGGATGCTCGGCGCGGCGAGCGTCGACTACGGCCCGTTTGCCTCGGTCGAGCAGGCCGTGCTGGCGGAAACAACTTCGCCGAAGTCGCGCAACCGAGCGTTTGGCCGCTACTCGTTGACCGGTGGCCTGTTCAACGCCGCGGGCGGGCTGTCGACCGCCGTTTTCTCCGGTACTCGGGCCTTTTTCCTGCTCTATGCGGCGATCGGCGTGATCACTGCCCTCCTTCCGCTTTTCATGTCCGAACAGGTCGAGGTCCAGCCCGCGCAGGTCGTGTTCGGATCTTTCCGTCCGCTGGCGGGACTTGCCGCTTTGTTCGCCCTCGACTCGCTGGGCGGGGGCTTTGTCGCCAACGCCGTCATCGCCTACTGGCTGCACTCGCGCTTTGGCGCGGGCCCTGGACTGCTGGGCCCGGTCTTCGCCGGCGTAGCCATCCTGCAATCGTTGTCGTACGAGGTCTCCGGTCGGTTGGCCGACCGCGTCGGCCTGATCAACACGATGGTGTTCACACACCTCCCCAGCAACGTGTTGCTCCTGCTCGTGCCGTTCAGCCCGAACCTCGCCTCGGCGATCGCCCTGCTGCTGGCGCGATTTGCCCTTTCCCAGATGGACGTGCCCGCGCGCCAGGCCTACATCGTCTCGATCGTGCCGCCCGGTGAGCGAGCCGGGGCCGTCGCGATGACGGGCGCCGTGCGTGGAGTGGCCATGTCGTTCGGGCCGGCGCTTGCTGGAATCGCCATCGGGGCTGCGGCGTTCGGGCTTCCCTTTCTCGCGGGGGGAGGGTTGAAGATCGCTTACGACGTGGCGCTCTTCGCCGGTTTTCGCAGCAGGCCGGCCGGCCACGAGAAGACGGTCAGCTGATCGTCAGGCCTTCTTGCGCCACTGCGCCAGGGCGAAGCAGGACATCCGCTTGCCCTGGATCCGCTCCAGCCGGCGTTCGAGCCATAACAAGGGGCGTGTGTACCACGCCTTCCACGACAGCGGCACTCGAAACACCATCGAGTTGAACACCAGCAGGTAGGCCGGCCCTCCCGAGTATCGGGTAGTCACGAAGTCGAACCGATGCGCGTTGCAATGCATCAGCTCCTCGAGATCGACGGCCGCCTCATTGCCTTCAAAAAGGCTGTCATGCCGGTACCAGAGCTTGCGAGCAGCATCGGCGAGCGAGCCCGTGTGCGGCTCGTAGAAGCAGAACCATCCGCCGGGCTTGAGGATGCGGTGGATCTCGGTCACGGCCTCGGGCACCTGCGGGTGGACGTGGTGAAGCCCGCCCGTGACAAAGACCGCGTCGAACGACTCGTCGTCAAATCCGGAGCTGAGGATCGAGCCGCACACGCCGACCGCGCCGGGAAGGTTCGCGCGAAACTCGGCCATGACGTGCGGCGAGATGTCGAGTCCGTACGCCTGCGCCCCTTGATCCAGAAGGTACTCGGCCGTCTGGCCGCTGCCGCACATGGCGTCGAGCAGCTTTCGACCGCGCAGCTCGATGCCCGCGATGAGCGGCTCATAAAGGAAGAGCCGCCGGTAGAGGAGGCTCCATTCGTCCGAGTAGTGGGCGTCGTAGGCCTCGATGATCCGGTCGTAATGCGCCCGCTGGCGGGCCTCGTAGACCTCTGGAACCTCTCGTAGCCGTCTCATGTTCATGACCGGTTTGCCCAAGCCGGTAGAGCGTAAACGTCCGACCCCCTAACCTCGGTCGAGAACACGTAATCTCTCGCGCGTGACCGACCTGGCCGAGCTGGACGCGGCCGAGCTCGAGCGGCGGGTGGACGTCATCCGGGAGCGAATGCGACCCCTCGACGCAGAGTTGGCCGCATTGCGTGGCGAGCGAGACGTGCTCCTTACCGAGCTCCGGCGCCGGCGCCGCCTCGCCGAGCGCACCAGCCGGGCGGACCTGAAGGCGCGGATGCGGGAGGGGACGTTTCCGACCGTCGCCGAGCTTGTGGCGGGCACGGACGACGGCTCGCTGGGCGACTACGCCTTCAACCTCAAGACCGGCGGCGAGGTGCGACTTGGGTTTCCGGGAGCGCGGACGCAGAGCCTGACCTTCACAGACGGTCTCAAGATCGCCCAGGCGGGCGACCTGGCGAGCGCGGCGCGGTTGTACGCAGCCGGCTGGGAGCTCGGGAGTCCCGGAAAGCCTGGCGTCCGAGTTCATTTCCCGGGCACCCGGCAGGAGCGCCTCGTTCCCGCCGACGAGGTGTATGCTCGCCCCGGCGAGCGGGGCACGGGGTGAGGTGGGGATTGTCTAAGTAGTCACTGGGTGCGTCGTTTGGCGGACACCTAGGGCATAGTCTCGGCCGGGTTGAACCCGGCCGCCAAGGCAATGTCGGGTTACGTGCTCGAGTTGCTGAACGGAGCCAGGACCAGGAAGACCCGGCCCATGTTCAGGTCCGGGTAGGCCTGGTCGAGGTCGTCGATGGCGTGCATCAGCTGGTCGTAGGTGATGTGGTACCCGTGGCCGCGCGTGAGGCCAGGGTCGTTGAGGATGTAGGTGTCCGACTGGTCGTAGCCCACGACCACCAGGTAGTGCGACACCGAATAGCCGGCCTGCTCGTAATGATCGCGATAGCCGGGGTAGTTCGGGTTGCCCAGCCCATGCGTGCGAACCCCGACGATGAGCGGCCGGCCCAGCGCGAGCTGCCGCTTCATGTTCAGCCGGTCGGACGGCAGGACCTTGTAGGCCCAGCCCATGTATTTCTGGGCCACTTGGCCGATCTGCAGCGAGGTCAGGTCCTGCGCCGGCTTCCAGGCAGTGATCTGGTTGATCGCCGCATCGGCCGTCTGGGGGTCGATCAGACTCCCGGAGTGGTCGCCGTGGAGGTAGCGGTCGACCATGACCATGCTCGCCTCCTCACATGTGTGCTGCTTCGCCGCCCAGTTGCCCAGCGGGGCTTGCGGCGTGAAAGGGACGGGCAGGATCACAGCAGTGGGCAGGTTCACCTGCGGCTGGTCGCTCGCCGCCGCGGTGCTCAGGTTGATCGGGACGAGGTCCGGAGTGGTGTAGGAGACCTGCGGGCCGGCGTCGAAGAATGCGAAATAGACGCCGGCCGCGATGCCGACCACCGCCACCAGGCCAAGTCCGAGGAGCCACTTCGGAGCCCTGAGCATCGAAAGCTAGAACTCAGACCACCTTCAAAAGGTTGCGCATGATGCGCGGGCAAGAGTCTAGGGCCAGCTTTACATATCGACGATCTCCACCAGCACCACCCTGCCCTGAGCCAGGGCCAGGTGTTGTTGCTGATCGCGCCTGAAGCCACGCCCAGAGTGAGACCGGGCACGATTTAGACTTCCGCCGTGACCGACGCGGCCGAAAGCGCAGCTGCGCAGCTCGGCACACGTGCGGTCAGCAACTCGGTCTTCATCCTCGGCGCACGAGTCGTTTCGCGGGTCATCTCACTCGTCGTCGTCATCGTCCTGGCCAACGCGCTCGGCGACAGCAACTACGGCCGCTACACAACGCTGATCGCCTACTCGGCCCTCGTGTCGGTGGTCGCGGACCTCGGCTTCAGCCCGCTGTACACGCGCGAGGCGGCCCGCAACCGCAAAGAGCTGGGCGACTACCTGGGCACGCTGCTCATCTTCAAGCTCGTTCTCGCCGCGGCCTCCTTCGTGATCTTCGCGATCGCACTTGGATTCATCGCGGATCTGCCATCGCTGATCATCCCTGGCGGCGCGCTGCTGATCGCCACCGCTTACGCCAACCAGCTGCGCAACACGTTCTACGCGGTGGGGCGCGCCGAGTTCGACGCGGTCGCGATCATCGCGGAGATCGTCATCCAGGCGGGTCTGATCCTCTTTGGCGCCCGGCGCCACGCCGGGGTCAGCTACTTCGTGTGGGCGTACACGGCGTCCTTTGTGTTCACGATCGTCTACTCGCTGGTTGTGATCCGCGTCTTTCGCCTCGGGGAGGTGCGGCTTCGCCTCGACCTGAACCTCATCCGGCGATGGATCCCGCTGGCGCTGCCCTTCGCCCTGACGTCCTTTCTTACCAATGTCTACTTCCGCGCCGACGTGCCGATCCTGCAGCACTTCCGCTCCTTCGCGGAAGTCGGCTGGTACACCTTCGCCTACAAGCCGTTCGAGGCGCTCCAGTTCGTCCCGCTCGCCATCCAGGTGGTCGTGTATCCCCTTCTCGGCGTGTACTTCGTCACCGACTTCGGGCGCCTGCCGGTCGCCTACGCAAGGTTTTTCAAGGTTCTCGTGCTGCTGGGTTGGCCGCTGAGCGTCGGCACGTTCGTCCTGGTCCATCGGATCAGTGCGGCCTTCCATCTGTTCCCGCAGTCAGAGCCTTCGCTCCGCATCCTCGCCTTCGCGATCGTCTTCCTATTCGCGAATTCTGCCTTCTACGCGATGCTGAACGCCACGAACCGCCAGCACTGGAACGCGGCCGCGACCGGGCTGGCGGCGGTGATCAACATCGCCCTCAACCTCGCCCTCATCCCGTTCTACGGCTACCTCGCCGCCAGCACGACCACGGTCCTCACCGAAGCCGCGCTGTGCACCTTTGGCTGGTGGTTCGTCCAGCGTCACCGGCCGGAGCTGCGCCTGGCCGTGCCCAGGGTCGTCTGGCGCATCCTGGTCGCCGGTCTCGTGATGGGCGCCGTGCTCTACCCGCTGGCCCGGTTCTCGATCTTCCTTTCGGCGCCAGCGGGCTTCGCCGTGTACGTGGTCGCGCTCTACTTGGTCCGAGCGATCGAGCCCGAGGAGTGGCAGCTGGCGAAGGCCGGGTTGCTGTCCCGAATTCGCCCCAAGACCCCTGCCTGATCGGCCGCGTAACCCTATCCCGGTGACCAGCGTTCGACAGGGCGGGAAAGCGTAGAATCCTGCGCGCCCCCAAACATGGCTCGAAACGTTCCTGAGCGGATAAAGACGAAGGGGGGACACAGCCCTCGAGCGCGGATCCATGCCGCGTGGTCGCCGATCGGCCAGAAGATGCGCCGGACGACGTTGCTGCGCGGCCTGGCAGCCGTGGTGGCGGTGATGCTGGTGATCGGCCTCGCCGCCGACGCGTACGCCCAGTCGTTCTTTGACAGCCTGCCTTCGATCCAGGGCCTGGATTCCGCCGCCTTCGCCGGCGACACGCTCATCACGGACAGCACCGGCAAGGTCGTGCTCGCCGACGTTGGGAACCAGGGCGACCACCGGCTCGCAGTGAAGCTCAAGGATGTCTCGCCGGTCGCGATCCAGGCGACCGTGGCCATCGAAGACCGAGGGTTCTATACCAACCCTGGCTTTGACCTGGCGGGCATCATCCGCGCCGGGTTCGACAACATTCGCGCCGGCCACATCGTCGGTGGAGGCAGCACGATCACGCAGCAGCTCGCCAAGCAGCAGTTCCTCACGCCTGACCAGACGGTCAATCGCAAGATCAAAGAGCTCGCCCTCGCTTACGAGCTGAGCCAGACCTACTCGAAAGACCAGATCATGGAGCTCTACCTGAACAAGAGCTTCTACGGCTCGCAGTCGTACGGCATCGAGGCCGCGGCGGAGAGCTACTTCCAGGTCCCCGCGTCGAAGCTCGACCTCGCCCAGGCCGCGATGCTCGCCGGCCTGCCGCAGGCCCCCACCGAATGGAATCCGGTGCTGCATCCTGACGCGGCCAAGCTTCGCCAGACCGAGGTCCTGCAGGCGATGGTCCGCGCGAACTTCATCTCGCAAGATGAGCTGGACAAAGCGGTGGCGGAAAAGCTCGTTTACCACGCGCCGACCAACTCCTTCCTGGCGCCGCACTTCGTCGACTACGTGCTGGCCGAGCTGCGGCAGCTTGGCTTTCAGCCTGGCATTCAGCAGCTCAACGTGAAAACCACCCTGGACTGGGAGAGGCAGCAGATCGGCCAGCAGGTGGTAAGCAGCAACCTCGCGAGGAATCTCTATCGCGATCGTAATGGCCAGCTTTCGTCAGGTCTCGTCGCGATTCAGCCGACCACAGGTGACATCCTGGTCATGGTCGGGTCGCCGAATTACAACGCGGATGCCGGCCAGATCAACTACACGACGATCCCGCGCAACATGGGGTCGTCGATGAAGCCGTACACCTACGGCGCAGTGATCAACGCCCGCGCGGCCACTGTGGACACGCCCGTGTACGACGGCCCGAGCCCTCTCGTGTACAAAGACGCCTACAGCACCACCAAGTTCTACAACTACGACGGCAGGTCGCACGGAGTGCTGCCGCTGAAGAAGGCGATGGGCAACTCGCTCAACATCGCAGCGGTGAAGGTCGAGCTCTCGATCGGCGTCCCGGCAGTGCTGTCGTGGATGCGAAACCTTAACGTCGTGCCCCGGTACGTCAACCCCGACGGCAGCTACACGCCGCTCGCGCCGGCGGACGAATACGGTCCATCGCTGACGCTCGGCGGCTATCCGATCACGCTGCTCGAGCACGTGAACGGCATTGCCACGTACGCCGACATGGGCGTCTACCACTCGCCGCAGGCCGTGCTGACGGTGACCGACTCGCACGGCAAGGTCCTCTACATAGACCACCCCGACCAGCGCGCGCGTCAGGCGATCGACCCTGGAGTCGCTTTCATCATGGCCCAGATCATGGCCGACGACCAGAACCGATGCATGATCTTCGGCTGCAACAGCGCGCTGCACTGGAGCGACCGCATCGTCGCTGCCAAGACCGGCACGACCGACAACTTCAAGGACGCCGTCACCGTCGCCTTCACGCCGGATCTCGCGAGCGGCCTGTGGGTGGGCGACATCAAGGACAACCGATACACGATGATCGGCGGCTCGGACGGCGTCTTCGTCGCCTCGCCTGGCGTGCACGAGTTCGTCTCACGCGCGCTCGCCGGCGTGGACGGCTCCCGCTGGTACACGCCGCCGCCGGACGTCATAGCGGGCCCGGGCAACAGCTGGTATCTGTCGGACACCACGCACATCGACAAGCTGCCGGGCGACAACCCGCCGAGCCCCACGCCGAGCACCCCTGTGTACGTCGTGCCGCCCGACCCAGGAGGTCCGGTCCTGGCGAGCCCGAGCCCGACGGCCAAACCGTTACCGACAGCCTGTCCGAACCCCAGCAAGGTTCCACCGAACTGCTAGACAGCACTCCGTAGAATTCCGGCTCGTGCCGGAACCACTCTCTGTCGCGACTGAGCGCCTGCCCAAGAGCAAGCTGGGCATGACGATCGAAGTGCCGGCCGAGGTCGTCGACGCGACCTACGAGCGAGTGTTGAACAGGCTCGCGTCGCGCGCCCGCATCGAAGGCTTCCGCCCTGGCCGCGCGCCTCGTGCTCTTGTCGAATCGCGCATCGGTCCCGCGGCGCTGCGCGAAGAGGTGGTCGAGACGATGGTGCCCGAGGTGGTGCGCCAGGCGCTCGACGAGAAGTCGATCGACCCCATCGACAACCCCGACATCGAAGTCCTGGAGCTCGAGCGCGGCCGTCCAGCCCGGCTGAAGGCAACGATCAGCGTGATGCCCGAGGTCACTCTGGCGGATGCGACAAAGCTCAAGATCGAGCCGCCGGACCATTCCCATGAGGTCACCGACGAGATGCTCGAGAGGCGCCTCGACGACCTCCGCGAGCCGATGGCCGAGATCACGCCAGTCGAGCGCGAGGTGCGCACGGGAGACATCGCGGTCATCGACATCGAGGCCGAGGTTGACGGCAAGGTGGTCGAATCGGAGTCGCGCAAGTCGACCGAGGCGGAGGTGAAGGAGGGCGTCCTGCTGCCCGAGCTCCTCGCGGTGCTGCCGGGCACCTTCGCCGGCGAGACGCGTGAGGCCGGCGTCAGCTTTCCCGATACCTACAGCAACCCTGAGCTGGCGGGAAAGCAGGCGACGATTCGCGTCACCGTGCGAGGCGTGAAGGAAAAAGTTCTGCCGGCGCTCGACGATGCGCTGGCGAAGAGCATTACCAACGGCAAGCAAGAAACAGTCGACGCGTATCGCAGCGCGGTGCGCGAGGAGCTGGAGGAATCGGCGACCGCGGTGGTGAAGATGGAGCGCGAGCAGGCGGTCGTCAAGGCACTCGTCGATGCGTCCGAGGTCGAGGTGCCAGAGGCGCTCGTCGACCGCGAGCTGACAAGCCAGCTCGAGGCGCTCGAGCGCAGCCTGAATCGCCAGGGCATGAAGCTCGACCGGTACTTGGATTACCTCGGCAAGTCGATCGACCGGTGGATGGTCGACGAGCGTCCCGATGCCGAAGCGCGGCTCAAGGTCGACCTCGTGCTCGCCGAGTTCGCGAGGCGCGAAGCCCTGGAGCCGTCCGACGAGGACGTGCTGAAGTATGTGGAGGAGCAGGCAGAGCAGGACGACGAGCTCAAGGGCCAGATGGGGGAGCTGAAACAGAGTTCGGCCGTTCGCCGCTACTTCGCCTCCCGGCTGCGCCGGCGAAGGGTCCTCGACCGCCTTCTGGAGGTCGCTAGTTGACGGCATCCGGGGAGGGCGTGTCTAGAATGACGTTGTGCGCGACATGACCAAGAATCAGCACCCGTCCAGCTACCTCGTCCCGATGGTGGTCGAGAACACCGGTCGCGGCGAGCGCGCCTTCGACATCTACTCGCGGCTGCTCAAGGAGCGCATCGTCTTCATCGGGACTCCGATCGACGACCAGGTGGCGAACCTGGTGGTCGCGCAGCTTCTCTTCCTGCAGTCAGAGGACCCGGAGAAGGAGATCGCTCTCTACATCAACAGCCCGGGTGGACAGGTGACAGCGGGGCTGGCGATCTACGACACCATGCAATACATCCGTCCGCCCGTGTCGACGATCTGCATCGGCATGGCCTACTCGATGGCCGCGGTGCTGCTCGCGGGCGGAGCGCACGGCCAGCGCTACGCGCTGCCGCACGCCAACATCCTCATCCACCAACCGTGGGGTGGGATGCAGGGCCAGGCCACAGACATCCAGATCCACGCGAAGGAAATTCTTCGCACGCGCGAACAGCTGAACCAGATCCTCGCGCGGCACACCGGTCAGAAGATCGAGAAGGTCACGCAGGATACCGAGCGCGACTACTTTCTCACCGCGGAAGCGGCGAGGGAGTACGGGCTGATCGACGACATCATCCTGACCCCGACCAAAATCCCCGACAAGGCCAAGAAAGAAGACGAGGAGAAGGTCAAGGAGAAGGTCGCCGCAGGATGATCTTCAGACGCAGGACGAAGCGCGACGAGGTCACGAGGCACCGTCCGAAGTGCTCGTTCTGCGGCAAGGCACAGGGGGAGAGGGGCATCCGTCTGGTCGCCGGCCCGGGAGTGTTCATCTGCAGCGAATGCATTGCATGCGCCAACGAGATACTTTGGGGTCATAATCCCCCGGCGCCCGCATCCCCGTAAGGTCATGTATTAGGAACCTATGAACGAACGAGAAGACCGCCGACGCTACACCCGCTGCAGCTTCTGCGGCAAAGGTCAGGACCAGGTGCGCAAGCTGGTCGCCGGCCCGGGAGTTTTCATCTGCGACCAGTGCATCGACCTCTGCCAGGAGGTCCTGGAGGACGACAACCGATCCGCCGGAACCAAGAAGCAGAAGACCGGCTTCATCCCCAACCC
>WNGL01016283.1_pt1 | contig 20620 bp, 20 predicted proteins | sample 5400591 | NCBI WGS metagenome assembly WNGL01 (sample SAMN13153377, study PRJNA577476) | soil metagenome | isolation source: 80 cm soil or saprolite under Garry oak tree replicate 1 | place: USA:California | collected 2016-06-15 | reverse complement strand
GGCAGCGCTGGAGGCACGCGGACCTCAGCACTCCTTCACTCCGGCACTCCACCTCGGACCCCGAGCCGTCCCGGTTCGCAGCAGCCACCCACCACTCCAACAATCCACCGCTCACGCCATCCATCCCTCTCGGCAGTCCAACCCTCCATTCCCTGGTGCATCCGCGGACCTTGATGAGCATCCGCAATCTCGAATTGCGCGCCCGAGTGGTGGTCGAAGGCTTCTGGAACGGCCTTCATCGCAGCCCTTATCACGGCTTTTCGGTCGAATTCACCGAGTACCGCCAATACACCGCCGGCGACGATCCGCGTTATCTGGACTGGCGTCTCTTCGCCCGCAGCGACCGTTACTTCATCAAAAAGTTCGAGGACGAAACTAACCTCCGCTGCTACCTGCTGATCGACAACAGCCGGTCAATGACCTATGGCTCGACCGCCTGCACCAAGGCCGACTATGCTGCCACTCTGGCGGCGACCCTGGCGTATTTCCTCTACCTGCAAGGCGATGCGGTCGGCTTGGTCACTTTCGACGAGCAGCTCCGCCAGTACCTGCCCCCACGCCATCGCACCGGACATTTGCGCCACTTGATGCACGCGCTTGAGCAACCAGCCGCGGGCCGGAGCACTAATCTGGCCGCCCCGCTTAAGCGTGCCGCGGACATCGTCCGCAAGCGCAGCCTCATCGTTCTGATCTCCGACTTCCTCGCGCCCCTGGAACGCTTGGAGGGCGACCTGACCGCGCTGGCTGCCTGCGGCCATGAGTTGATCGTCTTTCAAGTGCTCGACCCGGCGGAGTTGACCTTCGACGTTGGCGACGCCGCGATGTTTCAAGACCTGGAATCGGGCCGCGTCCTGTTCATTGACCCAAACGCCGCCCGCAAGGAATACCTGCGCAGACTTGAGACCCACTGCGCGACCTTGCGCGACACTTGCCAGCGGCTGGGCATCGCTTGTCATCGCCTGGCCACCGACCGTCCGCTGGAGTTGGCCCTCTTCGATTTCCTTCGTCAACGGATGCAGCGCCGGCGCAGCGTCAAGCGAATCTCGCCTCGGCTCACCGTCACGACTGCCGCCACCAAATGAAACCTTTGACCAACGAAGCGCCGAAGGCTTGGAATGCCGCAGTATCGCCGCTCTCTTTCCTCCCCTCTCCCATCCGATGGGAGAGGGCCAGGGTGAGGGGTTGGAGTCCCGCAGTGCCGGCGTTCCCTTTCTACTCATCACTCCCTGACTCCATCGTCTCCCTCTCCCATCCCATGGGAGAGGGCCAGGGTGAGGGCCCTTTCTGCTCCTCACTCCCTGGCTCCATCCCCCCATTCCCCCATTCCGCATGAGCCTCCTCACCCCGCTTTTCTTGCTCGGTGCGCTGGCGGTCGCGTTGCCAGTGGTGTTTCATCTCATCCGGCGCACGACCCGAGAGCGCGCGGTGTTCAGTTCGCTCATGTTCCTGCTGCAGACGCCGCCGCGCCTGACCCGCCGCAGCCGTCTCGAGCATCTCCTGCTCCTCGTGCTCCGCTGCGCCGTGTTGTGCCTGCTGGCGTTTGGGTTTGCCCGGCCCTTCATCAAAAAAGCGGTCAGCAGCGAGTCGCCCTCTTCTGGCGCCAGACGAATCGTGCTGCTGACGGACATCAGCGCCAGTATGCGCCGCGCTAACCTTTGGGCCGACGCCCGCCAACAGGCCCAGTCCATCTTGCGCAAGACTTCGTCGGACGACCAGGTCGCGGTCTTCACTTTCGATCGTCAGATGAACCCGCTTGTCACATTCGAGCAGTGGAATGACGCTCCGAGCGCCAAGCGCGTCGCCCTGGCTGCCCGCAAGCTGGCCGAAGTTTCACCCGGCTGGGCTGCCACTCACTTGGGCAACGCGCTGATCGCTGCTGCAGAAACTCTCGACGACAACAGCGGCAAGACTTTCACTGGCCCGCGCCAGATCGTGCTCATCAGCGACCTGCAGGAAGGCTGTCGGCTCGATCCCTTGCAAGGTTACGAATGGCCCAAGGGTATCGAGGTGACCATAATACCGCTCAAATCCAGGCATCCGAATAACGCCAGCCTCCAACTGATCACCGATGCCAATGCAGTTGATTCCACCTCCAGCTCGAGCGTCCGCGTGCGCGTCAGCAACTCTGCCGATTCCAGGCGCGAGCAGTTCAAGGTCGGCTGGGCGCGGGCCGATGGACAAGGGTTCGTGGCCGAGCCTGCCGAAGTTTACGTGCCGCCTAGCCAAAGCCACGTCGTACCGCTTGCTTGGGGCGGCCAGGCGCCCAGCCCCGCGCAGGACCCGCCAAATCTCACGCCCGAGGGCCTGCGTCCCACCCGCATCCTGTTGCAAGGCGACGAGGAGGATTTTGATAACAGCGTCTTCGTCATCCCGCCCGACACTGCGCGTCTCAGCGTTCTTTATTTGGGCAATGATGCGGAAAAGGACCCGCGGCAGCCTCTTTATTTCCTCCAGCGGGCATTTCAGGACACGCAGCGGCAAAAGGTGAGCGTGCTGGTCCGGCCCGGCGCCACGCCCGTGCCGGCGACCGAAACCGCCGCCGCAGCGCTCTTCATCGTTACCGATGCCTTGGCCGAAGATCGCGCGCAGGCTCTGCGCGAGCAGGTGGCTGCCGGCAAAACGCTTCTGTTCGCCCTCAAGAACGATGCTTGTGCCCCTAGCCTGGGACTCCTGCTTGGACTGAATCATCTCACCGTCGAGGAAGCCCGCCCCCCCGCTTACGCCATGCTCGCAGAGATGGATTTCCGGCATCCCCTCTTCGCGCCCTTTGCCGATCCCCGCTTCAGCGACTTCACCAAGATCCATTTCTGGAAGTATCGCCGGGTGGATGCATCTGCCATCCCAAACGCGCGCGTCGTGGCAAAGTTCGATACCGGCGATCCGGCGATCCTCGAAATCCCCATCGGCAGAGGCCGGGTGCTGGTGCTGACTTGCGGCTGGCATCCGGACGATAGCCAACTCGCGCTCTCGACGAAGTTTGTTCCCTTTCTTTACTCCCTGCTCGAAGAAAGCGGCGGAACGGCGCCGGCCCCCGCCCAGTTTCATGTTGGCGATGTCGTCCGGCTCCCGTCGGATGCAGGCGCGCCGAAATCTGCATTGACGGTGCGCGCGCCTGACGGCTCCGAGCTAAGCCTGGCTTCGGGTGAAACCAACTTCACAAAAACTTTCATGCCGGGTGTTTACACCCTCTCCCATCCCATGGGAGAGGGCCGGGGTGAGGGCAACTTCCGCGCCTCGCAATCTCAAAAGTCTGCGCGCTTTGCCGTCAACCTTGACGACCGGGAAAGCCGGACTGCGCCGTTGCCGGGAGATGAACTGGAGCGTCTGGGTGTTCCACTGGCCCAGCAACCCACTGTTGCATCTCAATCCGCGCGCCAAACCAGGCTCCAAAATTCCGAGCTGGAGGCCCGTCAGAAACTCTGGCGCTGGTTCATCGTGGCGACGCTGGCGGTGCTCCTCCTCGAAACCTGGCTGGCGGGCCGGACTGCCCGCAGCCTGGAAACACCAGCCGAAGCGGCAACGTAGCCCATTCCCTCTCCCGTCCGACTCGCCGCGCTGACGCGCCGTCGCAGCGGGTGGGAGAGGGCCAGGGTGAGGGTCTGGAAACACCACTCGAAGCGCCAACCTGGCGCATTAGCGAGTTAAATATGCTCCCTCTGCTGCTTGGTTACAGACGCCACCAGCACGCGGCACTCATGCAACCGCGCTAACCAATCAAAGCCAATCAATGGGGCCGCGCCCGCGCGGGCGCGGAAATGCCCACGTCCCGCGAAAATGGATTCACGATAACGTCGCTCCACCGAAACTGCCGCGCGGAACGGAAATCCGCGGTTCTTCCGGTTCTCCGCTGCGGATCATGGTGGCGTGGCATTCCTGGCCTCGGCGCAGCCTCAGGCGCGCAGCAGACTCTCTGGAAGAGCAATTAACTCGGACTGACTTCCGTCTGGCTGCCACGCCATACGGCCGTCCGGCAGAATGCGCCGGACCACTCCGCGCGTCGAGCCGCGTAAGGTCTTGACCCGATCCCCAGGCTGAAACTCAGCCGATTCACAGAGGCCCTCGACGATTTCGACCATCGCGTCACGATCCAGCACGCCCGCAATGTAGTGCGCGACCGCCGAACCAACCTCCCGTTTGCGTCCCGGCACAAGGTCGCTGAACAAAGCAAATGAGAGCTCGCGACCGATGGTGGCAAAAGTATTGCCGTTGAAGAAAAGGAATGGCGCTTTGCGATGAAATCCGCGGAGACCATCAAGGGTTTCGATGAGCGTCAGGATTTGCCAACGGAGCGCTTCCCATTCTTGCGCGCACGCGCCTCCAGTTTCCGAGTTAATTCCATGCTGTGCTCGGCCTCTTTCGCACGCTCCTCGATTGATGCTGACGACAGACTGCCAGTCCCAGTTTTTGATAAAAGCGGCTCGGGTTTGAAACGGTGAACCGACTCCTCCGCCGCCTTGCGGATGTCTTCCGCCGTCAGGTGCTCCAGCAAGTCCAATCTCAGTTTCATCGCCCATAACATAACGCTTTCGAGCCGGCGCCTCAAGGTCCTTTAAATCCCATCTTCCATCTTCCATCTCCTGATTCCGGCGATCCAAGTGGCCGTGGCTTGCGGCCCGCAATCCCGGCCGCTCTTACCTGACGCTCCGCCTCGCGCGAGCTCCTCCTTGAACATCAGGTAATGGCGTCGCAAACGCAACCGATACGGCTCGTCCAAAACCACACGCCTGAACAATTCGAGCAAGTCCGCCGCGAACTCCGACTGTTCATTGAGCGGGTCCAGCTCGCCGAGGACCGTTCCCACCGCGTCGTCGGGGTTCCACGGCATTTTCTTCCGGTAGAACGACTCCTTTTCCCACCCGTAGCTGATGCTCGCGAAAACCTTGCCCGGCTGGTCCTTGGCGATGACCTGCAAGAAAACTCGCCGGCAATCGCAATTGAGCTCCTCACAATAGTAATCGAGGTAGGCGTATTCGTCTGCGGGCAAGCCTGACAGAGCTGAGTCCGGTGCCGGCGCGACGAGACGCACATAACGCACCTCGCGCTGGGCCACCTCGGGGAGTACCGAATGAAATGGTATCATGCGGGCACAATTCTAATGACAACACAGTTTCTCAAACAACTCCTGCGCCCGTTCTTGCCCTTCTTTCGTCAGCACGACCGACTTGGCTTTGCCGACCGGATTGCTAATCAGCCCTTTCTCGTGAAGCTGGTTCAGCGCGTCCCAATCATGCCCTTTTCAGGCGCGGGTATAGGCGAATTCGCCTCTGCCCTCAGTGAAACCTGTCAGGTGCAACAAGGCGAGCACAGCGTCATGTATTTTGTCGAGGTTGGCTTTCATGAGAGCAACCTGCCCGGTGGCGGTCCAGGGTTGAGGGGAAGTCGAGGTTGGGAGGCCAGCATCCCTTGCAGCACGGCTGCGACCTCCGCCCAGTGGGGCGCATGATAGTCGCGGTCGTAGTCCCGGTTCACTGCCAGTTTGGCCGAACTCGGCCACCACTCGGCTGTGAAGCCCGGCTTTTGGAACAGCCAATGATGCCCGTCATTCAACACGCGCAACGAGCAACCGTGCTGCTCAGCCCAGGCGCGAACCTGGGCCTCCTGCTGCGAAGTCCGCCCCATGCGCCTCTCGCGACGCTGTCGCTTATAGTGCTCGGGCGAAAGGACCCGGCGCTGGCACTGGGGAGATTTCATGCTCTACCTGCTCTGCGTGCTCTTCGAAAGACTGAAACGCCAGGCTTGAGCCGCCGCCTTTGCACGGCTCACTTGCTTCGGCCCAATTTGGCGCCGATCTCCTGGTCGGGGCCTGTTCCGAGCAACTCGTCTCCAGCGGACGTCCAATCCATGGGGATTAGTCTCCATAGTTATTGTTGAGGAGACCCAGTCGTTCGGGTCAGGGATTGCCGGGCGCCGTTGCCCTCAGCCCGAGCCAGCCCACAATGATGATCGTACGGCCCTCGGTCGTGGGTCGTGGCTGGTGTCCTGAAGAACTCGCGAAAATTCATTTTGCATCATATTCTCCTGAAACTTGATCTTGAGGTCGCTGCGCCTCGCGGCCGCAACCCAACTTGAAATTGTTCTGCTCCTTCCCTGAAGTCTTGGCAAGAAAGTTTTATGAAAAACCAAGCGGAGCGTTGCGAGTTCAAGTCCAAGGCTTGCCCGGGACGCCCTTGCGCCGGCTGCTCGGAATTCTGATCCTGCGCAAAGATGCAGGCTAAAGACTCGAAACCGCCACCTTTCTGCAAGCGGTCTGAATTCCCTCAGGCAACCTTACAGTCCATCGTTCCTCCTCGCCATCCACGCTCATCAGGATTTCAGCAGTCCCGGCCGGGTAGTCGGCTGGATCATCCAGAACGAGGAAGTCCGGGCCAAGCTGGGCGACGGGGAGAGTATGCCCGTTCAGAATCAGGTCTATCTTTACGTCCGCCGAATGTTCCTTCCGATCTTCCATGACCAAACAAAACGAGTTGCTGCTTCAAAAAGCTAAACTTTACGCCAGCCGCCATCAATTGACTCTCGTAAAGCGGTTAGGCTTCGGGACTCATGGTACCGTCTTCTCGGCCAAAGGCAATCCCGAATCTGGAAGATCCGCCATCAAAATCCACTCCGACAAGGAGCCGTATCTCCGCGAGCGCGACGTCTATAATCGTTTGGCACAGCATCGGGTGACTCAAGTAGAAGGCTTCAAAGTTCCGGAACTCTTGCGCGCCGATGACACCCTCCTGGTCATTGAGATGTCGGTCGTAACTCGGCCCTATCTGTTGGACTTCGCTGGCGCTTATCTGGACCACCCACCCGAGTTTCCTGAGGATGTTTGGGCCGATTGGCTGGAAAAGAAGCAGGAGGAATTTGGGGTGCGTTTGGCAATTGTCGAATCGGTCCTGGCAACTCTCAGGTCCTACGGCGTTCATCTTCTTGATATCCATCCCAGGAACATAACCTTCCTCGACCCGCCAGACTAAGAGCAACCCGCAGTCGAGGCCCTATTGAAGTGTGTTCTCTTTTGGCGAGCACCTGTGAGGCTGAGCTACCCTCCGCGCCCTCGCGGGCACGGCCCCATTAAGACTTGAAATCGCGGCGCCATTAAAGCTAAACTCTATGCATGACGACTGTTCAGGAAATCGAGCAGGCAATTGCAAAACTGCCCCGCGCGGACTTTTTCGAACTCGTGCGCCAGCTACGCGAACGGCATGCGGACGAGTGGGACCGCCAAATCGAGGAGGACGCACGAAGCGGTAAACTCGACGCTCTTTACGAGCGGCTGCAAGGAGAAAACCGAAACGAGCCGGACGTACCCCTTGATGATTTCCTCGACGAAAAAAAGCTTTCGTAGGCGTTTCAAGCAGTTGCCGCCGGAAATCCAGGAGCTCGCCCGTAAAAATTTCAAGCTTTGGCTTCGGGATTCTCAACATCCTTCCCTCCACTTCAAGAAAGTCGGCAAGTTTTGGTCGGTCCGTATCGGCCTGAACTATCGTGCTTTGGCGACAGTCATCGGAGAGCGCTTTGACTGGTTCTGGATTGGTCCTCATGACGAATATGAGCGGTTGATTAGGCAAGGGTAGTTTCGGCGCCGTGGATGCCTCTCCGCCGTAGCACGCCAAAAATCTGAGGGAGTGGCCAGTTCACTCCAGGAGCATAAGAGCAACACGCTTCGAAGCCTTGGAAATGCCCTCCGGCAGCCTGACCTGCCACCCGCGTTCGCTGCCGTCCACTCTGAGCACGATGGTTGTTTCGACTGGCGGATGGTCGGTGGCCGACTCGACGAAGAGAAAATCGGGCCCCATCTGCGTGATGCCGATGCACGCGCCATTGACGATAAGCCGCATCTCTACCTGGGCCGAATGTGCGCCGTAGCTTTGTTCCGCTATCATGAACGAAATCCTGATACCCGAGTCCAAGGAACCGATGCAACCCTGTCACTACACTGGAACCTGTGATATAATCAGGGCAAGAAATAATGGACAGCACGCAACAGCCTCCAAGTGAGAGTTTGAGTTCGCGTTCAATTGCTCCCCTCCTCAAACTTCCATTTGAGCGCGTCGCCTCGCGCCGCCGCCAGTTGCAGTTCTGGAGCAAACTCGCGGCTTGCTGGCTGGCAGCAGCGTTGGTCGGGCTTGCTCTGATTGGTTTGCAACGGCAAATCGGCTGGACCTCATCGTTGGCGCTGCCGGTAGCCGCTCTGCTCGGCTTTGCTGCGGCGCTTGGCGTTGCGCTCCGACATCGCCGAGTTGAACCCGATCACGCCGACCTCCAATGCCGCCTCCTCACCGCCGCTCAGCAGCACCCCAAGAATGGCGGTGGACTCAATTATTTGCAGCAGCGGCTCTTGGGCGAGGCCCTCGCCCACAACGCTCAGCATGATTGGGCCCAAACCATCCCAAAGTCCCGCGTCCGGACCGCGCAATTGGCCCACTGGCTGGCGCTGCTCTGGTTCGGCCTGGTTCTGTTTGGTCTGCGCTCCACCGGGGGCCATCGTCTGCTGGCACGATGGACTGACTCCGAAATTAGCGTTACACCCGGCGACACCAGCTTGGAGCGCGGCAGCAGCCTGGTCGTGCTGGCCCGCTTCAACGGTCCCCTGCCGGCCACGGTTGACTTGGTGGTTGACTCATCGCCCGCTGCAACCCTCTCCCATCGGATGGGAGAGGGCCAGGGTGAGGAGGTTGACTCGGTAGTTGACTCTTTACCCGCCGCGACGCCTCGCATTCCGCTGGTCAAGAGTTTGGCGGACCCGATGTTCGGCGGCAGCGTCCCTGACGTGTCAACGAACTTGCTCTATCACGTCGAGTATGCCGGGCAGCGCACACGTGATTTCAAGGTCGCCGTTTTTGAGTATCCGCGCCTGGAGCGTGCCGACGCCAACCTGACTTTCCCCGACTACACCGGCCAGCCGCCCAAACGCGTCGCAAACACACGGCGCCTGAGCGCCGTCGAAGGCTCGCGCCTGGATTTGGACCTTGAGTTAAACAAACCGGTCATCTCTGCCCGGCTGGTCGCCCGAGACCAAGACCGGACCGCCATCCTCGTGCTTGCGGTCGAAACCAACCGCCCGGTCGCCGTGCTCAAGCAGTTCCCGCTCGAAGCCAGCCGCACTTATGAACTCCAACTGCTCGACGCCGATGGCCGGACCAACAAGACCCCGGCGCAGTTCGTCTTTAACGTGTTGAAAAACCGCCCCCCGGAACTGCGCCTGGCTTCGCCGAGCGGCGACTTGCGGCCCTCTCCGTTGGAGGAGATTACTTTTGAAGGCACCGTCTGGGATGACTTCGGCGTGAGGGCCTACGGTCTGGCCTATGCGCTGGCCGGCGAGGAAACCAGGTTTGTCGAACTGGGCACTGCCGTTCCCGCGGACCAAAAACGCGCGTTCAAGCATTTGCTTCGCCTTGAGGACCTCGGCGTCCAACCAGATCAACTCCTCTCCTGGTTCCTTTGGGCCGACGACATCGGACCGGTCGGGGCGCTCCGGCGCACGACCGGCGACCTGTTCTTTGCAGAGGTGCGGCCCTTCGAGGAAATTTTCCGCGAGGGCCAAGGGATGGACGCCCAACAGCAGGGCCAATCTGGCCAACAAGATAGCCAGCCCGCGCGACTGGCCGAGCTACAAAAGCAAATCATCACCGCCACTTGGAAGCTCCAGCGCGAGCACGGTGCTTCGCCACAACCCGCAGCGCCTGGAACCCCGGTTCCGCGCGAATCCAACTCGAACCAACCGGCGCCGGAGCGCGTCCTTCCCACTCCCCACCAAACCCAAACCACCAACACCCAGAACCGGAGCTCCGAGCTCCGCTTCATCGCCCGGAACTTCGCCCCTGCCGCTTTCGCCCAAGTCGCCAGACAGCCTCCAGATGACCCACTCCCTGCATCGCCTCCTTCCACCAAGGCTGGCGCCGCCGAAAATCGAGCGACCAAAGGCAAACCGCCGGCCTACGAGGAAGACACCGCTGTGGTTCGCGAGTCGCAAGCCCACGTGCTCCGCCAAGCCCAGGCCGCTTCCCAAAACCAGCAAGACCCCCGTTCCGCTGTTCTTTGGGGTGCGGCAGTCAAAGAAATGGAGCGGGCCTTGGACCGTTTGAATGAGGCAACCAATTCCGCCGCGCGGCTGGCTGATGCGCGCGCCGCCGAGCAGGCTGCTTATCAAGCGCTGCTCCGGCTGCAAGAGCACGAATTTCAGGTCGTTCGCGCTCGCAATCGCCAGCAGCGCGGCGGCAGCCGTGAGCAACAGATGCAGCGCCAGCTTGAGCAAATGGATTTGACCGAGTCCGAAAACCGCTACGAAACCCAGCGCCAGGCACAGCCGCCCCAAAGCATGGAGCGGCACGAACAGTCGCAAGCCATGAGTCGTTTGCAGGAACTCGCCCGTCGGCAGCAGGACCTCAACGACCGCCTCAAGGAACTGCAGACCGCTCTCCAGGAAGCGCATAATGACCAGGAGCTCGAGGCAATCCGACGCCGCCTCAATCGGCTCCAGGAGGAAGAACAACAAATGCTCGCCGACGTGGACGAATTGCGCCAGCGGATGGACCGCCCTGAAAACCAATCGCGCATGGCCGATCAACGGCGCCAACTCGACCAGACGCGCGATGACATCCAGGCAGCGGCGGAGGCCGCCGCTCAAGGGTCTGTCTCTCAGGCCGTGGCCTCCGGCACTCGCGCGCAGCGCCAATTGCAGCAGCTTCGCGAGCAGATGCGCAAAGAGAACTCCAGCCAGTTCGCCGAGGACCTGCGCCAGATGCGCGCAGAAGCCCGCGAGTTGGCCCGTCGGCAGGCCGACATCTTGAACAAGATGCAGACCGAAACCAACAACCAGCTTAAGACCCTGTCTGGCTCTTCGGATCGCCAGGAGGCGCTTGACCAATTACCCGGGCAGCAAGAACGACTGACCAACCTGCTCGAACGCGCCACCCAGGTCTCGCAGCAGGCCGAGGACGCCGAACCGCTGCTCTCCCGCCAGCTATACGAGACCGTGCGGAAGTTCCGCCAGGACACCGCCAAACACCTCAGCCAACTCCAGGAAGAACTGCTCAATCGTGGCCGCCTGCCTCGCAGCCTCTATGAACGGCTTAAAGACCCTTCGCAATCGGAGGGCGCCAAATTGCTGGACTTGACCTCCGAGATGCTCCGCCAGGACTTTCTTCCGGAGGCAACCGAAGCTGGCCAGCGCACCAGCGCCACCACCGAAGAGCTCAAACGCGGCGTTGAACACGCGGCTCAAAGCGTTCTGGGTGATGACACCGAAGCCCTGCGTTTGGCGCAACAGGAACTGGACCGAGTGACTGACCAGTTGCAGCGCGAGCAGACGCAGGCCGATGGCGCCGGTTCCTGGACCAATCAACAATTCGCTGCCAATACCCTCTCCCATCGGATGGGAGAGGGCCAGGGTGAGGGTGGCGCCCAGCACGCCCCGGATCCGCAAGCTTCCGCCCTACCCGACAATCCACCGAACACCACCGGGCAAGACAGTGCCACCCAATCACCTGACCAACAACCAGGCGCCGCGCGAGCAAACCCGCCAACAGACGCCAATCCCCTCTCCCATCAGATGGGAGAGGGCCAGGGTGAGGGTGGCCCGCCCGCCTCCGGCCAGCCCACCGCCAATCCCCGGCAACGCCTCGAACAGCAAACCCAGCCCGGCCAAGGCGGTAGAAACGGCGCCGCCCCTCGCGATACCCTTCAACGAGGCGGCGCATCGCGCGGCAATTTGCCCGATACCGCCAACGCGGGTGGCGATGGCCGGAATTGGGGAGATGGCCGTGGCTGGGATTTCGACCGATTCTGGAATGGAGAGGCCCTGTCCCCATACGGACCCCTCACCGGCCCGGACTTTGGCCCGTGGTCGGATCGCCTACGCGACGTCGAAGAGATGATTGAGATTCCTGAGCTGCGCAACCAGGTTGCCACCGCCCGCGAACGCGCCCGGCTGATGCGCCAGGAATTCAAACGTGATCTCAAAAAGCCCGATTGGGCGGTTGTTCGCTTGCAGGTCATGAAGCCGCTAATCGAGGTCCGCGACCGCATCACTGACGAACTTGCCCGGCGCCAATCCCCCGACGCGCTCGTCCCCATTGACCGCGATCCGGTGCCGGAGCGTTACTCAGAACTGGTCCGCCGTTACTACGAGGAATTAGGCAAGGATCGTTAGCGCCGACTAACGTCTACAGTAGCCGCGAACGTCAGTTCGCGCTGATCTCCTTCGCGAAAGAGCCGTGCGAATACCGCGAGCCTTGGCCCCGGAAGCGGTGTTAAAGGTGTTCACGCCGTCGCTGATGCTTTTGTCGAAGTCCAGTTCGACCACGCCGCCGCGGTGGGATTCTAACAGGAGGAAACAGAGGACACAGAGATTTGCTTCTCCGTTTTCTCCGTTTGCTCCTGTTCCTGTTTCTTTGGCCGGGCGCGCTCGTGATGCGTGTGCGCTTACGCCACCAGCGCCAGCCACACGTTAGCGTCCAAAAGATCGGCTGAGCTTGGCACGGTCTTCCTGCTCCTCAAATCTGGCCTGCAGTTCCGAAGTCAGGTTGGGAATGGGGCGTTTGCCACGGCGGGGAATGATCGGCAATTTGCTCCGCCCGATCCCCTCGCGGCTCACCCCTGGCTCTCGCCGCAGTCCGCTTTCGATATAGCGCGTCAGCAGCTTTTTCAGCGTCGCTCCCTCCAAAGCCGCCTTGGCCTTGGCCTGCCGGAGCATCTCATCAGGCAAATCCAACGTCGTTCTCATAAATGCATCTTCGCATCAAAGCATAAATATGTGCGGCGTCCCGCGCCTCGGCCAGGCGAGGGTGGTGCGACCGTTGCGGGCGTTGCTCGTCACGGGTGTTGTCACATTTACCACGTGCAGAGCCAGCCGCCCACAAAGGCGGTCGGCAAATTTTGCCCTGTGGAGAGGAAGGTTGTGCAGGAGGGACGCGTCGGCAAGGGGGATTTCGAGGCGGTCGTCGCGAAGCTGAACTCCCTCGGCTTCAACGGGCCCAACAGGGCCGAGGGCGTCAAGGTCAGCACCACCACCGAGGCGACGAGCGCCAACCGGGAGTTTCTGGTAAAAGTGCTGGCTTCAATGTTCCGTTGGCTGGCCCGGATAAAACTTTCCCGCCACAGCAGCAGGCCGGATGTTTTGCTCGGGGCTTTGCACCCGCAACCACCGCGAAGCACTTTGCGGATTGCCTTGGCAGCCAAAATCCAAGAACCTCAACCGCGATGAGTGCAGAGCCAGAGTGCCACCATGGCCCGAAAGAATGAACCAGGTCCGAAGGACGCATGCTCGCCCAGTGAGAGAGAGCGCCTTGCGCTGCCAGAGCCAGTTCGTCTCGTTCTCTCACTGGGCTCGTCGCTGAGGTTAAGCGAGTCACAGTCTCCTTACAAAGTGGGCGTTTGGCGGCGACTGACTCCAGGCGAACGATTGCGTCGCAGTTGGCAGATGCGCTCGCGTCTCCCCGACCTCAAGGCGGTGCATGATCGCAAACTTTTTCCAAAGCCTTAGCGAGCACGGCGTCGAGTACCTGCTCATCAGCGGGCAAGCCGCCATCCTCTACGGCGCGGCGACGTTCTCTGAAGACATTGACCTTTGGATCAATCCTACATCGGCTGGTCCCCACTGCCCTGGCCTTGTAAATCGCCCACTCGACCCGTTATCCTTCGCTCATGCAACTCAGACATCTTCGGCTTCCGCTGGATCATTGCCTGCCCAGTGAGAGAACGAGACGAACTGGCTCTGGCAGCGGACGGCGCTCTCTCTCACTGGGCCTGGTGTCAATCAGTCTGCTCTCCGGTTCGCTCGCAGCACCCGCGCCTGCCGCTGAATTGCGGGCGGGTCTTGCCAGAACCGCCATCACACCGGCCAACCCGGTGATGCTGGCCGGCTATGCCAGCCGGAAAGAACTCTCGCAGGGGGTCCATGATCCGCTTTTTGCGCGCGCGCTCGCTTTCGAGCAAAATCGTGAGCGGCTGGTGCTGGTCGCCATTGATAACTGCGGGTTTTACAATTCGACCGCTGAACCGCTAAGGAGAGCGGTCCTGACCGCGAGCGGATTGAAGCCTTCAGAATTGTTTCTGTGCGCTACTCATACCCATAGCGCGCCGGCTTTGGGATTGGACAACCAGAAGAGCCACAGTAACAACGTGCAATACACTCAATGGCTGGAAGGCAAACTGGTGGACGTGGTGCGCCAGGCGCTCGAACATCTGGGCCCGGTTGAGATCGGAGTTGGGTCCGGTTCATCGCCCGTCGGCGCCAATCGGCGTGAGGTGGTAAACGATAAAGAGGGCAAGCCGAAGGTGATCCTTGGCCGTAATCCATCGCTGATGACCGATCGCGAGGTGCAAGTACTAAAATTGGCCCGGCCGGGCGAGCGAACCGTCGCTGGTCTGGTCTTTGCCTATAACACTCACAGCACTGCGCTGGGACCCAGGAACAACAGCGTAAGCGGCGATGTGCACGGTTTGGCGGCCCAGTTTCTCGAAAATTACTACGGCCCGACAGTTACGGCTGCAGGCTTTGCCGGAGCCTCCGGTAATATCGATCCGTGGTATCGGGTCCTTTCGGGCTTCAAGACCAATAATGGATGGATACCTGAGCCGATCCTCTTGGGAACGCTGTTGGGCGAAGAGGTCGTTCACGTCATTGATGGGACCGCAACCGCTTTCACCAATGCGAACATCAAGACAGGTTGGAAGACGATCAACGTTCCTGCAAAGAGCGGCGACGAGGAGTCCACCAATGCGCTAACTGCTTCGATCAACATCACTGTGGCGAGATTGGGCGAGATCGCTTTCGTTGGTTGGGGCGGTGAAGTGTTCAATGAAATCGGCAAAACCGTAAAAGAGAAGTCGCCATTCCGGCACACGTTCGTGCTCACCCATTGCAATGGCGCCGCCGGATACTTACCCACCAGCTCAAGCTATCCAGAGGGAGGTTACGAAGTGCAAAGCAGCCACTTCGCGCCTGGCGCCGATGAAATCTTAATCCGAGAGACTTTAGGCCTGTTGCAAGAGCTGAGCCAGGACTGAGACCGGCGAGACGAACGGGCCCAGCGGCGCGCACGGAGCGACACGCCCTACCCGAACAAAGGTAGGGCGTGTCACTCCGTGCGCGCCGCCTCCGCTTTGGCTTCCACTGCGGACTTTTGCAGGAAGCCTAGGTCCCGGAACCAATCAATGAAGCGGTCCCGCCAACGCCCGAAAGGGAAGCCGCTGCCGTCGCTCACGCCGTTGGTGTCCTCGTCCTCCAACCCCCAACCCCCAACCCCTTGACCCGGCGAATGTCCGAATCCAGTTAAAGTCAGCCCTTCAACGTGCCGAACCAATTTCCACCTTGCTTTCGGTTCACTCCGGATTGACACTCCATCTGTGGCGGAGTGACCTGATGAAAGCCAAAATTACTATCGCTCTTATCCTCGCGGCAGGCGTCCTGGCGGCAACGCTGGCCGTCCTTCATCCGCCAAGCCAAACCCTCATTTCCGCGCCCCAGCAACCGGACACCGCCTTGTCCTCCGCCCCGCTGGAGTCGCCGCAGCCTGAAACTCCGAAACCTGTCGCAGCCCCGCGTCTTCCTGCTCCGCCTGAAACCGAAACCACCGTCCTCCCCGCGCAGGCGGACCCACCCGCCGCCGCCGCAAACAAACTCGAGCGCCTGACGCAAAGCCGTGAATCCTTCCGTGCCCTCGCCGCAGCCGACCCAACCGCCGCCCTGCGCGCCGCCAAACAAATTACTAATGAAACCGAACGCGAAACCGCCCTGCTCACCCTCGCGACTGAATGGACGCAGGGCAACCTCCGCTCGCCTCAACAGCGGGCTCAAGCCATCGCTGCTTATGGACTCGAGGCCGGGCTGGGTATGGAACTCGCCCAAAAACCCGAACTTGCCTCGCTCTGGGCCAACGAGTTGACCGACTCCTCAGGCCGCACTGCGCTTTTAGGGGCCACTGCCATCGCTTTAGTCGGGTCAGACCCAGCCGCGGCCTTCGCCTTGAGCGACCAAATCCCCCAGACTGACCGCCGCAATTTCATCAGGCAAATGTTCCCCGGCACACCCTCCGAACTCAGCGGACAGCTTCACCCGGGAGACCGCATCCTCGCCCTCGCCCAGGGCGACAACTCCTTTGTGGACGCCCACAGCCTTTCCTTGCAAGACATCGTGCAAATGATTCGTGGGGCGCCCGGCACCCTGCTCCAACTTCAAGTCCTGTCCGCTGACGCCCCGCCAAATTCGTTGCCGCGAACCGTCCCTATCATTCGGGACCAGATCAAATTCAAACAATGAACAGTTTCATCGTCGTGGTGCAGTTCGTAGGCGCCTTGGACAAGTTTTCCGCGTGGACGCTGCCGGATCTCCCTCCAGTTAAAGTCAGTTAAACCTAGTTAAACCTGGTTAAACCAAAATGTTTCGGCAGGCAGTACAAAGATTCAATGATTCTCGATCTGAGAAAGCCTCAGAAGCGCAAGAATTCGCAAAAAACCCTGAAACCCGCGCGAGCCTATCGTAATGCTGGCTACACTGATCTTTTCAGGCTCGAACTGGCTCTGGTTTGCCGCAGGTGCCATGGTTCTGGCCCTCCTCCTCTCGTTGTGGAGCTATCGCGCCGCGTCGGCCGGGGCTGCGCGTTGGGTGTGCCTGTTCTTGAAGATGCTCGGCTTGGTTGCGCTCGCCTTCTGTCTGCTCGAGCCGCTTTGGTCCGGCCAACGCGCCCGCCCGGGCGCCAACCTCTTCGCCATCGTTGCCGACAACAGCCAAGGCTTGCAGATTAAGGACCGCGGCCAGACCCACACCCGTGGCCAGTTTCTCCGCGACCTGCTCAATCCCCAACGGGCCGCTTGGCAGGCAACACTGGAGGAAAACTTCAATGTTCGCCGCTACTTCTTCGACGCCCGGCTACAGACGACCAAAGACTTCGACCAATTGGCCTTCGACGGGCGCGCCTCGGCCATCGGCTCGTCGTTGCGCACTCTGGCCGACCGTTACCGTGGCCGCCCCCTTGCAGGCGTGTTGCTCCTGACTGACGGCAACGCTACCGACCTTCGTGGCGCACCAGACCTGACCGGACTGCCGCCGATTTACCCGGTCGTCATCGGGACCACGGACCCGATCGTCGATCTCGCGGTGCAACAGGTGCGCGTGAGCCAGAGCGCGTTCGAAGATGCGCCCGTATCCGTCCAGGCCGACGTGACGGCCACAGGCTTTCGCGGCGAATCCGTCGTGGCGCAGGTGCTCGACCGTTCGGGCAAAAGGGTCGCGGAGCAGACCCTTCGCGCGCGCAAAGATAATGATACGATCGCCTTTCGTTTTCAATACGCCAGGGTTGTCCTTCTATCAACTTCAGGTGCGAGCCAAGAGCGAACCCGAGGCGGCGAAAACGACCGACAGCTCAAAAGAAGCCACACTCGCTAACAACCACCGTGTCCTGGTGGTCAATCGCGGCGGCGAGCGGTACCGCATTCTCTACGTCTCGGGGCGGCCCAACTGGGAATTCAAGTTCCTCAACCGCGCGGCAGAGGAAGACCAGCAACTTCAATTGGTTGGCCTGATTCGCGTGGCCAGGCGCGAGCCGAAATTCAACTTCCTTGGCCGCGCCGGCGAGACCAGTAATCCACTGTTCCGCGGCTTCGGCAATCAATCGCCCGAAGAGGTTGAGCGCTACGACCAGCCCGTGCTGGTGCGGCTCAACACACGCGATGAATTTGAGTTGCGTGGCGGCTTCCCGCGCGCACCCGAAGATCTGTATGTCTTTCACGCCGTGATTCTGGATGATCTGGAAGCGGAATTCTTCTCGCCCGATCAGGCGGCGCTACTTCAAAAATTCGTTTCGGAACGCGGCGGCGGCTTCTTGATGCTCGGCGGCATGGAATCTTTTCAGGAAGGCAACTATCAGCGCACACCCATCGGCGACATGCTACCGGTGTATCTCGATCGCCTCGACCAGCCCAATCCTCCCGGCCCACTGCGCCTGAACCTGACCCGTGAAGGTTGGCTGCAATCCTGGGCGCGCCTCCGGGACAACGAGGCCGACGAGAAAACTCGGCTGCGCGACATGGCCCCATTCCAGGTCCTCAATCGCGTGCGCGAGGTGAAGCCTGGCGCCAGCGTCATCGCCACTGTGTCCGATGACACCGGAAGGGCCTATCCAGCGCTGGTGGTCCAAGGCTTTGGCCGCGGGCGGACAGCCGCCTTGACCCTCGGTGATGTCTGGCATTGGGGCTTGCGCGACGCCGATGCGCATCACGACATGGACAAGGCCTGGCGACAGTTGATGCGTTGGCTGGTAACCGACGTGCCCAATCGCGTGGACCTCACCGTGGAATCGCAACCAGATGACGCTGGTGGCACAGTGGCGCTGCAGGTGCGCGTGCGCGACCCGAAATTTCAGCCGCTCGATAACGCCGCCGTGACCGTCAAAGTCCAGCCGGTCATGGCCGAGGCAACTGCTGGTACCACCACCAATTCGATTCGACTAAAAGCTGAGCCGTCCCTCGGCGAGCCGGGCCTTTACGAAGCGACCTACCTACCGCGCGCCACTGGAGGTTATGAGGCAACGGCCTACGTCACCAATTCGCTCGGCGCCGAGGTGGGCCATGCCGCTGCGGGCTGGAGCACCGACCTGGCGGCCGAGGAATTCCACTCCCTCACGCCCAACGTCACACTGCTGGAGACTATCGCCCGAGGGACTGGTGGCGAAATTATTCCCGCCAATAAATTGAACGAATTTGCCCGCAACCTGCCGCATCGGCATGCGCCGGTCATGGATTCCTGGACATTTCCTCTCTGGCACACCCCGGCAATGTTTGGCTTTGCCCTTGCCTGCCTACTCTCGGAGTGGGGCCTGCGCCGTTGGAAAGGACTGCCGTAGATGGAAGGTAGAAGATGGAAGATAGAAGATGGAAGATGGAACACCCCATCCCATATCCCATATCCCATCTTCCATCTCCGGCCGCAGCGCCTCTTGATACTGCCGCCATGGACTTCTCCCTCTCCCCGCCAGCGGAGCGCGGGGAGAGGGGCACAAACACATTGGCGGGAACGGTTTTTCGGCCGAGCGGCGTCTCTCTCAGTTTTTGTGGCTCTGCTGCTCGTTGGCGCCTTCAAGGCAACCGCTTCCGCCGACTGCGCGACGGTCATCCTTGTCGTCAGCGCTCCCGGCGAGGCTGAGTTCGGCAGTAACTTCGTCCGCCAAACGACTCTCTGGCAACAGGCCTGCGCTAAAGCCGATTGCCGCCAGGTCATCCTTGGCCTCGACACCGTCAGCCAAACCAATGATTACGAGCTGCTCCACCAGACCTTGGCTGCCGAGCCGAAGGACGGGCTGGCCCAACTGTGGCTGGTGTTGATCGGCCACGGCACCTTCGATGGCAAACAGGCCAGGTTCAACCTGCGCGGTCCCGATGTTTCGGCCTCCGAGTTGGCGCTCTGGCTTCAGCCCTTTCACCGCCCGATGGCCATAATAGACACTTCTTCCTCCAGTGCCCCTTTCCTTGCCAAACTCTCCGCCACCAATCGCGTCATCATCACCGCCACGCGCAGCGGCCATGAGCAAAACTACGCGCGGTTCGGCCAATACCTTGCCGAAGCGATCACCAACCCGCAGGCTGACCTCGACAAGGACGGACAGATCTCCCTTCTCGAAGCCTTTTTGATGGCTTCCCGACAAGCTACCGAATTCTACAAAGTCGAAGGGCGGCTGGCCTCCGAACACGCTTTGCTTGACGACAACGGCGACGGCCTCGGCATCCCCGCCGACTGGTTTCGCGGCCTGCGCGCAGTCAAGACCCCCGGGGAAAACGCCGCTGTGGACGGCCTCCTGGCCCGGCAATTCCACTTGGTCCGCAACGAAGCGGACCAAAAACTGACCGCTGAACAACGCGCCCGCCGCGACGCCCTGGAGCGCGCCATCCTCATTCACCGCCAGAAAAAAAGTCAGTTGCCCGAAGACGAATACTACCACCAACTGGAAAAGTTATTGCTCGACCTGGCTCGCTTCTACCAATCCAATTCAGCGGACGCGACTTCACCAGCCGCAGATGCGAAATAGACCGCGGAGGACGCATCCTCTCAGTAACACCAGCCGCCGCGCGATCCCTCTTCCCCCTCTCCCCATCGGATGGGGAGAGGGCAGGGTGAGGGGTGTCCTTTTCTCCAACCGGTGGTACTGACAAAATGCACCCGACAGCGATCCCGTGAAACCCACTGAAGTTAAGCCTGGATTTTCACAGAACGTGCCGGCAGTCTGGGAAGCCAGTCTTCGAGGCGCCTGTCCCCCAGGGCAGGCACAGCTAAAACGAACTGACTCAACTGATGAACCAGCCCTTAACACTTTGTAACTCCCTGCTCATCCTGCTTACTTCACTGGTTTCCTACTTGGGATTCCGAAGCCGCGCGGTGGAGGAGAATTACATTTTTCAGCCCGAGGCTGTTCTGGCCGGAAGACAATACTATCGGCTGGTGACCTCTGCCTTCTTGCACGCCGATTGGCGGCATCTGGGGTTAAACATGCTCAGCCTCTATTTGTTTGGCGGTTCCGTCGAACAGTTCCTCGGAAAGCCGCAGTTTCTTTTGACTTACTTCGGCGCGATTGTCGGCGGGAGCCTCCTCTCGCTTTATGTCCATCGCCACCACGATTACCGCGCCTATGGCGCCTCGGGCGGC
>WNGL01002909.1_pt1 | contig 20624 bp, 22 predicted proteins | sample 5400591 | NCBI WGS metagenome assembly WNGL01 (sample SAMN13153377, study PRJNA577476) | soil metagenome | isolation source: 80 cm soil or saprolite under Garry oak tree replicate 1 | place: USA:California | collected 2016-06-15 | reverse complement strand
GGTCAGGAGCGTGGCGTCGTGCGCCAGAGCGACGCAGGCAATTTTCAAATCCAAGGAGCCGATGCGCAAGCCTTGCTGTCGAAAGCGCACGAACAAGTCAGCGGCAGCGGCGTCCCACGCCAGCACGGTCCACGCGGCGAAGAAATCAATGCGGCGCTGCAGGCGTCCATAGGCAACGATCTGCCGATGAGGGTCGGTTAGGCGATGGATTTCAGCAAGCCAGCCGCGTAGCTGCTCCTCGACATTGATGATCGTGGTGGCGGCGTCTTGCCCCGACGCGCTGATGCGCTCCAACAACTCCACGCCAACCTCCGAAGGCGAGCCCAGCGCCGAGACGTGGTCTGTGTCAAGAACCAGCAATCTCTTTTTCGTAGGTTTGCTGCTTCCGATACTCGCGTCCAAGCCGGGCGGCTTCCCTCGTTATCTCGTCATCTGGCATGCTGCCAACGGTGCGGCGCCAATCCTTCTTGATGGGCCTCAATTGGAGGACCTCTGCGCTCAACTCAGCCACCTTCTTCTCGAGGTCTTCCACGCGTTTTTCAAGTGTCTGCGACATGCCGGGAAGATAGGCCATTGCTCCCGGGAATTCTACCATGAAATGCAGCCACGTCAGCGCCTTGTTGAAGAGGTCCCTCTGCTTTACAATCCAGAGCTGGGCACCTTCGCGCCGATTATCGCGCGTCAAACGCAAAGTATATGGGCAAATTCAAACCCGTCTGGACCAGACCGCGGGCAATGCTGGGTTACGCCGTGGCTTTTCTGTCGGTTACCGCGACGCTGCTCGTAGCGCGACTTCAGTTTAATTTGCAAGCGGCGCCCGTTTCGCTGTTTCTTTGCGCTCTCATGTTCACTGCCTGGATCGGTGGACTCAAGGCAGGCGTGCTGGCCACGGTGCTTTCCCTGCTGTCTTTCAAGTACTACTTCCTGGCTCCTGTCCATTCGTTGGCTGTGGATTCGGCGGAAATACCGCGGCTGGTCGTCTTTACGCTGGCCGCCGTTTTCGTCCTCGCGATTACCGGCGCACAGAAGCGGTCGGAAGAAAAACTCCGCAGAACCGCACGAGAACTCCGAACGAATATTGAGGATCTCAATCGGACACAGCACGAGTTGCATAAGGCGCAGGCAGAACTCGCTCATATGACACGCCTGACGACCATGGGTGAACTGACCGCCTCCATCGCGCATGAAGTCAACCAACCGCTCACCGCTGTCGTCAACAATGCCAATGCCTGCATCAGCCTCCTGGAACCTGCATCGAACCACTCTGGAGAAGCCGGTCCGGACGGTGCTTTAAATCTTAAAGATATCCGAGAAGCACTCGGAGGGATACGTGACGATGCCGAGCGCGCGAGTGCCGTTGTTGGGCGAGTCCGGCAGTTGGCGAAAAGGGCGCCCGTCGAGAAATCGCTCCTCGATCTGAAAGATGTCGTCAAGGATGTCCTGGCGCTTGCTCGTTATGAGTCGGTTGCACGCCGCGTCACGATCCGCACCGATCTCTCCCAGGACTTGCCGCGCGTCTGCGGCGACCGTGTGCAACTCCAGCAGGTTTTGCTCAACCTGGTGATGAACGGAATGGATGCAATGAACACAATCGAGGAATCGCAGCGTATCCTGATAATTAGGGGGCGCCGCGAAACACGCGATGGAAGCTCTGGGACCTTGCTCCGCGTGCTGGATGCAGGCATCGGGTTCAAACCTGACGAAATGGACCGGCTCTTTGAGCCGTTCTACACCACAAAACCCCACGGCATGGGGATGGGTTTGACCATCTCTCGCTCGATCATCGAGGCGCATGGCGGCCGGTTGTGGGCCGAGCCAAACTCGGGGCCTGGAGCAACCTTCCTGATAAGCCTGCCTGCCGGTGGCGCTAACAACTCATGACGCCACTGAGCAACTATGTTACTATCTTTGTGAGCGACTAGAACCTATTGCGAGCCACCTTGGGAGCCGATTGTCCGCAACAGGACGGTCAATTTATGGTTGAAAAAGGCTAAGTATGGCCAAGTCTGCATCAATCAGCATACCCACCGAGCCAATTGGCAGCATCCCAAGACCGCTGGCCCTCATCGAGAGGATCGCTCAAGCCGGCGGTGAGGATGCCAATGAAGATCCCGACCTCGCTCCGCTCTTTGAGGATGCGGTTCGAGACACGATCGAGCGGTTTGAAGCTACTGGCTCGCCGGTCGTGACCGACGGCGAACAGAGGAAGTATAGCGGTTTCGCGACGTACTGCGTGCACGGGCTTCCGAACACGGCCCCGGATGGCTTCACCATCCCATTCGCAGACGGTCACACACGCCGCCTGTCGCGGCTCACATACGGCCCGTTCAGGTACAGGCGATACGCTGACCGTTATCTGGATGTCGCAATGCGCTACGCGCACGTTCCGGTCAAGCAAGCGGTGATCTCGCCGTCGGCCTTGAGCCTGATGTACCCGGCCGAGACAATTCCGGGTTATTATCGCGAGCAGTTCATCGAAGATCTGCTGCGCGAGCATGAAACCGAGATACGGCGCTGCCTGAAGAAGGGCGCGTATAAGGTGCAGGTGGACTTCACCGAAGGACGCCTGGCCGTAAAGGTTGATCCTTCTGGGAATCTCTTGAACAGCTTCATTGACCTCATCAACCTGGCGCTGGCGCGTTTCTCTTCCGAAGAGCGTCGGCGCATTGGGGTCCATACCTGCCCGGGGAATGACCTCGATTCGACGCACAGCGCGGATGTTGATTACGCAGAGTTGCTGCCCAGCTTGTTCGAGCTGAAGGCGGGAAATTTCTACATCGCGCTCGCGGGTGAGCCGGATCGCCGGCGCGTCCTCGAAATCATACGCAAACATGTGAGACCGGATCAGCGGGTTTTCGTCGGAGTCATTGCTCCGATCAACCCAAACATTGAGACGCCGGAAGAGGTGCGGGACCGTGTACTGGAGGCGTCCGAGTACATCCCGATCGAGCAGCTTGGAACAACCGACGACTGCGGATTCTCACCCTTCTTTGATAACACATCCTTGAGCCGTGACGCGGCCTTTGCCAAGATCCAGGCGCGTGTGCGCGGCACGGAAATGGCCGCGGAACTGATCAGAGCTCAGCAATGACGACGAAGGACGAAGAGGATTCCCTCCTGCGCTCGGTGGCCCTGCAGAATGCCAGCAGCATCCTCATCGCCCGCCAACGCGCGCAGCAGCGCCAGGAGGCGTACTTGGCGGAAGCGCAAAGGCTCAGTCACACCGGAAGCTTTGGCTGGAGAGTTGCCACCGGCGAGATCGTCTGGTCGGAGGAAACCTATCGAATCTTCCAGTACGACAGGACCACGACACCAACCGTGGAAAGTGTACTCCAACGTGTTCATCCTGAAGACGCGGCCCAGGTGAAACAGACCATCGAGCGCGCGTCGCAAGATGGGAAGGACTTTGATTTTGCGTATCGATTGCTGATGCCGGATGGTTCCGTCAAACATGCCCATGTTGTGGCTCGTGCCAAGAGAGACGAGCCGGGCGGACTCGAGTTTGTCGGAGCAGTGATGGACACCACCGAGAGCAAGCGGGCGGAAGAGGCGTTGCGGCGAAGCGAGAGTAATCTGGCGGAAGCGCAGAGGCTCACGCATACGGGGAGCTGGGTTTGGCGAGTGGCGGGACGAGAAGCCGCGCATCTTTCCGAGGAGTGGTATCGCATATATGGCTTTAATCCAGAGGAGGGGATGCCGGCCTGGGAAGAGCGGCTCCAGCGCGTTCATCCGGAGGATCGTGCCAACTGGCAGGGGACGATCGATCGAGCAATCCGTGAAAAGTCAGATTACCAAATAGAATTCCGAATCCTTCTTCCGGACGGGACGGTCAAATACATCCATACGGCCGGCCATCCGGTCTTGAATGCATGCGGCGATTTGGTGGAATTCGTAGGCAGCGCGACGGACATCACCGAGCGCAAGCGGGCCGAGATGTTGCTGGGCGGCGAGAAACGGCTTCTCGAAATGATCGCCAGGGGGAACTCGCGCGCGCTCGTCCTAGATGCCTTATGCCATCTGGTCGAAGAACTGAACAGTGGCTCTCTTTCTTCGATCCTTTTGTTGGACCCGAAAACCAACCGGCTCCGGCACGGCGCAGCGCCCAGCTTGCCAATACCCTACACTGAGGCCATTGACGGCCTCGTCATCGGCCCGTGCATGGGTTCGTGCGGAACGGCCGCTTACCGCGCAGAGCCAGTGATCGTCTCGGACATCGCCAGCGATCCGCTGTGGGCCAATTTTCGCGATCTCGCTGGCGGGCACGGCCTGCGAGCGTGCTGGTCCACGCCGATACTTTCCTCAACAGGCAAGGTTTTGGGGACCTTCGCTATCTACTACCGCGAACCGCGCAGCCCCACTGCGCACGAGCATGATCTCATCGAGCAGATCACCCATCTGGCGAGTATCGCGGTCGAGCGCGTGCAGGCCGAAGAAGCGTTACGGCAGGCGCAGGCGGACCTCGCACACGTCAGCCGAGTGACCACCATGGGTGAACTGACCGCCTCCATCGCCCATGAAGTCAACCAGCCACTCACCGCAGTCGTCAACAACGCCAATGCCTGTCTGGGCTTGTTGCAAGCCGCGCCGAAGCGCCCTGGCGAAGGCGGGCCGGACGGCTTTGCGGATTTTCAGGAAGTTCGAGACGCGCTGACGGAAATCGTTGACGACACCAACCGAGCGAGTGCCGTCATTGCCAGGGTTCGGCAGTTGGCGAAGAAAGCGCCGTTCGAGAAGACCCTTCTGAACTTAAGGGATGTCGTTACCGATGTCTGCGCGCTGGCCCGGTATGAGTGCGCTACGCGTCAGACAACGATCCGCGCTGAGTTGGCCGAGGACCTGCCACCCGTTCTTGGAGACCGTGTGCAACTCCAGCAGGTTCTCCTCAACCTGGTCGTCAATGGAATGGATGCGATGAACGCAGTCGAGGAATCGAAGCGTGTCCTGACAATCTGCGGGCGTAGCCAAATACGCGATGGAATATCTGAGGCCTGCCTCAGCGTGCAGGATGCGGGCACCGGTTTCAAACCTGGCGAGATGGAGCGGCTGTTTCAGACGTTCTACACCACTAAAGCCCACGGGATGGGCATGGGATTGGCCATCTCTCGCTCGATCATCGAGGCGCATGGTGGCCGTCTCTGGGCGGAGCCAAACCAGGGGCCAGGAGCAACGTTTTTGATCAGCCTGCCTGTCGCGCCGGAGCGCCTTGTCGAGGGCGGACGCGCCGCCGGCGCCAAGGCATGATCGCATTTCAGCAATCACAACCCCGACACTCGACATCCGCATACCTATGTTTGGCCTGTACCAAGGGACAGTAGAATTCTCATATCGCGTACGGTTATAGTGAGGCATGAATGGTCTCGCGGAAAACGAAGAAATGAATGGAAAGAAAATACCTCAAGACATCGTCGTTTCAATTGTGGACGATGACGTCTCGGTGCGCCGGTCAACCCGGAGACTCCTCCGCTCTTCCGGGTTCCGAGCTGAGGCTTTCGCATCCGCCGAAGAGTTTCTGGACTCGGAATCGGCAGGAGCGACAGCGTGCCTGATCCTCGACCTCCGAATGCCCGGCATGAACGGTCTGGAATTGCAGCGCCGCCTCACTCAAAACGGCAACCGCGTTCCGATTATCTTCCTGAGCGCCCACGCCTCCGAGCAGGATGAACGTTCCGCTCTCCGAGCGGGCGCAGTCCAGTTTCTTCGCAAACCAATCAGCAAAGAGGCATTGCTAAGCGCCATCCGCGATGCGCTGAAACGTTCGATCATCTGACGAAGGAGTGTCCCTGTATTCCCAGCTCATCATAGGCTTGGAAAGTTCCGAGTCGCATTAACTCGGTGCCGCTGATTGCTTAACAAGTGCGCTCGGTCCCAGTCTGCGGTGGCCGCTTGGGATTTGGCGGTTGGGGCTTCTCTGGAGATTGGTGGTTGGTGCTTGGAGCTTTGTAATTACCCACGCTCCCTGCGTTTGAAGACATAAAACAAATAAGCCAGCGACGGCAGCAGCAGGATCGCACCGAATCCCAATGCCATCACCAATAAGCGCAGGGTGAATTCAGGAGCGGCGGCGTTATTGACGGTGACGTCAGGCGTAACCAGATTGGGATATTGCGCCAAACCCCAGCCCACAAGAATGAGGGTGACTTGTCCAATCGCAGCAAGCCGTGCCACCACAAAGCGTCGCCGCCTGAGGGCAATCAATGCCGCGACCGCAAAAAGACTCGTCCACACCAGCAGCACCGGCGCCCACCAGCGCGTCAGTTCGTGATACATCGCCGGCGCCCCTTGTCGGGAAGAGAGGAAGACCACCAGGGCAATCGGCGCAAGCCCCAGTCCGGACCACAACGAGCGGCGGCGAAAATCGTCTTGCAGATCAGGTTCATCCCGGGTGTCGAGCGTGAGGTAAGTGGCTGCCAGAAACGCGAAGAGTCCGAGCGCAAACACGCCGCAGGACAGCGCAAATGGCGTCAGCCAGCCTGCCATGAAGCCCGTGAGGACACGCCCTTGTTCCACGCGGATTTGGCCCGTAGTCAAAGCGCCAAGTATGACCCCCTGAAAAAAGGGTGTTAAAAAGCTGGCCATCGCGAAGACGGTGTTCCACCGGCGCTCATCCTTCACGTCGTATTTGCGGAACACGAACGCGGAGCCGCGCAGCACGATGCCAAGCAGCATCACTGTTATCGGAATGTTGAGCGCCGTCATCATGGTTGCGAAACCTCTCGGGAATCCGGTGAACAACAAAACAATAACGAGAATGAGCCATACATGGTTGGCTTCCCATATCGGCGCGATGGCGTCGGCGATCGCCTCACGCTGCCGTTTGGCGCGGGGCCCGAACGCTAGTAAGTTCCATATCCCACCGCCAAAATCCGCGCCGCCCATGAGCGCATACACAATGAGCGACGATAAAATGAAAATGGCGACGATCACCTCAAGCATGAGTTACCCCGCTTGATTGGGCTGGCACACGATAGCCGGTCTCCAAAAACTGGCGCCGCAGGAGCAACACAACGACAATTGCCAGTAAGATGTAAACTGCCGTGAAGATAACGAACGGCACGACCAGTCCCGGCATGGGTGTTACCGCTTCGCGGGTCCGCATCACGCCATAAATGATCCATGGTTGGCGTCCCGATTCCGTTACGACCCATCCAGTTTCAATCGCCAGAAATCCTAACGGACCGGCGGCAACCAGGCCGCGCAAAAGCCATCTGTTATCAGGCAAAAGCCGGTATTTCAGCCATAACACATCCGCACAGAGCGTCAGCGCGAGCATTAACATGCCCGAACCGACCATGAGGTCGAAGGCCCAGTGCACCATCCGAACATTCGGCCATTGGTCGCGGGGGAACTCTGCCAGGCCAACCACCTTCGCGTTCGGGTCGTGCGCGGCGAGGAGACTCAGTCCGCCGGGAATCTCCAGCGCGTAATCGGTCGTCATCGTTTGGTCCTGCGGAATCCCGCCGATAACCAGCGGCGCTCCGGCCTGCGTCCGGTAGTGAGCTTCCATTGCCGCGAGCTTCGCCGGTTGTAGCCGGGCGACCGCGCGCGCGCTCAGGTCGCCGCTGAGGATTTGCAAAGGCATGGCGATGCACGTAACGGCAAGCGCCAGACCCAGCGCGGCTCGATGAAAAGAGTTATTCCGGTCACGCAGCAGAAAAAAAGCATGAACTGCCGCCACCATAAAACCGGTGGCCACAAATGCCGCCAAAGTCATATGCACGACTTCGTGAAAAGAGGCGGGGTTCAACATCGCCGCGATGGGGTCGATTTCCGCAATCTTTCCGCCGACAATTTTGAATCCGGCGGGCGAGTTCATCCACGCATTCGCCGTAATGACGAAGATGCCTGAGAAAATGCCGCTCAGGGCCACAACCACCCCGGACAGCCAGTGAACGAGCGGTGAAACGCGCTTCCAACCGTAAAGATAGACACCCAGAAAAATGGCTTCGGTGAAGAACGCGAACCCTTCCAGCGAAAACGGCATTCCGATGATTGCCCCGGCATGCTCCATGAAACCGGGCCAAAGCAAACCCAGTTCGAACGAGAGTACCGTGCCCGAAACCGCCCCCACCGCAAACAATATGGCGGTGCCCTTCGCCCACCGCTTGCAGAGATCAAGATACACCGGTTGCTTCGCCCGCAGATACATTCCCTCAGCGATGGCCATGAGCAGCGGCATCCCGATACCCAACGCAGCAAAGATAATGTGGAAGGCCAGCGACATGGCCATCTGTGAGCGAGCGAAGAGGAAATCACTCATTCCCTTGCAGCGTGACAGGTTCCACGTTCTAATCAAACCAAAGGACGCTCTTGCCGGTGTGCAGGGCCAATGACAAAGGCCGGCAAACCGTAGCCGCCGACGTGAGAAGGCGCAGCTTTCCGAGCAAATGTGAGCCCGTTCGATCCGCCTCCTCACGTCGGCGGTTGCTTTAGGCTTCAACACCCTTCATCGCATTGGATTCAGCGCCGGGTTCGGCTGATTAAGGTCGGCATTAGTAGATTCTGCATTTCGAAGCTTGGGCGGGCGGATTACAAACGGGAGAACGGCGCTTATGAGCATGATTCCAGCAATGATTTCGAGGGCCTGTGTGTAGTGGCCTGTACTTTGGCGGACGTGCGCGATCAGAGTCGGCCCACAGACACCGGCGAAACCCCAGGCCGTCAGCATCAGCCCATAAATGGAGCCGACGTTCGCCGAACCGAAATAATCCGCAGTGTAAGCCGGCATAGTGCCGAAACCGCCACCGTAGCAGAACAGCACAATGAAAGCGCTGGCCGCGAGTGCGGTGAAACTTTGCACGCGCGAAAGCACCACGAACATAACCAATTGGGTCAGAAACATTACGAGAAAGACCTGGCGGCGCCCGATGAAATCCGAGACCCATGCCCACAGGAATCGGCCGGCGGCGTTGGCGATCGAAATGAGCCCCACCAAACCAGCCGCCGTCGCGGCGCTGGTTTTGGCGATCTCCTGCGCCATGGGCGCCGCTTGAGAAATGATCGAGATCCCGGCCAACGTGTTCAGAAACAGCATGGCCCAAAGCGCGTACCATTGCCATGTGCGTAGCGCCTCTCCTAAGGCCATCTCACGAATTGCACCCTGCGTCCGTTGAGCCAGAGCAGGCTGCCATCCCGCTGGCAGGTAACCTTCCGGAGGGTTCTTCATGAAGAAAGCCGAGCCCAGTACTGCGATCAGATAAGCGCTGCCAAGGATGCCGAACGTGGCGGGAAGTCCCACCGACGGGATTAGCCGCTGCGCGATCGGCGCCGTGACGAGAGCGCCGGCGCCAAACCCAGCCACGGCGAGGCCGGTAATCATGCCGCGTTTGTCGGGAAACCATTTGATGAGCGTCGCCACCGGAACGATGTAACAGAGGCCCAAGCCAAAGCCGCCCAACACTCCGAAACTAAGATAGAGTAATCCCAGGTGTCCGTGCGACTGTCCGGCTAATATCACCCCTAGACCGTAACCAAGCCCGCCGACCACCGCCATTCGGCGCGGACCCGCTCGTTTCATCCACAGCCCGCCCGCGAAAGCGGCGAGACCGAGCATGAGTATCGCCAATTCGAACGTGAGGGTAACCTGCGAGATGCTCCATCCATAAGCCCGCGTCAGCGGAATTCGAAACACGCTCCACGCATAAACCGCGCCCAGCGCGATCTGCATCACAATCCCCGCTACCGCAATGACCCAACGGTTCACAGGCCGCCCTCGTGATCGGTCCGTGAATAGCGGGTAGGGCGCGTCAGTCCTCTGCGCGCCGTCGCATATCTCACCCCGCCGCGCAGAGGACTGACGCGCCCTACCCGGTACGACCGAGGTACTACGTCTCGCTCCTGCTTCCTGGTGGGAAATTTTGTAGTCATGCATAAGATTAAAAGTTAAGGGTGAACTGGGCGTAAACAAACGTGGCATCCCGCGCGCCACCGATTCCGGCCAGGGAACTTTTCACGTAGTCTCCCACGAAAAAGTGTCCGATCCCGGCCTGAAGCGACGTGTAGCGCCTGATGGCGTAGGTTGCGACCAAATCAATTTCCGAACCAACATAGCTGCTGGAATTCGGATTTATTCCGTAGCCCGTCCCATCGGTTGACGCCAAGCCGCCGCGCCGCGCACCTTTGTTGGTGTAGAACGAATCGTGCGTGTCAGCCAGCCACACCAGACGATAATCTGCAGCCACAGTGAGCGATTCGAGCGGCTGGATTGAACCCATGAAACGCAGGATCTGGTCGTTCTCCCAGGAGAAGATGTCCATCATCCCAAATTGGCGATGGTTGGTCGGGAAGAGATTGTCGAAAGTCTCGTGTTTGCCGTCGGTGGGGTTGCTGTCACCGCTGGAGTAGAGATACTCCAATCCGGCTCGCGGCTTGCCCGGCGCATTGGTCCAGGTGTAGCCGCCGCCGGCGACTGCGGCGTAAGCCTGCTGTACAAGATTCTTGCCCGCAACTGACGTGGGCGCGCCAGCGGCGCTTTCCTTGTACTGGCCGAATTGTTCGGCCACCTCGAGGTTGTAATCCCAGCCTCCCAGCTTGCCCGGCAAGGACTTGAGGTGCACTCCGATTGTGTAAATGTCACGTGGCGTGGCGCCTTGCGGATCCGGTGGCGGCCCATAAAATTGCGGTGAGCCTGTGCCTGTGTTCCGGGCGAGGAAATAGACTTCAGACTCCTGCCAGGGCATCAATTTCGTGGTCGAGGCATAAATACCGGAGAACCAATCTTGACCATCGGACTCATTGAAATGGTCGTTCCAGACGATCACGGGATGTGAAACAAATGCGTCAACCCAGAAGCCCTGGACCTCGTAACGCAGTTTGGCGGCATCAAAGGTTCTTCTGACATTCGTCCAGTCCGATATGCCGATTAGCCGTTCGTCACCGTAACTCAACTCTTGTCGTCCGATCTTGGCGATGATCGGAAAGAGTTGTGGTTTTCCGATCTGAATAAAGGCCTGATGTAGATCAACTGTATCCAGATCGGGATTCGGATTTGGCTCATCCCAAAAACCACGACTGTCGCGGCCTTCCGCATAGAAATTCAACCAAGGCGTCGGATCATAACCCGCGTGGACGAATGTGCGCAGCAGCATCCGATTATCGGAGGAGTGACCGCCGGTCGCGCTGAAGTCCACCGGCCCCAGGTATTCGGCGTGCTCGTAGCGCGCTCGAAATTGTCCGCCTAAGTCCCAGGCGGAGAAGGAACTGGATTGGCTTCGAAGCCAGTCGTTCACCAATCCCGGCTGGACATCGGACGCGGTTAGTTGGGAGTTGGTTTGCGCAGGCTTGGCAGCAGGCGGATCATGATCCGCCCGGGCGAGGTCTGGGGCGCCATAAACCACTATACCGGCCACAATCAGTTGGTGAGGAAAAACTTCCATGGGTACTTCATGGAATGTTTTCGCCATGCCGTTCTCGCTCCAACTCTTCGGCGGTGTCCTTCTTCAGGGAACGGGTCACTCGCCAAATGAAAAAGCCTCCCATCAGCAGAGCGCAGGCTACGATGGCCAGGCCTTCAGCCTCTTGCCGTAACCCGTAGCCAGAGTAGAAGCTCGCCAGAATTTCAAAGTGTTTCATAAAAACTCATGTCATGTGTTGCAGCCGGTGGATTTCACCAAGCCAAGTCGTGTATCTCAAAATCCGTGCCAAGGTGGGAACGAAGCGGAAACCACAAAACACCAACAGCATAGGATTATTTGGTCCAGTTCAGCCTCCCACGAGGTTTCGTAAATCTCCTTTCTTGCGGATGAGGTTACGATTTTTCGTCAGTTTGCGGGTAGGGCGCGTCACTCCGTGCGCGCCGCTGGCCTCAGCCACGAACCCCGGCGCGCAGAGAACTGACGCGCCCTACCCGCCATGATTAAGGCTCCGCCCCGCAGTTTGGTTCGCCTTGCCTCGAAACGACTCTTGTAACAGTTTAGGGCAGACATGAGCGAGCCCGACTCTGTTGTGTTCGTGGTTGACGACGATCCCTCGGTCCGTCGTTCTACAGAACGCCTTCTTCGATCGGCAGGGTTCAAAGTGCAAACCTATAGCTCCGCCCGGGAATTCCTTGGCGGCCATCGGCCTGAGGGACCCGCCTGCCTGGTACTCGATGTGCGCATGCCAGGGTTGAGCGGGATGGATCTTCAACGCGAGTTGGCGCAATCCGGGATCCATATTCCGATCATTTTCATTACCGCACACGGCGATATCCCGATGTCGGTGCGCGCGATGAAAGCCGGGGCCGCCGAATTCCTTACCAAGCCTTTCCGTGGCCGCAGTCTGCTGGACGCTGTCCGCGCCTCCATCGAGCGGGACCGCTCAGCCCATAAAGAGCGATCTGAAACTCGGGAATTGCACGAGCGCTATGAACAGCTCACCCCGCGTGAGCGCGAAGTGATGCCTCTCATTACCTCCGGAATGCTTAACAAGCAGGTCGCCGGCGAACTCGCCACCACTGAGAGAACGATCAAATTCCATCGCGCCCACATCATGCAAAAGATGAAAGCGGAGTCCCTTGCCGAGCTGGTGAGGATGGTTGAAAAGCTCGGAGCTCGGGGAAGCCAAATTCGAGTCACGCCTTCCTGACCACCGCCACTCATTCAGATTGGGCAAGAAAGTTTTAGGCCTTATCTAACCGCCATTCAGGACTGACTTGCACGGCTTTCCACAGAGAAGGAGATAGAGCAGCTCATCGCTGGCTGGCAGAACCAGGTGGCGGGCGATCTCCCGTTCGAAAAAGCCACCGAGCGGCAAAGCGCAAAGGCCAAGACTGGATGCCAGCAGGCAAAGATTTTGCGCCAGATGCCCCGCTTCAATCAGCAGGAACCGAAGTCCTCGAGCGCCGTATTTGGCTTGCACACGGTCGTAGCCGCCGACCAGCACGAATAGAATGGCGCCCCCTTTGATTAGGGCCAGCGAAGGCACACGCGTCATCCACTCCTGGCGGCTGGCGGATGAAACTATTTGGGAGAGATAACTTCCTGCGCGATCGAAATGGTAGGCGCCGGATGGCAGCCACGATTGTTCGAAAGTTACAAGGTACAGTTCGAGTGATTGCATGCCACCCGCCGATGGGACCGGGCCACGCGCGCGATCCGCGTAGATGCCATGAGCCCGGCGCAGGAGCCGGCTGAGGACACGCTTTGACGGCATTGCGGCAGAGAACGTGCTTGCGGATCGTCGTCGCGTCAGGGAGCGGTCTAGTGACGGCCAAAGACGCGGCGCTACTCGGAGGAGCGGCCAGCGTGGATAACCAGGATAGGTGCGAGGTTGGATCGGAGCAGGATCCGCCTCGAAAGCAAGAATCCGGTCCCGCCATTCCGGGAAGTTTGTGGCGTCGAGTTCCGTCGCCGCGCGTAACGATGTGGATTCGCTGTTCATCTGGTTCACGGAAATGGGTGTGGTGGTGCTTCGCCCCACTGTTCCAGCCCGCGGGGAAACCAAAGCTGCCCATCGAGATGCGCAAAGCGATCGTCCCCATGCAACGGTTGCAGGCCGGGCACCATGACTTTTACAACCCGCCAGTCCAGTCCTTTCCCGACCAGCATCGGTGGGGTCAGGTTGCGAACCAAAACCGGAGACGATTCCCTAAATCGCTCACACAGCACGGCGAGGCTTTCGTCAGGGGGTGCGGTGCGTTCCGAGGCTGGGCGGGCGCAGTTGAGCGCGGTTCGCTCCAATTCTTCCCGATGAAAGCTGTAATAGAGAGCGTGGTCGGCAAATGTTTCCAGCGGCGGCTGCAAAGCCTCTGGGGCGCGCTGCTGTCGCAAGTGGCGGACGTATTGGCGGCCTTGGACGGCTTCCAAGCTGGCTTTGTTCCAACTCGCGCGGCGCGACTCGCGGCAGGCGGAGCCAATGCTATGGCAGAAGCCCTCCCGATCTTCGCCCTCGACCGTGACCATCGTTACATGATCGCTAAAGGGCGATTGGATTCTGAAAAAATGCCAACGCAAGTTCGGTCGCACCAGGCGAAGCGATTCCTCGGCACCCCACGCGGTTTCCTGAGGAAACTCTTCCACAGGATAGGTCCCCCACCAGGCGCCCAACAAAGCGTCGCGTTCGATGACTTCCTGCAACGCTCGCAGCACAACAGGTTGGCCGGCCGTTCCTGCCGCGAGTCCCGTCGAAGTTGCGGGACAAAAACGATGACTACAGCCCGCGCGCGGAAAAAGATAAGCGAATTCCTCCGGAACCCATTGTGGTTCTCCGCTCGACACGTCGCGAAAGCAAACCCACCGGCAGCGAGTCTGGCGTGTCAGGGGCTCGAAAGGGAAATCGGCAATGGCGTATTGTTGCGGGTGAAAAAGCACCCAGCGTTCCGGAGCGATGGCTGGTTCATCGAGCGGCCAATTTTCGTAGCTGGCTTCAATCGCGGCATCCTGGGCCGTCGGGTAGGCGAAAAGCCGCTCGATACCTTCCCCGAAGCATGCAGTCGCCGCAGCGTCGTCTGACCAGCCGGATCCTCCTACGTGCAAGAGGCTGGTCTGCTGCGGATGCAAGTGGGCAACGATTCCAGCACAAACGGAAACTCGCGGGTCATGCGGTCGCGCCGCCACGTGTTGGAAATCACGGAAGAATCCCGTAAACCCGCTTTGGTACCAGGCGTTCATCCTGGGGAGCAATCAGGGCAATGGGGGTCGCGAAAGACCTTGTGGGTCGTGCACTCCATTGTGTTGGTTTCTACGACATGCAGCCGATACACGCCTACAGATGGCTTTGATTGTGCCGAAGATTCGATCTTCCAGCGGGCCAGTGCCACAAGAAGATCGAGAGCGGGAGCGGGAAAGGGGACGGGTGGGATTTCCCCGCCTGCGCATGAGTGTTCGATTAGATGTTCGTAAATTTCGGGGGCAGGCGAAAGCCGTTGAAAATTTCGGAGCAAGCATCCGAGACATGGCCCTGCGTGTGGCCGGAATACGGAACTCACGAATCCGCGGCCCATGGGTCCGCACGAGATCCAAAGCCACCCTGCCGCGTCGGACCGGCGACAGCGCCGATTGAAATCGAGGGCGGCCGCGTAATCGAGGGCGTCCTGGCAAAGCACAGCGAGATGCGCAGCATTCGCTGAAACGGCAGGAATGGCGCCGCTGAGGCGCTCGCTCAGTTTTCCGCTCCCTTCCACAACCCAGCGAAGTGGTGACGGTGTGTGCAGATGGTCCCCATTTCCTTCCATCAGGACGCGCTCGCCGTATAGTCGGGTGATGATTTCCACCGCCTGCCGCTGACGTTCGCATGGAAGCTGTTTCAGCAAGGGGCACCATTCGGCCTCGTGGTTGAAGCTGCTCAGAAATCCAGGCAGCCACTTGTCGAGAGACGGCGAACGAAGCGTGTACCGGAATTCTTCGCCAGCGACCAGACGGACGGTGTCCGGCTTCGTCAAAATCGCAAAAGGAAAAGCAAATCGGATCTGTTTTGGAAGAACCTCTGTCTTCATCAGCGGGGCGGTTGATCTCGCGCCACTCGGCTGGCCACCGCTCTCATGACCGGCTTGAGTTGCTCAAGTAAGACGGCGCGGACAACAACGTCGGGAAACGGCGAGACCCTTAATTCGAGATTGTATTCCAACAGCGTTTCACCAGTGCCATGTTGCGTGACAACCCAGCTTCCGCGATTGATTTTCCACGCGCCATGTGGTTCATCCCAGGAAGCAATGAATCTTCCCGCCGATTCTTCATGCCGCACATGGAGGTCCATTGGCCAGCGACCAACAATTGAACGAACCTCGCCTGTGACGCGCCACCGTCCGTCGGGGTCGCGCACGCCCTTCGACGTGCCAATATTCGGGAAGATCTCCGAAAAATGGTCGTAATCAGTCACCACCTTCCAGATGCGTTCGGGAGGAGCGCTCACCATGACTGCGGCGCGGATTTGTTTCCGTCCTTCGGCGGTTCGGAGAAGCTGGGTCAGTACGGCGTCCGTAGCGGAGGCTGGATTGCGTGGCTGTGGATCGGTCCAATTTCCTCGAATGGCGGCCCAAACTAAGAGCGCGGTGACCACGCCGATAAACACGGTGGGAACGACAATCCGCTTCTTGACGCGTTTCGGTGGAGGCGCCGTGGGTGAGTCGGGAATGTCTTTCATGAGCGGAACATCTTAAAACCGACTATCATTGCCACCAACCCCGCCACCGCGCCCAACAAGGACCAAAGAGTGATTCTTGCGACTGTTTGCAGACTGGCCTTTTTGTCTGCAAAATCCGCACTCCGAATTGCGATCCAGATAAATGTCAAAATCGAAGCAACCAACTGCGCAAGGGGCAAAAACAGAAGCGCGATGATAACGCCGCCAGGTACCTCCGCACTGGCGGAGGCCCAAGCGAAAATCACTACTGTTAATAAGGTGAGAACAGTCCAGTAACATCCAACGCCCGAGCCTCCTGACGGCGATTTGCTTTTTGCCGTGGCTGCTGCGGCACCGATCAATCCTCCTAACGAGTGTAGGCAGCAGCAACAGCAGCAACAGCCGCCGCAACACAGGAGGTGGCCTCCGACTCCGCGCCGACGCTCCGGTTGGTGCTTCTCGAACTGAACCGACACGTTCGAAATATTTTGTTTGTTCAGAGGCATTGCTGGGACGGATGCATAACTTCGCTTTTCAAGTATGAGAATTTCGGATTGGCTGTCGAGTCGTTTTCGATTTTTCGAAAGATACAGAATCGGTGCGGCTTCGATCTTGGCTCCGTCCACTCCGATGAAACCAAACGACCTCGAATACGCCGTTTGTATTCCCGGTGACTCAGCATCGTCCTGTCCCAAGGGACAGGCGCCTTCCTGCACCAAGGAACAGTAGAACTCCCATCACGAGCGTGGTTAGTGTTAGCCATGAAAAGATTTTTCTCGTGGACAGCAACAGTTGCGAACAACCAAACGCTCAAAGGTACGCTCGCTTCGCTGGCTAACGCTGACGTTTCGGGTCAGCGCCGGTGGCCACGAAACGGCCAGCGAATTCCGATTGCGTTTCTTGACGCCGATGCGACCGAGGAACAGCCCGTGTGGATCCGAGTTGGCGCCATCGAGTTTCCTCGGAAACCTGTCCGCAAGCAAAGATTGCTGCGTGAGGCCTGTGCTTTAGTCGGATGCCTCTAAAAATAACCCAGAAAGGAATAATATGCGCACACTGATAAACGAAGTGGATACTCCTGCGGGAGTAATGAACCAGGACAGCGGAGGACGATTGGCATTCGACAGCAACCGTCCCGCGATTAGCGCCGAAGACTGTGGGATTGAGAGAGAAAGACCCGACACTTTACCACTGGATCAAACGTTTCCCCGGCTGTTGTACGAGTTGGCGGTCCGCCTTCCTGCCCTGAGGGAAATCCAGGCGGTCTGCGTCTGGCTATACGAACCGGTGCGCCATGCGATACGCCCGCACTTGCTGATGGCTGATCTGCCACCTGAGCGGAGAGCCAGCATGTCGTTTCCCATGGACGACTCAATTGCGGCTTGGGTTTGGAAACATCAGGAGCCGCTTACGATAAACACAGAGCATGAGCGGCGTTTCCCGGATTTTGCCGCCGTCTTGCTCGAGAGTGGAATGAAGTCCTTCTGCGGCGTGCCTTTAATGATCGCAGACCGTCCCATTGGTGTCCTGGGACTCGCGAGCACAAGGCCGGAAGCATTTCGTGATTTCAATTGGGAATTCGTGCAGCGCGGCCCCGGAGATACCACTAGCCTCGCCAGAATGCTCCGCGAAAACGAGATTTCAACCCGGGAGGAACACGATTCGAGCGACGAGTCGCTCGCGCTCGAAGAGGAAGCCGAGCCCAAATTCAAGGGTATTATCGGGCGAAGTCCCGCCTTGCGCGCACTGCTTAAACAAGTCGCCGTCGTGGCTCCAATCGATTCGACGGTACTCATTACGGGTGAAACCGGTTCGGGCAAAGAACTCATCGCGCAAGCCATTCATGATAACAGTCCTCGCTGTAAGGGTCCGCTGATCAAGGTTAACTGCAGCGCAATCCCGGACAACCTGTTTGAAAGCGAGTTCTTCGGCCATGTGCGGGGCGCTTTCACCGGCGCGCTCCGAGACAAGCCGGGCCGCTTCGAAATGGCCGACGGCGGGACGCTTTTTCTGGACGAGATCGGCGAGCTCCCGCCGGCGATGCAATCGAAACTCCTGCGGGTGCTCCAGGAGCAGGAGATTGAGCGGGTTGGCGAGATTCGCACCCGCAAGGTCAATGTGCGCGTCATCGCCGCTACCAACCGGGACCTCACACAGGAGGTGGACGGAAAGCGGTTTCGCGAAGATCTCTTTTACCGGCTGAGCGTTTTTCCGGTGGAAATTCCGCCACTGCGGGAGCGACGGGAGGACATTCCGGCCCTCGCAACCTACTTCCTCCGCAAGACAGCGAAGAAGATGAATCGCCCTTTGCCGCGCCTCTCACGAACAAATGCCAATCAGTTGAGCGCCCACACCTGGCCTGGAAACGTTCGCGAGCTTCAGAACGCCGTCGAGAGAGCGGTCATCCTCGCACACGATGGGGAGTTTCGCTTTGATCTGCGTCCGTCCGAACCGAGTGCTCCGGTTCAGCCCAAGCGTGATGAGCACATCGCCATCCGCTCCGAAGTGGCCACCCGCGATGATTGGAAACGTCACGAACGCGAGAGCATCATGCGGGCTTTGCAGCAGAGCGGCGGCAAAGTGTCCGGCCCCGGCGGAGCCGCTGAGTTGCTCGGCATGAGACCTACCACTCTCTCTTCGCGGTTGAAGGCTATGGGTATCACTCGCCAGTTTGGTTCTCCGCAGCCTTGAACATCGTCGCGCCGCGGATGAAAACGGCAGGCTGGGGTCGGATCATTTTCATCTCCAGCGAATCGGCGGTAAACATTCTCGTGGAGATGATCCACTACGGAGTCACCAAAACAATGCAAGTAGCCCTCGCGCGTGGCTTGGCCGAGACGACAACAGGAACCGGCGTAATGGTCAATTCGGTCCTGGCAGGCCCGACGCGCTCGGAAGGCGTGGAGAAATTCATCACCGATCTGGCAAAAGAAAAACATGCCTCTCCGAATCAAGTGGAGCAGCAATTCTTCCAGACGGCGCGACCGACCCGTATCTATCGAGACTTCGCCGAATCGCTCAGCAGCGGCATCCTGGCCATAGCCTGACATTTGACCATTGATAAACTCATCGTGCTGGCGAGCTCGAAGGGGCGCTTCCCCCTCCCATTTTTCACGACCCAACTCCTTCCTTACATAGTGCCAGGGAACTCCAATGGCCAAACAGACGAGAATCCCAAATAAGGCGAACGTCCGTGGGGTTCGCAGCGGAGCAGGGACTGAGGCCAAAATCCTGCTCAACAACCACCTTGCCGAAGCTGTGCCTGGTTTCACGAACTCTGGTCCATGAGGGAACTGCGGAGTGCGATTCGTCGAAGGATCTTTTGGACCCTGAAGCGGCTGGACGTTCTCGGTTGAGAGGGGCGGGGGCATAACGATCGATTCTGGGTCCAGATCGGGCGGCAGGTCATTGAAAAGCCCAGCAACCGAGTCGGCGTTTTGCCAATCTTGCATCCCACGACGCCACACCTTGTCGCGGCGCTTCAATTCGGCCTTAGTCGCCAAGTCTCTCAACTCTGCGAAGGAGACTGTACCGTTCCGATTCCCATCGGGGTGTTCGCGACTTTCATTTATTCCTGAAATTTGCAGAGAGCGGTGTTCTGGCCGACCGAGGCGAAGCGACCGGCAAACAAAGTGACTCTCCCTTTGAGGTTCAAGTCGAAGCCGTCCTTCGTCGGGCCGGTTTTGAAACGGAACGTCAAGTTGGCGTCGCTGGTTACTTTATTGATTTGGGTGTGAAACATCCCCATCACGCTGGCCTTTTTGCGCTGGGGGTTGAGTGTGATGGAAAGACGTATCATTCCAGTCGTGCAGCCAGAGATCGCGACCGCCTTCGGGAAAAAGTCCTTAAGGAACGTGGATGGAAACTTCACCGGATTTGGTCAACGGATTGGTTTGTTAATCCGCAACAGGCGAAGAAACGATTGATTGATGCAGTGAATGCGGCCTGCCGGTGAAACTTGGCCGGTCAGCTTCCACACGACTGCAGTCTGGGCTGGCTCAGGAACCGGACGGCGCGTCAAGACCTGGAGCCAGCGTGTGGAGTATTCGGACGCCTGGTCGGCGGTTTAGTTAAGCCTTGGACACCGCCAACTTCAGAGGCCGACAGGTTTTGGAAATGGTCTTGATGAGCATGCGCGAGAGGTTCCTTGCATCACGCCCGTTCAAATCCCGTAGCTCATAGGAGTCACCTTCCCACATTACGCTCCACCCACTCCAGTCCCTAAAATTGTGGGTCATACGCTTAGGGAGGCGGACGTTCAGATTCTTTATTCGTTTTCTGGCAGCGGCACTTTCACACCACGCGGCAATCAAAATACTGAAACTGTCCCCGATGAACGGGTGGTGCACCTTGGAACGAAACATATAGTGAATGTAAAACCCGGATTTCGAAAGCGGTTCGACCCAAAACTTAATTTCTGGAGGATTGGCTGCCCTAGCCGGCCATTGATCGTAGCTACATTTGATCCCCGACTTGGTAGAATAGTCCTCTGCCGCTTTTTTTAGGCGATCGCACACGCCCTCCAAAGTCGGACGATGTTCGAAGATGGCTTCCAGAACATTCCGATGCTCCCTGTTCCGGTAGAGCCT
>WNGL01013840.1_pt1 | contig 20631 bp, 12 predicted proteins | sample 5400591 | NCBI WGS metagenome assembly WNGL01 (sample SAMN13153377, study PRJNA577476) | soil metagenome | isolation source: 80 cm soil or saprolite under Garry oak tree replicate 1 | place: USA:California | collected 2016-06-15 | reverse complement strand
TGCGCCTCCAGCCGTCCGTTCAGCTCCTCGAACACGGTGAAGGACTGCGCGGTCGGCGCGGTGTCTGCGCTTTCTACCGTGCCTTGCAGCGCCATCAGTTGATCGGCGGCCTGGATGGGATAATTCAGCGGGTCCTCGCCGGTTTTCGATTTGGGCTGGATAATTTTCTCTTCGATGGCGTCGAGTTTCTTGTTGAGCGCGTCCGCTGCATCAAGGACGGCCTTTGCGTTGCTGTCCCCGGCGAGGCGTTTCTTGAGCAGGGTGAGTTGATCGCGCACGCTGCGGATCTGGTTGACCGCGTCGTGGCCGACGGTAATACGATCGCGGATGCGCAGTGCCAGGTCGAGTTGCTTTTGCAGATCGGCTTGCGAAGCTTCCACGCGCGGGTCCTTCCTGACTTCCACCGGCGACGTGTAGGCCTTGCCTTCGACCGTCAACTTAAGCTGGTGATTGCCGGGGACTGCCACGGGACCGATTGGGGAACCGCCCCAGGAAATCGAGCCGGGCACCTTTGAGGGGGGCTCGTACCGCAAATCCCACACGAAGCGGTTTAGGCCAACCTCGGTGGGCAATTGTTCGCGCCTGGCGGCCGCAGGGCCAAACTCGTCTTCCGTGGCACCGGGCGTCTCTTGCGCTTTCTTGCTGGAGAATTTGCGGACGACTCTTCCGCCGGTATCCGAGATTTCAAGCGTGATGGGTTCTTTTGGAGCGGCTTTCAGTGCATAGTCGACGATGGCTCCGGAGGGCGGATTTGCCCCAACCGGCAGACCCCGCGGGACATTAAAGCTGGGCCCGCGGAACCGCACGGCTGGCGCGGGCTGGAAAAGATGCGCGTCTTCGGTGGCGACGTCGGACGTCAATTGGCGGATTGGGTTGATGTCGTCAAGAACCCAGAAGGATCGCCCGTGCGTGGCGGCCAGCAAATCGTCGTCTTTGATGGTCAAATCGTGAATCGGAGTCGCTGGAAGGTTGAGTCGCAGCGATTGCCAATGGCCGCCATCATCGAACGAAACGTAAATCCCCATTTCGGTCCCGGCAAAAAGCAGGCCTTTTCGCTTGGGGTCTTCGTGGACGGCGTGCACATACACGTGGTCCGGCAAGCCATTCGTGATTTTCGTCCAGGACCTGCCAGAGTCGGTGGTTTTGAAGACGTAGGGGTGGTAATCGTCGAGCTTGTGGGCATCCACGGCAACGTACGCGGTTCCGCCTGCGTGGGGTGAGGCGTCAATCAGGCTAATCAGGCTCCATTCCGGGACGCCTCTTGGCGTGACGTTGGACCAATTCTGGCCGGCGTCACGCGTGAGCTGTACCAATCCGTCATCCGTGCCGGCCCAGATCACACCCTTTTCGACGGGCGACTCGACAATCGCAAACACCGTGTCGTAATACTCGACGCTGGTGTTGTCCTGCGTGATGGGCCCGCCGGAAGAGCGCTGCTTGCTCTTATCGTCCCGCGTGAGGTCGCCGCTGATGGCCGTCCAGCTCATTCCCGCGTCTCTGGACATGAATACTCTTTCCCCGCCGTGATACAGGATGTTCGGGTCGTGAGGCGAGAGCGCGATGGGCGCGGTCCATTGGAAGCGATGCTTCAGCTCGGCCGCGCCTGAGCCCATGGGGTTGAGCGGCCACGAAGTGATGTCTTGAATCTGCCCGTTCTTGTGGTTGTAACGCGTGATCAACCCGTCGTAAGAGCCGGCATAAACGATGTCCGGGTCGGCAGGAGAAGGAACCACGTATCCGGCTTCGCCGCCGCCGACGGCGTACCAATCGGGACGGTCAATCGCGCCGCGGTCGCTGCGGCTGGCGATCGCTACCGTGGAGTTGTCCTGCTGCGCCCCATACACCCGATAGGGGAAGTGGGTGTCGGTGGCCACATGATAGAACTGCGCGGTTGGCTGGTTGGATTCTGTGGTCCAGGTTATTCCGCCGTTATGGGAGATGGTCGCGCCCCCATCGTTGCTATTGATGATCCAGTTGGGATTGGTGGGATCGATCCAGAGTCCGTGGTGATCGCCATGCGGCGCGCGCAGCAGGCTGAAGTTGCGCCCGCCATCGGTCGAGCGGTAGAGACCCGTGTTCAGGACGTAGACCGTGTCCACGGTCTTGGGGTCCGCGAAGATGTGATGGAAGTACCAGGCGCGCTGGGTGAATTGATGGCTGGGGTTCACCAGGTGCCAACTCTCGCCGCCGTCTTCGGAGCGGTAGATGCCGCCCTTTTCGGCCTCGATGATGGCATAGACGCTGTTGCCGTCTCCGCCGGATACGGAGACCCCGATGCGTCCCAGAATCCCCGGCGGAAGGCCGTGCCCTTCGAGGCGCTTCCACGTAGCTCCCCCATCGCTCGATTTGTAGAGCCCGCTGCCGGGGCCGCCGCTGACCAGGCTCCACGGGGTGCGGTGCGCCTCCCAAAGCGCCGCAAACAAAACGTGGGAATTATGAGGGTCGAAGACCAGATCGATTCCTCCGGTCTTGTCATCCTTATACAGAACTTTCCTCCAGGTCTTTCCGCCGTCGTCGGAGCGAAACACGCCGCGCATCTCGTTGTTGCCGTAGGCGTGTCCCAGGGCCGCGACGAAGACTACGTCGGGATTCTGCGGGTCCACCATGACTCTGGAGATGTGCTCGGTGTCCTCCAGGCCGATGTGCGTCCAGGTCTTCCCCGCGTCCACGGACTTGTACATTCCATCGCCGTAAGAAATATTCCCTCGAATGCAAGACTCTCCTGTTCCGGCGTAGATGACGTTTGCATCCGATGGCGCGACGGCAATCGCGCCCACCGACATGATGGAGGTCTGGTCAGTCAACGGCGCCCACGTGAGGCCCCCATCGGTGGTCTTCCAGACCCCGCCGGCCACGGCCCCGAAATAATATGTGTTGGGATCGCCCGCGACGCCGGCCACCGCCAGAACGCGGCCGCCGCGAAACGGACCTATCTCACGCCACTTCATCCCTTTAAGCGAATTCTCGTTGAGTGTCTGTGCCTCGACGTCTGCGCCAAACATCAATGGAATGGCGAGCGCCGCGACCCACACCAGCGAACCCACCATCCGTCTCAGATTCCTCATGCCAACTCCTCCCCATCAGATTTGTGGACGGATTCTCCTGTGGCCCGTCCAGTACAGCTACTTGGAGCCGCCCATGCCAAACGAACGATGGCGAACCGCGGCGCGTGGCGCGCGCGCCGGTGGCAGGTGAACGCAGTGCTCCCGGCGGCTGCATGACAGGTTGGCACGCTTGACATCGTCAACAGGACGGCTAACCTAGTGAGCAGGCTCCGGGTCCCAGCCCGCGGCGCGCGCGGCGAAATCGCCAAGGAGACCACGAATGCCCGAAGAAAAAGGACTATTCGCAGGCCTGTTCGATTTTTCCTTCCAGCAACTCCTCAGCCGGAAACGTTGCCGGCGTCGTGGCGTTGTCGGTTTGGATCCTGATTACGCGCGTCGCTTTGGAATGCGTCCTGGCGCTGTTTCGCATCGCCGATAACATCGAGCGCGCCACCCACGGCAGCAACTAAGCCGCACCATCTCGTTGCCGCCGGGCCCCAGCGCGATCTTCCGCGCGGTCCTTCCCCTGATTCCTATTTGCCTGCGATTCCGTCGGCGAGTTCCGCGACCAGCGGCAGGCGGAATTTCTCGTGCTGATAGGCCTTGACCATCAGGAGGATCCACAGGACCAGCCCGAGCAGGCGCACCAGGAGGAAAATCATCACCATGAATCCCCAGCCGCCATAGAAGAGAGTCCCGCCCAAAAACATCGTCATCACGATCCACAGGAGAGTCAACGCCCCGAAGGTGACTATCGATTGCGCCGCATGGAAACGCACAAATGGGCGCTTGTCAATGAGCAGGAAAATGATCCCGGTTATCCAGCCAACCGCGTAGCAAAGCAACCCGGCAACGTTTTCGCTCAGCCCGGACTCGGAAGGGTTTGCCGCTGGAGCGAAACCCCCTGCTGCCGCTCCAGCGGGTTGACCGCACTTTGGGCAAAAGGCTGCTTGCCCTTCGTACTGCGCTCCGCATTTGCTGCAGAAAGCCATGCGCCGCCTCCTTCTTGGAAATAGTGTGGGGAGAAACTGGCGAAGCCTATCAAAACGCGGGGCTGCTGTGCAAGGATGTTCTGCGGGAGGTGGATTGGACCGAATTGCCGGCCCTTCTTCATTAGAATGGGCACGATCCTGGCGTCAAGTAGGTCTGCATAGTTGAGCAGGTCAGCCAAGCGGAGAGCACACACCATAAAGCACAACGCTTGTATAATCAGTTGGGTCTCCACTGTGCGGAAGTGGCGGAACTGGCAGACGCGCAGGACTTAGGATCCTGTGGCCGCAAGGCCGTGGGGGTTCAACTCCCTCCTTCCGCACCAAAGTTTCTCTTCGGAAGGTCTTGCCCTCGGCATAGAGCGTCGAAAGGCTCTTACGGCCTACCACACGATATTCACTTGCCATTCATGCGTGGTTGAGGTGTACACTCTACTGTCTCGGACAGGCGGGGGGGTGCGAGGACGCCCGAGACTTCCAGGGAAAACGAAAAACTCGAGACAAGGAGCGTAAAAGAGTTCCCATGAGAATTCTAACTACGATTTGTCTTGTGCTTCTGGCTCCAGGATTGATCCTGGCCCAGGCTAGCGCGCCAAAACCTGATTCCAACACCGACAATTCAACCGTTGTCAATGAGCTGAAGGCCTTGCGGGAGGCTCTTGCCGAGCAGCAAAAGCAGATCGCCCGGCAGCAGCAGGAAATCGACCGGCTGAAGCAGCAGGCAGCAAAGCAAGATGTGTCCGCCGACGCCGCCAGTGGCACGCCGCGGATCATGGATGCCGCCCTGCACACCAACACGCCGGCCGCCGCTGCGTCTCCAGCTCCCAATCGGATGGGGCAAGAGCAGAAGAAGGAATCGCCGCTGTCCTTCAAGATTGGTGAGGCCGACTTCACGCCCGGCGGGTTCGTGGACTTTGAAAACGTCTTCCGCACCACCAACACCGGCTTCGTGACTGCGACCAACTTCTGGGCCATTCCGTTCAGCGGCTCAAGCACAAACCCGGCCGGCCATCTCACGGAATATCGCTCCACGGCGCAGTATTCCCGGTTCAACATCAAAACCCATGCCAAGTATGGCCAGAATGACATCACCGGCTACTTAGAATTCGACTTTAATGGCAACGATGCGGGCAACATATTTGTCTCCTCCAACGGCCACACGGACCGCCTCCGCCTCTACTGGCTGGACCTGAAACGGGGCAAGTGGGAGTTCCTGGGTGGACAAACCTGGGGCCTGCAAACACCAAACCGCGTGGGCGTCTCGCCTAACCCTGCCGATCTGGCCCTCACCTATGGCGAGGATGCCCAGACTCACGTAGGCCTCAACTACACGCGCGCGGCCGAGTTCCGGGCGGCCTATCACTTCAACGATAACTTTGTATGGGCCGTAGCGGTCCAGAACCCGCAGCAGTTTGTGGGCCAGGGCGCGGCAGAAGTCATCTTCCCCGCTGCCTTCAACCCCGCCCCTACGCTTCCGCTTAGCACCCAGGTTGACAACGCCGGGACGCCCGGCGCACCCAATCTGGCGCCCGACCTCCATTCCAAGTTTGCCTATGACAACAACTTTATGGGCGGCAAGCACTTCCACTTCGAAGCCGGCGGCTTGCTTACGACAGCAAAGGTTACTGTGTTGCCTACGGTCGCAGGATCCACATTCAAATCGCACTCCACCTTGGGCGGAGGAGTTGACGCCGCTATGAACTTTGAGCTGTGGAAGGGTTCGGACAACAGGGATTTCATGTTCGTCGGTAGCGGCATGTACGGCTACGGTGTGGGCCGCTACCTGATCGGCATGGGTCCACAGTTTGTCGTGCGGCCGGTGGTTAGCGGCACCGGCTTCGACGTGGCCACGTCGGGTGTTCACTCAGGCGATGCCATCGTGGGGTTTGAGATCCGGCCTCACCCCAAGACTCAGTTCGGGTTGTATGGCGGCGCGGCGTACTTCCAGCGCAACGCCTTTCCCGACTTAACCTCACCCATCACACTGGCAATCCCCATTGCTTGCACGCCAGGTACTCCCCCGCAGACAAAACCCTGCATTGGCTTTGGCTTCCCCGGCTCATCCACCACCGCCAACCGTGCCATTCAGGAGGTCTCGTTTGACTGGACCCAGACCTTCTGGAAAAACCCGCAGTACGGCGCCGTGCTGCTGGTCATGCAGTCTTCTTACGTCAGCCGTGCCCCGTGGTTTGTGCTTGCCGGGGCGCCTAAGAATGCCCATCTCTTCATGCAGTACGTGAGCCTGCGTTACGTCCTGCCCTAACAACCATTCGTCTCCTGCCGCGCAGAGCGGGCCGATTCCGAATCGGCCCGCTCTGTGCGTTTGGGACCAACCACGAACGGCATGCGCCCGAGAAATAGGCCTTGACATTCGTTGCCAACTGTGGTATAAGCGCTTTTGTAGTAATCGCCAGGTTTACCCTGAGCGCTTTTCGCGAAGGGTGCCGCTAGGTAGTTTCGCTTCCTAACTCGCCCTGCTTGCTCAGAAGGCTGCCGGAGAGACCGCCAAAGGACCTGGAAACTGAAAACGAGGCCAGGATGTTACTTAAACCCTTAAGATTCACATACTTTCGCAAAAATGCGTCTGTAACCCCTTTCGTTTCACACACTTTCAAAACAAAGGACTTAAAACCCTTTCGTTTCACACACTTCCAAAAAAAGGTGGGGGTGGGGGCACCGTCAAGCTACAATTCGTCCGACCGTCGCCACTCGCCCTCGTCGGCTGACGCAAGCGCGCCCATGAATGGCACGCTCAAAAGCATCCTTGACCTCTACGACCCGTCTGCGCCGCTCGCGCAAGCCTCCACGATTCCCGCGCCGTGGTACGTTGACCCGGGCGTGGCCGAATTGGAGCGGCAGGCAGTGTTTGGCCGCGCCTGGCAAGCCGTTGGCCGCGCGGATCAGTTGCGTGAGAAAGGAGATTTTCTGACGGCGGAGCTGGCTGGTGAGCCGATTGTTGTCGTGCGCGGTGAAGACGGAGTCGTGCGCGGCTTCTTCAACGTTTGCCGCCACCATGCGGCCGCCGTGGTCACCGAACCCCAAGGGCACGCCGCGCAGTTTCGCTGCCCGTATCACGGCTGGACCTACGGAATGGACGGCGCTCTCAAAGGCGTGCCCGAGTTCGAAGGCGTCTGCGATTTTGACCGGGCGAAGAACGGACTGCTTCCCGTTCGCGCGGAAATCTGGGAGAACTTTGTCTTCGTCAATCTCGATTCCCAAGCGAAACCGCTGCGAGAGTTTCTCGGCGGGCTGGTGTCGCTGGTCGAGCCGCTGGGCCTGGGCGAATTGCGCTTTTTCGAGCGCCGCACCTACACGCTGCAATGCAATTGGAAGGTCTATGTGGACAACTATCTGGACGGCGGCTATCACGTCCCCCACCTCCACAAGGGATTGAACAGCGTCCTCGACTACACGCGTTACACCATCGAAAACTTTGAGCACTATTGCGTGCAGTCCAGCCCGTTGCGCTCCGATGCGGATTCCGATGCAGCCGCTGCTGCCACGCGGCAAGGCCGCGCCTTTTATTTGTGGCTTTATCCGAACTTCATGATCAATGCCTACGAGGGCGTCATGGACACGAATCTTGTCCTGCCTCTGGGGATTGACCGCTGCGCTGTGGTCTTCGATTTCTATTTCAAAGGCATCGCCACGGAAGCGCAGGCGCATCACCGGGAAAGCATTGCCGTGAGTGAAAAAGTGCAAGCCGAAGACGTCGCCATCTGCGAAGCGGTGCAGCGCGGTCTCCACTCTCGCGCCTACGGCGCGGGGAGGCTTTCCGTGCGCCGCGAAGCCGGCGAACATCTCTTTCACCGGCTTCTGCACGCCGACCTGACGCAAGCGGCTGCGGCTGCGGAATAAACCCGTGCGCGCTCGGTTGACGCCGCACAGTCGCTACCCTATAGTGAAATGCAGATGAGCGAAACGACCTGCCGGCGCGAATTGGATCTGGAGATCCCCGCCGAAGAAGTGCAGAAGGCGCTCGAGCGCGTCGCCAAAGAATTCGCGCGCATCGCCCGAGTGCCGGGGTTCCGCCCCGGGAAAGCGCCCGTTACGCTGATCCGGCGGCGCTTTGCCGGCGACATCAAGAGCGAAGTCCTGCAGTCGCTCGTGCCCGAGCACCTCGAAAAAGCTGTGACGGAAAAGAATCTGAGGCCGGTCTCGCAGCCGCAGGTGGAGAAAATTGATTTTTCCGAGACCGGCCCGTTGAAATTTCGCGCCACCTTCGAGGTGCTGCCTGATTTTCAGCTTGGCGAATACAAGAATCTTGAAGTCGAGATCGAGCCGCAGGATCTCTCCGGCGCCGACGTGGACAAGGCCCTCGAAGAGATGCGCGAGCGCGCCGCGTCGTTTGTTCCCGTGGAAGGCCGCGCCATTGAAAATGGCGACTACGCCCAGCTCAAGCTGCTGGGCGCCCCGGCGGGCGGCGGCGAGCCGTTGCAGGCGGACAATGTCCTCTGCCACATCGGCGCGGAAGAGACCATTGACGCGTTTAATCAGAATCTTCGCGGCGCAACCGCCGGGGAGCACAAGAAATTCGAGGTCGTATATCCCGCCGACTTCCCCGACGCGAAGCTCGCCGGGAAGACCTTTCATTACTCCGTCGAAGTCCTCGGCATCAAGACGAAGAAGCTTCCCGAGTTGAACGATGAGTTCGCGAAAGATGTGAGTGAGGCGGCGACGCTTGAGGATTTGCGCGAACGCATCCGCAAGAGTCTGGAAGCCGCTCGCGAACAGCGCCAGAAGGAATTGGCGCGCAACAAGATTCTCGAGAAGCTCGTGGCCGCGCACGACTTTCCGATCCCCGAGGTGCTTGCCGAAAGCCAGATGGATGTCCGCTTGGAGCGGGCCGTACGGTCTCTGGCCGCGCAGGGCGTTGACCCGCGCGCCGTCAACGTGGACTGGGTGGCGCTGCGGCGCCGCCAGCGCGACCGTGCCATCGAAGACGTGAAGGCCGAACTGCTGCTCGACCGCATTGCCTCGGCGGAAAACATCGAGGTGAGCGAGGAAGAGCTGCAGCGCGAGATGGCGCGCCTGGCCGAGCACAGTGGCGAATCCGCGGCAACCCTTCGCGCTCGCTTGACAAAGCAGGGATCGCTCGATAGGATGAAATCGAAGCTCCGGAGTGATAAGACTCTCGAGTGGCTCTACCAGAATTCCCGGGTCCGCGCAGCATCTGCTGGAAAATAGAGGAAAGCGCACCTGGCTCCTCAGAGCGTTCTAAATTTCTCCGATGAAATATTCAGACGATTCGAGCCCGCGCGGTACAACGCTCATCCCCATGGTGGTGGAACAGACTAACCGTGGCGAGCGCGCCTACGACATTTATTCGCGCTTGCTCAAAGAGCACATCATCTTTATCGGCACTCCGATTGACGATCACGTAGCCAACCTGTCCACCGCGCAGATGCTGTTTCTGCAGGCCGAAGATCCGGAGAAGGACATCCAGCTCTACATCAATTCTCCCGGCGGCTCGATTACCGCGGGAATGGCCATCTACGACACCATGCAATTCGTGAAACCCGACGTGGTGACCACCTGCATCGGACAGGCCGCCTCCATCGCCGCGCTGCTGCTGACCGCGGGCGCGCCCAAAAAGCGTTTTGCGCTGCCCAATTCACGCATTCTGATCCATCAGCCGTGGCTTTCGGGTTTGTCCGGTCAGGCCTCCGACATTGACATCCATGCGAAAGAGATTCTGCGGATGCGTTCGGTGATCAACAAGCTGCTCGCCGACCACAGCGGCCACCCGCTCGAAAAGCTCGAGAAAGCAAGCCCGTGAGAAAATTCAGCACGGACGAACCGCTACGCTGCTCCTTCTGCCATAAGACCCAGGAGCAGGTGGAAAAGCTGATTAGTTCGCCGTCCGACTACCCGCGCGCCTACATCTGCAACGAATGCGTGGGCGTCTGCCAGACCATTCTGGAAGATGAAAAGCGCGAGCAGGCCTCGCCGTCCAACCGCCGGCTGCCGCGTCCGCCGGAAATCAAGGGCTTTCTCGATGGCTACGTCATCGGGCAGGAGCGCACGAAGAAAAAACTCGCCGTCGCCGTGTATAACCACTACAAGCGGATTTTCTTGAACCGCCAGCCCGGCGATGTCGAGCTGACGAAATCGAATATTTTGCTGATCGGGCCAACCGGCACGGGCAAGACATTACTGGCGCAGACCCTCTCGCGCATGCTCGATGTGCCTTTCGCCATCGTAGACGCCACCACGCTGACCGAGGCGGGTTACGTCGGAGAAGACGTCGAGAATATCATCCTCAAGCTGCTCCAGGCGGCCGACGGCGATGTAACCAAAGCCCAGCAAGGCATCATCTATATAGATGAGATTGACAAGATCTCGAAAAAGGACGAAAACCCTTCGATTACACGCGATGTTTCCGGAGAAGGCGTCCAGCAGGCTTTGCTGAAGATTCTGGAAGGCACAGTCGCCAATGTTCCGCCGCAGGGCGGGCGCAAGCATCCCCATCAGGAATTCACTCCGGTGGACACGACCAACATCCTGTTCATCTGCGGGGGCGCCTTTGTGGGGCTGGAAAAAATTATCGAGCGCCGCGCCGGCCAGCGGTCGCTGGGCTTCCACACCGACGTCCAGCCGGCCACGGCGAACCGCCGCAACGTCGAGATTCTCGAGCAGGTCCAGCCCACCGACCTGATCCGCTACGGGCTGATTCCCGAATTCGTGGGGCGCCTGCCGGTTGTGGGCGTGATGAACGACCTGGACAAGGGCGCGCTGATGCGCATCCTGACCGAACCCAAGAACGCGCTCATCCGCCAGTACCAGCGGCTGTTTGAGATGGAGAATGTGCGGCTGCGCTTCACCGACGAAGCTCTGGAAACCGTCGCCGATCTGGCAATGCAGCGCAAGGTCGGCGCGCGCGGGCTGCGCATGATCCTGGAAGATTTGATGCTGGAGTTGATGTACCACCTCCCCGCGCAGCGCAAGGTGCGCGATTTCGTTGTCAACGCCGAAATGGTTCACGGCCGGGAGATTAATTGGTCCTTGCTTGAAAAGGCCGGCTAGTCCGGCCCCGGGACCTGGAGGGTTTTCAGGGTGACCATGTTTAACCGGGAAAAAATGGAGCTCAAGCGCGTACCGATGATGCCGGTGCGGGAGATGGTCATATTCCCGCAGCAGATGGTTCCGTTCATCGTCGGCCGCGAAGCCTCGGTGCGCGCCCTGGAAGAGGCGCTGGCCGGCGAAAAGCGCATCTTCCTGGCCACCCAGCACGACGCTTCGGTGGATGACCCCAAGCCCGAAGAGATTTACAGCGTTGGGACACTGGCCAACATCGTCCAGAGCGTGAAACATCCCGACGGAAACATCAAGGTGCTCGTCGAAGGGACCGAACGGGCGAAAATCGTCCAGGTCGGCAATGAGGAAGGCTTTCTCCGCGCGACGCTGCGCCTTCTGCCCTCCCGTGTCGAAGCCACGCCCCAGGTCGAGCAGAGCGTCGCGAAAGTTATGCTCGAAATGTTCGACCCCCTGGAGCGGCTCAACCGCGTGGCGGAGATCCTCGAGGTCGAACTGGAAAAGCTCAATGTGGACCGCAACATCAACACGCGGGTCAAGCGGCAGATGGAACGCGCGCAAAAAGAGTACTACCTCAACGAAAAGATGAAGGCCATCCAGAAAGAACTCGGCCGGGGCGAAAAGAACGAAATTGACGAGCTGAAGAAGAAGATTGATTCCGCCGGAATGTCCAAAGAAGTCCACGAGAAGGCCATTCAGGAATTGAAGCGGCTGGAGATGATGCCGCCCATGTCGGCGGAGTCCACCGTCAGCCGGAATTATCTCGACTGGCTCCTCGCCGTGCCGTGGAAGAAAAAATCCAAAGAGATTCGCGACATCGCGCTGGCCGAAAAGATTCTCGAGGAAGATCACTATGGGCTCGAGAAAATCAAGGAACGCATCCTCGAATACCTGGCGGTCCGCCAGTTGGTGAAGAATCCGAAGGGCTCCATCCTGTGCTTTGTCGGCCCTCCGGGAGTGGGCAAGACCTCGCTGGCGATGTCTATCGGCCGCGCCACCGGCCGGAAATTTGTGCGCGTTTCGCTCGGCGGCGTGCGCGATGAAGCGGAAATCCGCGGCCACCGCCGCACTTATATCGGAGCGCTTCCCGGCCAGATTATCCAGATGATGAAAAAGGCCGGCACGGTGAATCCCATTTTCGTGCTGGACGAAGTGGACAAAATGTCCATGGACTTCCGCGGCGACCCTTCCGCGGCTCTGATGGAAGTGCTCGATCCGGAGCTGAACCGCTCCTTCACCGACCATTATCTCGACGTGGAATACGATCTCTCGAAGGTGATGTTTGTGTGCACGGCAAACGTGCTGCACACCATCCCGCAGCCTCTGCAGGACCGCATGGAAATCCTGCGCATTCCGGGATACACCGAAATCGAAAAGCTGCAGATTGCCAAGCGCTTCCTGGTGCGCAAAGCTTTTGAGGCCACCGGCATCGCCGAGAGCAACCTGACGTTTACCGACGACGCCATGCGCCATATCATCCGGCACTACACGCATGAGGCCGGCGTGCGCAGCTTGGAGCGCGAAATCTCCAACATCTGCCGCAAGCTCGCGCGCCGGGTGGTCAAGGAAGGCAAAGAAATCAAGCTGGAGATCTCTCCGGCTAACGCCAACGAGTTCCTCGGCGTCATCAAGTACCGCGAAATCTGGCTCGAAAAGAAAAATGAGATCGGCCTGGCCACCGGCCTCGCCTGGACCGAAGTCGGCGGGCAAGTCCTCGCCACCGAAGCCACTTTGATGGAGGGGAAAGGGCGCCTGACGCTGACCGGGAAGCTCGGCGACGTCATGCAGGAATCCGCGCAGGCGGCGATGAGCTACATCCGGTCGCGCACGCCGAATTTCGGCCTGCCGAAAGATTTTTACCGCCACCTCGACATTCACGTGCATGTCCCGGAAGGCGCGATTCCGAAGGACGGGCCCTCAGCCGGCATTACCATTGCCACTTCGATTGCCAGCACCCTGACGCGCACGCCGGTGCGCTGCGACGTGGCCATGACCGGCGAAATCACGCTCCGCGGCAAGGTTCTCCCGATCGGCGGCGTCAAGGAAAAGCTGCTGGCCGCCCACCGCATGGGATTGCGCACGGTGATCCTGCCCAAAGATAATGAAAAAGATCTCGCGGAAATTCCCGCCGAGGTGCAAGCGGATCTGGCCATCCTGTTCGTGGAAACCATGGATGACGTGCTGAAGATTGCGCTCGAAAGCCCTTTGCAACCGACCGCGCTCGCTCCCGTGCCGGAGGTTGCCGCCAAGTATTCTTCGGAAGCAGAGAAAGACAAGGGATTGACCAACTGAGGATGATTTCCCGCCGGCCTCGCCGAACTCCTTGCGAATACTCGAAGTGAAAGCGGCTGGCGGGATCAGTGCGTTGACCCGATTTTGCTGTTTGCCCGCTCGAACCGGTTGTGCCCACAGCCTGCCTGGATTGAGCGTATCCACATCCCCAGCCTGAACACTCAGGCCACAATCAAGGAAAAAACATGAGCGTCAGTCTTGCAGAACTAAAAGATAAGAACATCACCGACTTGGCGAAAATCGCCAAGGAATTGAACATCCCCGGCGCGAGCGGCATGCGCAAGCAGGAGCTGATCTTCCAGATCCTGCGCGGGCAAACGGAGAAGAACGGCTTGATCTTCTCCGAAGGCGTGCTGGAATGCCTGCCGGACGGCTTCGGCTTTCTCCGCGCGCCTGAATACAACTATCTGCCCGGCCCGGACGACATCTACGTTTCCCCGTCGCAGATCCGCAAGTTCGACTTGCGCACCGGCGACACGGTCTCCGGCCAGGTGCGCCCGCCCAAGGACGGCGAGCGTTACTTCGCATTGATCAAGGTGGAAGCGGTCAACTTTGAAGACCCGGAAGTGGCGCGGAACAAAATCTTCTTCGACAACCTGACCCCGCTCTATCCCGCGGGCCGCTTGAAGATGGAGTCCACGAAGGAGAATCTCACCGGGCGGGTCCTCGACTTGCTTTGCCCGGTTGGCAAAGGCCAGCGCGGCCTGATCGTGGCGCCGCCGCGCACCGGCAAAACCATGATGCTGCAGTCCATCGCCAATTCCATCACCACCAACCATCAGGAGGTCGCGCTGATTGTCCTCCTGATTGACGAGCGGCCCGAAGAAGTCACCGACATGCAGCGCACCGTCAAGGGCGAAGTCATCAGCTCGACCTTCGACGAGCCGCCGCAGCGGCACATCCAGGTCGCCGAAATGGTTTTGGAAAAGGCCAAGCGCCTGGTGGAACACAAGCGTGACGTCGTCATCCTGCTCGACTCCGTCACGCGTCTGGCGCGCGCTTACAACGCGGTCACGCCGCCTTCGGGCAAAGTTCTCTCCGGCGGCATTGACGCCAACGCGCTGCAGCGCCCGCGGCGCTTTTTTGCCGCCGCCCGCAACGTGGAGGAGGGCGGCTCGCTCACCATCATCGCCACGGCCTTGATTGACACCGGCAGCCGCATGGACGACGTCATCTTCGAAGAGTTCAAAGGCACCGGCAACATGGAAATCAATCTCGACCGGCGCTTGGTGGACAAGCGCATCTTTCCGGCCATTGACATCAACCGTTCCGGCACGCGCAAAGAAGAGTTGCTCATGCCCGCGGATGAACTCAACCGCGTCTGGGTGCTGCGCAAAGTGCTCAACCCGCTTTCCCCGGTCGAAGCCATGGAACTGCTCTGCGGCCGCCTCTCCAAAACGAAGACCAACGCGGAGTTCCTCGCTTCCATGTCCAGCCCCACCTAGATTTTCAAACCCCTTTGGAACTTCTAGGTGCGCGTGGCTGAAGAGGAGCCACTGCGGCGCGCGTGTTCCGTTTCTCTTTCGCGCGCAAGCAGGACGATGAGCCGCGCCGTCTCTTCGACGCCCATCGCCGTGTTATCCACTAGAACCGCATCCGCAGCGCGGACCAGCGGGGATACTTTTCGCTCGCGGTCGCGCCGGTCGCGTTCGCGGACTTCCGCAGCGACTTCTTCAAGCGGCAGCGCATCGCCTCGCTCCTGATGTTCGCGCCATCGCCGCTCCGCGCGGACCTCCACGGAAGCGTCGAGAAAGATCTTGAGGTCCGCGTCCGGGAAAACCACTGTGCCGATGTCGCGGCCCTCCATCACCACCCCGCCCCCGCGTCCGGCGCGCTGCTGTTCGGCAACCAGCACTCTCCGCACGCCGGCAATCGCCGCCACCTTCGAAGCGGCCTGCGAAGCCGCGGCCGTGCGGATCTTCTCCGTCACGTCGGCGCCGTCCACGCGAACGCGGATCTTCGATGATGCGGGTTGTCCCGCCGCGCTCGCCGTTTCCAGGTCAATTCGCGTGGCTCGCGCCAGCGCCTCCAACTCCTGCTCGGACTCGAGCGGCACGCCGCGTTCCAGCGCCTTCCAAGCCAGCGCTCGGTACATCGCGCCGCTATCGAGATACGCGTAGCCCAGCAGTTCGGCCACGCGGCGCGCGACGCTGCTTTTTCCCGAGCCGACCGGGCCGTCAATGGCGATGGTCAGTTTTTTCATGCGGGAGAAAATGGCATGCGCATCGCTTCCGCGGACGTTTCAAAAACCCATGATGCTGTAGCCGCAGTCCACGTAAAGCACTTCGCCGGTGATTGCTGCGGCCGCATCCGAAGCCAGAAACGCCGCCGCCGCGCCCACCTCGTTGACGTCCACGTTGCGCTTCATCGGGGCGCGCTCGGCGTGCGCTTTCAGCATGTCGCCGAACCCGCCGATGCCTCGCGCGGAGAGCGTCTTGATCGGCCCGGCGGAAATCGCGTTGACGCGGATATTCCGCGCGCCGAGCTCGCTTGCCAGGTAGCGGACCGCCGCTTCGAGCGCCGCTTTGGCAACCCCCATCACGTTGTAGTGCGGCACAACCTTCGTCGAGCCGTAGTACGTCATCGTCAGGATGCTTCCGCCCGCGGTCATCAGCGGCGCCGCGGCGCGGGCCAGGGCGATCAGCGAATAGACGCTCACGTCGTGCGCGATGCGGAATCCTTCGCGCGTCGTGTTCAAGAAATCGGATTTCAGCTCTTCGGCGGGAGCAAACGCGACGCTGTGCACCAGCGCATGCAGCGTTCCGTAGCGCGTCTTCAGCGTTTCGAACAATTGCGCGATTTCCTCATCGCGGGAGACGTCGCATTGAAATGCCTCGGCGCCCGGCAGGCCGAGGATCATGTCCCTGGCTTCCTCTGCCAGCCGTTCGTTCTGATAGGTGATCGCGAGCTGCCATCCCGCCGAGTGCAACTGCTGCGCAATCGCCCAGGCGATGCTGCGCTTGTTGGCAACGCCGAACACGACGGCCGTGCGCGGTGCATTTTGTTCAGACATGAATCGCCATTCCCTCCGGAGATCGCCGTTCAGATTCTCTTGAAAGCCTTCTCGATTTCGCGCACCGAATAACGCAGCACCACCGGCCTTCCGTGCGGGCAACTCATCGGGCAATCGGTGCGCGCCAGCTCTCCCAATAGCCATTCCATCTTGGCCTGATCGAGCGGCATGTTCACCTTGATCGCCGCGTGACATGCCGTGGACGCGGCGATTTTTGCTTGCAGCGTTTCAATGGAAATCGCCGCGGACTCCCGCTCGATGCCGTCCAGAATTTCCAGCAGCAGCTTCTCCGCGTCGGCGCTCGAAATCCCCGCGGGCGCCGCCTGAATGGCCACGCTTCGCGGCCCCATCGGCTCCACTTCAAATCCGTTTTCGCGCAGCTCTTCCGCGATGCGCTCGAAAATGACCACTTGGCGCGGCCCGAGTTCCATCACCTGCGGCACCAGCAGCCGCTGCCCTTGCACTTGCCCCGCGCGCCGCTTGGCCAGGTGCTGCTCAAACAACACGCGCTCATGCGCCACGTGCTGGTCCACGATCCACAATCCCTGCCCATTTACCGCCACAATGAAGCTCGAGCTGACCTGTCCCAGCGGTTTCAAGTCGGCGATGCCATCAGGACCTGGGAGCGATGCGGCATCGCCGCTGGCCGCCGTAGGTGCGACGCTCGCGCCGCAATCACCTGGAATTTCCAGCGTGCCGCCGATTGCCGAGGCTTGTTCGAACGCGAATCGCTGCGCTTCCGGCTGCAGCGGCATCTCCGTCAACTGGAATCCCTCGGCGAGACCGGCGCCGAATCCTGCAAGCGGCATCGCGGATGGTCCCGGGCCTGGAATGACGGCGCGCGGCAACCCTGCGACTCCTGCGCCCGCGGCGGCGGCCTCGGCAGCGCCGCTCACCGCTTGCCCGCCGAGTGGCTGAACGAGCGAAGCCGCCGCAGCGCCGGGAAAATTTGGAATGGGCCGCGCGCGCATGAGCGCCTGCCGGATGGCATCGCGCGTGAAATCGTGCGCAAACTGCGGGTGGCGGAAGCGCACCTCGATTTTCGCGGGATGCACGTTGACGTCCACTTCCTGGTAGGGGATCTCCAGGAACAGCAGCACGGCCGGAAACACATGCGGCGGCATGATGTTGCGGTAGGCTTCGTGAATCGCGTGGAGCAGCAGGCGGTCGCGCACCAGCCTGCGGTTCACGAAGATGTAAACGCCGTTGCGGTTGGCGCGCTGCACCTCGGGACGCGACGCAAAGCCCGTCACCGCAATCGTCGCCGCGCGCTCCTCGGCTTCCAGTTCCGGCTCGGTGATCGCCGCGCGCACCGGTGCGCTCGCCGCTGGGATTTCCAGCAGTTCATCGAGCGCCTGCCTGCCGAAAAGTTGGTATACGCGCGAGGCCAGATCATCCACCTTCGCGACGTTGATGATTTCCTGAGTGGGCGTCTTCAAAACGAACTGCTTTTCCGGATTCGCCAGAGCGTAATGCGTCACCAGCGAAGCGATGTGCCCCAGCTCGGTGGTGTCCGACTTGAGAAATTTCCGCCGCGCCGGGACGCAATAGAAAAGGTCCGCAACGCTGACCGCCGTCCCCACCGGCAAGCCGGCGGGCTTCACGCCGATGAGTTTGCCTCCTGCAAATTCAATGCGCGTGCCTTCGGCATCTTCTTCCACGCGCGTCTCGAGCAGCAGCCGCGCCACAGCCGCGAGCGACGGCAGCGCCTCGCCGCGAAATCCCAGCGTGGCGATGGAAAGCAGATCGTCCGCGGTGCGCAGCTTGCTCGTGGCGTGGCGCTCGAAGGCCAGCAGCGCGTCGTCGTGCCTCATGCCGTGGCCGTCGTCCACCACGCGAATCATGCGCCTGCCGCCGGCCTCGGCCTCGATCTGAATCGAATGCGCGCCCGCATCGAGCGCGTTCTCGAGCAGCTCTTTCACCACCGACGCCGGCCGCTCGACCACCTCGCCCGCAGCGATCTTGTTGGCCACCGCCTCCGGCAATATGCGTATCTGGCTCATTTCTTCAGAGCAATCCCCAATTCATCGAGTTGGTCTCGGCTCACTTCCGACGGCGATTCCGCCATCAGGTCCTGCGCGGCGGTTGTCTTCGCAAACGCAATCACTTCGCGGATGGACTTTTCGCCCGCAAGGAGCATCACAATGCGATCCATCCCCAAGCCCATCCCGCCGTGCGGCGGCGTCCCGTAGGTGAGCGCGTCGAGGAAAAAGCCGAACCTTCGCCGCAACTGCTCTTCGGTGAGTCCCAGCGCCTTGAATACGCGCTCCTGAATATCCTGGCGGTGGATTCGTATGCTCCCCGAACCCAGTTCCACGCCGTTGAGCACCAGGTCATAACCCTTCGAGCGGATTTCACCGTGACGCTCGGGTTGCTCCAGAAGATCGAGGTCTTCTTCGACGACTCCCGTAAACGGATGCTGCGCGCTGACCCAGCGCTTGTCCGTCTCGCTCCATTCAAACAGCGGAAATCCCGTCACCCACAAAAATTCCCAGCGGTTCGCGGGAACGAGTTTCAGTTGCTCAGCGAGATGCAGCCGCAATTGCCCGGCAACCAGCGCCGCCGCTTCGGTGCCTTTAATCTGTTCTTTCGCCGCCACAGCGACCACCAGGTCGCCGGCCTTCGCGCCCGCAGCCTCGGCGAGCTTCTTCACACCGCCGGCGCCGAGCAATTTTTCGAGCTGCGAGCTGTTCCCTTCCGCCGCAACCTTCACGGTGTACAACCCTCGCGCGCCGAGCGACTTCGCTTTCTCGCTCAACTCGTCGAGTTGCTTTCGCGAATAACTCGCAGCGCCCGGCGCCACCAGCGCAAATACTTTTCCTTCGATGCGCAAGGTTTCAAGCGCCGCCGCCGGAAAACAATCGGAGACGTCGCGCAGCCCCATGCCAAACCGCAGGTCGGGCTTGTCGCTGCCATACCGCCGGATGGCATCCTTGTACTGCATGTGGCGGAAAGGCGCCTTCACCTGGACACCGGCCACCGCGCAGGCGCGCACCATGGCCTGCTCGACGACATGAAAAATATCTTCCTGCCTGGGGAACGACATCTCCAAATCGAGCTGCGTGTGCTCGGGCTGGCGGTCGGCGCGGAGGTCTTCATCTCGCAGGCATCGCGCAATCTGAAAGTAGCGGTCCATCCCCGCGATCATCAGGATCTGTTTGAACATTTGCGGCGATTGCGGCAAGGCATAGAACTGCCCGTGATGGATGCGGCTGGGCACCAGGTAATCGCGCGCGCCTTCGGGGGTCGAGCGCGTGAGCATGGGCGTCTCGACTTCGATAAAGCCCAGCTCGTCCATGGTCTTGCGGATTTCCAGCACGATCTTGTGGCGCAGCGCGAGGTTGCCGTGCGGCTTCGCGCGCCGCAAATCCAGATAGCGGTAACGCAGCCGCGTCTCCTCGCTGGCGTTGATTTCGTCTTCGATCTGAAACGGCGGCGTCTTGGCGTTGTTCAGGATATGCAGCTTGCCGGCGATCACCTCGACTTCGCCGGTGGGCAGCCCCGGATTGGCCTTCTCGCGGCGAGCCACTTTGCCTTCCACCGCGACAACAAACTCCGGGCGCACAACTTCCGCCTTTTCATGAGCTTGGGGGGAATGTTTCACGTGAAACATTATCTGGACGAGGCCGGTGCGGTCGCGCAAGTCAAGGAACAGCAAGTTCCCCAGGTCGCGCCGCCGATGCACCCAGCCCATCAAGACGACTTCGCGCCCGTCATCGGCCGCGCGCAACTCGCCGCAGTAATGCGTCCGTTTCAAATTCCCAAGAGAATCCAACATTTAAGGAGCTTCCCCAGCTTTCAAATACGCAACCAACTCCCGCTCACCCAGTTTCTTCTGCTCGCCATCCTCCAGCCGTTTCACCGTGAATTGCTTGGTGGCAACTTCATCGTCGCCGATAATCAGCGCGTAGCGCGCGCCGAGTTTGTCCGCCAATCCAAGCGCCTTGCCGAACTTCATCTCGCCCGGAGGCAGTTCCACCGCGAGCCCGCCCTCGCGCAGCCGCCGCGCAATCTTCATCGCCGCCGGATAATTTTTCTCCCCCATCCACGCGACATACACATCGAGCGCGCGTTCCACCGGCAGTTTCCTTATTTCTTGCAAGGAGAGGATCACCCGGTCGGTGCCAATGGCGAAGCCAATCCCTTTTGTGGGAGGCCCGCCGAGCAGCTCGACAAGTCCGTCATAGCGTCCGCCGCCGCACACCGCATTCTGCGAGCCCAGCCCCGGCGCGGTGATCTCAAACGTCGTGCGCATGTA
>WNGL01002904.1_pt1 | contig 20632 bp, 20 predicted proteins | sample 5400591 | NCBI WGS metagenome assembly WNGL01 (sample SAMN13153377, study PRJNA577476) | soil metagenome | isolation source: 80 cm soil or saprolite under Garry oak tree replicate 1 | place: USA:California | collected 2016-06-15 | reverse complement strand
ACCGACCGCCTTGTTGTTCCACTCGGCGTACAGGTAGTCGATGGCGTTCTTGAGCACGCCAGAGGTGCCGTGGTTGTACTCGGGTGTCACGATGACGAAGCCGTCAAACGAGGCGATCTTCGCCGCCCACTGCCTGGTGTGCTCGTTCTGGTACTGGCCGAACGAGGGCGGCAGCGGTTCGTCCAGGTGGGGGAGCGGGTAGTCGCGCAGGTCGAGGAGTTCGAAGTAGGCGTCGCGGCGACGCGAGGCAGCCTCCAGTACCCAGTGGGCGACCTGCTCGCCGTTGCGGTTGGGGCGGGTGCTGCCCAGGATGATCCCGATTCGGCTCACTGTGCTCTCCCTACAGATAGTTGCTACGTCAAGCAAGATTGTGCGGTAAATTGCTTCGTCAAGCAAGTATTGTGGATGCCATGGCGAGAGCTGACCGGGGACCCGCGGTGGTCCCGTTGAGCGCCGCGGAGGAGGCGTTCCTGCGCGCATGGTCGCGGGCGGCCCTCAGCGTCCCCCGCGCCCTGGACGCGGACTTGCAGGTCGGCCAGGGCATGTCGCTGAGCGAGTACACCGCGCTGATGCACTTGTCCGAGGCGCCCGGACGAAGCCTGAGGATGAGCGACCTGGCCTCCGCTTGTGCGCTCTCGCTCAGCGGCATGTCGCGGATCGTGAGTCGCCTGGAGGCCCAGGGCCTGGCGGAGCGAGAGCGAGCCTCCTGCGACGGCCGTGGGCTGAACGCCGTTCTCACCGACGCTGGCCTTGGCCGGCTCCGCCGCGCCTGGCCCACTCATCTGGCCAGCGTGCGGCGGCACATGATGGACCACCTCGGCGAGCTCGACCTGCCGGTCGTCACCGCCGCCGTGCAGCGCTTCGCCTCCGGCACCCCGTATACCGACCCGCAGCAGGAGGTTTGACGTGACATCAGCACTATCGAAGCTGGGTGTCGGGATCATCGGGGTCAGCCCGGTCCGGGGCTGGGCCGCCACCGCCCACATCCCGGCACTGCACGCGCTGCCGAACTACGAGATCCGGGCGCTCAGTGCGCACAGCGCGGAATCCGCGCGCGCAGCCGGCGAGGCGTTCGGAGTCAGCGCGGTGTTCTCAGACCACGAGCAGCTGGTGACCCAGCCAGACATCGACGTGGTCGCCGTTACCGTCAAGGTCCCGCACCATCGTGAGCTTGTCTCCGCCGCTCTTGCCGCCGGCAAGGCCGTCTACTGCGAGTGGCCGCTTGGCCGCGACCTCGGCGACGCGCGGGCGATGGCCGCGCTCGCCGCCGGGCAGGGGGTGCGCACGGTCGTCGGGTTGCAGGCCCGCCAGGCCCCGGCGATCGAGTTCGTCCAAGCGCTGCTCAGCGACGGATACCTCGGCGAGGTCCTGTCGACGACCATGGTGGGGCTGTCGGTCCCGGGCGACGTGGTGGGCCAGCCCAACGCCTACATGCTCGACGAGGCAAACGGGGCCAACCTGCTCACGATCGCCGTCGGCCACAGCCTCGACATCCTCAACCACGTACTGGGCGAGTTCGCCGGCCTGTCGGCCGTGTCGGAACTTCGCAGGCCGCTGATCACCATCGAAGAGACCGGGGCGCAGATCGTGAAAACGGCGGCCGACCAGATCGCGGTGATCGGCACCCTCACGTCCGGGGCGACCGCCAGCATCCACGTCCGGGAGGCAGTGGCCGGCGGCACCGGGTTCCTGTGGGAAATCAACGGAACCGGCGGAACGCTGCGGATTACCGCTGACGCCGCATACCCCGAAATCTATCCCCTGACCGTCGCGGGAGCACACGGGCGGAACGAGCCCGCCGAGCTTGCTGTCCCGGCGGCGCTGACGCAGAAGTGGCCCGCGCTTTCGAGCCTGGAAGGAGCGCCCGCCTACAACGTCGGGCGTGCCTACGCCGCGTTCGCGGCAGACATCGGCAACGGGACTCACACCGTGCCGGACTTCGCCGACGCCGTCCGGCGCCACGAGGTCATCGCCGCCATCGAGAGGGCCGCGGCATCAGGGGAACGCGTGAAGGCGTAGCCCACTAGCGATCAAGAGCGGGTCAAGCAGGTTGTCCGCAACCGGGCTCATACTAACCGTGATCGGACAGATCGGGGAGGACCGCTCGCCCAGTCGGCCGGTGGGCTCGGCCAGCGTGCTCCCGCGCATCACGTGGGCGTCATCGGCGCCGGGCGGAAGCACGAACGCGCCGAACTCGATGCCCGCCGAGTGGTCCTGCGTGCGCTGGTCCCAGACGGCGACCATGACCAGGTTCGGGTATTCCGCGGCCTGCGGGGGACACAACGGCGTGGTCGTCGAACAGGTCGAGGATGCTCCCTCCGCTCGAGGTCACCCCGCCGTGGTCGAAGGCGGACAGGTACTCCAGGGCGACGGATTTGCGCTGCTCGTCCGTCATGACGCTGCGATCTAGGGACATAGCTCGTTCTCCTTGGTAAGGGGGTAGGGCAGGCAAGGTCATCGGCCCAGCACGGCCCGCAGGGCGCTGCCGAGCTGCGCGGTGGCCTCGTCCAGGCTGGCGGGGGCGGTCGTGGCGCGGTAGGCGACGTACAGATCGGGGCGGGTGAGGACGGCGCCGTCGTCGGCGATCTCGCGCAGGTCGGCCCAGGTGGCGAAGGGGTCCTCGTAGGGCTGGCCAGGCCCGATCGAGACCACTCGCAGCTCGATGCCGAGCTGCGCGGACACGGCCGCGGCGGCCTCGGCCCATACCTGCCCGCCGATGCCGGTGAACAGGGTGAAGGCGCCCTTCCCGCCGAGGTCAAGCGTAGAGACTTGTGCCCCGTTCCGGGTCACCCAGGCGTGCGGGAGCTTGGCCCCGGGCCAGGTCGTCGGCCGGGCGTATAGGTCGCGGTCGCGGGTGAACGGGGGCATCGGCGTCCCGTCCGGTACGACGGCGCCGGAGTCGTACCGGTGGTTGTGCTCCATCCCGTGGGCGTTGAACTCATAGGACTTGTAGGCGATCGCCTCCCGCATGGCCTGGCGGGTCTTCTCCCCGTCCTGGCCCGGGGCGCGCAGGACGGCCAGCCGTTCCTCGAGCTTGGCGTCCGAGGTGTCGGACAGTCCGAGGGCCTCCAGGATTCGTCCGGTATCCGCGATGCTCTTGTTCGCCCGTTCGACGATCTGCCGGGCCACCGGCGCCCGCTCGGCGTCGTAGCTGTCCAGCAGCGATTCCCCGGCCAGCCCCTTGATGACGTGGGCGAGCTTCCAGGCGAGGTTGTAGGAGTCCTGTATCGACGTGTTCGAGCCGAGACCGTTGTTCGGCGGGTGGCGGTGGATGGCGTCGCCGGCGCAGAACACCCGGCTTTTGGAGATCGTCGTGGCGAAGTGGTGGTTGATCGTCCACGGCGCGCGCGAGCTGACCCGCATCTCGAAGTCGTCGGTGCCGACGAGCTTGACGGCGAGGTCCCTGATGAACTCGTCGGTGAAGTCGGGCGGACCCGCAGCCGGGTCATAGCCCCAGATGAGCATCCACACCGTCCACGGCTTGATCATCCGGAGCACGCCGAGCCCGACGCCGTTGTCGTCCGCGCCCGGCTGGAGCATCCAGTAAAGGACGGACGGGCGGTGGGCGACGAACCGGGACAGGTCGGCCTCGAAGACGATGCTCAGGGCGCCGGCCACGGCGCCCGGGCCCTCGAACGGCAGGCCCAGGTCCGCGGCGACCTTGCTGCGTGCGCCGTCCGCGCCCACGACGTAGCGTGACCGCACGGTGTACTCGGTGCCGGTGAGCCGGTCCCGCACGGTCGTGGTGACGCCGTCGCCGTCCTGCCCGTGCCCGAGGTACTCGGTGTCGAACCGAACCCTGGCCCCGCGCGCCTGCGCCTGGGAGACGAGGATCGGCTCCACGATTGTCTGCGGAGCGTCGACCATGGTGCATGGGCTGGCCAGCAGGTAGTCGGCGTGGCGGCGAGGGTCGGTGCCCCAGGACGGGACGCGGCCCAGTTCCTGGCCGGCCAGGCTGGTGCAGTACGTCGTGTTGCTCATCAGCTCCCAGGGCGTCGCCTCGCGCTGGAGCAGGTGCTCGATGCCCAAGTCGCGGAATACCTCGACGGAGCGCTGGTTGGTGATGTGCGCGCGGGGGGTATCGGCGAGCCGCCCGTACTTGGTGATCATTTGCACGCGCACGCCGTAGGTCGCCAGCAGCAGCGCCATGGAGCCGCCGGCCGGACCAGAGCCGACGACGAGGACGTCGGTGTCGTACCCCAGCTGATTAACAGACATCGGGAACCTCCTTCGTGTTAGGGCCGGCCACTCAGGCGGAGGCGTGGGAGCCGATCATCAGCTCGGCGAGGTCGTCGGGGTGCAGGAACGACGGCGGAGGCGGCGGCCCCCAGCTGTAGAGCCCTTCGCGCCCCTGGAACACCTCGGGGCTCCACAGCTGGTCCTCGAGGTTGCAGTCCATGTCGGAGAAGTACTCGCTGAAGTTGCCGGCCGGGTCCCGCAGGTACCAGAAGAAGTTGGAGCCGGCGTGGTGGCGGCCCAGCCCCCACACGTGCCGTTCGGGATGCCCCTCGAGCATCGTGGTCGCACCGCGACCGATCTCGTCGATGTCGTCTACCTCCCAGGAGGTGTGGTGGAGGAAGGGCACCGGCGCGGCCAGGATGAGCACGTTGTGGTGGTCGCCCGAGCAGCGCAGGAAGGCGCCGCGGTCGCTGATGTAGTCCGAGACCCGGAACCCCAGGCCGTCGACGAAGAAGGCCATGCCGGCAGCCAGATCCGTGGTACCGAGGACGGCATGCCCGAGGCGGCGGGGCCGGACCGCCTCGGAGCGGCCCACGGCGTCGGCGCGCCGGCCGGACCGCAGGATCCGGCCGGGCCCGTTGTACGTTGGCGCCGGCCGTGGCGCAGGGACCACCGGCGGCAGGATCCGCGCCACCGCCCGGGTACCGGTCACCGGCTCGACGGCCGCGATGGCGTCCGGTTCGCTCCGGTCCGTCGGCACGCCGAGCTTGGCCAAGCGGGAGGCGATACGGCCGAGGTCGTCCGGCTCGGACGCGCGGACGACCAGCTCGGCCAGCTGACGGCGCGGCCGCCGGACCAGGCGGAGCTGGCTGCCGGCGTCGGTCGTCGACATCCAGCCCCCGGCCTGCGGGGTCAGGCCGAAGTCGGAGTAGTAGGCGCGGGTCGCCTCAACGTCGGGGACGCCGATGGTGACGGAGGCCAGGCCGTGCAGCGACATGTGATCCACCTTTCGACACAGCGGCGTTGTCCGGACCGCCAACGCCGAGGCCCGCCACCTCCGGCGAGGTCCGCGGCCGCTTTACTCGTTGTACGCCGACTGGAATCCACTTGTCAATAAAAAATCCATATTTACCTCTGAAGTGGATTCGACTAGGCTGGCGGGCATGCCACCCACCAGCACCAAGTCGCTGACCGAGAAGGTGTACCGCGGCCTGCGGGAGGATATCCTGGCCGGGCGGTTCCCGCCCGAGCAGCGGCTCCGGCCGACCGAGCTCGCGGCCGCCTACGGCGTCAGCCTCAACGTCGTGCGCGAGGCGCTCAGCCGCCTGGCCGGCGAGCGCCTGGTCAAGGCGTCGGCCCAGCAGGGTTTCGCGGTGCCGGCCGTCAGCGCGATCGACCTGGCCGAACTGACCGACCTGCGCGCTTTCGTCGAGTGCGAGGCGCTGCGGCGCTCCATCGCCAGCGGCGACCTGGCCTGGGAGACCGGGGTCGTGGCCGCGCACCACCGGCTGGCGAACACGCCGATGACGATCCCGGACCATCCCGAGGCGCTGAGCAGCGAGTGGATGGCGACGCACAACGCCTTCCACGCGGCCACGATGTCCGGCTGCGGCAACCACCGGCTGCTCGAGCTCACCGCGTCCCTGGCCGAAGCGGCCGCCATCTACCGTTACTGGTCGCAGTTCGTCGACCACGACCGCGACGTCGCCGCCGAACACCGCGCCATCTTCGAGGCCGCGGTCGCGCGCGACGCCGACCTGGCCTGCCGCCTGCATCGCGAGCACATCCAGCGCACTGCCGACATCGTCACCGCCGCTATGCACGCCGCGGATCAGCCCCTGCCCGCCGAGCGGGTCGGCTCCATGCCCGCGCGCTGACCGGAAGGCCAGCTGACCGAAAGGACCGCCATGCGCATCGCCAACCTGTCCGGCCGCCTCAGCCTGGTCGTGGACGGCCTGGCCGTCGACATCGCCGAGGCCTCCGGCGGCGCTTTCGGGCCCGAGGTGCAGGCCGTGTACGAGGACTTCGCCGCCTTCCGGTCCTGGGCGCGCGGTGCCACGCTGCCGTCCGGGCGTCCCTTCGATCCCCGTGACTTGGGCGCTCCCGCCCCCGCGCCGCGCCAGCTGTTCGCCATCGGGCTCAACTACCGCGACCACGCCCGCGAGTCCGGCTTCACCCCGCCCCCTGAGCCCGCGGTCTTCACCAAGTTCGTCAGCTCGATCACCGGCCCGGTCACCGAGGTGGAACTGCCCGATGGACAGGTCGACTGGGAGGTCGAGCTGGGCCGTCATCGGCGCCGGAGGCCGTTGTATCGCGGTCGGCGACGCCTGGAATCACGTCGCCGGGCTGACGGCCGGCCAGGACATCTCCGAGCGTGTCCTGCAGCGAACCGGGCCGGCGCCGCAGTTCAGCCTGGCCAAGTCCCACCCTGGGTTCAGTCCCATGGGTCCCTGGCTGGTCACCCCCGACGAGCTCCGCAACCCCGACGACGTCGAGCTGACCTGCGCCATCGACGGCGAGCTCGTCCAAAAGGGACGCAGCCGCGACCTCATCTTCGGTGTGCCCGAGCTCATCGCGCGGCTCTCCGCGGTCCTGCTCCTACTGCCCGGCGATGTCATCTACACCGGCACCCCCGCCGGAGTGGGCATGGGACGGACACCCCAGCGCTTCCTCCGCCCCGGCGAGATGCTCACCAGCAGCATCACCGGCATCGGCGAGCTCAGCCAGACCTTCGTCTCGCCCCGGCCATGACCTCTTAGGCCACGGCAGCAGCCCGCAGGAGACCCGAGGGCGCAACATGTCTCAGCGCAAGAGTGAACGAAAACAGTCGGCTAAGTGCGGAGGAATGTGAGCACGGCGAGCACGCGACGGTGCTGGTCGGGTGATTCGGCCAGGCCGAGCTTGAGCAGGATCTGCGTGACGTGCGCCTCGACGGTGCGCTCGGTCACGAACAGACGGGCGGCGATCGCGCGGTTGGACATGCCCTCGGCCACGAGCCCCAGGACTTCTCGTTCCCGGTCGGTGAGCCCGGCCAGAGGATCCACCCGGCGGCGCCGGCCCAGGAGCCGGGCGACGATCGTCGGGTCGATGACGGTTTCCCCGTCCACGATCCGCCGGAGGGCGTCGACCACCGTGGCGATGTCGGACACCCGTTCCTTGAGCAGATACCCGACCCGTTCGGGATGATCCTGGATGAGCCGTATGGCATAGCTCGGTTCGACGTACTGGGACAGGACCAGGACGCCGATCTCCGGATGGTCCGCCCGTATCGCCTGGGCCGCGACGAGGCCCTCGTCGGTGTGTGTCGGGGGCATCCGGATATCCACGACCGCTACGTCCGGTCGCGCCTGGCGGACTTCGCGCAGCAGGGCTTCGGCGTCTTCCGCCTGCGCGACGACGTCGATGCCCGCGTCCCGCAGCAGCCGGACGATCCCCTCCCGGGTGAGCATGATGTCATCCGCGACGACTACCCGCACGGTATCTCCACCCCCATCCACGTCGGCTCGACGGCCAAGATGCCACCAAGCGCCCCCACCCGGTCGGCAATTTCGGTCATCGGCGAGGTGCGACCTTGGCCGTCGTCCTCGACGGTGACGGTCAGGCGCCCATCGCGGTGCGCGGCGGTGACCGCCGCGTAGCCCGCGCCCCGCCCGGACGCGTCCTCGATCGCCTCGGCCACCATAAGATACGCGGCTGTCTCGACCACCTCCGGGTAGCGGCCCTGGACGGTGTCGTCAAGCTCGACCGGGATGGACGCACTGTCCGCGAGCGTCGCGAGCGCCGGACCGAGACCGGCCTCGGTCAGGATGGCCGGGTAAATGCCATGGGCAAGCTCCCTGAGCTCACCGAGGCCGGCCTGCACGTCGGCCAGTGCCTGCTCCAGGAGGAGCCGGGCCCGGTCGTCCGATTCGGCATCGGCGCTCGCGTGCGCCAGCCCGATGTCATAGGACAGGGCCAGGAGCCGCTGCTGCGCGCCATCGTGAAGGTTCCGTTCGAGCCGGCGTCGTTCGGCGTCGCCGGTTTCGACTATCCGCGCACGCGAGGCGCGGAGCTCGCCGAGCTGGAACAGCACCTCCGCCTGGAGCCGCTCGTTTTCCAGGCCGAGCCGGATGGATGGCCCGAGCTCCCGCTCGAGCTCGGGAAGCGTCGCGGCGTGGCTGACCGCCGCGACCCGCGTGTCCTGCTGTACCAGCGCCGTGACCAGGCGCCCGGGCGCGGCGGCAGGTTCGGCGACCGGGTGGCCCTGCGCGTTCACGTAGCGCTGGGCGGCGGAGAGCCAGTAGGCGATGCTCAGCTCCGGATCACCGAGGGCCCGTGCGAGCGCCGACTTGAGGGAGCCGGGCGCCGGCGCCGCGCCGAGGCTGGCCACGATTCGCGCGACGCGGCGGCGATGGGCCAGCGCCGTGGCGCCGTCCCGGGCCAGGCCGACTGCAAGCAGGATTACCGCGGCCGTCTGGACCTCGAAGATCAGCAGGAGGGCCGGGGTACCCGGATCTTCGAGCGGCACCCAGTGCAACGCGATCGCGCGCGCGATGCTCGCCGCGGCGAAGATCATCGCGGGCAGGGCCACGGACAGCAGCACGACGCGGGCCGGCCCCCTTCTGGCCAGCAGTCGCCAGGCGCACACCGCCAGCAGCACCGCGGCCGCCGCAGCGGTGAACCACCGGTCCGTCGCCTCGATGGTTCGCGTGAGAGCCGGCAGCGACCTGACGAGGAACACGTTGTCTCTGCAGTTGACCCAGCAGGTGGGGTCGCGGCTGGGGGCGCGGAAGAGCGCGAGGCCGAGCGTGGCGAGCGCGGCCTCGAGGTACACGGCCCCGGCCAGCGCGCGGGCGCCCGCGGATGGCCGCCGCCCGCCCGGGAAGACGAGCACCAGGTGGAAGAGCAGGGCAAAGACGAACCCCGCCGCGACCATCGCGAGGCTGCGCACGAGCGGCGGCCCGAACTGCCAGCCGACCCAGACCGGCGCGAACCAGACCAGGGCCGCCAGCAGCGCCAGGTCACCGGCCGGTCCCGGCCGCGAGGCTCGCGACGCCAGCAGGCCGGCCAGCATGAGGGCGAGTCCGGCGGCGACCGTCAACCCGGTCGCGAGCCAGGAGCGGCCCGCGTAGGTAGTGATCATGCCGGGCCCCCGGGCGATGAGGAACGCGCCCACCGCGATGGCGAGGCCGATCGGCACGACGGCGAGCCGCGCCAGCCTGGCCCACGAGGCGGAGACACGCGGCACGCCGTGTTTATGGCATCTGCACGGCTAGGTATCCACAGGGTGCGATTCGTATTGGTGCTAGCTACAGTGAGATTGTTCGGTTCGCCGCGATGCCGCCGGTTAGGGCGGGCTCCTAATGTGTTCCTCAGCTTCGCATTCGAGGAGAAGAGGGGTGGAAACATGAAGCGGTTGAAGAGCCGGTCCAGGATCGCGACGATCGGGCTAATCCCGGCCACGGTGATCCTCGCCAGCGCCTGCTCAAATGGGGTAGCGGCGGCCAACAAAGCGGGCGCGAACCAGCCGGTGGTCCTCCAGATGGCCGATGTGAATGCCGGTCTCGTCCTGACGCCCGAAATCGGGTATTTCACGAAACGCCTGAGCGAGCTGTCCCACGGGGAAATGTCGGTCAAGATCACGTTGCGGGTCGGCGGGTCTGTCATGAGCGCCGAGCAGCAGGTCGTCAAGGACGCTGCCGGCGGGAGCTTCGACATCGGCTTCACCGGAACCAGCGTGTTCGACACGCTGGGGGTGACGAGCTTCCAGGCCCTCAGCGCCCCGATGCTCATCGACAACTACCCGCTGGAGAACGCGGTGATCTCCAGTGCCCTGCCGGGCAAGATGATGGCGGGCCTGGCCAAGCTGAACGTGACCGGGCTGGCGGTCTTCGGCGACGGGATGCGCAAGCCGATCGGGGTCCGGCATCCCATCCTGAGTCCCGCCGACTGGCGGGGCATCACGTTCGAGACCTACCTGTCGAAGGCCCAGCAGGCCGCCATCAGCGCACTGGGCGCGACGCCGGGGCCGGGATTCGCGGACGACAGGGACCAGGCCCTCGACAATGGCGACCTGCAAGGTTTCGAGCTGAACCTCGGGATTTACCAGCAAGCAACCGAGGAAAATCGGGCCCCTTACGTTGCGGCCAACGTCAATTTGTGGCCGAGAATGCTCGCGCTTTTCGCCAACCCAGGCCGCCTGGCCCGGTTGTCCGATTCCCAGCGCCGCGTTTTGTACCAGGCGGCCACGGACACCGCGGTTCACTCGACGGGCCTCGTCCAGGACGAAACCAAGCTCGTCAGCGAGGTATGCCAGGCGGGCGCGCGGTTCGCTAGCGCCTCGGCGGCCGACTTGGCCGGGCTCGGGCAGCGCTTCGCGCCGGTCTATGCGAATCTGGAAGCCAATCCGCAGACTAAGGCGATGATCGAGCAGATCATGGCGCTGAAGAGGGCTACCCCGGCGGGGGCGCCCGTGTCGGTGCCCGCGGCCTGTACCGGCCGGGCCGCCAGCCAGCCGGCCACGACGAGCGCTCGGCTTAACGGTACGTACCGGTGGACCCTCACCCGGCACGACGCGCTCACCGCCCCGGACCAGAACCCGGCAGAGTATCCCGTGACCTTCACTGCGACGCTGAAGGACGGGAAATGGTCGATGTACCACATCGGCACTGGGCAGAAGGAGATAGACACCACCGGCGACACCTACACGGTCCAGGGCAACCGCATAAGGTTCCACTGGGCCGCTAACCCCGCGGACACGTTCACCTACTCGGTCGACGGCAAGGGCGCCCTCCATCTGACGCCGGTGCCGCCGATGGATCCGGGCGACGTGTTCGTCTGGACGACACACCCCTGGACGAGGATCGGCTGACCGATCCGGTATCAGCGCACCTGGCCGCCGAGCGGGATCTCGGCGGCCAGGCGCGTTCCGCGGCCGGGCGCGCTCTCCACGCCGAACGTGCCCCCCAGCGTCTCGACCCGGTCCGCGAGCCCCCTCAGCCCCGACCCCATCGCCGGGTCCGCACCGCCGACGCCGTCGTCGGACACCACGATCACGACCGTGCCGGTGCCGGATGTCACGGAGATCGCGGCCCGCGACGCAGCCGCATATTTCGCGACGTTCGCGAGCCCTTCGGAGCAGGCGAAGTAGACGGCCGCCTCGACCTGCGGAGCCAGCCGGCCGGTTGTCACCGTGATCTCCACCGGGACGGGCGAGCCTTCGGCCAGCAAGGCCAGCGCCCCGGCCAGGCCATGCTCGGACAGGGCGCGAGGATGGAGCCCCAGCGCCAGCCGGCGCAGCTCGTCCAGTACTCCTGCGAGCTGGTCTTCACCACGCGCTACCCTGTCCCTGGTCTGTTGACCGGTCGCGGATTGCCGGCACCGGTGCAGGGTCTGCGCCAGTTCCTCGAGCCGGCGCTCGGCTCCGTCGTGCAGCCGACGCTCGAGCCGCTGGCGCGCGTGATCGCCTGCGTCGAGAAGCCGGCGGCGTGACGCCGCAAGCCCGGCGATCTGGGCCCGTACCTCCGCGTAGAGCCGCGCATTGGCGGTCTCGAGCTGGGCTGCGGCCGCGGCCGCGGCCAGAAGGACCGGATCGCTCAGCACGGCCGCGTCGTGGATGAGAACCGCGGCCGGACGGCCGTCCCGCTCGACCATGGTCGCCGACCGGCCGGCCCCGCGTTCTGGAAGGGACAGCGTGCCCCCAGCGGCGTCCACGAATGTCCCGGACTCCGGTAGCCAGTAGCCGACCTCCAGCGCCGGGTCGCCGATGGCCCGGGCCAGTTCGGCCCGGAGGGTTCCGGACCGGGCGTGGCCAAGCTGGACCACCAGGTCGGTGACCGCTGCCCCCCGCCCTGGATCGAGGAATAGGCCGGCCAGGAGCACGCCCGCGATGACGACCACGGCAGCCTCGTACACGAGCAGCGACGCCACGCTGGCATTCTCGGGCGTGACGACGAGGTCGATGACCGCTCTCGCGGCGAGCACCAGGCTCAGGCCGGCGGCGGCCTGCAGCGCGATCAGGCGTGTCCTGCGGGCCGGGCCCACCATCCGGACGTATTCGTAGCCGCCCACACTCAGCAGCAGCGCGGCGAGCAGGATCGCGGCGGCTTCGTTCTGCCAGACAGGCGTGATGACCGCCGCGGCGTAGAAGACGGCGATCGCCGCGCGGGTGACCCGGGACGGCCCCCGCCCGCCCGGATACGTAAGCAGCAGGTGGAACAGCGGCCCCCGGTGCAGGAAGAGGGGATGAGCGGAAGCCCATGCCACGACGGTGTCGCCGACTCCGGCGAAGTTCCCGAGGAACCAGGTGAAGCCCGTGGCCGACATCAGGACACCCGAACGACTCTCCGGGCGCCGGACCGACGCGATGAACCCGCAGCCGATCAGGCACCAGCCGACAGCCAGGTCCGGGACCCAGTGTCCGGGATCACCCCACCCGACTTCCCTATTAAATAGCCGTGTTGCCGCAGGTGGCGATGAGACGGGAGACTTGGCAGGCGCTCCCGAGCGTTCCAACGGCGCGCTCACCGTCGTCGCCCTCGCCGTCGAGGCAGATGTCCCCCGCAACGCGCTCACCCAGCGCCACACCGACCTGAAGAACGAGTTCTACCAGCGCATCAAGGAAGGCGGCTCGGACAACGGGGACGAGGCCCGGCTCCGCGCCACCATCGCCCGGCTCCGGCAGGCAATCGCCGACAAGAACAAGGAACTCGCCCGACTCCGCACCGACGTCCCTGTCCTCGTCCGCGTGGTCCATCAGCTCACCCTGGAGAACCAGCAACTCCGCGACATGCACGCCAGCGCCGGAAGCGTCGTCCCGTTCCCCGGCCGGAAGCCAGCCCGGCCACGTGACTGACAGCCAGGAAGGAGGCCACCGCAATGCCCTCTGTTCCCTTGGATGTGTCCGACGCCATCGAACTCGCCGAGCTGCTCGAGTTCCTCAGCGATTGGCTGGAATCCGACCACGATAACCTCACCGCGTCCCTGGCTCGGTTCGTCGGCAGCCCCGGCTACGGCCCTGACACGCTACGCGGCGACTTCGCCCGGTTCCGGTTCCTCCTCGGCGTCACCGACGGCGAGGGCGTCTTCACCCCGGACCAGCCATGACCCGTCATGCATCGCGGAATTTCAAGACCAGTGCGCCGAGGAGGAGGGCGCCGACGGTCCAGAGGGCGACGACGCCGAGGCCCTGCCACGGGGTGAGCGGCAGGCTGTTCACCCCGGTCGTGGCCTGGACGTCCAGGCCGGCGGACAGGGGGCCGATCTGCTGCAGGCGCCGGGCGAGGGTCGCGTCGGAGACGAGGGACGCGATGATCGGGAACAGGTACAGCAAGCCGAGCACCAGGCCGATGGCCGCCGCGGAGTCGCGTACCGCGGCGGCGACGCCGAGGGCGAGCAGGGCGATGAGCGTCAGGTACACGACCGCGCCGGCGGCGGCCCGGAGGTCGGCGCCCGCGGTGAGGGACGCGTACCCGTGCGCGGGAGTGAAGCCGCGGCCGGGGAGGATCAGCCGCCCGGCGAGCGCGGAACCGGCCACCGCCAGCGCTGAGGCGATGAGCACCGGGCCGGTGAGCACCGCGGCCTTGGCGAAGAACCACGTCAGCCGCCGGGGCACTGCGGTGAGCGACAGCGTGATCATCCCGGTGCTGTACTCGTCGCCGATCGCCAGCACGCCGACGGCGGCGGCCACCGCCTGGCCTACGTAAATCCCGGTGAAGCTGGCCATCACGGGGTCGATCCCGCACGTGGCTGACTGGCACTGGGCCGCGCCGGCCGCCGCCGCCCCCACGGCGACGGTCAGCGCGACGGCTCCGGCCAGCAGCCAGAACGGTCCGGCCACGGTGCGGAGCTTGGTCCACGCGGCGTGCAGGGCCTGGGCCAGCGGATGAGGCGGCGGCGAGACCCGGGCCGTGAGGCTCATGCGTCCCTCCTGCGCAGCAGGTAGAAGGCCAGCGCCAGCGCGGCGGCGGCCCACGCGCACTCCACCGCGAACCCCGCCCACGGCGCGAGCGGGTAGTACCCCCAATTCGGGCTGTAGCTGGCGCCGGCGACCTGCGAAAACTGGGGGACCACCTGCTGGACGGAGAAGCCGGCGGCCGGGGTGATCCGCAGCAGCCACTCGCGCGCGACCAGAGAGAGCCCGCCCCCGGCGAACCCGCCTCGCCCGACGTGCCCGGGGAGCAGGGGCGGGACCAGGACGAGCAGATACGGGACGAAGATCACCACGATGGCGGCGGCGACCGCCGTCGCGCTGCGCCGTGCGGCGGTGCCGACGGCGAGCGCGAGCACCGCGGCCACGGCGAGCAGCGCCCCGGTGCCGACGATCATCCGTGCCAGGCTGAGCGCCGGAACCGGCCATAGCGGGACGCCGGTCCTGGCGAGGATGCGCGCGCCGACGGCGACCGCGAGGGCGGCGGCGATCACCCCGGTGACGAAACTGACCGCACCGATCACCACGGCCTTGGCTGCCAGCAGCCGGCCGCGGCTGGGTGAGGCGGTCAGCGAGACGCGGATCAGCCCGCGCCGGTACTCGGCGGTGATGAACATCGCGCCCACCACGATCAACGGGATCAGCCCGATGGGCGTCCCGGCTAGCGCCCTCTGGACAGAGAGAACACTCCCGTCCCCGGCGAGGGGAGTGATGTCGCCGGAACCGGTCACGGTGAGCGTGCCGGCGCTCTGGCGGAGCGTGCCGGGCGCTGGCACGCCGTTCGGGCCGGAGCCGCCTACGTTGGTGCCCGTCCACCTGGTAGCGGTCCAGGAGAGCCCGATGTGGCGGAAGACGCCGGTGGCGGTGGCGGTGTTGCCGTTGCTCGGGGCGGCGGCGAACAGCCCGGCTTGCACGGTGGAGGTCAGTCCGGGGAGGGTCGCGGTGCCGGCCAGCGTCCAGTGCGTGCCGTCGGCGGAGTCGTAGCCGGTGATCGTGTCGCCGTCGCGGACCAGCCGCAGCCAGCGCGGCGAGGCCGCGGACACGCTGCCGGTCAGGCTGGGCGTGTCGTTGACGTAGTCCCATTGCATCCGCACGCCGTGGGACCCGGTGACCATCATCGCCGCGTAGGCCGAGCCCTGCGACGTGTTCTGCTTGATGATGATCCCGGCCTTGGACCACGGCTGCAGGCCGGGCGCCGTCTGGGACGGGCCGGCGGCGACCTGGCCGGTCAGCGACGTCATCTGCACGGTGATCGTGCCGTTCCCTGTCAGCGGCTGGTGCGCGAAGTAGAACGCGTCGGTGACCGGCTCACCGCCAGGCCCGGCCGGCGGCGCGGGACAGGCGGACCCGCTGCACGAGCTGCTGACGTTACCGGCGAGGAACACGAAGGCGGTGACCGCCATGATCGCGACGATCATCGCGATCATCCAGCCGCGGACGGTGCGGAACTTGGTCCACTCGGCATGCACGAGGTGCCAGAAACTCATCCGCCCCGCGGCCGCCTGGGAGCGGTACGGTGTTACGGGCGCTGTCGTCATGACGTCTCCTCGGCGCGGAACTCAACCGACGCGTGCGTTAGTTCCATGTAGGCCTGCTCGAGGGTGGCCCGGCGGGCGGTGACCTCGCTGAAGGGGACAGCGTGTGCGGTGAGAACGGCCACCGCTTTTCCTGCTGAAAGACTTGAAATGGTGAGCGTGTCGGGTCCTGTGGTGGCGACCTGAGCCCCCGCGTTGGCCAGCGCCGTCATGGCCTGTGCGCGGGCGGTGGTACGGACGGTGATGCGGTCGCCTGAGGCGGCGGCGATCAGGCCGGCGACGGAGGTGTCGGCGATCACCCGGCCGCGGCCGACGACGACCAGGTGGCCGGCGGTGTCTTCCAGTTCGCCCATCAGGTGGCTGGACACCAGGACCGTGCGGCCCTGCGCCGCCAGCGATCGCAGGAAGCCCTTCATCCAGACGATGCCCTCGGGGTCCATGCCGTTGAACGGCTCGTCGAAGATCAGCACCGGCGGGTCGCCGAGCAGCGCCGCGGCGATGCCGAGCCGCTGCCGCATGCCGAGGGAGTACCCGTCGGCCTTGCGGCGGGCGGCGGGCTCCAGGCCGGCCAGCGCGATCACCTCATCGACCCGGCCGGCCTTGAGGTCCTGGGAGTGGGCGAGCCACAGCAGGTGGTTGCGCCCGCTGCGGCCCGGCTGCAGCGCGCCCGCGTCCAGCAGCGACCCGACGTGAGTCAGCGGGTTCTGCAGCGAGCGGTACGGCCGGCCGCCGATGGTGGCGGTGCCCGCGTCGGGGGCGTCCAGGCCGACGACGACGCGCATGGTGGTCGATTTGCCGGCGCCGTTCGGCCCGACGAAGCCGGTCACGTGGCCGGGCTGGACCGTGAATGTCATCCCGTCCAGCGCCTGCACCGGGCCGAACCGCTTGCGCAGTCCGTCAATCTCGATAGTCGCGTTCATGTGTCATCCGCTCGTTAGCAGGCCGGCCCGGCCTGGGGCAGCGGGTAGGCGGGCGGCCGCTGCTCCCGGAAGGTGTCCAGGGGCGGCCTGGCACTGTTGCCCCGGATGGCGTTGCGGCGCTTGAGTTCGGCCCAGTACACGGGGTCGAGGTAGATGGCCGGGTCCGGCCATGACGCGGTCAGCTCCGCGGCCTGGCCGGCGTACAGCCCGGCGTCCGCCAGCTGCCCGAACGTCATGCCGCACCAGGGATTGATGAACTGAGGGTCCTGCCCGTTCACCGATCTGGTCGCGCCGGGCAGGATGTCGCCGGCGCTGACTTTCCCGAGCCAGGTGCCCGCGGTCGGGATGACGGTGCCGCGGGGGCAGGCGGCGAGCCTGGGGAACACGCCGCCGGGATCGGTGGCCAGCGGGCTCAGGGGCACGATCACGTAGGCCCGGACCCCGGTCTCCTGCTCGATGAGCCTGGTGACGGTCCGCCCGCGGGGCGCGTGGAGCAGGTGCATGCCGCCGTAGACCAGCAGCACCCGGCGCCCGCTGGCCAGCGACTGCCCGGCCAGCGACGCCGGGTAGGGGTCCCGCTGCGGGAAGGGAACCTGGCTGGCGCGGGTGACCTGGGACCAGTCGAACGGCGGGTCGCCGGCCAGCACCCGGATCTTCTTGTCCGCGGGCAGGGTCCAGTTGACCGCCCGGACCCTGCGGTAGACCTGCTCGCAGACCGGGGAGTCGACGACGATGTTCGGGGACTGGGTGGTGTCGCGCCAGACCAGGCGCAGGCCGGCGTCGCTGACGGGCTCGCCTGCGAGGATGAACTTATCGAGGGTGTCCTGGTAGAACGCGTTCCCGAACTCGACGATGATGTCGCTGGCCGCCCCGTACAGCCGGGGATCGCTGAGCATCGTCAGCAGCAGGTCGTGGACCTCCTGGCCCGCGTGCGCGTCGCCGATGGCGACCACCCGGTGAGCCTGGAACGCCGCCAGGACCGCCTCGATGAGGCTGCTGCCGGGTGCGGTGGTGGCCGCCTGGGCGTCGTCAGGGGCAGTGGGCCCGGCCGCTGCGGCTGCCGTGCCGACCGGAGCGGTCAGGGATCCGCGCCGGTCCGGCCCTGGCACGCTGGGTGCGTTCACGGTGCGCTCCTGTTCTGTTTCCGCGAGAGGTGACCTGCGATGGGGAGGGGAAGGAAGGCGTTCATGGGAAGAAGGTGCCGCAGTCGGGGGGCGCGGCGCATCGGCCCGCGGGCACATCTGCGCGGTGCCGCGGTCTGCCCGCGGGCGTATGCCCGCGGGCAGACGACCCCGCACCGCGAGGCGGCTACGATCGCTGCCGTGAGCATGTCCTAGCAGGCTGGAGGCGCCTATGATCATGTGGGCATTCCCGGTGCTCGGCTGCGCCCTGCTGGCTTCCGCCCTCCTGCTGCGCCGCAGGCCGCTCACGGCGCTGGCCGTGCTGCTCGGCGGATCGGCGGCCGCCATGGCGCTGAAGTCACCGGTGCCGGCGAGCACCCTGCAGATCGCGGCCGCCTGCGCCGCGGGCCTCGAGGTCTGCTACATAGCGGCAACCCGTACCCGCAGGGTCTCGGTAACTGGCGTAGCGATGGCCGGCGCCGGCCTGCTGATCCTGCTCCTGGGAGTGCCCTCTCCGGGCATGCACCGGGACGGCATCGTGGCGCCGGCCGTACCACCTGTCACGATCGCCGTGCCCCTCGTCACGATCATTGCCTGGCTCATCGGGAACTCGATCCGGCAGGCGCAGGCCCGGGCCGAGCTGGTGCGCGCCCAGGCAGCCGTCCAGACCGCGATGGCGGAACGGCTGCGGATCGCCCGCGAACTGCACGACATCGTGGCGCACAGCATCGGCATCATCGCGATCCAGGCAGGCTCGGGCCGCCGGGTCTTCGACGCCCGCCCCGACGAGGCACGCGACGCCCTGGCCGCCATCGAGGCCACCAGCCGGGAGGCGCTGTCCGGCCTGCGGCGGATGGTGAAAGGCCTGCGGAACGCCGACCCGGAGGCCGGGCCGGGGCAGGCACCGCTGGACCCGGCGCCCGGCCTGGCCGGCATCGACCGGCTGGCCGCCGTGACCCTGGACGCGGGCGTGCAGGTCGACGTGGACTGGCACGGCAGCCGGCAGCCGCTCCCGGCCGACATCGACGCCTCGGCGTTCCGCATCATCCAGGAGGCCGTCACCAACGTGGTCCGCCACGCCGGCACCGGCCGGTGCCGGGTCTCGATCGAGCGGCAGGACGGGCAACTGGCCATTGAGGTCACCGACAGCGGGCGCGGCGGCAGCGGAGCCGGGACCGGGTACGGGATCACCGGCATGCGCGAGCGCGCCGCGCTGCTCTGCGGCGACTTCTCCGCCGGCCCGCGCCCCGGCGGCGGCTTCCGAGTCACCGCCCGGCTGCCACTGCCCGCGCCGGCGGCGGCCCGATGACCATCCAGGTCATCCTGGCCGACGACCAGCCGCTGATCCGCGCCGGCCTGCGCAGGCTGATCGAGCAGACACCCGGCATCGACGTGGCCGGCGAGGCCGGAACCGGAGCCGAGGCGGTACAGCTCACCAGGGACACCGGCCCCGACGTGGTCCTCATGGACATCCGCATGCCCGGCATGGACGGCATCGAGGCAACCCAGCTGATCACCGCCGGCGACACCCGCGCCCGCGTGCTCGTGCTCACCACCTTCGACGACGACGACTACGTCTACGGCGCGCTGCGCGCCGGGGCGAGCGGGTTCCTGGTCAAGGACATGGCCCTGGACGACATCCTGGCCGCGATCCGGGTGGTCGCGGCCGGCGACGCCATCATCGCACCGGGCGTCACCCGCCGCCTGATCGGGCAGTTCACCAGCCAGCCACGTGCAGGCCGCAAGCCCCGCGAGCTCACCGGGATCACCGACCGCGAGCGCGAGGTGCTCAGGCTGGTCGGCCTGGGCATGTCCAACGCCGAGATCGCCGCCGCCCTGTACATCACCGCAGGCACCGCCAAAACGCACGTGGCCCGGCTGCTGGCCAAGCTGGGCGCCAGGGACCGGGTCCAGCTCGTCATCACCGCCTACGAGACAGGCCTGGTCTAGACGCCGCACTGACCGCACCAAGCCAACCCGGCGACCGCACACACCCTGGCCGGCCGCCGCGACGCAGAGCGGGACGCTGTCGCCCGCTGCGCCGCACTACCGCCTCGATCTTGCTGAACATGAGAATGCTTGGCCGTGAAAATAGCGTCCAGAACTTCAACACGTTGACTTGACAGGGAAGCCGAATCCGGCCCGCTCGGCCGCAAGGCCGACCGCGACGGCTACCGGCAGGAGAAGGAACCGGCGCTGCATCGCACGTTTAAGCCGATCATGGCGGCGAGCGCCTTCCCGGAGAGCTCGCTCTTCGAGATGAACCCGCGCGCCGGCGCCTGCCTGAGGCGCGGTCCGTAGGTCGCCGCCTCGCGGCCCGAGACGAGCACCACCGCGGGCGGATCGGGCGCCTCGGCGAGTCTCTCCGCGACGGCCAGCCCGTCCAGGTCAGGCAGCTGGATGTCGAGCACCACGACCTCGGGCCGCAGCGTGCTGACCGCCTCGATGGCCTCCATCCCGCCCGCGGCCTCACCGATCACGTCGAAGCCGCCCGCCTGGAGCAGGGCCCTGGCCGAAGCCCGGAAGACCTCATGGTCATCAACGATCAGCACAGTGGGACGCACAACGCCCATCGTCCCACATGACCGTGAAACACACCCTGTGGCCAGCACCAATGACCGAACGGACAGGCGATACGGGGGAAGGTGGGAGCAGTCCGGCCTCGGCGACGTCTCTACCGTCACCGCCAGCCAGGTCACGGCCGACCTGCGCAAAGTACGTGAGGCCCTCGGCGATTTCGGCTAATCACGGCCAGCCGATCGTCTGCCACCAGGCCTACCAGCTGGCGATCTCCACCGAGGCCACGCCGCTGCTCTTGGTTACAGCGCCGGCACTCTGATGCTTGCCTATCGCTTCAGCCGCAGCTCACCGGAGGACTGCCATACACCCGGGGGCCAGATAGACGAAAACACGTGGCGGTACAGGTAGTTTCCCCGTCCCGAGCAACGGTCCGCTCATCGATGCTGACGA
>WNGL01003968.1_pt1 | contig 20634 bp, 19 predicted proteins | sample 5400591 | NCBI WGS metagenome assembly WNGL01 (sample SAMN13153377, study PRJNA577476) | soil metagenome | isolation source: 80 cm soil or saprolite under Garry oak tree replicate 1 | place: USA:California | collected 2016-06-15 | reverse complement strand
GGGCGAGGGCCAACAAGGCTCATGTGGCCTTGTAAGACATTGAAAACTTGGGGAAGTTCGTCGATGCTGCGGCGGCGGATGATTTTGCCGATCGTTGTAACCCGGGGGTCACGCGAAGATTTGAAGACCGGTCCATCCATTTCGTTGAACGTCTCCAACTCGACGCGGACCTGTTCGGCGTTGTCGATCATCGAGCGGAATTTGTACATCGTGAAAACGCGCCCGTTCAAACCGCAGCGCTTCTGCTTGAACAAGACCGGACCGGGCGAGGTGAGCTTAATAAGAAGGGCAGCCGGTAACATGACCAGCGGACCAAAAATGATGAGGATGAGCGTGGCTAAGAGAATATCGAGAATTCGCCGCACAAACATCAATCCTTCATTTGTGGGCGTCGTACTGAAAGAAAGGAGCGGAAAGCCCTCGAATTCGTCCAACTCCATTCGAGCTATCGAATGAGGAAAGAAATTCATCACCACGCGCGCCGTGACTCCAAGCTCTTCACACAGCAAGAAGATGCCGGTGTACTGGTCAAGGCTTTCACGGTCGATCGCAATGATCAATTCATCGACTCCTCCCTGTTCCAGGAGTGTCCGGATTTCGTCGCGGCCAAATACGCCGAGAAGTTTCAGTCCCCAAACGTCGTGGCGCTCGATCGTTCGGGCGAACTCATGTGCCGTTTTCTCATTACCCACCACAGCTACATGGCGTATGTCGAGAACACCGTGTTTCCTGACTTTAATCAAAACGACTCGATACGAAACAAGAAGGATGTAATTGATGACCAACGTGGACAAAACGATGATGCGATTCGAGGCGTCCGGGTTCACAAAGGAAATCAAAACCGCCACGACCAGCCATGCGAAACCTATCGCCTTCGAAAGCCGTCCGATTTGATTCAGCGGCGGCAGCGTCGGCTCGGAATAAACGCTAAAGAGGGGCAGCAACAGAGCCCAGGTTGGAAGGATGATTGCAATATGCCAAAAGTAAGTCTGAATGGGCATGACGATGTGTCCGCTCAGTTCAAACAAGGAACGAAAGCGGTAAGCCAAAAAGAAACTCGCCGTTGTCAAAGCCAAGTCAGCCAGCCACAGGTTGACGGCAAAAATTCTTTTTCTTTGACCGATCATGCAGGTCCAGAAGATGAACACGCACTATAGATTTGAAACCAAGAAGACATTATTGGCCCTTATCGCTGTTTTAGCAATCAACGTTGCAGGCTGCGCATCCAGGCAGGCGTACACGCGAGGCAACCGCGCGGAAATTACCAGGGATTTCGACACGGCAATGATCGAGTACAAGGCCGCTTTGGATCGGGATCCGCGGAACTACGAGATCCGCCTAAAGTACGAGCAGGCACGTTTCAACTCGGCCTTCCAGCACTTCGAAGCAGGACGGCGCGCTTTCGATAAACAGGATTACCAAACGGCAAAAATGGAATTCACGCGTGTGCTCGAGATCGACCCGACCCATACGCTCGCGGAACAGCAATTGGCCAAAGTGAACGAAGTCCTGACGAGCCGCAGCCGCAAAGAGCCGGAACCCGAGATTCAGTTCGAGCAGCTCAAGGAAGAGACGCGCACGAATCCCACGCCGCAATCGCAGCTGGAGCCGAAAACCCGGGGCCCCATCGACGTTCACATGACGCAAGACAGCAAGATCGCGTTCGAAACCTTAGCTGAGTTGGCGGGTTTCAACGTGATCTTTGATCCGGACTTTCGTGGCGCCAGGATTCAGATTGATCTAAACAGAGTCGATATCTTCGAAGCTCTCGACATTTTGGCTCTGCAGACGCGCTCGTTCTGGAAGCCGGTCAACAGGACAACGATTCTTGTTTCTCCCGACAACCAAACGAAGCGCCGCGATTACGACGAGCTCGTGTTGAAAACGATCTACATGACGAACAGCGTCACATCGACAGAACTCACCGAGGCCATCACTACACTTCGCACGCTGCTCAATATGCGGTATCTGATGTCCAGCACTGCCATGAACGCCATTATCGTCCGCGATACGGCAGACCGCGTAGCGATCGCGGAAAAGATCATCGAAGATCTGGATAAAGCCAAACCGGAGGTGCTCGTCGAAGCGACCATAATGGAAGTCGACCGCAGCACGCTCCGTCAACTTGGAATCTTGCCCCCGCAGGGCACAGCCGTCGTCACAACTGGGGGAACCGGGGGAACAGGTACATCAACTGGAACTGCTTTTCCGTTGGATAGGCTGCCGCGAAGTAACGGGGCCTTCTCTCTTACGATTCCGCCAACAACCGCGCAATTCCTGGCAACTAGCACCAATACGCGGCTGCTGCAAAATCCGCGTATACGGGCGACCGACGGGAAGCTTGCTTCAATCCGCATCGGTTCACAGGTCCCGATCGCTTCGGGGAGTTTTCAACCGGCATTTGTGGGAGCAACGGGAACGCCGGTTGTCAACTTCCAATTTGTCGATGTTGGGGTAAACTTAGATATAACGCCTCGCGTTCTCCTCAATCACGAAGTTTCAATGACCGTCATGGTTCAAGTTCGTGCTGTCGCCGGAGACAGAAACGTTGGCGGCGTCACACAACCGGTGCTCACGAATCGTCAGGTACAACATGAAATTCGCCTGGCCGAGGGTGAAACGAACATTTTGGGTGGAATCATTACAGATACGGAAGCGACATCTCTCAACGGTCTTCCCGGTCTCAAGAATATTCCGATATTGCGATACTTTTTCTCACAAGAACAAAAATCCCGAGATTCGACCGAAATCATCATTATGCTGACACCGCATATTCTCCGCATGCCGAATATATCGGCAGGCAACTTGCGAGGTCTCTACACCGGCTCCGAAACCATCCCGCGGCTTCGGGCAAGTCCGGCGGTGCCGGCCATCGGCCCGCCGTCTCCAACGCCCGGGACTCCTGCGCCAGGTGCGCCTCCGGCTCCGCAACCGCCCCCCGGGCAGCCCCCTGCTGCAACGCCTCCGCCCGCCGGAGCGCCGGCAGCGCCGCCTAATACACAGCCGCAAGCCCAGCGGCAGACCAATTCGACTGTCATGTTCGCGCCGTCACCGGTCACGTTGCCGGCAACGGGAACGGAAACCTTAAATATCGTCGGCAACGGAATGGATTTCTTTGGTGTCGATCTGACGCTTTCGTTTGAGCCCGGAGCAGTCAACATCCGGGAGATTCGAGATGGGGGTTTCCTCAGCCGCGATGGACAGATTGTGGCTTTCGTTCAAAGAATGGAAACCGAGAGCGGCACCGTTCGAATTTCAGTTGAGAGGCCCCCGGGAGCTGCGGCAGTGTCGGGAACCGGTAATCTCGTAACGCTGGTGCTCGCGCGCGGTATGCGAGCGGGTGATTCGACGATCCGCATCACCGATTTTCGCATCCGCGATTCACAACAAAACGTCGCGATCGGACAACCGGCGGAGGTGCGCGTCTTAGCTCCATGAAGAGCACGACTGTAGCGGCGGTCCGCGAAGCGCTAGCGCGGCAGCGCGCAGCCTCAAGAAACGACCGCCGACAATCTCCTGATCGCTGCACAGCCGGCGCTCATAGAGCGCCGCTACAGCTCGGCTTCACACTGATCGAGTTGATCGCAACGGTCTTCATTATTTCGATCCTGCTCGGTGTGGCCGTTCCATTGGCCCGGAACTCGATCCAGCGTCAAAAAGAAGTCGCGCTACATGAGGCCCTGCGGGAGCTACGCACAGCGATCGACAAATATAAGGAGGCATCGGAACGGGGCTTAATTCCGATGAAACTCGACACCGAGGGGTACCCGGAATCGTTGCGGTTGTTGGTCGAAGGCGTGGATATGAACGGTGCCGTCGGCAAGAAACTGAAACTTCTGAGACGCATACCGACCGATCCGATGACCAACACGACCGAATGGGGACTGCGTTCGTACCAGGATGACCCCAAGAACAATTCTTGGGGTGGTCAAAATGTCTTCGATGTGTATACGAAGTCGCAGGGGACTGCGTTAGATGGAACGAAGTATAAAGATTGGTAACGTGTTCAGACATTCCCCTCCTCGCAGAGGAGGGGTGGCGCGACAGCTTAATAGAAACTGGCGCGCCGGCGTGGTCAGACCGGCGCAACGTCCCGAACTGACCACCCCGTCTGCGCCTTCGCTTCGCTCGGCGCATCCACCCCTCCTCTGCGAGGAGGGGAATAGTTACGGTTTTACTCTTCTCGAGTTGATGATCGTCATCACGATCCTAGGGATCTTGGCTTCTATTGCGATCCCCATGTACAGGGCCGTGGTGCTCAATGCCAGAGAAACCGTTTTGAAGGACAATCTGCGGGAAATGCGGCGCGTAATCGACCAGTATACAGCTGATAAAAAGAAGGCCCCGGTCAGCCTGCAGGATCTCGTCGACGCCGGTTACTTTCGTGACATGCCGGTGGATCCCATGACCCATTCTAATTCCAGCTGGCAACCGGTTAACGATACGTCGGTCACGTCACCGGATCAGACCGAGAGCGGCATCGTGAACGTCCACAGCGGGTCAGCTGCGATCTCGTCGGAAGGCACGCCGTACAACACCTGGTGAGTTATTCAAGCCCCAGACTTCTAAGCATCTCCTCGTCATCCCGCCAGTGCTTCTTGACTTTGACGTGCAGCTCGAGGAAAACCTTTCGTCCGAAGAAGGATTCCAGTGCCTTACGCGCCTCCGTTCCAATCTGCTTCAATTTCTGTCCGGCCTTGCCGATCACGATCGCTTTTTGGGAATCGCGCTCAACGAAAATGCTTGCAAAGATGCGCTGAAGTTTTTCGTCCTCTTCAAACCGGTCGATCACCACTGCAGTCGAATATGGCATTTCTTCCTCGGTTAAAACGATTAACTTTTCACGGATCATTTCTGCAGCGATGGCTCGTTCTGGCTGATCGCTGATTTGATCATCCGGATAAAACATCGGCCCTTCGGCAAGATATTTGAGGATTTCACTGAGTAGCGAGTCGACGTTCTCACCCGATAACGCGCAAATCGGAATGATCTCTTCGAAATCACCCGCCTTTGAATAGCGATCGATGATTGGAAGCAAGTTCTTCTTTTCAACGAGATCGATTTTGTTTAACAGGAGAAATTTTTTTCTGGTCAGCGGCTTCAACAACTCGAGCGTGAACTCGTCGCCCCGCCCGAATTCAGCGGAGGCATCGACGATGAGCAGGATTAGATCGGTGCCCGCCATCGCCTCCCGCACGGCTTTCATCATGCTTTGATTCATTCGGTGAATCGGTTTGTGAATACCCGGCGTGTCTAGAAAAATAATTTGCCCGTCAGGTCTCGTTACGATTCCCCGGACGATGCGCCGCGTGGTTTGCGGCTTCTTCGTAACAATGGAGACTTTCTCGCCGACAAGGTAGTTGAGCAGTGTGGATTTTCCGGAATTTGGCCGCCCGACGATCGAAACGAATCCGGACTTCATGACACTAGTGTCATTCTTTTGGGACCATCGGCTTGAGGCGCAGGCGTCGCACGCGCCGACGGTCGGCCTCGAGCACTTCGACCTCGATTCCGCCGTGCTCGATTTTTTCTCCTGGAACGGGGACTCGTCCAAAGAGTTCAATGACGGCGCCGGCAACCGTAGTGCAATCGGTCTCGGAAACCAAGGGAATTCCCAATTTTTCTTCGAGCGCACCAAGTTCGAGGCTGCCGGGCACGATAAACACACCACGGCTCTCCTCGATGACTCTCTCGCCGTCGGGTTCCGATTCGTCGCGGATATCGCCGACAATTTCTTCGATGAGATCTTCCATTGTGATCAGCCCCGCTACTCCTCCGTACTCATCGACGACCAAGACCATTTGATCGCCTTTCTGCTTCATCTCCCGAAGGAGATCGTCCACGGCTTTGGTCTCGGGCACAAAATAGGCCGGTTTGATCAGAGATCGGAAATTTTCGAGCTTGTCGCCCCGCTGCCAGACGCGCAGCAAATCGCGTTCGTGAACGATGCCTTCAACATTGTCGAGGTCATCGCGATAAACGGGAATCCGGGCATGACGCTTGTTGATCACAAGTTGAAGCAATTTCTCCACAGACGAGTTTATGTCGATTGCCACAATCTGAGTGCGCGGTGTCATTACATCTCGCGCCACGATGTCGCCGAACTGCAGGATCGACTGGATCATTTCGCCTTCGTCGCGTTCCAAAATTCCTTCTTCCTGGCCGGCATCGATGAATGCCTGAATCTCTTCTTCAGAGGCTTCCTCTTCCTTAGCCGGTTCTATTTGATCTTCCAGGCGGTGAAAATAGTTCAGCGCGGACATAAACATGCGCGAAATAGGGCCTAAGATGAAATGAGACGCCTTGAAGACCGGAAAGAAAAGAACCAGAACAAATTCAGGATTACGCCGGGTAACGATCCGCGGAAGAAGATGGCGGAAAATCAGGATTACAAACATCATAACGACAACCGTCGCCACTACAGAAGTCGTATATCCGATAGGCCGCTGCTCCAGCGCCGTAAACAAGGAGACGGCTCCCGATACCAAAAGCATTTGAATGATAATGTGAATGGAAGTCAGGACTTCCGTCCGCGTATCGAGTAGCGCCGCAATCGATGAAGCGGCTTTCCCCCTTGGTCCGTCGACCAGACGGCGCATCGATACCTTGTTCACATTTGCGAACGCGGCGTCGATGATCGACATCACCGTCAGCCCCGCAATGAACAGGACCGCGCCGAGTAATTCCGTTGCGCTTAACATTGGAACCTTCGCCGTAAACGGCGTTCCATAGCCCTCATCTCACCGTTGTCGGTTTCGTGGTCGTATCCCAACAAATGCAAGAGTCCATGCAGAATGAGGCGCCGAATGTTGGTTTCAAAACTGAGCGTGCTGGATTTACGTGATTGATTATAAGCCGTTTCAGACGAGATGAGAATATCGCCCAAATACCCTCCATCTCCCTGAAAAGACAATACATCCGTCGACTTGTTGAAACCACGATAATCGCGGTTGAAACGACGCATCTTCTCATCGGTGAGGAACACAACCGAAAATCCACGCTCTTGCAATCCAAGTGCCGGAGCGAGCGACTCGAGAAAGCGGCGAAGCCTTCCATTCTCGATGGGGTGCTTCCGCTGTTTGTTAATAATCAGGAAGTTTTCTCTAAGTGGAAGCTGCATCTTGTCCGAATTGCAGCGACTCCTGGCGCGCGGTGTTCTGTGCGCTATAGGACTCATAAGCCCGGACAATCCGCTGTACGAGCGGATGACGGACGACATCTCTCTCGTTGAAATAAATGAACCAAATTCCCTCAACACCGGAAATAACATTCCGCGCTTCAATCAATCCCGACATTTTTCCTATTGGAAGATCGATCTGGGTAATGTCGCCCGTGATTACAGCCTTGCTGCCATACCCGATCCGCGTGAGGAACATTTTCATTTGCTCGGTTGTCGTATTCTGTGCTTCGTCGAGAATGACAAATGAATCGTTTAACGTTCGTCCACGCATAAAAGCAATGGGCGCAATTTCGATCACCCCACGCTCAACGTTGCGATCCACCCGTTCCACATCAAGCATGTCGTAGAGCGCGTCATATAGAGGCTTCAAGTACGGATCGATTTTCTCCTGAAGCGTTCCCGGAAGAAATCCGAGCCTTTCGCCGGCTTCGACCGCTGGCCGCGTCAGAACGATACGGCTGATTTTTTTCTCCAGTAGCGCACGCACGGCCATGCTGACGGCGAGATACGTTTTTCCGGTACCGGCAGGCCCGATCCCAAAAACCATATCGTGTTTTTCTATGGCTTCGATGTAGAGCTTTTGGTTGAGTGTCTTCGGCGCGACATTCCGTTTTCCTGCTTGAAGGCTCTTAGAGCTCGACACCACACCGCGCAGGCTTTGTGACGTGTCTTCGGAAATGATCCGGATGATCGATTTCAGATCGCCGTTGCTGAACCTTACACCCTCCGTTCGCAGCTGCGCGTAGTCTTCCACGAGCCGCTCGACCAGCTGAACGTGCTCGTCCTCACCGTCGATGGTGAGATTGTTTTCGCCGTCGATATGAATCTGAACTTTGAGGAGAGACTCGAGATATTTGATATTTCCGTCGTACGTTCCGAAAAACTCGGCGACGCCGTCGCCGATTCGAATGCTTTTCTTCATCCTACCTATAGGTACCTGGACCAATTATAACATTGGGCCTTTACCCGAAAATTCGGGGATTTTCTGCTATTATTCTTATTTTTGAAGGAGATTCGATGGCAAATCATCCGTCCGCGCTCAAAAGGTATCGCCAAAGTCAGCGGCGTCGCCTAGTCAATCAGATGAACCGTCACAAGTTGAAGACTCAAATTAAAAAGCTGCGAGCCGCGATCGCTGCGGGAAAAGGCGCAGATGCGAAGCCGTTGTTGCCTGCCACTTTGAGTATTATTGACCAGTCCGTGCAAAAAGGCGTGATCAAGAAAAATACGGCACGCAGGTACAAATCACGTCTGGCGAAAAGGGTCAACGGTCTACCTGCATAGCCCAGTTCACCATCATCTTCCACAGCATTACGTCAAAGTAACCCTCGGGATTGGGCGTCGAGGTCTTCAAGGCGCGATCGGCATTGAGTAATAGCCGGAACCCGGCCGCGAGTTGTCTCCACTCGAACTTCTTGCATGAGGCGGCAAAATCCGCCGCTTTCCATGCGGGTATCAGAGCGGTGGCTGCGATCTCTTTCGCGTTTTTTTTCTCGACTAGCGATTTCCCGATAAAAAGCTGGCGCCATACCCGGACGATCCGCGAAAGTGCGATTAGCGGTTCCACGCCTTCATCGAGCATTGCTCCAACAACCTGCACGGCCTTCTTGTAATCGCCCGCCAGAACCGCGTCATCGAGATCGAAAGCACCAAACTGTTCCGAACGCAGAATCAGTACATCGACGTCGCGCATTTCGATCGGCCGCGCATTGCCCGTATACGTTTGCAGTTTTTCAACCTCATTGTGCAATTGATAAAGGTCGGTACCAACGTTATCGGTGAGATACCGAGCGATTTGGGGTGTGAGTTTATAGCGGTCCATCAACCAACGGGCAACATCCGCCGGCCTCAATGAGTCGATTTCGATGACGGGAAAAATCTTTGGCCAAGATTCGACGGGCTTACGCGTATTCGTCACGAGGACAATTCGCAATGACGCGTCCGGTAGGCTTTGAACCCTTCCCAAGACTTCAATTCTTGCTTTCGTGAGTCTGGCGGCATCAGTCACGATAATCAGCCGGTTCTCGGTGAATAGCGATCGTGTCAGCGCGTCGTCGATCAGCCGGCTTGATGGAATCTCCTCGAACTCCTTCGCGCTATATTTTTTGAAAACCCATTCGCCGGCTGGCATACCAGAGATGCGTTGCCAAACCACCCGCGATTCCTCAATCAAGAAATCGTCTTCGCAGACGAACACGTAAACATTAGAACTCTGCTTTGGTTGAATCTGCCTGAACTCCCAAAATTTCATTTTGAGTGCAGCAGAGAAGCCACGAGCGACGACGCGAAATGCCGCGCAAGCCTGTCCAGCGCCGCCGTATCTTCGGGCACGAATTCGCTGGAGCTCTGCGAGAGCTCGAATACCTCGCGAAAGGACCAGCGATCATTTTGAAACAAGACTTTGCCTGTTCGCGTATCCGTAACGTGGACGCTCAGGTCAACGAGCATCGTGTATGCTGAACCCCTCCCTTGCTGGTTAAAAATGACGGGCACCGCGTTATAACCCAAGACTTCACCGCTCATTAAGAGATCGCCTGCATTGTCGGACACGACTTTGAACCGGGTCCGCCGGATGAGTTCGCGACGAACTTCTTCCGCCAAGCGCTGTTCGATTCTGTAGGTTGTCGTTTTGTTGATGAAGGTCGGCACGGCAATAGTACTGCCGGCACCTTCATTAAGTTGCGAATTGGCCAGATGATACCCGCAGCCGCTCGCAGCCAGGCAGACAAGACTGATCAATATACGGACCACGGCCTTATCATAGCGTAATGAGGAATGACGGGTAAGGCGCATTCCCCTCTCCCTCCGGGCCCTCCGGGAGAGGGCGGCGCGAAGCGCCGGGTGAGGGTCGCGCGAAGCGCGAGCCCGATAGGGCGAAGCCTCAAAAGAAGTCTAGTCGAATCTTGAGACCCTCACCCTGCCCTCTCCCAACGTGAGAGGGGTGACGGTACTCATGAACGAAATTTATGCGTACGCCCTGAAACTCTTGCGCGGCCGCGATTACACCATTTCGAAATTATGCGCAAAGCTGGAAGCGAAGTTCGGGTCGGTCCCACCGGAAGTCATTGAACAACTGCTGGAAAAAAAATTTCTGAATGACCGCCGGTTTGCTGAGAATTACATAGCAAAGCGGAAGTCCTGCGGAGCTCAACAGGTTCGAGAAGAACTGCTGGCCCTCGGGATCTCGGCGAAACTGGCGGAAGAAATCGTCTCTCATACAGAGTGGCCCTCGCTTCAGGACGCCCTCACGGCTAAAATGAGGGATTGGAATTTGCGTCCCCCTCTTCAACCCCGCGATGCCGGCCGGCTTTTTAGGGCTTTGCTTCGTCTTGGTTACGATGAGGACGCCATCCGAGAGGAATTAGAACAACTTGGACAGTAATGAAATCCGCCGGCGGTTTCTTCAGTTCTTTGCAGATCGCGGTCACGCCATCGTTAAGAGTTCCTCTTTGATCCCGGCCGAAGATCCGACGTTGTTGTTCGTCAATGCGGGAATGAATCAGTTCAAGGACGTGTTTCTCGGACGCGAGCAACGTTCCTACACCACGGCAACAAGCTGCCAAAAATGTGTCCGCGCCGGCGGCAAGCACAACGATCTGGACAACGTCGGACATACGCGGCGGCACCAGACCTTTTTCGAGATGCTCGGAAATTTTTCGTTCGGCGGATACTTCAAGAAAGAAGCCATCGATTACGCGTGGACACTCCTGACACGAGAATTCAAACTGCCGATCGACAAGCTGTGGGTCACGATTTTCCGCGAAGATGATGCCGCGGCAAAATTCTGGATTTCCGGTCCCGGCGTCGCTCGCGACCGGATCTTGCGTCTGGATGAAAAAGACAATTTTTGGCAGATGGGGGATACGGGACCTTGCGGACCGTGCTCGGAGATTCATTACGACCTCGGTCCGGCTGCGAGCGAACTTGGACACACGAACTGCGCGTTTCCTTGCGATTGCGGCCGCTATGTGGAGATTTGGAACCTCGTGTTCATGCAGTTCGATCGCGACTCCGAAGGCCACCTCTCGCCATTACCTAAACCATCGATTGATACGGGCATGGGTCTGGAACGCATCGCCTCCGTCCTTCAGGGAAAGATCAGCAATTACGAAACCGACCTGCTCAGGCCGATCATTGACGAGGCTTGCCAATTATTCAACGTTGAATACGGCGGGGCGGCCTCTTCCGACGTCTCGCTCCGGATCATCGCCGACCATGTCCGCGCCGCGACTTTCTTGATTGGCGACGGTGTGATCCCATCCAATGAAGGCCGCGGGTACGTTCTCCGTAAGATCATGCGGCGCGGGATTCGGCAAGGAACCCTGCTCGGTTATAAGGAACCTTTCCTGTACACGTTGTCTGGCTACGTTGTTGAGATGATGAAGGAAGCGTATCCGGAACTGATCCACACGCGCGAGTACGTCGCGCGCGTCATCAAGACCGAGGAAGAACGTTTCGCCGCCATGGTGACGGTTGGCTTACAGCGGCTTGAACAAACGATCCATCAGCTCGTCAAGTCAGGCAAAGATGTCATTCCCGGTATCGAAATTTTCAAGCTCTACGACACCTATGGATTTCCGCTCGATTTCACTAAAGAAATCGCCGACGAAAAATCGATGCGACTTGATATGGACGGCTTCGAAGCGGAACTCGAGAAACAGCGCGAACGCGCGCGCCAGAGCTGGAGAGGCGATGAGACGGCGGTCAGTCCAGTCTATGAAAAATTCGTTGGGAAGGGCGGGACCCCGTTCCTTGGCTATGACGCGATCCGGTCCACCAGCCGCATCGCCGGAATTCTGGTGAATGGCATGCCGGTCGACTCTGTCGGGGGCGGCCAAACGGCAGAAATCATTCTCGATGAGACGCCGTTTTACGCTGAATCCGGCGGGCAGGTGGGCGATACCGGCACCTTGACGTCACCCTCCGGAGTGGCGCGCATCCTCGACACTTATTCGCCGGTTCGGGGCGTCATCGTTCACAAAGTGCAAATGGAATTTGGGAACCTCGCAGTGAACGATGAAATACAAGCTCAAGTCGATGAAGAGCGGCGGTTGCGAATCGCGGCGAATCACACCGGCACGCACATTCTTCACGCAGTATTGCGCGAAACGTTAGGAACACATGTGAAACAGGCCGGCTCGCTCGTCGCTCCGGATCGTCTTCGTTTCGATTACACCCATTTCGCGCCGCTCACCGACAGGGAAATCGAAGAAATCGAGCAGAAGATCAATCGGATCGTTTTCCGAAATCTCCCGGTTCAGACCGAAATCATGGAAATCAACCAAGCGATCGCTCGAGGCGCACTCGCGTTTTTCGGCGAGAAGTATCAGCAGCAAGTCCGTGTGGTGTCAATACCCGAGGTGAGCATGGAACTCTGCGGCGGAACACATACCAGAATGACAGGCGACGTCGGCCTGTTCAAAATTGTCGGCGAATCGAGTATTGCTTCCGGCATTCGGCGTATCGAAGCTCTCACCGGTTTTGGAACATTTGTCCGCCTGGAAGAAGACGAAAACCTGCTCCAGGAGATCGCCCACACGTTACGGACGCCGCGAACCGAACTTACACGGGCAATCACGCGTCTGCTGGAACAGCAGCGGCACCTTGAAAATGAATTGGAGGCGCTGAAGCGCAGAACCGCAAAGTCGCAGATCGGAAATCTGGTTGAAAGCCCGGCAACAGTTAAAGGCATTTCCGTGGTGTCGCGTCGAGTCGAAGGTGTGGATGCTTCCATGCTTCGAGAATTGGCCGAGAACGCCGGCACAAAAATTGGTTCCGGTGTGGTTGTCCTCGGTTTAGCCTCTGATGGTAAGGCGTCGCTGGTAGCGGTAGTTTCGCAGGATCTTCAAAAAAGGCTACACGCCGGCAGGATTATTAAAGAGGTTGCGGCCTTGGTCGGTGGAAGCGGCGGCGGCCGCCCGGATTTTGCTCAGGCGGGTGGAAAGAATGCCGAAAAATTGGAAGAAGCTTTACAAGCTGTGTACAATATCGTGGCTGAGTTTCTCGGCTAAGACACTTTAGGTTGTGGACGTGTTGCGAAATCAATTTGCCGTGCTCCTCGGCGGAGTGGTGCTGTTGGGGCTGATCAAAACGGGGCCGGCCCACGCCGAGGACAAGATTCAGGCGGTTGTTAATTCCAGTGGGAGAATTGTTTTCACGAATCTTGCCGGCAATGCGCCAACACCTCGCGTTGACGATGTTCCGCCTGTCATCGATAACACCCCTCGTCCCCCGGCTCCGGTGATTGCGCCTTCAACTGATTTGCTTGCCGAAGCGATGCCGGAAGCACTTCGAAAACTTGTCGAGTCCATTTCTTTAAGTCATGGTGTCGATCCCGCGCTGGTTCGAGCCGTGATCAAGACGGAATCCAACTTCAATCGCTGGGCGGTGTCTCCTAAAGGCGCGCGGGGCTTAATGCAACTCATACCCGAGACAGGCAGGCGGTACGGGGTGCGGGATTTTTTTGATCCACAGCAGAATGTCGAAGGGGGCGTGCAATATTTGAAGTTCCTCCTTGAAAAATTCAACGGGAATTTAGATTTGTCATTGGCTGCATATAACGCCGGTGAAAACCTCGTCGAAAGGCTGGGACGTATTCCCCCAATTCCCGAGACGACGAATTACGTGCGGCAGGTACGTGCGAGCTACTTGAAACGGACTAAGCCTTTTGTGCCGGCGCCGATTGCAAAACCGGCTGCACCGGCCGCGGGCGTTGTTTCAGCGGCGCCCGCATCTCAAGAGCCCTCGAGAGAAGCGCAAAAAGAAACATCGGCGATATTTCGGACCGTTGACGAACACGGCGTGGTGCACTTCTCGAATATCGGGCCACCGAACTGATGAGCGCCTCCAATACGATGAAAACCCACGCAGTTTTAATTGCTGCGCTACTTTTAATTTCTTCCTTCCTTGGTGCACAGTCCGTGCAGAATCCGTCCTTGCTCGAGAAGGCTCGGCAAGCGTACCTCTCAGCTCAGGCACTCGAATCCGAACTCAATGAGAAAAAGGAGGCTGAACGCAGTCGCGAACAGTACTTGAAAGTGATCAGCGTCTATCAGCGAGTCTATCTGATTACGCCTCATACCGGCTATGCCGATGACGCGCTGCTGGCGATTGCGCATCTTTACGAAGCAATTCACGACTACGAGGATGCAACTCGCACCTTGACTTTCCTGATTCGGGAGTATCCCGGCACACCTTTCAAAGATACAGCGGAAAAAGACCTCAACCGTCTCAGAGGTGTGCCGTTGCAGAAGACCATCGCTGTGGATAATATCCGCTACTGGGAAGCACAGAATTCTGTTCGCGTTGTAGTCGATCTGGGTGGCGAGATTCATTTCAACCGGGGCGAGGCCAAAGGTCCCGATCGTGTATTCATCGACATCTTCCCGGCCAGGTTGAATACCGCTCTGAACGGAAAACAATGGCCCGTCAAATCTGGACTGCTGCAGCAGATTCGTGTTGGGCAGTACGAACCATCGACCGTGCGGGTCGTCCTGGATGTTGGCACTGTTGGCCATGTGACCAGTTTTACGTTGCGCGATCCGGACCGGTTGATTATTGATGTACTCGGGCAAGAGGTTGTAGCGGATGCCTCTACCCCTGGGAGAGGCCGGCCCGACAGCCGGCAGGCTGACGGGCCGGGTGAGGGTCTCACTGCGACCGCCGCGCCGGCAAAAGCAGCGAGCGCAATAAAAACTCCGGACAAATCGGCCGACGCGGGACCCTCACCCGCTGCTTCGCAGCGGCCTCTCCCAGAGGGAGAGGCGAAACCCATTACACCAGCCAAGCCGCCGAACGCCGGCCCGCGTTCGCTGGTTCGAAGTCTCGGCCTGAAACTCGCCCGAGTCGTCATCGATGCTGGACATGGGGGATACGACACCGGCAGTATCGGACCCGCGGGTTATATGGAAAAGGAACTGGTGCTCGACGTCGCCGAGCGGCTCCGGGGTCTCGTCCACATGGAGTTAGGCGCTGAAGTCGTGATGACCCGCAGCGACGACACTTTCGTTTCACTGGAAAGCCGTACGGCCATTGCGAATCAGCAGGAAGCGGACCTTTTCATCTCCATCCATGCAAACTCGAGCCGAATGCGGGCTGCCCGGGGCGTTGAAACATACTTTCTGAACTTTACGTCATCGCCTGAGGCGTTGGAAACCGCCTCTCGCGAGAACGCGGCATCCGAACGATCGATTCACGAGCTTCAAGATCTCGTAAAGAGGATTATGCTGCGCGACAAGCTCGACGAATCCCGTGAGTTGGCGCGCCATATCCAGCACGCCATGGCCGCTCGGAAAGGCGCGGGCACCGATCGCGGCGTGAAGCAGGCGCCATTTGTGGTACTGATTGGCGCAAATATGCCATCGATTCTGGCCGAGATTTGTTTCATCAGCAATCCTCAAGAAGAGAAAGTCGTCAAGACCACTGCCAACCGCCAGGCGATTGCCGAGGCTCTGTTTGAAGGTGTAAGATCGTATGCGGAGTCTCTTAGCGGCACGAAAACCGCAGGAACCCAGGACAAAATCAACTAGGGAGGTAATTCGGCGACAGACACCGGATTTCTGAAGGACAAGAAGAAATCCGGTGTTTGTCCCCGAATTACCAAACTCAAATAAATTAAATGTCAACAAGATGGTTCTGGAGCATGCTGTTGCCGCTCCTGACAGCAGCAGCTTTGCAGGGCCAGTCGCGGGAATCCATCCTTAAGGCTGTTACGGAAACTTCGAGATGGTCCCCAGCCGATAAGCCCATCCAATACGACGAGAAGAACATCGAAACGATTGCAGGAAAGCGCGCCGCCACGATCAGGCGTTATGGCTTCGTGGGTGCGACCACCCAAAACTGGAAAGAACCAGAAGGCAAGGTCCGCCTCACATTGTATGAGATGGCGGATGCGAGCGCAGCCTATGGTCTATTCACAATGGAACGTGCGGCCGCACAGCCTGGTCCTGAGTCAGTTCCCGTTGGTACGGAAGGCTTCCGAACCGGCAATCGAGTCGTGTTTTGGCAATCGAAATATCTGGTCACACTGGAGGGGCTTCCGGCTTCCGCTGTCGAGTTCGCGCGCATTATTGGAGAGCACATTTTAGGGCGTTCGCGAAAGCCACCGATTTCCCAACATCTTCCGCCGGAAAATTTAATTCAAGGGACGGACAGATATATTGTCGATGAGGCGAGCGTTGGGCGAGAGCTCGGGTTGGATCCGGAGGTGCTGGGTTTCGACGATAGCGTTGAAATCGCGACCGCGGAATATCGGGTCAACGAAAAGACGGCTCACCTTGTGCTCCTGATGTATCCCACGCCGCAGGTTGCGAAAAAATACGAAGATCAGTGGGCTGGCACTTCCAACAATGAGCCGGCGTTTCGAAAGCGCGTCGGTCCGTTGATCGCGCTGGTTCGGGGTTTGCGTGATGCTACCATCGCGAAGTCCATTTTGGATGGTGTAAATTATGAGTCTCAAGTGACTTGGGATCAACCTCGCCCGGACCTTTCACTGCGCCAAGTCATTCTGACGATCTTCACCTTCATCGGAATCGCGCTGTTATTTACCCTCATTGCGGGCTTAAGTTTCGGGGGGTTGCGCCTTTTCGTGAAAGCGCGATACCCGAACCGGGTTTTCGACCGGCCGGAAGACATGGAAATTATCCAACTCAAACTGGCACAAGGATTTACGCGCAAGGAACTTAGCCGGTAAAATTGCCCGTGCCCCGCAATCTCAACTAAACACAGCCATCTGAGGAGCTTAAAAAGGTTGAAAATAATTCGTTGACAAGGTGTACCCCCCTCTTTAAATTAACTGCATTGGAGCTTTGGAACCTCGTTTTGACGAGGGTTCCGATTCTTTTTCTCTTTACAACTATTGCTCACCCGGCAGGGTGAGCATTTTTTTGCCGGCGTAGCTCAGTTGGTAGAGCAGCTGATTCGTAATCAGCAGGTCAGCGGTTCAAGTCCGCTCGCCGGCTTTTATCGAAAATAAAGTACTTAATCCATTTTCGGCTTTTTTCTTACCCAAAATCGCCCGGGCAACCCCGGGGAACCGTCTGACTACGTCTTCCTTTAGAAATCGCAGGGAACGTGCATAGCTTGTCTTAATTGTTTGGCCGCGAGCTCCACCGGGTACGTCACATCCCACGTCTCGGCAGACAACCCATTCCTGATTCTTTTTAAAGAATTTGCTGCTTATGACCACCCTGAACGTGATTTTTCTCTTTGATGACGGGGAGGGATTCAAGTCATCGCTGCGATGGAATATCAACGGCGCGAAGAACGATGAAAGAATAACTCTCGAAGTGCTTGAGGCCATCGCTGGATTCTTGAACACGGGCGATGGCGTTCTACTAATTGGAGTGAGATCTTCGCTAGCGATTACAGGTCCATAATTGTATCCTCATCGGCCATTGCTTGATTTCGGTTCGCGACCTGCTGGCTATTTGTTCCGCGCGGTCGCGGAGCCAATGCTGTTTCTCTCATTGACCCCGTCGTCCCACTGTCTTTCCAACCCTTCTGTGTTCGGCGACATCGGCAGACGTGAGGCATATCGAAACAGGAACTGCCTCGGAGCATCCGACGACATAACACTTTAAAGTCTCGTAGCAGATACCAGGGCATTCCTGGATAGACATGTGTCCGGTCCAACAAACAAATCATTCGGTGCCTGGACGGATATCAGGTGCTTGGATGCATCGGGCGCCGCTGTTGATCGACATCCTGCAAGACTGAAGGCAATCGAAAAGCTGATTCGTCAGGATTTGCCTGCCATGGAAGGGCATGCCTTCCACTCCGCAGCGGTTGCATCGTTGCAGGCAGCGCCCTGCGGTTTCCGCTCGTCCGGTACAGTGGCGCAGCTTCGGTCCGAGAAATCCTAACGGGCGACGTTTGGGGCGGTCGGGACGATGAATACCAGGATGTCATTGACAATCCTGAATATAAGGCTATGCTGGTGATAGCGGTAATTAAGCCGCAAAATCCAAGTTTGGAAGCTCCTGTCCTCACCGAGCGCCGATTGAGTTTTAATCCCCGCCGATAAGTTCGGAAGTTCCCTTACAGACTTCAGGTACGACAATGTCGAAAAAATTATATGTTGGAAATTTGTCGTTCCAAACGACAGAAAGCGCCATCACCGAGACGTTCACACAGTGCGGTACTGTCGAATCCGTCAATATCATCACGGATCGAGACTCCGGCCGTTCGAAGGGATTCGGATTTGTAGTCATGGACGAAGAAGGCGCCGATAAAGCCATTGCTACTCTCAACGGTTCGCAACTCGATGGACGCCCGTTGACCGTGAATGAAGCGAGGCCCATGGTTCCAAGAGATTTCGGTGGCGGCTCTCGCGGCGGCGGACGTCGAGATCGGTACTAGTTTTCGCGGATCGCAGTTGCGTTCAATATGGCCGTTAAGGCCCCCCTCACCTAGAGATCCTCTGGAGTTCTGATGCGTATTGTCCAGTGGTCTAAAGTTGATGCCAGATGGTATCTCGGCGTGCTTTGCCGAAAGTGCGAGGCGCCGATCTTATTCGCACTTGATCATAGCGAAGGAGAAGCCAGGCCCGCGAGAGCCGAAAAGCTATTGCTGACCTGCAGTCGCGCGGAATGCGGGCACAAGGCCGATTACACGACGGCCAAAGTGTCCCGTTTTCAGAAGTCCTCACGCGCGCAGAACGAAGCGACATGATTTAACGATTTCTTGTTCGCGAGCAGCTGAAATGGTTCTCAAGCCACTTCGGCCGTCAGCGGGCAATGGTTAGTTAGGGGTGGAATTTCGGTTTGTTTATGGACCGGGCGGCCTCTTGCGCTGCACGTGCCTCGTCCGCCTGTTTCTTCTGCCGCGCGAGTTCCCTTGCAGGCGCCTCCAGCTTGTCCAGCCGGTCCGCCTCAAGGCTTGCATTACGTGCCATCAGGTCAAGCATTTTGGAGAACGCGACCAGTCCGAAGGTGTTGCCGTAAGAGGACCGGTACAGGTTGTATGAATACTGTCCATCGTCCCAGCGGGCGAGGACCTTTTCCTGATCCTCATAGATTGAGGAGTTGGAAACGGAAACCGAATCTCCCGGGGTGGTCGCAGTGCCATAGGCTTCGGAAATCGCTTCCATAATGTCGTTTGCGGTTAACCCGTTGGTCTCAGCCGGATTGTATGTAACCACCATTTTCCAAAGTTCACCATTGTAAAAGTCAAAACGAATGCCGCGGACTGAAGTGGTTTTCGCGCCGGGCGCGGAATAACCGACTTGATTCCGTGAATTGTTTTCACTTCCGTGGTTTTCATCTGGATTTGCTTAGCCACGGAATCCAGGGTCATCCCAAACTGGAAATCACGATATTTGCTGAGGTCCTGCGCGATGCACACAGACGAAAAGGAGGCGAAGCACAACACGGATATGAGGAATCTGAGAGAACTGACCATGTTTTCTCCTTGGAGGCGATCTGATTTAGCCTGCCGATCACCCGATGCTTCGCAAACCGCCCACGTAATCCTCCATCGTGTCCCATGCGGCAATTACGTTTATCCATGTCTTTGCTTAACCAGTATAGGTGAATTATTTTGCAATAGCTACGATAAATGTAGGGTATGATGCACTGGAGTTAGTTAAGGACAAAAATTTATGTCGCAGACCGGCAAGAACTCGGAAATCGATGAAGCCATTTGGTAACGCGTTAGCAATATCTTAGCAATATCGTCAAGAATCGTTTCCGGCGTCATCGTTGTTGATATAGTCGGCAGGTTGTGCTTCCTTAACGTCACCTTGCGTGACCGTGTGAACGAATGGTTGCAAGAAGGCCACCGCGCATTCGTATTTAACTTGGCCAACGTTCCATACGCCGACAGCTTCGGCTTGGGTCAGTTGATTACTATCTCGAATTCCGTTCGAAGCAAAGGCGGCCAACTCATCCTTCTAGGGCCAACAGATCACGTCCGGGCGCTGTTTCAGATTACAAAGCTTAATACGGTTTTTAACATTTCTACGGATGAAGCTCATGCCGTCAGAAGCGTGCGAGCAAAGGCTGTTGAATCTGTTCCCCACGCCGTTTCGGCAAAGTCACACCTGCCGTAAAACTTTATCTGCGGCGTTGCGAACAGCAGTCCAGGGGTGACTCTGCGATTTGCCTGATTCGCCGCCATTTTTCCCCACCAGAACGGCGGCCAACTTCATTCTTGGCATCTTTCAATTTCCTCGGAGCCCAGTATAAAATCGGGGCAACCTCTGGGGCAACCCCGGGGCAACCGCAGGACGAAATGATCCGAAACGCGAAGAAACGGATCGAACGCGCCGAAATGCAGGACTGGCAATGGTTCCAGGAGATGGACTTGTTTCAGCCGGTTTCAGCCAAGTTCAATAAATGGCTCTGAAAAATGTAATCAGCAGGTCAGCGGTTCAAGTCCGCTCGCCGGCTTTCTGTAGGAAGCCCCTCGCAGAGGCGTTTCAGGAACTGATCGTCTTCTGAACAGGATCTCAGGCC